>Ga0209207_1000084_pt1 | contig 79816 bp, 67 predicted proteins | sample SaghotsprinmetaG_FD_184140 | JGI IMG/M metagenome (GOLD analysis project Ga0209207, IMG submission 184140) | Hot spring microbial communities from South Africa to study Microbial Dark Matter (Phase II) - Sagole hot spring metaG (SPAdes) (version 3) | ecosystem: Environmental > Aquatic > Thermal... | reverse complement strand
CCGAACAGGACAGTGAAACGACTTTGCGCCGATGATAGTGCGGGTTCCCGTGTGAAAGTAGGTCATCGTCAGGCTCTTACAGCCCAGTAACGCCCCGCTCAGCAATGAGCGGGGCGTTTCTGCTTTGGCGTTTGGAATTGATATCTTTCGTTGTGGTGACACAAAATGCAGTTGCAGGACATTCTTTATTCGCAGGGTTTTGGAACCCGACGTGTTTGTGCTGGCTTGGTTCAGCACGGATTGGTTGAAGTGTTGGGCCATGAGCCGGACACTCCTGCTCAGCAGTGCTTAGATGCTGCGGCTGAATTCGAACCAAAAGGGTTGCGATTCTGTGTCCAGGGCGTGAAGTGGCCATACAAGGAAAAGGCTTATGTAATGCTTCATAAGCCGGCGGGTACCGAATGCTCCCAAAAACCTTCTACCTATCCCAGTATCTACACCCTGTTGCCTGCGCCACTGCGCCAACGACCGACAAAGAGTGCCGTTCAGGGCGTCCAGGCGGTTGGCCGACTTGATCAGGATACGACGGGCATGCTGTTGCTCAGCGATGATGGCCAGTTCATTCATCGAATGAGTTCGCCGAAGAAGCATGTTCCAAAAGTTTATGAAGTCGTGGTGAAGCACGATCTCACGTCGGATCAGGTCGGACGCTTGTTGTCAGGCGTTGTGCTGGACGATGATCCGAAGCCGGTGCAGGCGTCTGCGTGCCAGCAGATCGACACAAGGTGCTTGCATCTGACGCTCACCGAAGGTAAGTACCATCAAGTCAAGCGAATGCTGGCAGCTGTTGGCAATCGGGTCGAGGAGTTGCATCGTTCCCGAATTGGGGGGCTTTCGCTGCCCGCTGATCTTGCGCCGGGCCAGTGGTGCTGGTTGGAGGAGGCGGATCTGGTGGCCCTGCAAGCCGGAAACTTGTCGGCTGTCTAATGCACAGGTAGGCGCCCGTCCCGATCAGGGTATGCTTGTCGACATGGCTTCCTTGTTTGACTCTTTCTGGCGTTCAGTGGTGTACTGCATGCACCCTAGGGTCATCGCACTATCGCTGTTGCCTTTGCTATTGATGGCTGCATTGGCACTCGGGTTGAGCCATTTCTATTGGGATGCCGCAGTAGAAGGCGTGCATTTATGGCTTGAGTCACTGGGTGTCCTGTCGAGTTTCTGGGGATGGCTTGCCGGGTTGGGCCTGACCGATGTCAAAGGCTACGTGGCACCATTGTTGGTTGTAGCGGGCATTACTCCCCTTATCGCTATTGCCTCCCTGCTGTTGGTTGCCCTGCTGATGACCCCTGCGCTGGTGTCCTTGGTGGCGCAGCGCCGATTTCCTTCGTTAGAGCAGAAGAAGGGCGGTTCGTTCATTGCAAGCGTGGGGTGGTCGCTGGGTTCCACTGTGGTTGCGTGCGCGGCTCTGGTGGCTTCGGTACCACTGTGGCTCATTCCTCCGCTTGTGCTGATCTTGCCTCCGCTCATCTGGGGGTGGCTGACATACCGAGTGATGGCCTTCGATGCGCTGGCGGATCATGCGAGTCGATCGGAACGCGTAGAGATTTTTCGTAGGCACCGCATGTCTCTGCTTGGAATCGGGGTTCTCAGCGGGTATCTCGGTGCTGCACCGGCAATTGTTTGGGCATCGGGCATATTGTTCGCTGCTGCGTTTTTCGTGATGATCCCTCTGGCCATATGGATCTACACGCTGGTCTTTGCTTTCTCATCGCTGTGGTTTACGCATTACTGTCTGACGGCGCTCGAACGCCTTCGCTCGGAAGTGACTGCTGATAAACCACCGCCGTCGACAGGCATGGTGATTGAGGCGCCCTCTGACAGCGCTTTGTCTGGAGCGGCGCCACCTCTTCTTTCTGGGCAAGGTGACAAATGAACACGAGGTTCGGTCTCATCATCGTGGGAGATGAAATTCTTTCAGGAAAGCGTGCCGACAAACACTTTTCGAAAGTAATCGAGTTGCTGGGTACCCGTGGTCTTGCGCTCACTTGGGCCGAGTATGTCGGCGATGACCCCGACCGTATTGTCCGTATCCTGGAGCGCGCTTTTGCTTCGGGAGATGTCGTGTTTTCAACGGGGGGTATTGGTGCAACACCGGACGACCACACCCGCCAATGTGCGGCGCGCGCGTTGGGCCGCGCGCTTGCGCTCCATCCCGGGGCAGAAGCGCTGATTCGTGAACGCATGCAAGACCTGGCCCGGGAGCAAGGGGTCGAGTATGACGCCGAGCGCCCAGACAACGTGCACCGCCTGAATATGGGAGTTTTCCCCCTGGGCGCGTCCCTGATTCCCAATCCGTACAACAAAATTCCAGGTTTTAGCTGCACCGCAGGCAATGGCGGCGGGGTGTACTTTGTTCCGGGTTTTCCCGTTATGGCATGGCCCATGATTGAATGGGTGCTTGACACGCAATACAGCCATCTTTTCAACCGCTCGCCTCGGCTGGAGCGCTCGGTGATTGTCTACGACACTATGGAGTCGTTGCTGACCCCGCTAATGCAGCAGATCGAGCGCGAGCATTCTGCGATCAAGGTGTTTAGTTTGCCCAGTGTGGACCATCCGCAACATGGCCGTCACATTGAATTGGGTGTGAAAGGGCCAACGGAACAAGTTCCTGCCGCTTGGACCATGTTGCTAAATGGTTTGCACGAACTTGGTGCAAGAGTCGGCACCGATATGGTGCGCAAACTCTGATTCGAGCGTGTGGCTGATTAATCGCACCAAGGTGGTGCCAATCATTTCGTCAGGCGCGCTTGGTCCGGTCTTCACCCACGGTTTGGCAGGCTTGGCACGCAAACTGCTTTAAACCCCCCATAGTATTTTCAACCAGCGCTTTACCCAGGAGAACCTGATGGCCAAGACCGTTGCAGACGTGATGAAGATGGTGAAAGAGAACGAGGTCAAATTTGTCGACTTCCGATTCACCGATACCCGTGGCAAGCAGCACCACACGACGGTGCCCGTTTCGCACTTTGATGAAGACAAATTCTCGGCAGGTCATGCTTTTGATGGTTCCTCGATTGCTGGCTGGAAGGGTATCGAAGCATCGGACATGCAACTGATTCCCGACCCGTCTTCGGCCAACATCGATCCCTTCTTTGAAGAGACGACCCTGATCATGACCTGTGACGTGATCGAGCCCAGCGATGGAAAGGCCTACGACCGCGATCCGCGCTCAATTGCCAAGCGTGCCGAAGCCTATCTGAAGGCGTCGGGTCTGGGCGACACCGCATTTTTCGGCCCGGAGCCTGAATTCTTCATTTTTGACGGTGTGCGTTGGAGCACGGAGCCCAACAACACGTTCTATGAAATCGAGGAATATGAAGCGCCCTGGAACACCGGTGCGAAGCTCGAAGGCGGCAACCGCGGTCACCGTCCTACGGTGAAGGGCGGCTATTTCCCGGTTCCCCCTGTCGATAGCACGCAAGACATGCGTGCAGAGATGGCGCTCATCCTTGAATCGCTCGGCATTCCTGTTGAAGTGTTCCACCATGAGGTGGCCGGTGCAGGCCAAAATGAGATCGGCACCCGCTTCAGCACCCTGGTGGAACGCGCGGACTGGACCCAGCTGCAAAAGTACGTGATTCACAACGTGGCCAATGCGTATGGCAAGACGGCAACCTTCATGCCCAAGCCCTACCATGGCGACAACGGCTCCGGCATGCATGTGCACCAGTCCGTCTGGAAGGATGGCAAGAACCTGTTCGCCGGTGACGGCTATGCCGGTCTGAGCGATTTCGCCCTGTACTACATCGGCGGCATCATCAAGCACGCTCGCGCGCTGAACGCCATCACCAACCCCGGCACCAACAGCTACAAGCGCCTGGTGCCGCACTTCGAGGCCCCGGTGAAGCTGGCCTACTCGGCCAAGAACCGCTCGGCATCGATCCGCATCCCCTACGTGGCCAACCCCAAGGCCCGCCGCGTCGAGGCCCGCTTCCCCGATCCGCTGATGAACCCCTACCTGGGTTTCGCGGCCCTGCTGATGGCGGGTCTGGACGGCGTGGAAAACAAGATCCATCCGGGCGAAGCCGCCACCAAGGACCTCTACCACCTGCCCCCGGAAGAAGACAAGCTGGTGCCCACCGTGTGCCACAGCCTGGACCAGGCCCTCGAAGCCCTGGATGCCGACCGCGCGTTCCTGACCAAGGGTGGCGTGTTCTCGGACGCCATGCTCGACGCCTACATCGACCTGAAGATGCAGGAAGTGACCCGCTTTCGCATGTCGGTGCATCCGGTTGAATACGACATGTACTACTCGCTGTAATCTGGCGCTCGTTCGCCGCAGTGAGAGCAAGGCGGCCTGCGGGCCGCCTTTTTCTTTGCGGGAACCTTGGGATACCGTGGGACATCACACGGCAATTCGTTGCACATCACTGGAGAGCCGGATTGGAGAACCGCCATGTTTGGGCGATACTCGCATGCAACCCTGCACGTCCGGTGCGAGGAAACCGTATGAACCGAACCATTCACCCCCTGTCCCCCGCACTGATCTGCCTTGCCTTGCTGGCCGGACCCGCCCTTGCGCAAGACCGCATCTATCGCTGTGGCAACGAGTACACCAACAACGCCACACAGGCCAAGGAGCGCGGCTGCAAATTGGTGGAGGGGGGCAACGTCACGGTGGTGGAGGGGGCACGCAGTGCGCCTGCTGCGCCCAAGGCGGCTGTCTCTCCTTCGTCGGCGCCGCGCGTGGATCCTAACGATCAGCGTGCACGTGATGCCGATGCCCGGGCCATCCTGGAGTCAGAGCTGCGCAAGGCCGAGGCGCGCCATGCCGAGTTGCTCAAGGAGTACAACAACGGGGCTCCCGAGCGCAACGCGCTCGATCTGCGCAACCCCCAGCGCTACATGGAGCGAACGGCCGAGATCAAGGCCAGCCTGGCCCGCAGCGAAAGCGACATCGCGGGTATCAAGCGCGAGTTGGCCCGCCTGCCCACCCGATAATCGTTCCCGGTGATGGCTGAGCATGCACCCTACGGGCCGCAGCGCCTGCAGGCGCTGGACCTGTTGTCGCTGCTGGTGGCTGTATTGCATTCTGATGGCTCGGTGCTGTATGCCAATGCCGCCCTGGAGCAGCAGCTCGGAACGTCGCGGCGCACGCTGGAGGGGGCGGATTTCGCGCAGTTCTTTACCGATCCCGCCCTGTTGCAGACGGCGCTTGCGGGCACCAGCAGCAATGACTTTGCCGCCTTGCGCTTTGAAGCCAGCCTCCGGCGCCTGCACCAGGACCCGGTGCCCGTGCATGTCAATGTGGCGCCCACAGATACGCGGGGCGAGGTGCTGGTGGAGCTGTGGCCGCTGGAGCAGCAGGTGCGCCAGGACCGCGAGGAGCGTCTGCTGGAGCAAGCCCAGGCGCACAAGGAGCTGATCCGCAATCTGGCGCACGAAATCAAGAACCCTCTCGGCGGCATTCGCGGTGCCGCACAGTTGCTGGAGATGGAACTGCAGAGCCCCGAACTGGCCGAGTACACCCAGGTCATCGTCCACGAGGCCGACCGCCTGCAAAGCCTGGTGGACCGGCTGCTGGCGCCGCACCGCCACCCGCACCAGGTGGGTGATGTCAACATCCACGAGGTCTGCGAGCGCGTGCGCTCACTCATCCTGGTCGAACATCCGCACGGCCTGCGCGTGCAGCGCGACTACGACACCTCCATCCCCGAGTTCCGCGGTGACCGCGCCCAGCTCATTCAGGCGCTGCTCAATATTGTCCAGAACGCGGCGCAGGCTCTCACCGAGCGCATCGCCCAAGGCGACGCCTGCATCACGCTGCGCACGCGCGTGGCGCGGCAGGTGACTTTTGGCCGCCAACGCTACAGGCTGGCACTGGAATTGCATGTGATCGACAACGGGCCGGGCGTGCCCGATGCCATCCGGGACAGAATCTTCTACCCGCTGGTGTCGGGCCGCGACGGCGGCTCGGGGCTGGGGCTGACGCTGGCGCAAACCTTTGTTCAGCAGCACCATGGAATGATCGAATGCGAGAGCGCTCCCGGGCGTACCGATTTCCGCATCCTGATTCCCCTGCCCTGAGGATTTCAGTCACGCAACCAGTGGAAGTTTGAACAGACATGAAGCCGATCTGGATAGTAGATGACGACCCCTCGATCCGCTTCGTGCTCGAGAAGGCGCTGGCGCGAGAAAGCCTGCCCACACGCAGCTTCACCAACCCGCGCGAGGTGCTCGATGCCCTGGCGCAACTGGGCGCTGGAGATGCCGAACTGCCGGGTCCCCAGGTGCTGGTGAGCGACATCCGCATGCCGGGTGGCACGGGCCTGCAGCTGCTGGAAAAAGTCCACGCCCTGCAGCCGGGGCTGCCGGTCATCATCATGACGGCCTACTCCGACCTCGACAGCGCCGTCTCGGCCTTCCAGCGCGGCGCCTTCGAGTACCTGCCCAAGCCCTTTGACCTGCCCAAGGCCGTGGAACTCATCCGCCGCGCCGTCCAGGAGAGCCAGCGCGAGGATGTGGTGCAGGTCAGCCAGGACGTGGCGCCCGAGATGCTGGGCCAGGCGCCCGCCATGCAGGACGTGTTCCGCGCCATTGGGCGCCTGAGCCAGAGCCAGGTCACCGTGCTCATCACGGGCGAATCGGGCTCGGGCAAGGAACTGGTGGCGCGCGCGCTGCACAAGCATTCCCCCGTGGCGGGCGGGCCCTTCGTGGCCATCAACACGGCGGCCATCCCCAAGGACCTGCTGGAGTCCGAGCTGTTCGGCCATGAGCGCGGCGCCTTCACCGGCGCGCAGACGCAGCGGCGCGGGCGTTTCGAGCAGGCCGAGGGCGGCACGCTGTTCCTCGACGAAATTGGCGACATGCCCTTCGACCTGCAGACGCGGCTGCTGCGCGTGCTGTCGGACGGCCAGTTCTACCGCGTGGGCGGCCATGCGGCCGTCAAGGCCCATGTGCGCGTGATCGCCGCCACGCACCAGAACCTGGAGCAGCGCGTCAAGGACGGCGTGTTTCGCGAGGACCTGTTCCACCGCCTCAATGTCATCCGTCTGCGCCTGCCGGCGCTGCGCGAGCGCGCCGAGGATGTGCCCATGCTCACGCGCCACTTCCTGCAGGTGAGCGCGCGCCAGCTCGGCGTGGAGCCCAAGCGCATCGACGATGCGGCACTGGCCCGCCTGTCGCGTTTCGCCTTCCCGGGCAATGTGCGCCAACTGGAGAATATCTGTCACTGGTTGACCGTCATGGCGCCCGCGCAGGTCATCTCCGTGCAGGATCTGCCGCCTGAGGTGCTGGAGGCGCCCCTGCTCGGCAGCACCGTGGCCGCGCCCAGCGCGCCGCCCGCATGGCCTGCCGAAGCGCCCGTGCATTCCGCCCATCTTCCGGCACAGCCCGCGGCCGATACCGTGCCGGTGTCTGCGCCAGCCCCCCTTGCCGCCGCCAATGGGGCGGCGCCGCTGGTCGAAGCCAGCGCCTGGGAACAGGCGCTCGACAGCGAAGTGCACGCCTTGCTGGCCAGCGGCCAGGGCGAGGTGTGGGACCGGCTCATGCACCGCTTCGAGTCGCGCCTGATCCGCGCCGCGCTGGGCACCACGCACGGTCGCCGCATGGAGGCGGCGCAGCGCCTGGGCATTGGCCGCAACACCATCACGCGCAAGATCCAGGAACTGGGTCTGGATGCGCCGGATGATGGCAAAAATGGCTTCTAGCGCTTACGGGGTAAGCGCTGGAAGCTATTGAAACAGGAGCTAATCCGCCAGTGTGAGCACCACCGGAGCGTGGTCGCTCGGCTGCGGGTTCTTGCGCGGTGCGCGGTCCACGGTGCAGGCCGCCACGCCACCGCGCAGCGCCTCGCTGACCAGGATGTGGTCGATGCGCAGGCCCCGGTTCTTCTGGAAGCCGAGCATGCGGTAGTCCCACCACGAGTAGCTTTTCTCTGGCTGCTCGAACATGCGGAAGGCGTCCGTCAGCCCCAGGCCCAGCAGCGCCTGGAAATGCGCGCGTTCCTCGCGCGTGTGGTGGATGGTGTCCGCCAGGCCCACGGGGTCGTAGGAATCGCGGTCCTCGGGCGCCACGTTGAAGTCGCCCAGCAGCACCAGGCGCGGGTGCGCCGCCAGTTCGGCGCGCACCCAGTCGTGCAGGGCCTGCAGCCAGCGCATCTTGTAGGCGAACTTGTCGGTGCCCGGCGCCTGGCCGTTCACGAAATAGCCGTTGAGTACGCGCAGCGGGCCTTGTGGCGTTTCCACCGTGGCGGCGATCACGCGCGCCTGCTCGTCCTCGAAGCCGGGAATGTTGCGCACCACGGCGGTCGGCGGCGTGCGCGCCAGGATGGCCACCCCGTTGTAGGTCTTCTGCCCGAAGGCCACGGCCTCGTAGCCGGCGGCCCGCAGCTCCATGAATGGAAATTTGTCCTCGGTGAGTTTCAGCTCCTGCAGGCACAGCACATCGACGGGCTGGCGGGCCAGCCAGTCCAGCACCTGGGGCAGGCGCACGCTGAGGGAGTTGACGTTCCAGGTGGCGATTTGCATGGTGGCTTCAATGGATCAGGAAAGGGCAGGCTGCCGATGGTAGCGGCTTGGCCTGGGCTGCGTGGCCTCGCGGGTTTCAGAAGCTGCGCGCCAGTGCCCCTGCCAGCCGCTGCAGCGGCTCCGTGTCCAGCAACGTCCAATGCCTGCGCTCGCCGCGCAGCCACTGGCGCGCCTGCCATTCCGACAGCAGGCGGCTGAGCGTCTCGGCGCGGACGCCCAGGTGCGCGGCCAGCTGGCGCTGGCTGCTGGGCAGCTCCAGCCGCTCTCCCTGCTGGGCCGACAGCCGCAGCAGAAAGGCCGCAAGCCGCTGCGGTGCGCTGCTCACCGTGAGCCATTCCACCTCGTTGATGTAGTGGTAGAGCCGACGGCTGAAATCCTCCAGCAGCCGCAGCGCCAGGGCAGGGTGGGCCTCGCAGGCCTGGCGCAGCGCCTGGCGCTCCAGCCGCCAGACCGTGGTGCTGCCCACGGCGCGTGCTTGCATGGGGTAGCGCCCATGGGCCATGAACATGGCCGCTTCGGCCACGCACTCGCCGGGACCGAAGCGGTGGTACACGCGCTCGCTGCCATCGCAGCCAAAGCGCACCACCTCCACATGGCCCTTGGCCACCAGCAGCCAGTGCTGGGCGGTGTCGCCCTCGTGGAACACGACGGTGCCATCGCGGCAGGGGCGCAGTTCAGCCCGCTCGCACAGGCGCTGCAACACCTCGGGGGGCAGTTCGCGCAGCAGCGGGTGGGCCGCCAGCTGCGGCAGCGGCGTGGCGGCAAAGGGGTGGACGTTGATAAATGTCATTGCCGGATACCAATGGTTTCCAGGATGATATTGCAAATGCGAATTACTCCCAACAAGATTTACATGAACGCCACCCCTTCCATCCGTTTTCCCCTGCGCGCCACGGCGGGTGCCGTGCTGGCTGCAGCCCTGGCCACGGCCGCCCTCGCGCAGGACGGTGCGGTGCTGCCCTCCGTCACCGTGCAATCGACCCGCGCAAGCGCCGACGTGCCGTTGCGCCCCACTGCGCAGAAAGAGCGCGAGCGCCTGGAACAGGTGCCCGGCGGAACCAACCTGGCCGAGCCGCAGAAAGAAGCACGCCTGGCCACATTGCGTGACGCGCTCGACTACCAGCCCGGCATCGTGTTGCAGGACTTTTTTGGTGGCACCGACCAGCCGCGCCTGGGCATCCGGGGCTCGGGCATCCAGAGCAACCCCGTGAACCGGGGCGTGCTGCTGCTGCAGGACGGCCTGCCGCTCAACGAGGCCGATGGCTCCTTCATCATCGGTCTGATCGAGCCGCGCAATGCGGCCTTCATCAGTGCGCGGCGCGGTGCCAATGCGCTCACGGCGGGTGCCACCACGCTGGGCGGCGAGGTGGACTTCGTATCGCTCACCGGGGCCGATGAGCGCGGCCGCGTGCGTGCCGAGACGGGCAGCTTTGGCCGCCAGGGCCTGCAGGCAGCGGTGGGGGGGGTGGGCGAGCGCTTCGATGGCCGGGTGTCCGTCAGCAGCGACCGCTTTGATGGCTATCGGCGCCACTCCGCCTCGCAACGCGATAGCCTCCAGGCCAACCTGGGCTTCCTGGGGGATGGGGGCTTTCAGAACCGCACCTACCTGGGCTGGACCGACCTGGCTTTCCAGATCCCGACCGTCGTGCCCAAGAGCCGTATCGGCACCGACCCGCGTGGCGTCATGGGCGACGGCAACACGCCGCAGGACCAGCTGCTCAACGTCTACAAGCGCGACCCGCGCCGCGCCGCAACGCAGCTGCGTCTGGCCAACCGCTCCACCTGGGGCACTGATGCGCTGCGCCAGGAGGTTGGTGTGTACTGGCAGGACACCGACGACCTGTTCAACGACTCCACCACCCACACCGTGACGAACAGCCGCACCACGGGCGCGCAGTGGCAGGCCAGCGGCCGCCCGGGCGGCGGCGCCGGTGCGCTGGGCTGGCGCACGGCGCTGTCGTGGACGCACAGCGCCATGGAGCGCGACCTGTATGCCAACAACCCCGCCAACGGCCAGCGGCTGCAGCGCTTTGGCGCCTACGATCTCGACGCCAGCAACCTGCAGGCGCTGGCTGCGGCCGACTGGCGCCTCGCACCCGGCTGGACGCTGCTGGGCAGCCTGCAGGGGAGCCAGCTCACGCGCGACGCCGCAAGCCGCAGCACGGCGGCGCAGCTCGACCAGCAATGGAACTTCGCCACGCCCAAGATCGGCCTGAACTGGGCCGCCACGCCCACCACGCGCCTGTGGGCCAACCTCAGCCGCAGCCAGGAGGCGCCCACCTTCTGGGAAATCGTCAGCGCCACCGTAGCGCCCAACAGCCCGGCCACGGCCAGCGCCGAACTGGTGCGCCTGAAGATGCAGAGCGCCACCACGCTGGAACTGGGCGGCCAGGGCCGCTGGGGTGACGGCGCACAGGCCCTGCACTGGACGGCCGCCGTGTATCGCAGCATGCTGGCGGACGAGCTGATCTCCACCACCGACGCCAACGGCATCCGCGTGGGCACCTACAACTACCGGGGCGGCACGCGCCACGAGGGCATCGAGGCAGGCCTTTCGGGCAGCCAGCGGCTGGGTGCGGGCGCGGTCGATTTCCGCGCCGCCTGGACGTACAGCGACTTCCGCTTCCGCGGCGGTGAATATGCGGGCAAGCAGATCGCCGGGGTGCCGCGCCACCTCATCAGTGCCGAGGCGCTTTACCGCCTGGGCGCCTGGCGCTTCGGCCCCAGCCTGCGCTGGATGCCCGTGAGCACGCCCACCGACCATGCCAACACCCCGGGCGCCGAGCAGGAGGCGTATGCGCTGCTGGGCCTCAAGCTCGAATGGCGCGAAGGCCCCTGGGCCGTGTTCCTGCAGGCCGACAACGTGACCGACCGGCGCTACGCCAGCAGCTATGCCGTGCGCAACCGCACCACGGCCGCGCAGCCCGGCTACCTGCCGGGTCTGGGCCGCAGCGTCACGGCCGGCCTGACCTACCAGTTCTGAGGCAAGAGCACACCATGGTTCACTTCCTCTCTGGCGGGCTGGCAACGCGCCGCCAGGCCCTGGCCGCGCTGGCTTGCGCAGGCGTATCCGCCGCATGGGCGGCGCCACGCCTGCCCCGCATCACGCTGGCGGGGCCACCCGCCATCGTCTCGGCGCCGCTGATCCACATGGCCGAAACGGGGGCACTCTCCGGCCTGGCCGAGCGCACCGAATTCATTGCCTGGCGCGACCCCGACCAGTTGCGCATGATGGCCCTGGGCGGCAAGGCCGATGTGCTGGCCATGCCCAGCAACGTGGCGGCCAACCTGCACAACCGGGGCGCGGGCGTGTCGTTGCTCAACATCTCCACCTGGGGGGCGCTGTGGATCGTCACGCGCGACGCACAGCGCAAGGCGCTGCAGGACTTCAAGGGCGAAGAAATCGCCGTGCCCTTCCGGGGCGACATGCCCGACATCGTGCTGCAGCTGCTCGCGGCCAGGCAGGGGCTGGACCCGCTGCGCGACTTTCGCATCCGCTACGTGCCCACGCCCATGGAGGCGATGCAGCTGCTCATCACGCGCCGCGTCTCGCATGCGCTGCTGACCGAGCCCGGCGTTTCATTGGCCATGCGCAAGACGCGCTCGTTTCCGGTCGGCCTGGTGGCGCCCGATCTGCACCGGGGCGCCGATCTGCAGCAGGAATGGGGGCGCCTGTACCAGCGCGCGCCCCGCGTGCCCCAGGCCGGCATTGCCGCCGTGGGAGCGGTGCGTGGCCAGCCGCAGGTGCTGGCCGCGGTGGAGCAGGCCTATGCGCGCTCGCTGGCCTGGTGCCGTGACAACGCCATGGAATGCGGCCGCATGATGGCGCGCCACATCGACCTGCTCACCCCCGAGGCCGTGGCTGACGCCATTGCCGTGAGCCAGATGAACGCCGTGCCCGCGCTGCAGGCGCGCGAGGAACTGGAGTTCTTCTTTGGCCAGCTCATGGCACGCAACCCCGGCCTGCTGGGGGGCAAGCTGCCCGCCGCTGCGTTCTACGGGCAGAGCTAGCGTTTTCGTATCCCTTTTTTGCATGCATCCCCGGCAGCCGCCGCCACCTGGGTCTTCACGCGTTTTTTTGACTCAGGAGTTTCTCACCATGGTTATTGACGGTTCTTCCTCTGCATTCCGTTCGCGTGGCGCCCTGGCGCGCCGCCCTGTGGCCCTGGCCGCCCTGCTGCTGCTGGCGGGAGCGCAGGCGCGCGCCCAGACGGATGCCGCGCCCGAGCTGCTCGCACAGGCCTCCACCATGGCACTGCCCGCTGTCACCGTCAGCGCCACGCTGGCCGAGCAGGACGCGCGCACCGCGCCCGCCAGCGTCACCGTGATCGGCCGCGAGGAGCTGGAGGCGCGCAACGCCGCCGACCTGCTCGACGCCGTGCGCGGCGCGCCCGGCCTCACGCTTTCGCCGCGCCAGGTGGGCGGGCGCAAGACGCTGGCGCTGCGCGGGCTGGAAGGCAAGCACACGCTGACTCTCATCGACGGCCGCCGCATCAGCGCCTCCGATGACGTGGTGGGGCATTCGGACTACCAGTACGGCTGGCTGCCCATGTCGGCCATCGAGCGCATCGAGATCATCCGCGGCCCGATGTCGGCGCTCTATGGCTCCGAGGCGCTGGGCGGCGTGGTCAACATGATCACGCGCCAGCCCAAGGACCGCTGGATCGGCTCGGTCGGCATCACGGGCAGCAACCCCACAAGTTCGCGCGAGGGCGAGCCCACGGGCAAGGCCTCGGTGTTCGCCGCCGGGCCGGTGGGCGAGCGCCTCATGCTGCGCGTGAACGGCGAGGTCTCGCACGCCGCGCCGGTGGTGGACCGCAAGAACCCGCGCGTCTCCGAGATCGAGGGCCACCATTCACAGGCCGGGGGGCTGAGCGCCAGCTTCGCGCTCACGCCGCAGCAGACGCTGGAGGCCGGCTGGACGGGCAACAACGAGCGCCGCTTCTACGACACCACCTCCACCACCAAGGGCGCCTACCGCAGCACCTACGACATCGACCGCACCCAGGCCCACGTGGGCTGGGAAGGGCGCTTTGACCAGTGGCGCGGCCGCGTGCGCGCCTACCGCAGCGAGATCGACATCACCAACACCGCCAGCAACGGCGTGGCGCCCACACGGCCGCAGAACATGACGGATGACGTGCTCGACGGCTACGCCAGCTTCAAGCTCGGCGCCCACCAGCTCACCGTGGGCGGCGAGTGGCGCGACGAAACCCTGGTCAATGCGGGCCTGAGGAACGGTAGCGACTCGGCCACGCACAAGGCCCTGTTCGTGCAGGACGAAATCGCGCTGAGCCAGTCGCTGATGCTCACCGCCGGCCTGCGCGCCGACCACCACCAGCTCTTTGGCAGCGAAGTCAGCCCGCGCGCCTACCTGGTGTGGGAGGCAAGCCCGGCGCTGGTCGTCAAGGGCGGCTTCGGCCACGCCTTCAAGGCGCCCACGCTCAAGCAGATCTCGCCCAACTACGTGGGTGCCGAGGGGCCGCACACCTTCGCGGGCAACGGCAACATCAAGCCCGAGTCGTCGAACTCGTTCGAGATCGGCGCCGACTGGCAGGCCGCGCCCGGCTGGACGCTGCGCGCCACGGCCTTCAACACCGAGGTCAAGGACCTCATCACCTACCGCCTGCTGCGCACCGAGGGCGTGCGCCGCTTCTACCAGTACGACAACATCAACGCCGCGCGCATCCGGGGCCTGGAGGCGGGCGTGGCCTGGGACATCACCCGCGCCTGGAGCTGGAGCAACGACCTCACGCTGCTCAACACGCGCGACAAGACCACCGGCAAGCGCCTGGCCGACCGGCCGTCGAGCAGCCTGACCTCGCGCCTGGAGTGGAAGGACGCCACGGGCTGGAGCGCCCGCCTGGTGGCCGAGTTCATCGGCAGCCAGACGGCGACCGGCGGCGCTGCCTTGCCCTCGTATGCACTGTGGAGCGCCAGCGTGGGCAAGCAGATCGCCCTGGCCGACCAGCGCAAGCTGGTGCTGCGCGCCGGGCTGGAGAACATCGGCAACGTGAACCTGGCACAGAAGTCTGCGGACTTCGGCTATGCCGAACGCGCCCGCCGCCTGTTCGTGTCGGCGCGTGTGGATTTTTGAAGAGGGGAGTGAGTGAAGCGATAGAACCCGTGTGAAGAACCACCCCCGGCCTCCTCTCTGGTGGGGAAGCGAGGGCCGGGGTGTGTGCCACACAGTGTCTGAATGCTATCAAAAATATAGCTTTTGGCGCTTATTGAATAAGCGATAGAGGCCAATTTCATTCAAAGATTTCCAGTGAACCCCATGTCCATTCTTCGCCGCTGGCTGGCCCTGTGCCTGCTGGCCTTTCTGCCTGTGGGCGTAGCGCAGGCGGCCTCGGTGCTGTTTATCGCCACGTCCAACGTGCCCCCGGGCAAATTCCGCCTGCTGGCCGACATTGCGCGCCCGCATGGCATCGATGTGCAGGTGCGCCACCTGGGCAAGATCCCGGCCGACGCCGATGCCGGGCTGTTCCAGGGGCAGGACATGGTGTTCTTCGACACCTACCAGCAGGACGACGTGCGCCAGCACCTGGCCCGCGCGCTGCCCGGCCTGCGCGCGCCGCACGCCTGGCTGTACGACGCGCGCCCCGCCTGGGGTGGTGGGGTCGATGAGGCCCTGGGCCGCCGTCTTGCGAACTACTACAGCAACGGCGGGCGGCAGAACTTCGAGGGCTTCATGGCCACCGTGGCCGCCCATCTGAAGGGCCGGGCCGCCCAGGGCGTGCCCGACCCGGTGATCTTCCCCAAGACGGCGATCTACCACCCGCGCGCACCGCAACAGGTGTTTGCCGACCCGCTGGCCTATTTGCGCTGGGCGGGTGTCGATCCGGCCGACCCGCAGCGCCGCCCCGTGGTGGCGCTGGCCGTGCACCAGCAGTACATCGCTTCGGTGCAGGCCGACTACATCGACGACCTCATTGCGCGCATCGAGGCGGGGGGTGCCGTGGCGCTGACCTTCTACAGCCCCATGATGGACGCGGGCGCGCTCGACCGCATGTTGCGCCCCCAAGGCCGGGCGCTGGCCGACGTGCTCATCAACACCCAGATCATGCTCATGCCCGAACAGCGCCGCGCCGAGTTCGAGCGCCTGGGCATCCCCGTGCTGCAGGCCATGACCTACCGGCGCGGCGACACCGCGCACTGGCAGGCCAGCCCCCAGGGCGTGCCGCTGATGGACGTGCCCTTCTACCTGGCCCAGGCCGAATACGCGGGCGTGACCGACATCCAGGTCGCCTCGGCCAGCGGCGCGGGCGATGCGCCCATCGCCGCCATTCCCCCGCAGGCCGACGCCGTGGTCGGCAAGGCGCTGCGTTTGGTGGCGCTGCAGCGCAAGCCGAATGCCGACAAGCGCCTGTCGGTCTTCTTCTGGAACTATCCGCCGGGCGAGAAGAACCTCTCGGCCTCCTTCCTCAACGTGCCGCGCAGCCTGCAGACCACGCTGGCCGCCCTGCGCGCCCAGGGCTACGACACCGAGGTGCCGTCCGAGCCCGAACTCATTGCCAAGCTCCAGCGCCTGCTGGCCCCGGCCTACCGCGCGGGCGAACTGGAACCCCTGCTGCGCGAGGGCCTGGCCGCCACCGTGCCGCTGGCGCGCTACCGCGCCTGGCTGGCCCAGCAGCCCGCCGCCGTGCAGGCCGCGTTGCGCGAGCGCTGGGGAGAGCCCGAGGCGTCGTCCATGGTCTTGCGCCAGGGCGGGCAGGCCATGTTCGTGGTGCCGCGCCTGATGCTGGGCAAGATCGCCGTGCTGCCCCAGCCGCCGCGCGGCGAGAAGTGGGAGCCCAAGGAAAAAGCCCTGTACCACTCCAGCAACGCCTGGCCCTCGCACTACTACCTGGCGGCCTACCTCTGGGCGCGTGAACAGCAGGCCAGCGACGCGCTGGTGCACTTCGGCACCCACGGCAGCCAGGAATGGCTGCCCGGCAAGGAGCGCGGCCTGTCCGTCACCGACCCCGGCATGCTCGCCGTGGGCGACCTGCCCGTGGCCTACCCCTACATCGCAGACAACATCGGCGAGGCCCAGCAGGCCAAGCGCCGGGGCCGCGCCGTCATCATCAGCCACCAGACCCCGCCCTTCAAGCCCGCCGGGCTGCACCAGGCGCTCACGCAGATGCACGACCTGCTGCACGCCTGGGTGGCGCAGGACGAGGGCGTGGTGAAGGAGAAGCTCAAGACTGACCTGCTGGCCGCCGCCGCCAAGGAGCGCATAGCCCTTGACATGGGCTGGACGAATGAGCGCGCCCACGCCGAATTCCCTGCCTTTGTCGATGCGCTGCACGCCCAGCTCCACGAGCTGGCCGAAACCGCCCAGCCCCTGGGCCTGCACACCCTGGGCCGCGCGCCCGAGGCGCCGCACCGCCTGGCCACCGTGCTGCTGATGCTGGGCCGCCCGTTCTGGGAGGCCGCCGCGCTGCACGCGGGCATCCCCGCCGCCGAGGTGGACGAGGCGCTGCTGGCCGATTACGACCAACTGCCCGCCACCGCGCCCTACCAGTTGCTGCTGCGCCATGTGGTGCAAGGCGAAAGCACCCAGGGCTTGAGTGCGCCGCTGCGCGAGCAGCTCGACAAGGCCCGCGCCTGGCACGCCGCCATCGGCGCCGACCACGAACTGCCCGCGCTGCTGAACGTGCTGGCGGGCAAGCACCTGGCCACCTCCTACGGCGGCGACCCCATCAAGAACCCCGACGCCTACCCCACGGGCCGCAACCTCTATGGCTTCGACCCCTCGCGCGTGCCCACCCCGCAGGCCTGGGCGGCGGGCAAGGAGGCGGCTGAGCAGCTCATCGCCGAGCACCGGCGCCTGACGGGCCAGCAGCCCAAAAAACTGGCCGTCTCGCTGTGGTCGGTGGAGACCATGCGCCACCAGGGCCTGCTCGAAGCGCAGGCGCTGTGGCTGCTGGGCACCGAGCCCGTGTGGGACGAGGGCGGCCGCGTCACCGGCGTCAAGCTCGTGCCGCGCAAGGCACTGGGGCGCGAGCGCGTGGACGTGGTGCTCTCGGCCACCGGCCTGTACCGCGACCATTTCCCCAACACCATGAAGATCCTCGCGCAGGCCGCACAACTGGCCGCACAGGCCCAGGGGCCGGGCGACGAGGCCAACCCGGTGGCGGCCAACACCCGCGCCATCGCCGCGCGCCTGCGCGCCCAGGGCATGCCCGAGAAGGCCGCGCAGGCAGCGGCGGAGACACGTATTTACGCCTCCGAATCGGGCAAGTACGGCACCGGCCTGGACGACGCAGTCCTGGCCACCGACACTTGGAAGGGCAAGGCGGAGGGCGACCGCAAGCTCGCGCAGCTCTACCTCTCGCGCATGCAATTTGCCTACGGCGCCGACGAATCCACCTGGGGCAGCCTGCCCGGCGGTGGCCTCAAGGGCAAAGACGGCCAGCCGCTCAACCTGTATGCCGAGCACCTGCGCGGCACCGAGGGCGCGGTGCTCTCGCGCAGCTCCAACACCTACGGCATGCTCACCACCGACGACCCGTTCCAGTACCTGGGCGGCATCGGGCTGGCCGTGCGGCATCTGGACGGCAAGGCGCCTCAGCTTTACATCAGCAACCTGCGCGGCAGCGGAAGCGGGCGCGTGGAAGGCGCCGCGCAGTTCCTGGCCAAGGAGCTGGCCACGCGGCAGTTCCACCCCGGCTACATCAAAGGGCTGATGGACGAGGGCTATGCGGGTACGCTGCAGGTGCTGGACGCCACCAACAACTTCTGGGGCTGGACGGCCGTGGCGCGCGAGATCGTGCGCGACGACCAGTGGCAGGAAATGGTGGATGTGTACGTGCGCGACAAGCACCAGCTGGGCCTGAAGCAATGGTTCGAGGCGCACAATCCGCACGCGCTGGCGCAGAACATCGAGCGCATGCTCGAAGCCGCTCGCCAGGGCTACTGGCAGGCCGATGCCGCCACCGTGGCCGAACTGAAAGACCGCTGGCGCGACCTGGCCCAGCGCTATGACGTGCGCACCGACAACGCCGCCTTTGAGCGCTTTGTGGGCGCAGGGCAGGGCGCCGCAGGCTTTGGCCTGGCCCTGGGCCGCCTGCCCGCCGAGGCCGCCGCCGCAGCGCAGAGCGCGGCCGAGCCCCCACCCCCGGCCGAAGCCGCCCCCGCCCCACCACCGCCGCCCATCAGCGGCATGCGGCTGGAGCAGGTGGCCGAGCCGGTGAGCCACAACGCTGCCCCCGCATGGCAGGTGCTGTGGGTGGCGCTGGTGCTGGGCGCGGTCATGCTGGTGGGCGGCTGGTGGCAGCGCCGAGAAAAAGTATCAACCAAATTGGCCTTTAGCGCTTGATAGATAAGCGCTAGAAGCTACAAAATAAATAGCAAAATGCCTTTCGTTGCCCTGCCTCACCTTCGCACCGGCCTGCTGCTGGCCGCTGCCTGCGCCGCCGCGCCCGCGCTGGCCCAGCAGCCTGCCCCCGAGCGCCAGTTGGGCGAGGTCACCGTACGCTCGGCCAGCAGCGCGCTGGAAGACCAGCGCAGCGCCGCCACGCAAAAGACCATCATCGACCGCCAGGAGATCGAGGCCCTGGGCGGCCTCACCGTGGGCGAGCTGATCCGCAAGCTGCCCGGCATCGACGCGGGCGAGCATGGCGCCGATGGCGGCATGAACGCCCGCGCCCGGGGCATGTTGCGCGACGGGGTGCAGTTCCTCGTCAACGGCGAGCGTCCCACGGCCAATGCGCGCTTTGCCCTCACCGAGGTGGGCCGCATGCCCACCGGGGAGCTCGACCGCGTGGAGATTCTGCGCGGCGGCTCGGCCGAGTTTGGCGGCGCCGCTCCCGTCACTGTCAACCTCGTCATGCGCCGCCCGGTGGCGCGCGCGGCCACCAGCGTCAAGCTGGCGGCGGGCCAGCGCGGCAGCCTGGCCAACAGCCAGTTCACCGCCAGCCGCAGCGGGGGCGAAGGGGGCTTCAGCTGGCTGCTGCCGCTCACGCTCAACCGCCACGCCATGCCGGTGGATCAAAGCAGCACGCGCACGCTGGCCGGTGGCACGCTGCAACAGGATGTGGAGCAAGGCCGCTATGGCATCAACGAATTCATCCTCTCGCCGCGCCTGGCCTGGCGCGGCGCCACGGGCCAGCTCACGCTGTGGCCCAGCCTGTACTACAACGAGGGCGACCGCAGCACGCACATCGCGCGCTCGGACGGCACGCAGCGCCACGACAGCGAAGACAACAGCACCCGCATCGCCCGCCTGCGCAGCGAGGCCGAATGGCGCGCCTGGGGCGGCAAGTGGACGGGCCGCGCCGCCGCCATGCAAGGCCAGCGCAACGCCGACCGCCAGCGCCTGGGCACGGGCGCTGCCGGACCCAGTTGGACCGAGGCCGAGCGCCGCGAGGACCGCGAACTCAGCGCATCGCTGCGCTACGACCGGCCCGTGGGCGAGCACCTGCTTTCGGTCGGCGCAGACGCGGCCCGGCATGCGCGCGACGACCGGCAGGCCTTGAGCGGCGCTTACGCCAGCGACACCCGCTTTGCCGGCAGCGCCCGCCAGGGCACGCTGTGGCTGCAGGACGAATGGCAGGTTTCCGACACTCTCACGCTCACCAGCGGCCTGCGCGGCGAGCGCATGGCCCTGCGCGCGCAGGAGCGGGACAGCAGCCACGGCGCGGTCGATCCGTCGCTGGCCCTGCGCTGGGAGGCCGCGCCCGGCTGGGTGGCGCGCAGTTCGCTGTCGGGCGCCATCCGCTTCCCCAAGCTTGACGAGCTCACGCGCGTGGCCTCGCGCAGCGCGCTGGCCAACACCCCGCTGGAGCCCGACCGGGGCGGCAACCCCTGGCTGCGGCCGGAACGCGTGGCCAACCTCGAGGCGGGGCTGGAGCGCCATGTGCCCGGCGGCGTGTGGGGCATCAACACCTACCTGCGCCGCACGCAGGACTTCATCGAGCGCCGCACCCTGTGGGAGGCCGGGCGCTGGGTCGAGCGGCCCACCAACGAAGGCGACGCGCGCCACTGGGGGCTGGAGCTGTCGGCCAAGCTCACGGGCGAAGCGCCCTTGCTGCAGGGCCTCATCGGCCGCCAGGGCAGCGTGCGCGCCCAGTTCACGCTGCCGCGTGGCGAGGTGCAGGATGCCGTGCTGGGCCTCACCCGCGCCCCGCGCGATCTGCCGCGCTACCAGTTCACGCTGGGCTACGAGGGCAGCCTGCCCGCGTGGCAATCCACCTGGGGCTTTCAGTGGCAACACCAGGCTGCCGTGCGCACCCAGGTGCCCGGCGAGGTGCTGGCCACCACGCGCTCGCGCAACCTGTTCGATGCACACTTCGTGCGCCGCCTCACGCCCGCGCTCAACCTGCGCCTGTCGGTGCAGAACCTGCTGGGCGCGGACAGCGTGCGCACGGCCACCTCCCACCAGGGCGGCCAGCCCTGGGCGCTCACGTCCAGCGAGGCCGGGCAGCGCACCTGGCTGCTCACGCTGGAAGGCAAGTGGTAAGCGTATTCACCCACACACAAGGTTTCCCATGGCACTGCAAGCAAGTTCATTCCATCTTCGCCACCTGACCGTTGCACTGGCCAGTGCGGGCTTGGCGCTCGCGCTGGCAGGCTGCGCAAGCGCGCCGCCGCAGGCCGCCGCGGCGCACCAGCCCCAGGGCCAGCCGGGCTATTCCGCCCAGGCGGCCCAGGCCACGCAGCCTGCGCTGGCGCAGTATTCGCTGGTTCACGCCGCGCACCTGCCGCACCTGGCCTGGGCGCTCAAGGGGCAGACCACCGCGCTGGCTTTGAACGAGGTGCAGCGCGGCACCCTGGCCGCCCTGGCCTTTGAAGTGCGCGACCAGTTGCAGCCCCGGCTGGAGCAGGCCCGTGCCGCCGAGCAGGACATTGCCCAGGCCGCGCTCGCCGGCGCCACGGTACCGCAGTTGGCCGCGCGGCTGGACCGCCTGCAGCAGCTCAAGCGCGAGGCCACGCAGGTGCAGATCGATGCCACCCAGCGCATCCGCGCCACGCTGGATGCCACCCAGTACCAGCAACTGCGCCAGCGCGCGCACGCCCAGGCGCCCGCTGCACCGGCCATGCCCGAATATTCGCTGCTGCTGCCTGCCCACCTGCCGCATCTCATGCAGTTTGTGGCCCAACTAAGCGCATCGGCCGAGCACCAGCAGGCCCTTTCGCGCTACGCCGACGAGCAGGTGCGCCCCGCGCTGCGCCCGCGCCTGCAGCAGGCCCAGCAACTGCAGCAGGAGATTGCCCGCGCAGCGCTGGAGGGCCGCAGCGCGCAAGAGCTGGCTCCCCAGCTCGACCGCCTGGCCCAGGTGCGCCGCGAGGCCGCAGAAATCCACCTGCGCTGCATCGCCCATGTGCGCCAGACGCTGCCCCCCGATCAATACGCGCGCCTGCTGGCGCTGGCGCAGCCCGCCGCGCGTTGACCCCTTTCCTATTTCACGATTCCACGGAGTTTTTGCATGAGCCATTTCATTGAGTCCCTGATGTACCAGGCCAGCCAGGTCTTTCTGTTCCCCACTTTGCTGGTCATCACCGTGCTGTTTGCCTATGCCTTCTTTCTGCTGGGGGCGTTTGCCATGCAGTGGTGGCAACGCCGCAAGGGGCAGGGCGGCCAGCCCACGCGCGGCCACCACCTGCTGCTGTGGGCCAAGGCCCAGCCCGGTGCCAGCGCCGACGAGCTGGACGTGAAGGCGCACCAGCTGCTGGAGCTGCCGCGCATCGCCACCCGCGTGGCGCCCATGCTGGGCCTGATCGCCACCATGATTCCCATGGGCCCGGCGCTCAAGGGCTTGTCTGACGGCAACCTGGGCCAGGTGTCGGACAACCTGGCCGTGGCCTTTGCGGCCGTGATCCTGGCGCTGATTGCTGCCGCCATCACCTTCTGGGTGGTGTCGGTGCAGCGCCGCTGGCTGGCCGAAGAGCTGGTGTGGCTGCAGCGCCAGGGCGTGCGCACCCCGGCGGCGGGCCACATGGCAGAAGCAGGCAGCGAAGCATGAAATTCCTCGACGAAACCGAGGCCGACGACCCCATCCTGTCGGTGGTCAACCTGATCGACGTGTTTCTGGTCGTGATTGCGGCGCTGCTCATCACCGTGGCCCAGAACCCGCTGCTCAGCCCCTTCTCGAAGCAGGACGTCACCGTCATCACCGACGCGGGCAAGCCCACCATGGAAGTGATCCAGAAGCGCGGCGAGAAGATTGAGAAATACAAGGCCAGCGGCGAGATCGGCGAAGGCGACGGCGAGAAAGCCGGCGTGGCCTACCGCATGAAGGACGGCTCCATGGTCTATGTGCCCGAGGGCGGCGTGGCGGAACAGGCCACGGCCCCCGCACCCGGCGGCATGGGGGGGCGCTGATGCTGCGTTTGCTGGGGCGCGTGCTCGCGGGCTTGCCGGGCTACCTGTGGAGTGGCTGGGGCGCGGGCGCCAGCCTGCTGCTGCTGCTGGCCTGCTGGGAGGCCGTGGCCGCGCTGTACGACCCGCTCATCCTGCCCGACCCGCGCACCGCCTTTGCCGCCCTGTGGGTGCAGGTGGAGCAGGGCGCCGCCTGGCCCGCGCTGGCCGCCACGGCGCGCCGCGCCCTCATGGGGCTGGCGCTGGCGCTGGGTGTGGGCAGCGTGCTGGGGCTGCTGGCGGGGCTGTCCGTCACGGCCTCGGTGCTGGCGCGTCCGCTGGTTACGGTGCTGCTGGGCACGCCGCCCATCGCCTGGCTGGTGCTGGCCATGCTGTGGTTCGGCATGAGCGACGGCACGCCGGTGTTCACCGTGTTCATCGCCTGCTTTCCCGTGGTGTTTGCCAGCGCCTTGCAGGGCACGCGCACGCTCGATTTGCAGCTGCGCGACATGGCGCGCGCCTACCGCCTGCCCATGGGCATGGCGCTGCGCGAGGTGTACGGCCCGCATGTGCTGTCGTACCTGTTTCCCGCCTGGGTCACGGCGCTGGGCAGCGCCTGGAAGGTGGCCGTGATGGCTGAACTGCTGGCCAGCACCGACGGCGTGGGCGCCGCGCTGGCGGCCAGCCGCTCGCAACTGGACACCGCCACCACGCTGGGCTGGATCAGCGCCGTGGTGGGCTGCCTGCTGGTGGTGGAATATGGATTTTTGGAGCCGCTCAAGCGCGAAGTCGAGCGCTGGCGGGAGGTGCCGCGATGAGTTTGCTGCTTCAAAATGTGCGCCACAGCTACGCGCTGACTGAAGTGCTCGGCGGCGTGGGTTTGGCGCTGGCGCCCGGCGGCGTGCTGGCGCTGGTGGGCCCCTCGGGCTGCGGCAAGACCACGCTGTTGCACCTGTGCGCGGGCCTGCTGGATCTGCAGGAGGGCCGCCTGGACAACTCCTTCGGCAACCCCGCGCTGATGTTCCAGCAGCCGCGCCTGCTGCCCTGGCAGACCACGGCCGACAACATCGCCCTGGGCCTGCGCGCGCAGGGCATGGCGCGCGCCGCTGCGCGGGAACGTGCCCACGCCATGGGCGCCGTGCTGGGGCTCGATGCCGAGGCCCTGGCTGCCTACCCGCACCAGTTGTCGGGCGGCATGCAAAGCCGCGCCGCGCTGGCGCGCGCGCTGGTGCTGGAGCCTGATTTGCTGCTGATGGACGAGCCCTTCGCCGCGCTCGACATCGGCCTCAAGGCGCAACTGCACCGCCTGCTGCTGCGCCACCAGGCCGAGAAGGGCACGGCCGTGCTGATGATCACGCACGACCTCATGGAGGCCGTGCGCCTGGCCGACACCGTGCTCGTCATGGCCGCCGGGCCGGGCCGCATCGTGCACCAGCACAGCCCGCAGGCCCCCGCGCTGGCGCGCACCGATGCCATGGTCTACCACGACACCGCCGAGCTGCTGCGCGTGCCCGCCGTGCGCGCCGCCTTTGGGTTGGATGCGCTGGTGGAAGAGGGCACCTGCGCCGCCGGTGAATTTGCCGACACCCTGCCGCCCCCTCAGGCGCGCGTGCTGCCCCTGCAGCCGCTGCCGCAGGAGGGCGACGCCACCCCCACCGCACGGAGGATGCGATGCGGATAGCTGCCCCTGTGATGGACCCGCCCGGCCTGCTGTCGTCTCAGCACCCGGTGTGGATGTGCGCCATGCGCCCGTTCTTTTTGCTCACCATGGGCTCGGCGGTGCTGCTCATCGCGCTGTGGAGCGCCGTGCTGGCGCTGGGCCTGCCGCCGCCCCCCGTGGCGGGCGGCGCGCTGGTGTGGCACGCGCACGAGCTGCTGCTGGGCTTTGGCCTGGCGGCGGTGGCCGGCTTCGTGCTCACCGCCGTGCCCGAGTTCACAGCCACCGCCGGCGCCAGCCCGCGCACCGCGCGCCACTTGGTGCTGTTGTGGCTGCTGGGGCGCGCGGGCTTCTGGCTCTCGGGCGTGGCGGGCAGCCCCGCGCTGGTGCTGGCGGGCCTTGCGCACCTGGCTCTCGTCGGCGGCCTGCTGGCGCTGCTGTGGCCCGCGCTGCGCACCGTGGCCGGGCGGCGCCACCATGCCTTTGGCTGGGCGCTGGCGGGTCTGTTCCTGCTGGTGGCGGGCTTCTATGGGGATGCGCTGCGCGGGCAGTATCCCATGCGTTGGCTGCTGGCCCTGCTGGGCCTGGTGATGGTGCTCATCATCGTGGCCATGAGCCGCATCTCCATGCGCATCGTCAACACCGCGATCGACCAGGCCGGTGAGGGCTGCGAGCCCTACCTGGCCCGCCCGCCCCGGCGCAACCTGGCCATTCTGTGCATCGCGCTGTTCACCCTGGCCGAGTTTGTGCAGCCCGGTGGCGCTACCTCCGGCTGGCTGGCCTGCGCCGCCGCCGCCGCGCTGGCCAACCTGATGGGCGACTGGCATGTGGGCCGCCCGCTGCTGCGGCGGCTGCCCTTCATGCTCTATGCCGTGTACGCCTGCATGGCGCTGGGCTATGCCCTCATCGGCACCGCCCTGCTTGCGGGCGGCCCGGGCGCAGGCGCGGGCCGCCACCTGCTCACCATGGGCGCGCTGGGCCTGTCGATCTACGTGGTGATCTGCATCGCCGGGCGCGCGCACTGCGGCCATGCGTCGGACGAGCGGGCCTGGGTGGCGCAGGGCGGTGTGCTCATCGTGGCCGGGGCTGTGCTGCGGGCTGCTGCGGCCTTTGTGCCGGATGTGGCTTCAGCCCTGCTGGGCCTGGCGGGGTTGTGCTGGGTGGCGGCGTTCGGGCTGCTGTGCTGGCGCATAGCTCCGGTGCTGTGGCGCGTGCGGCCGGATGGGTTGTGGGGGTGTCAGGGGTAGGCGGTGATTTGGGGTAATTGAATCGCGGAGTGGGGTGGCTGGGTTTCGACCCAGAGCAATTTGATTACAGCCTGCCAGCGGCCTCCAGGTATTAGCGACAAAGCCGTTCTACGCCAAGCCATTGCCATGCTCATCATGGCGCTGCCCCAGTGCAGTCCTCCGCAACTTGGTTCTTGTGCGCGGCGTTCCACCATGTATTGAAGGTGAGCCGCAATGCCAGCCACCACGCGTAAATGGCAAACGTTGAATGGCATCCATCTTCGTCGAGCAGCCCGTGGGCCAGCTCGTTGCGCAAATTGGGGCCGAAGGCATCGCAGAACAGCGACTTGAGTTCAAAAGCCAGATTTTTTCCGAATACCTGTTCGGCTTCTGGCAAATCTATTAAGGTGCTCATTCCGTTTTCGTTCTGGATGCCATCCTTGTCGAGATTCGTGGTCTTTGCCCCGGCCTGCTTGAGATGCACGCGCACCAAATGCTCGATTTGTGGAGTCAGAAGATGCAACGCGGTGACGAAGTCACGCTCGTAACCAGCAAACAGCGCCTTGCCAAAAAGCCCAGCACGCTCCTTCGGTACGATGGGCGAGTGGCGTGCCAAGTCAAGGAAATCAGCCTCGCGCAAGCGATGCTCCAACAGAAGCACTTCCAAGGCTGGCCAAATGTCACCTTGCACCACGATGCTGACCAGGATGCCGTAGTCGCGGATCATCTCGGCGCGGATGGCTATCTCATCGTCCTCCGTCAACTCTCCTCCCAAGCTCATCGCGGGACGCTTGGCAATGACCCGGCCATCACGACTCATCACGGTCGCGGCAAAGAGTGATTGCAAGGGATGCTGGCGCATCCTTTCCAACGCACTGCTGCGCAGTTCTTCCGCATTTGCACCACCATGCAGATTTGCAAATGCGAACAACGCTTCTTGTGCGGATTTGCCGGTGACGGACTTCCTTGCGTTCTCGACGATCTGGGTGATGTCGACACCGGGTGTTCGGATGAGGCTCATCTCCCCCAGCGATTTTTCACCTGAGTCGTTCAGGCGAGCTCGCAGCTCAGCGATTCGTTCTTCCACCCGGTAGTTGGCGCGCGCAATCCTAGGAATCGTTCGGTATCTCTGAATAGCATTCTCGTAGCAACTTGCGGCCAACATGTGGCTCGGACTTTCCGACGCAGATCGTGCAATGGCCTCCTTAACCCAGCCCTCCGCGACGGCCGCCGTCATTTCGGCCGCTTTGAAATCGTCAGGGATGGCTTTGTGCCAGTTGGCGGCTGCAGAGAAATATTCTCGCGCCCTGTGTAGATCGCCTTCCCCGTCGAACTCGTGGGCCAAGGCTTCCAGCTTCCTTGCCACATCGGCTCGGTGGGCTCGTCCCAGGCCATTAGATTTCAAAAGGTCGGCCAACCAGAGCCCAAGGAAGCCGCCAGCACGGGTTGCTGCGTTGAATGCAACGACGATCATCGCCTCCATTTGCGCCAATCGGTCGCCAGCACCGCCCTTGAGCATCCGCGCTAGGCTGATGGCGCGTGGCCAGCAGTCTCGTCCACCGTGTATCCATGTGTCCTTGTCGAGCGAAAGGCATCGGTAGGCGTCAATGGCCTTCAGTGCGAATGTTGTGTTGCGGGGTTTGCCCTTCAGCCAGACCAGATCGCTGAGCCGCGCCTTCAGCCAGTCGTCGTCTACCGCATCGATGATCTCTGCGAAGAACAGGATGTCCGCATCGGGAAGGTCATCCGGAACTACCGATCGGCGATCATGGAAAACCGCAAAAGGTTTGAAGGGCTCGTTTGGGCTCGATGGCGAAAGCATCATCGAGCAGACATCTGCGAGCAGCCAGAGCACTTTTCCGTGCTCGTAGCGACCCTGATCAATCGAGCTACGTGCCGCCGTCGAAAGAGCCTGCCACATCGCTGAGTAGCCCTCCCGAGGCACTTGGTCGATGGCCTGCTTCCAGCCTGAGGCAAGAAAGTCGTTAAGCGAGATCGTCAAATCCTCAGGGTATCGTTCTTTACTCATTACTCTGTTTACCTCGGAAGCGTATGCTGTCCTCAGCGCATCTAACATTGATGGGCGCCCTCGCATCCAGTGATCAGATCAGCTGCACTTCATTCGAAAACTGGCCGGGATGCGGATGCGGATGCGGATGAGGTGAGGGTACGCGAATGTCAGCTTGCTGTGCTGAAGCGGAAGTTTGAGTTTGCAGCCGTTAGGGAGCGCTTCTGCACCGAGTTAGGTCTTCGCCCTGATCCCCTGGTTGTGTTTTTTTTGCTACTAAAAACATAGCTGCTTACGTCCTATTCATAAGCGATAGAGGTTTATTTCATCAAAAATCTCTAACGGATGCTGTAGCAAATCCTGCAAGCCCCGTCGCAAACCAGATCCATCCAGACAAGACGGTTGCGCTGCATCAAAAGGCCGCATTCCAGGGCCAAAACTCCCGTTATAACCAAGCGTATACTTCGCTCGCTTGTCACCCCCTGGAGCTTCGCCCCGTGGCCTTCTTGTCCCTCCAACGCAGCCTCGCCGCCTGTCTTCTGGCAGGCCTTGCCAGCGCCGCCCTGGCGGGCGAGATCACGGTGTCCGCCGCCGCCAGCCTGACCAATGCCTTCAAGGATATGGCCCAGGGCTACGAGGCGGCCCATCCCGGCAGCAAGGTGCTGCTGAACTTTGGCGCATCAGGCGCCTTGTTGCAGCAGATGGCCAAGGGCGCGCCGGTGGATGTGTTCGCCTCGGCCGACCAGGAAACCATGGACGCCGCGCAGCAGAAAGGCCTTGTGCGCGCGGCGGACCGGCAGGACTTTGTGCGCAATGCGCTGGTGATGATTGCGCCCGTGGACGCCAAGGCACCGCCCGCCGCGCTGAAGGACCTGGCCGCGCCCGGCGTGGCGCGCGTGGCGCTGGCGCTGCCCGCCAGCGTGCCGGTGGGGCGCTACGCCAAGCATGCGCTGGAGGCGGCGGGCCTGTGGGGCGCGGTGCAGGCCAAGGCCGTGAACACCACCAACGTGCGCCAGTCGCTCGACTACGTGGCGCGTGGCGAGGTGGATGCGGGCTTTGTGTATGCCACCGACGCCGCGCTCATGAAGGACAAGGTGAAGACCGCCTTCGCCGTGCCGCTGGACGTGGCCATCCTCTACCCCATTGCGCGCACCGCAGCCAGCAGCAACGCCACCGAGGCGGCGGCGTTCATCGCATACGTGCGCTCGCCGTCCGGCCAGGCCATCCTGGCGCGCTACGGCTTTTTGAAGCCCTGAAATGAAGCACATCCCCCTGTGGCGCTTCGCGCCTTCCCCCTTCTCTCGCAGTGCTGCGCACTGCGGGAAGGGGGACGCCACCTGCGCGGCGGGGCGGCCCTTGCGCGGTGGCCGCTGGACTGGGCTGCGCTCGCATCAAGGGCGGTGGGCGGTGCATGGTGCCGTGGGCAACTGAGATGGACGGTGCATGGCCCGCGCTCTGGCTCTCGCTGCAGGTGGCCACCTGGGCCACGCTGCTGTGTCTGGTGCTGGGCACGGGTGTGGGCTATGCGCTGGCGCGCTGGCGCTTTCCGGGGCGCGACCTGATCGACACCTTGCTCACGCTGCCCATGGTGATGCCGCCCACGGTGCTGGGCTATTACCTGCTGGTGCTGCTGGGGCGCAAGGGCTGGGTGGGCGGCTGGCTGCACGATACCTTTGGCATCCAGCTCATCTTTACGCTGACGGGTGCGGTGATCGCGGCCACGGTGGTGGCGTTTCCGCTGGTGTTCAAGCCCGCGCGCGCGGCCTTCGAGGCGGTGGACCCGCAGTTGCAGGACGCCGCGCGCGTGCTCGGCATTTCCGAGGCGGGCGTGTTCTGGCGCGTCACGCTGCCGCTGGCCTGGCGCGGCATTCTGGCCGGGGTGCTGCTGGGCTTTGCGCGGGCGCTGGGCGAGTTTGGCGCCACGCTGATGGTGGCGGGCAGCATTCCGGGCAAGACGCAGACGCTGTCGATCGCCGTGTACGAGGCCGTGCAGGCCGGGCAGGACGACGTGGCCAACCTGCTGGTGCTCATCACCTCGGTGGTGTGCGTGGCGGTGCTGCTGGCCGTGGGCAAGCTGGCACCCGGCCGGGTGGCGAGGCAATGAAGCATCCCCCTGAGGCGCTGCGCGCCTTCCCCCTTCTCTCGCCTCGCTGCGCGATGCGGGAAGGGGGACGCCACCAGCGCGGCGGGGCGGCCCTTGCGCGGTGGCCGCTGGCTTGGGCCGCGCCCGTATCGTGGGCTGTTAGTCGTGTGCAATGTAGTGGCGCACAGAGAGGTTTGCATGCGGCTTGACGTGGACATCCGCAAGACGCTGCGCTCGGGCCACCGCGTGTTCGAACTGCAGGCGCGCTTTTGCGCGCAGGGCGAGCGCGTGGTGGTAGTGGGGCCCTCGGGCGCGGGCAAGAGCATGCTGCTCAAGGTGCTGGCCGGGCTGGTGCGGCCCGATGCCGGCCATGTGCGCATCGACGGCGAGACGCTGTTCGACGCAGCCCGAGGCACGCACCTGCCGCCGCAGGCGCGCAATGTGGCCTATCTGTTCCAGGACTACGCGCTGTTCCCGCACCTCAACGTGCGCCAGAACATTGCCTTTGGCGAGCGGCGCGGCTGGCGCAACCCGCCGACGGCCCATGCCAGTCCGGAGGTGGAACGCTGGCTCGATGCCTTCGGCCTGCGCGAGGTGGCGCACCAGCACCCGCATGAGCTGTCGGGCGGGCAACGCCAGCGCACGGCCCTGGCGCGCGCACTGCTGGCCCGGCCGCGCGCGCTGCTGCTCGACGAACCCTTTGCCGCGCTCGACACCGACCTGCGCGCCAGCATGCGCGCCGAGCTGGACGCGCTGCAGCGCCGCCTGCAGGTGCCCATGGTGCTCATCACGCACGACCCCGAGGACGTGCGCGTGTTTGGCGAACAGGTGCTGCGCATGGATGCGGGACACATGACGGAGGAGCAGGCCCATGCCTGAACAAGACAAACGCATCGAACTCGGCGGCTCGGTCTGGATGACCGTGGGTGGCGAGAGCCTGGGCGGCTCGGGCCGCGTGCAGCTGCTGGCGCTGGTGGGTGAGCAGGGCTCCATCACCCACGCCGCCAAGGCCATGAAAATGAGCTACAAGGCCGCGTGGGACGCCATCGACACCATGAACAACCTGGCCGGCGAGCCGCTGGTGGAGCGTGTGGCGGGCGGCAAGGGCGGCGGCGGCACGCGGCTCACGCAGCGGGGCCAGCAACTGGTGGAGAACTTCCGCCGCATCGAGGCCGCGCACCAGCGCTTCATCGCGCAGCTGGGTCAGCAGGCCCAGGGCATTGCCGACGACTACCTCCTGATTCGGAACCTCAGCATGAAAACCAGCGCACGCAACCATTTCGCAGGCACCGTCACCCGCGTGGTGCACGGCGCAGTCAATGACGAGGTGGAGATCGCCGTGCGGCCGGGCCTGCACATCGTCGCCACCGTCACGCACGAAAGCGCCGAAGGCCTGGGCCTGCAAGTAGGCGCGCAGGCCTTTGCACTGGTGAAGGCCTCGTCCATCGTTGTGGTGACCGAGGCCGAAGGCGCGCATTTTTCCGCACGCAACCGCCTTGATGGCACGGTGTCGCGCATCGCGCCGGGTGCGGTGAACGATGAGGTGGTGATCGACGTGGTGGATGGCGTGTCGATCGCCGCGATCATCACGCACGCCAGCAGCGAGGCCCTGGGCCTGACCGTGGGCGCACGCGCCACGGCGATCTTCAAGGCGTCCAGCGTGATCGTGGGCGCCCCGGCATAGGCGCTCAGCGCCGCTCGTAGCGCACGAAGGCGAACGGCAACCCGCCCGCGCTGGTGTGCGCCTCGCGCGCGGTTTCCACCCATTCGGGGCCGAGTTCGGGGGCGTGGGCATCGCCGTCGAAGTCTTGCGCGATCTCGGTCACCTCCACGCGCTGGGCCAGCGGCAGGGCCTGGGCGTAGATCTGCGCGCCGCCGATCACCCATACCGTGGCGGGCTTGGATTGCTCTGCTATTTGTAGCGCATCACACAGGCTGGATGCGCGCTGGGCGCCTGTTTCACTCCAGCTATCCTGGCGCGTGACCACAATGTTGGCGCGGCCCGGCAGCGGGCGAAAGCGCGGCGGCAGCGAGTCCCAGGTCTTGCGGCCCATGATGACGGGGCTTCCCTGCGTGAGCTGCTTGAAGTGCGCCAGGTCTTCGGGCAGGTGCCAGGGCATGGTGCCGTCCTTGCCGATGACGCCATTGGCGGCGCGTGCGTAGATGAGGGCGATGTGCATGGTGTCGGCGCGGGAGAGGGGTCAGCCAAAGATCCAGGTGAAGATGAACGTGAGCAGGGCCAGCACGAGTACGGTGCCTGCCACCGCTGCCTGCCGCTTGTTGCGCAGCAAGGCCAGCAGCGGCACGCCCGCGAGCAGCAGAGAGACCACGCCCATCCCTTGTGCGTCGGTACCGAACAGTGCCGACGCCATGCCGAAGCGGGTGGAGCGCTCGGGCACAACTTCCGTCACCAGGGCCAGCAGCCCCAGGCCAGCAAAGGTCAGGCTGATCAGTACAAAGCACACTTTGGCCAGTGTGCCGGGTTGTTCCGATGGCCCGGGCATCCCTACACCGCCACCGGCGCCTTGATGGCCGCATGGCACTGGTAATCGAGCACCTCGAAGTCTTCGTACTGGTAGTCGAAGATGCTGTCGGGGCGGCGCTTGATCCGCAGCGTGGGGTAGGGGTAGGGCGCGCGCGCCAGCTGTGTTTGCACCTGCTCGGTGTGGTTGCTGTAGATGTGGCAGTCGCCGCCGGTCCAGATGAAGTCGCCCACCTCCAGGTCGCACTGCTGCGCCACCATGTGCGTGAGCAGGGCGTAGCTGGCGATGTTGAAGGGCACGCCCAGGAAGATGTCGGCGCTGCGCTGGTAGAGCTGGCAGCTGAGCCTGCCCTCAGCCACGTAGAACTGGAAGAAGGCGTGGCAGGGCATGAGCGCCATTTGGTCGAGTTCGGCCACGTTCCAGGCGCTCACGATGATGCGGCGCGAGTCGGGGTTGGTCTTGAGCGTGTCGATCACCTGCTGGATCTGGTCGATGTGGCCGCCATCGGGTGTGGGCCAGTTGCGCCACTGCACGCCATACACGGGGCCCAGGTCGCCGTCCTCGCGCGCCCATTCGTCCCAGATGGTCACGCCGCGCTCCTGCAGCCAGCGCACGTTGCTGTCACCGCGCAGGAACCACAGCAGTTCCAAGACGATGCTCTTGAGGTGCACCTTCTTGGTGGTGACCAGCGGAAAGCCCTCGGAGAGGTCGAAGCGCATCTGGTGGCCGAACACGCTCTTGGTGCCCGTGCCCGTGCGGTCACCCTTGGCCACGCCATGGAAGAACACATGGCGCATGAAGTCTTCGTACTGGGAACGGATGGGGCGGGAGGGCATGGAACGGTCTCGGCAAGGCGGCAGAAAGAACATGGCGCACGGACTGGGCCGTGCGCCGGATGCCATTCTAGGGCTTATGAAGAAATCAGGCCTCAACGCTTATCTGACAAGCGCAAATAGCTATCAAAATAATAGCATTTGGAGCGTGCGGGGTGCGGCTTAGCCGCCCAGCACTCGCCCCGGATTCATGAGGTTCTGCGGGTCCAGCGCCTGCTTGATGGCGCACATCATCGACAGGGCCACGGGCGACTGGTAGCGCGCGAGCTTGTCGGTCTTGAGTGCGCCCACGCCGTGTTCGGCCGAGAACGAGCCGCCAAACTGCGCCACGGCCTCGTACACCAGATGGTTCACCCGGTCCTCCTGGTCGCGCAGGAAGGCTTTGGCGTCACCACCCTCGGGCGCCTGCACGTTGTAGTGCAGGTTGCCGTCGCCCAGGTGGCCGAAGTTGACCAGGCGCACACCGGGGATTTCGCGCTGGAGCAGCGCGTCGGCGTATTCGACGAAGGCGGGGATGCGCGAAATGGGCACCGAGATATCGTGCTTGATGTTCAGCCCTTCCTCGGCCTGGGCCAGCGGGATGCTCTCGCGGATGTGCCAGAGCTGGTGCGCCTGGGTGATGTTCTCGGCCACCACGGCGTCCTGCACGCAGCCGGCCTCAAAGGCGGTTTCCAGCAGCGCCTCGAAGCGCGCGCGGGCGTGGTCCTCGGATTCGCTGTCGGAGTTTTCCAGCAGCACGCCCCACTGCACTTCCGGTTGGTCGATGAAGGGCACGCGCAGCTGCGGCATGTGCTTGTCCACCAATTGCAGCGCAAAGCGCCCCATCACCTCGAAGCCGGTGAGCCCGGCGCCCAGGTGCTGGTGCGCCAGGGCCAGCAGGCGCACGGCCTGCTCCATCGATGAGGCGGCAGCCCAGGCGGTGAGCTGCGCGGCAGGGCGCGGGTAGAGCTTGAGCGTGGCGGCGGTGATGACGCCCAGTGTGCCCTCGCTGCCGATGAACATGTCGCGCAGGTCGTAGCCGGTGTTGTCCTTGCGCAGGCCCTTGAGGCCGTCCCACACCTCGCCCTGCGGCGTGACCACCTCCAGGCCCAGGCACAGGTCTCGCGTGTTCCCGTAGCGCACAACCTGTGTGCCGCCGGCGTTCGTGCCCAGGTTGCCGCCGATGGTGCAGCTGCCCTCGGCTGCGAGCGAGAGCGGGAACAGCAGGCCTGCCTTATCGGCGGCATCCTGCACGTTCTGCAGGATGCAGCCGGCCTCGACGGTGAGGGTGAGGTTGTCCGGGTCGAGCGCGCGCACGGTGTTCATGCGTGTGAGGCTCAGCACCACCTCGCGGCCCGAGGTGTCGGGTGTGGAGCCGACCGACAGGCCGGTGTTGCCGCCCTGGGGCACGATGGGCGCGCCGGCGGCGGCGCAGGCCTTGACCACGGCCGCCACCTCCTGCGTGCTGGCCGGGCGCACCACGGCCAGGGCCTTGCCGTGCACGCGGCGGCGCCAGTCCTGCTCCCAGGCGCTGAGGTCGCCCTCGGTGAGCACATGGGGGGCGCCGACGATCTGGCGCAGGGATTCGATCAGGTCTTGCATGGGAAGGGCTCCAGGGCAGCGGGCAGGCCGCCGGGTGGGTTCAGGGGGCACTGGCCTCGGCGGGCCGGGCGCTGCGCAGACGCATGCGGATGTGCACGGTGCAGGCGGTGAACAGCACGAGGCACAGCAGCACTTCAAGCAGCGCCAGCCAGTTGCCGGGGGCGCGGTCGCTCCAGGCGCGCACCACGCCCTCGGTGAAATACAGCCAGACAAGCAGGCTGACCCAGCGGTAGGTGTACATGCGGTTCTTCAGAAAGCCCGCGAGCGGAATGCACAGCGGCAAGGCTTTGAGCGCCAGCCACGAGCCGCCCGGACGCAGCGGCGCCAGAAACAGCTCCCAGGCCAGGCACAGCACGATCAGGGCCAGCAGGCTGGCGACGGCGACGCGGCGCGAGCTGTCCACCAGGGGGGCGGGCGGGGCGGTGGCAGGGGAGGGGGCGGGGCGGTTCATGGCGATGGCATCCCGGGCGCGTGCCCCGGGAAATCTGGGATCATAGCGAGCATGCCCTTTTCCCTACAGACCGTGGTGCGGCGCCTGGAGGCGCTGGCGGCCGATCTTTCGCATTTCCCCTGGCGGAACACGGCCCACACGCTGCGCGAGCGCTTCCGTGAAGACCGCCTGGGCCTCACGGCCAGCAGCCTGACCTTCACCACCATCCTGGCGCTGGTGCCCTTTGTCACCGTGGCGCTGGCCGTGTTCACGGCCTTTCCCATGTTCGGCAAGCTGCAGGAGGTGCTGCAGCGCTGGCTGGTCGAGAGCCTGGTGCCCGACAACATCGCGCGCCAGGTGCTGGGCTATCTCACGCAGTTTGCCGCCAAGGCCAGCCGCCTGGGGCTGCTGGGCTTCTCCGTGCTGCTGGCCACGGCGCTGGCGCTGATCCTCACCATCGACCGCACGCTCAACAACATCTGGCGCGTGCGCCGCCTGCGCCCGCTGGGCCAGCGGGTGCTGATCTACTGGGCTGCGATCACGCTGGGCCCGTTGCTGCTGGGCGCCAGCCTGGCGCTGACCTCGTATGCGCTCTCGGCCTCGCGCGGGCTGGCGGGGCAGCTGCCGGGCGGCCTGCGGCTGCTGCTCGATTCGGTGGAGTTTTTCGTGCTCGCGGCGGGCATGGCCGGGCTTTACCACTATGTGCCCAACACCCTGGTGAAGTGGCGGCATGCCTGGGTGGGCGGCATTTTCGTGGCGGTGTGCATGGAGCTGGCCAAGAAGGGCCTGGCGCTGTACGTGGCCCAGGTGCCCACCTATTCGGCGGTGTACGGCACTTTCGCCACGCTGCCGATTTTGCTGCTGTGGATCTATGTGGCCTGGGTCATCGTGCTGCTGGGCGCCGTGGTGGCGGCTTACCTGCCCAGCTTGCTGGCGGGCGTGGCGCGGCGCGCCGACCACCCGGGCTGGCACTTCGAGCTGGCGGTGGAGGTGCTGCAGCAGCTGCACGCGGCGCGCCAGACGGGTGTACGCGGCCTGCAGGCCGACGGGCTGGCCCAGCGCCTGCAGGTGAGCGCGCTGCAGCTGGAGCCCGCGCTGGACGCCCTGGCGGGGCTGGACTGGGTGGGCCGCCTGCAGGACGAGGACGCGTCCCCTTCCCGCCCGGCCGAACCCCGCTATGTGCTGCTGGCCGACCCGCATGCCACCCCGCTGGCGCCGCTGGTGCAGCGCCTGTTGCTGGGCCGAACGCACAGCCTGGAAGGGCTGTGGAGCCACGCCCGGCTGGAGGGGTTGCTGGTGCAGGATGTGTTGTTGAAGTGAGAACCGGCTGCAGCGCCTGAGGGCCGCTGCGCCACGGGGCGCAGGGCCCCGGGTGCTCACTCTTTCTTTGGTCCGTCGGCCATGGAGTCCTGCAGGGCCTTGAGCGGGTCGTCGTCGTCGCCACCGGCGGGCTCCGTCGCTTCCGCCTCGGGCAGTTCGGCCTCGGCGGGCTCGGTATCGGCGCCGGGTTGGGGCGCATCGCCGGGTTCGTCACCGCCCATGCCCATATCGTTGAGCCGCTGCATGATGTCATCCTCGCTCATGGTGGGCGCCTTGTCGATGTTGCCGGTGACCAGGCCCGGGTTGAGCATGATGATGGCCACCATCACGATCTGGATGAAGATAAAGGCAATCGATCCCTTGTAGATTTCCGTCGTTTTGATTCCGGCAATCGTCTGGCCTGTCACCCGGTCCTTGTAGTCTTTGCGCGGTGCCACGCTGCGCAGGTAAAAGAGCGCAAAACCGAACGGCGGCGTGAGGAACGAGGTCTGCAGGTTCATGGCAATGATCACGCCGAACCAGATCATGTCGATCCCCATCTTTTCGGCCACCGGGGCCAGCAGCGGGACGACGATGAAGGCGATCTCGAAGAAGTCGATGAACATGCCCAGGATGAAGATCAGCAGGTTCACGACGATCATGAAGCCGATCACGCCGCCGGGAACCTTGTCGAAAAGGTGCTCGACCCAGATATGGCCATCGGCCGCATTGAAGGTGAAGCTGAACACCGTCGAGCCGATCAGGATGAACAGCACGAAAGACGCCAGCTTGGCCGTGTTGTCCATGGCCTCCTGCATCAGCTTCCAGCTCAGGCTGCGTTTGATCAGTGCCAGCACCAGAGCACCCAGCGCGCCCATGGCGCCGCCTTCGGTGGGGGTGGCGACCCCCAGGAAGATGGTGCCCAGCACCAGGAAGATCAGGATCAGCGGCGGCATCAGCACGAAGGTGACCTGCTCTGCCAGGCGCGAGAGCAGCCCCAGGCGCGTGATGTGGTTCAAGGTGGACAGCAGCAGCCCCGTGAGGGATGCCAGCGTCATCGACAGGATGATGATCTCGTCCTTGGGCGAGGGCATGGAGCGCTCCAGCCACTGGGTCATCAGTCCGTCGTGCACCTGGGACCAGGCATAGCCCACGCCGGCGCACACCAGGAGCAGCACCATCAGCGACTTGTGGCCCGAACTGCCATTGGGCTCGCGGTAAATGCGTGCCTCGGGCGGCAGTGCCGGCGCCCAGTGGGGCAGCACGATGGCAATGATCACAATAAACAGCAGGTACAGGCCCACCAGCATCAGCCCGGGCAGCATGGCGCCCGCATACATGTCGCCCACCGAGCGGCCGAGCTGATCGGCCAGAACGATCAGCACCAGCGAAGGCGGGATCGCCTGCGCCAGCGTGCCGGATGCCGTGATGGCACCCGTGGCCAGAACGCGGTTGTAGCCATAGCGCATCATGATGGGCAGGGAAATCAGGCCCATGGAGATGACCGCCGCAGCCACCACGCCGGTGGTTGCCGCCAGCAGGGCGCCCACCAGGATCACGGCGATGGCCACCCCGCCGCGCACGGGCCCGAAGATCTGGCCCACGGTCTCCAGCAGGTCTTCGGCCATGCCGGACTTCTGCAGGATGATGCCCATGAAAGTGAAGAACGGAATGGCCAGCAGTGTGTCGTTCTGCATGATCCCGAAAATGCGCAACGGCAGCGCCTGGAACAGCGCCGGCGGGAACATGCCCAGCTCCATGCCCAGCCAGCCAAAACCCAGCCCCGTGGCGGCCAGTGCGAAGGCCACCGGAAAGCCGGTGAGCAGCATCACCAGCAGGCCGCCGAACAGCAGCGGGACGAAATTCTGTGTCAGAAAAGAGGCTTCCATGGATTACTCCGCCTTGGACGTTGATGCGGCGCCGCCTTCGGCGCGTTCCCGCTCTTGAACCAAGGCGGCCAGGAGCGCTTCTTCCTCGCTGTGGACTTCGTCGTGGCTCAGGACGTCAGGTCCCGCGCCGCGCAGGAAAGCCACGCGTTTGATCAGTTCCGACACGCCCTGCAGCATCAGCAGCCCGAAGCCCAGCGGAATCAGTGCATACACAGGCCAGCGGATCAGGCCGCCGGAGTTCTGCGACATTTCGCCCGACTCCAGCGCCCGGGTGAACATGGGCCAGCCCAGGTGGATGCAGATGTAGCAAAACGGAAACAGGATCAGCAGGATGCCCAGCACATCGATCCAGTTGCGCGTGCGGGCGCTGAGTTTCGAAGCGATGAAGTCGATGCGCACGTGGGCGTTCTTGAGCAGGCAGTAGCCCGCCGTGAGCATGAACACGGCAGCAAACAGGTACCACTGCACTTCCAGCAAGGCGTTGGAACTGGTGTTGAATGCTTTACGAACAATGGCATTGCCCGCGCTGATGAGGGTGGTGGCCAAAATCATCCACATGCCGAGCTTGCCGACACCGGTGCTGAGCCAGTCGATGCACCTGGAAATTTTGAGTAAGGCCTGCATGGTTTCTCCAATCAAAACAAATGGCGGCGCGGAGGACAGGCTGGCCCGGTTGCGGGCAGGGAGGGCGGACCAGCATCTTTTGATAACGGCGCGATTCTACGGAGCACTCTAGTTGGAGTCTGACGGCTGCGTGACGGTGTTATCCCTAGATAAATCAAGGGTCTGATGCTATCTAAATAATAGCAATTAGGGTTAACTCTAGGGTGTTTTCGGGGCAGTTTGCGGGGGCAATGGCCTGTGCATGCGTCCCCGCGGCGCGGCGGACGGGCCGGGCAAGCGCCCGTCAGGCGGGTGACGGGGTGGGCGCTGCGGGTAAACCGCTAGTGTCTTGCGCCGATTGCGAAGGTTTTGGGCTGGAAATGAATCCTATACTGGCCCGGGCAGGCGCTGGACCTGCCAAAAAATCCAAAATGACAGGAGATAAGCACTCATGAGCTCTGTAGCACCCGATACGCTGGCATTACAGCGCCTTTACCATTGGGAGAAGGCTGCGCCAGACCGGATCGCTCTCACCCAGCCAATGGGTCCGGGCGCCGTGCAGGATTTCACCTGGGGCCAGGTGGCCGATCAGGTGCGGCGCATGGCCGCGCACCTGCAGGCGCAGGGATGGGAGCCGGGCTCCAAGGTGGCCATCCTGTCAAAGAACTGCGCCTGGTGGCTCATGAGCGATCTGGCGATCTGGATGGCCGGGTATGTGTCCGTGCCCCTGTACCCCACGCTGGCGCATGACACCGTCAACCAGATCCTGACGCACAGCGAGGCCAAGGCCTGCTTTGTCGGCAAGCTCGATGGCTGGGAGGCCATGAAGCCCGGCGTGCCCGCGGGCATGCCCTGCATCAGCTATGCGCTCTCGCCGCAGGATGCCCTCCAGAACTACGACGGCTGGGACGCCATCTGCGCGCGCACGCAGCCCCTGCAGGGGCAGCCTGTCCGTGCGGCCGACGAGCTGGCCACGCTCATCTACACCTCGGGTACCACGGGCAAGCCCAAGGGGGTCATGCACACCTTTGGCAACTTTGCCTGGGCGCTGGGCGCGGGCATCAAGCGCATCCCCATGGGCCAGGAAGACCGCATGCTGTCGTATCTGCCGCTGGCGCATGTGGTCGAGCGCGTGCTGGTCGAGCATGGCTGGCTGCGCACGGGCATGCACCTGTTCTTTGCCGAGTCGCTCGACACCTTCGCGGCCGACCTGCAGCGGGCGCGGCCGACCATCTTCTTCTCGGTGCCGCGCCTGTGGGTCAAGTTCCAGCAGGGCATTCACCACAAGATGCCCGAGGCCAAGCTCAACCGCCTGCTGTCCATCCCCCTGATCGGCGGCCTGGTGCGGCGCAAGGTGCAGAAAGCCCTGGGGCTGGACCAGTGCCGCATCGCGGCCGGCGGGGCCGCGCCCATGCCGCTGGCCTTGCTGCAGTGGTACAGCAAGCTGGGCCTGCACATCAACGAAGGCTATGGCATGACGGAAAACCTGGCCGTCTCGCACATCACCATTCCCGGCAAAAACCAGCAGGGCAGCGTGGGCCCCGCCTACGAGGGGGTGGACCACCGCATCGACCCGCAGAGTGGCGAGATCCAGATGCGCAGCCCCGCCGTCATGCTGGGCTATTACAAGGAGCCCGAGCAAAGCCGCGAGTCCTTCACGGCCGATGGCTGGCTGCGCACCGGCGACAAGGGCCATATCGATGCCCAGGGCAACCTGCACATCACGGGTCGTGTGAAAGACCTGTTCAAGACCGGCAAGGGCAAGTACGTGGCCCCCGCGCCCATCGAGGACAAGCTGGGCACGCACGAGGCGGTGGAAGCCTGCGTGGTGACAGGCGCCAACCTGGGGCAGCCGCTGGGCATCGTCATGCTCAATGCCGACGCGGTGGCGCAGGCCGCCAACGCCGGGGAGCGTGCTCAGCTCGAAGCCTCGCTGACGCAGCACCTCAAGAGTGTCAACGTCACGCTGGACCAGCACGAACAGCTGCAGTGCATCGTGGTGGTGACCACGCCCTGGACGGTGGAAAACGACCTCATCACGCCCACCTTCAAGGTCAAGCGCAACCGCATCGAGGACATCTACGCGGCCAACTACGAGCGCTGGGAAACGTCGGGCAAGAAGATCATCTGGCATGCCCAGTGAGCTTCACCGCTGAATAGAAAACGCCCGGCATGCCGGGCGTTTTTTTATTGGGAAGGGGCCGCCGCGCAGGGCGGCCGGTGCATCACTCGGTGATGTAGTTGGAGACGATGGTCCAGCGGCCATCATGCAGCTGCGACAGGCGCGACAGATTGCTGCCCAGACGCTTTTGCGGGCCGAACTTCTGGGGTGCGCTGCCGAACATGTCGCGCGGGGTTTCCATGGTGTCCATGGCCTTGATGAAGGTTTCCGTGCTGAGGTTGGGGCCGGCCTTCTGCGCGGCACGGATGAAGCCATCGATCACCAGGTAGCCATACACCGAGAACACGGCCGGGTCTTCGTTGAAGGCCGTCTTGTACTTGTTGGCCCAGAAGCGGATGGGCTGCGAGGCGTCGTCCAGGTAGGGGTTCTGCACCGTCATGGTGGCATACAGCCCGTCCATGGCCTTGCCTCCCAGTTTGTGGATCAGGTCGGTATAAGCCGCGCTGGAGGCCAGGAACACCGGGTTGTAGCCCAGCTTGCGGGCCGTTCCGATGCCGCCGATGGTTTCGCGGATGATGGTGCCCAGGACCACCATGTCGCACTCGGCGGCCTTGAGCTTGGCCATCTGCGAGGAGAAGTCGGTGGCGCCGCGCTTGAAGGTGGTTGTCTCGGCCATGGTCACGCCGATGGCCTTGAGCCCGTCTTCCGCGCCGCGCTGCACTTCCAGGCCGAACTCGTCGTCCTGGTACATCGAGCACACCTTCTTGGCGCCTTTTTCCTTCACCAGTTTGGGGGCCGCCGCCTTCATCTGGTCGTAGTAGGTGGCGGCGAAGGCGTACTTGAGCTTGTGGAAGGGTTCGTACATTTCGCGCGCGGCCGTCACCGGGTAGAAGTTGATGACGTTCTTGTCGAACTGCACCGGCATGGCCGCGAGGTTTTGCGCCGTGCCCAGATGGCCCACCATCATGAAGATCTTGTTCTGGTTGACCAGCTTCTGCGCGGCCAGCACCGCCTTCTTGGGGTCGTAGCCCGAGTCTTCGACCAGCAGGTTGATCTTGCGGCCGTTGATGCCGCCCTGTTCATTGACCTCGGCCACGCGCAGCATCATGCCGTTGCGCAGCTGCTTGCCAAAGCCGGCCAGCGGGCCGGAGAGGTCCTGGATGGAGCCCAGGGTGATCTCCGTCTTGCTGACGCCCTGGCTCTCCTGCGCGTGCAGCGCCGGGGCGGTCAATGTGGTGGCGCATGCCAGAGCCGAAAGAACGGCGGTCGTTTTGCGTTTCATGCTTTTGTCTCCTTCTATAAGTAAAAGTAAGTCAATACATGGCCTCGATTTGCGCCGCGTATTTCTTTTCCACCAGCTTGCGTTTGAGCTTCATGGTTGGCGTAAGTTCTTCGTCCTCGGCCGTGAGCTGGGTGTCGAGCAGGAAGAACTTCTTGATCTGTTCCACGCGGGCGAACTTCAGGTTCACCCGGTCGATCTCTTTCTGGATCAATTCTTGGACCTCGGGAGCACGCGTCAAACTGGCGTAGTTGCTGAAGGGGATGTCCGCATCCTGGGCAAACTTCTCCACGTTGTCCTGGTCGATCATGATGATGACGGTGAGGTAGGCCCGCTTGTCGCCGATGACCACGGCGTCGGTCACGTAGGGCGAGAACTTGAGCTCGTTCTCCAGCTCGCTGGGGGTGATGTTCTTGCCACCGGCGGTGATGATGATGTCCTTCATGCGGTCGGTGATGCGGAAGAACCCCTCGTCGTCCACCACGCCCACGTCGCCCGTGTGCAGCCAGCCGTCGGGGTCGATGGTCTCGGCGGTTTTCTCGGGCAGGTTCAGGTAGCCCATGAACACATTGGGCCCGCGCACCAGGATCTCGCCCGTGGCCGGGTCAAGGCGCACCTCGTTGAACGCGGCTGCCGGGCCAATGCTGCCCGGTTTCATGCGTGTGGCCGGCACGCCCGTGGAGGCGCCGCAGGTCTCCGTCATGCCCCACACCTCCAGCATGGGCACGCCCAGCGCCATGTACCACTTGATCAGGTCGGGCGAGATGGGTGCCGCCCCCGTGATGCAGAAGCGCGCGCGGTGAATGCCGATGAGTTTGCGCGTGTTGTTCAGCGCCAGCCAGCGCGCCAGCGTGAAGCGCAGCTTGAGCCCGGTGCCCACGGCCTCGCCCGCCATCACCTTCTCGGCGATGCGCATGCCCACGCCAATGCTCCAGGCGTAGGCGGCGCGCTGCAGCGTGCTCGACTCCTTGAGTGCGATCATCACGCCGGAATAGAACTTCTCCCACACCCGGGGCACGGCGGTGAACACCGTGGGCGCGATCTCGCGCACGTTTTCGGGAATGGTCTCGGGGTTCTCGACGAAGTTGAGCTTGGAGCCTGTGTACAGCGCGAAATATTCACCCCCCATGCGCTCGGCAATGTGGCACAGCGGCAGGAAGCACATGCGCTCGTCACGCTCGTCCTGCGCCACCAGCGTATTGAAGCCGCGCGTGGTGTAGACCAGGCCCCGGTGGCTGTGCATGGCGCCCTTGGGCTTGCCCGTGGTGCCCGAGGTGTAGACCAGGATGGCCAGGTCCTCGGGCTGGCAGGCAGCGCTGCTTTGCTCCACGCAGCCGGGGTGCTGGCCCAGCCATTCGCGCCCCAGGGAACGCAGGGCGTCGAGCGACATCACGCCGGGGTCGTCCAGGTCGCGCAGGCCCTTCATGTCGAACACGACGATCTTGCGCAGCAGCGGCAACTGCTCGCGCACCTCCAGCGCCTTGTCGAGCTGTTCGTCGTCTTCCACGAACAGCACGCGCGTGGCCGAGTCTTCGCACAGGTAGTGCACCTGCGAGGCCGCGTCGGTGGGGTAAATGCCGTTGGAGACGGCGCCGCAACTGAGCACCGCCACGTCGGCCAGCACCCATTCGACCACGGTGTTGGCCAGGATGGACGCGGTCTGGCCCGGCTCCAGGCCCAGTGCCTGCAGGCCTGCAGCCAGCTCGCGCACGGCATCGCCGGTCTGGCGCCAGCTCCAGCTTTTCCAGATGCCCAGCTTTTTCTGCCGCATCCAGACCTGGTCGCCGCGCAGGGCCACGGCGTTCCAGAACATGGCAGGAATGGTCTCGCCGGGAACGACGTCGGCGCGCCCGGGCTGGATATGGCTCAAGTCCCACAAGTTGCTCATTGCTTCACCGCCATGTCTTTTTCTTTTTCCAGCGCCGCTCGCCACGCACGCCGGTTTCCTTCATGCCGAGGTAGAACTCCTTGATGTCCTCCTTCTCGCGCAGGCGCTCGCAGGTGTCCTCCATGACGATGCGGCCGTTCTCCAGCACGTAGCCGTAGTCCGAGGCGTTGAGCGCCATGTTGGCGTTCTGTTCGACCAGCAGGATGGTGGTGCCGCGCTCGCGGTTGATGCGCACCACGATCTCGAAAATTTCCTTGGTGAGCTTCGGAGAAAGGCCCAGGCTGGGTTCGTCGAGCAGGACCAGATCGGGGTTGGCCATGAGCGCGCGCGAGATGGCCAGCATCTGCTGCTGCCCGCCCGACAGCAGCCCGGCATCCTGCTGTGCGCGCTCTTTCAGGATGGGGAAGTAGCCGTACACCATCTCCATGTCGCGCGCCACGCCATCGCGGTCCTTGCGGGTGTAGGCACCCATCAGCAGGTTGTCGTGCACCGAGAGCAGCGGAAACACCTCGCGCCCCTCGGGCACATGCAGCAGGCCCTGCTGCACGATGAAGGCCGGGTCTTTCGCCGTGATGTCCTGGCCTTTGAACTCGACCGAGCCCTTGCGCGGGTCAAGGATGCCCGAGATGGTCTTGAGAATGGTGGACTTGCCCGCGCCGTTGGAGCCCAGCACGGTGGCGATCTCGCCCTTGCGCACCTTCAGGCTCACGCCCCGGATGGCCTTGATGGGGCCATACGAGCTTTCCACGTTCAGCAGCTTGAGCATGGGGGCCTGGGCCCCGTCGTCGCGGTCGGTCAGCGTGCTCATGCGGCCCTCCGCAGCGAAGAGACATCGTCCACCGTGCCCAGGTAGGCCTCGATGACGGCCGGGTCGTTCTGCACCTCGCGCGGCGTGCCCATGGCCAGCACCTCGCCCTGGTTCATGGCGAGCACGCGGTCCGACACCTTGGAGACGAGCGACATGTCGTGCTCCACCATCAGCACGGTGATGCCCAGCTCCTGCTGGATGTCCTGGATCCAGAAGGCCATGTCGTCGGTTTCCTCCACGTTCAGGCCGCTCGAAGGCTCGTCAAGCAGCAGCAGCTTGGGCTCGGTGCACAGCGCGCGCGCCAGTTCCACCACCTTGCGCACGCCGTAGGGCAGGCCCGCCACCATGGTGTCGCGGTAGTGCTGCAGGTGCAGCAGGTCGATCACTTCCTCGGCCTTCAGGCGTGCCTGCAGTTCGGCCTCGCGCGCTGCGGGGGTGAAGAACAGGTCGCGCAAAAAGCCCGTCTGGCGGTGCGTGTGGCGGCCAATCAGCAGGTTGTGCAGCACCGTGGCATGCTCGAACAGTTCGATGTTCTGAAAGGTGCGCGCAATGCCCAGCGCCGCAATGGCGTGCGGGGGCTGGTCAGTGAGCTTTTTGCCCAGGTAGTCGATCTCGCCCGTGGTGGGGGTGTAGATGCGGCTGATGAGGTTGAACACCGTGGTCTTGCCCGCGCCGTTGGGCCCGATGAGCGTGAACACCTCGCCCTCGCGCACATCGAAGCTGACATTGTTGACGGCCAGCACGCCGCCGAAGCGCACGCTGAGGTCGCGGGCGGAAAGGATGGTGGTGGTCATTTCAGCCGATCGGATTTCTGGAACGATTTCTGCCGCTTGAACATGCCCTTGCGGTAGAACGGAAAGAGTTGCAGGTAGGCGCGAATCTTGAGCCAGCGGCCGTACAGGCCCATGGGCTCGAACAGGACGAAACCGATCAGCACCAGGCCATACACGGCGGCCTGCAGGCCGGGTGCCTGGCCAATGACGGCGGGCAGGTAGTCCTTCACCATGCTGATGGCCTGCGGCATGGTGATGAGGAAGATGGCACCGAGGAACACGCCATGCACCGAGCCCAGACCGCCGATCACGATCATCAGCAGCAGGTCGATGGACTGCAGGATGTTGAACTGCTCGGGCGAGATGAACTGCAGCTTGTGCGCGTACAGTGCGCCCGCGATGCCCGCCAGCGCAGCCGACAGCGCGAACGACAGCGTTTTGTAGCGCGCCAGGTGAATGCCCATGCTCTGCGCCGAGATCTCCGAATCGCGGATGGCGACAAACGCCCGTCCCGTGGGTGCACGCAGCAGGTTCAGCAGGCCCAGCGTGGCGGCCACGGTGATGCCCAGGCACAGGAAGTAGAAGGCCTCGCCGCTGGACACCGTCCAGCCGAACATGGAGGGCGCCTTGATGTGCATGCCCGCATTGCCGCCCGTCACCGACTCCCAGCGCGCGAACACCTCTTCGATGATGAAGCCGAACGACAGCGTGGCCATGCCCAGGTAGATGCCCTTGACGCGCAGCGCCGGCAGCCCCACCACCAGCCCCATGGCGGCCGAGAGCCCGGCGGCGCAGGCCAGCGCGATGGGGAAGGGCCAGCCTGCGTTGGTGAGCACGGCCTGCGCATAGGCGCCCACGCCCAGAAAGGCCGCGTGGCCCAGCGAGAACAGCCCGGTGAAGCCCGCCAGCAGCATCAGGCCCAGCCCGGCAATGGCATAGATGAGCACGAAGGTCAGCTGCGCCAGCCAGTACTCGGCAAACAGCCAGGGGGCGGCCAGCAGCAGCAGCACCAGGGCGCTGTACCAGAAGACATGGCCGGGGTGCTTGGCAAGACGGATGTCCTGCCGGTAGTCGGTTTTGAAGATGAAACGCATGGTGTGTGGGCCCCGTCAGACTTTCTTGCGGAGCTTTTCGCCGAACAGCCCGCTGGGCTTGACCATCAGCATGATCAGCACCACCACGTAGGCGGCCACGTCCTTGAAACCATCGGGCAGGTAAAAGCCCGAGAACGATTCGACCAGGCCGATCACCAGCCCGCCCACGATGGCGCCGGGCAGGCTGCTGAAGCCCCCCACCACGGCGGCCGGAAACGCCTTGAGCCCGATGAAACCCATGTTGGCGTGCACAAAGGTGATGGGCGCCAGCAGCAGCCCGGCAATGGCTGCCACGGCCGCGGCCAGCCCCCACACCAGGCCGTTGAGGCGCTGCACCGGAATGCCCATGTAATAGGCCGCCAGCTGGTTTTGCGACGAGGCCTGCATGGCAATGCCCAGCTTGCTGTACTTGAACAGCACGAACAGCAGGGCGCACAGCACCGCCGTGGCGGCAATGATGACGAACTGCTCGACGTTCACCACCAGCGTGCCGAAGGTCCAGATCTCGTCCTTGTAGGGCACCGGCAACACATAGGTCTCGGTGCCGATGCCGGGAATCATGGTGATGAGCCCGCGCGCCGTGTAGCCCACACCGATGGTCAGCATCACGATGGAGAACGCGGGCTGGCCCAGGATGGGGCGGATGACGGCGCGCTCCAGCGCCATGCCGAACAGCGCCATGCCCGCGATGGCGCTGAGAATGGCCAGCCAGAACGGGAAGCCCATCAGCGTCATGCACGCCAGGCCGCCAAAGGCGCCCAGCATCATCAGCTCGCCCTGGGCGAAGCTTACGGTTTCGGTGCCCTTGTAGATCAGCACGAACCCCAGCGCGATGAGGCCGTAGATGCAGCCTTGCGAAACCCCGCTGATCATCAACTGCAAGAATTGCACGCCGTTGTCCCCTTGGTTTTTGGTGTGGTGTCCGGGTTTATAACGGCGCACCCCCCGCTTGTCGCTAAGGGTTTTCCGGCGAGGGTTTCCCGCAAGTGTCCCGTGCGGGACAGGGTGGACAGGGTGTCAGTCCAGCCCGAAGCGCTCGCGCAGGGCCGCGCCAAACGCGGCCGTGCCGCTGAGCGAGAGGGTCACGGTATGTCGCGCCTGGCCCCTGTCGCCAGGAGCCACGGTGATGTGCCCGCTGGCCTCGTCGTAATGCCACTGGTCGGGCGCCGCGCCTTCGTGCAAGGTCTGCAGATCGAAGTCCCATTCGCCGCCCTCATCGAGCGGCGCGCGCTGCCCGGCAAACGCGCGGTGCGCCCAGCACAGCACCGTTTCAAGTTCGGCCCGCAGCGCGGGCAGGTGTGCGGGCGTGACCGAGGCCATGGCGTCCCAGGTGCCAACGCCATCGCCGTCTTCGCTGTAGTCAAAATCGAGGTATTGCAGGGGCATGGATCGGGGTGGGGCAATGCAGGACAGCCGCATTGTCCGGCAGCCCGTGCCCCCTGCCCACCATTGCATGCAAGGAGCAAGAAGATGAATGAAGACGCCACTGTTCTGCAGGTGCAGGGCCTGTGTTTCAGCCACCCCCAGCAGACCGTGTTCACCGACTGGGCAGCACGCGTGGGCCCGGGTGCCACGCTGGTGCAGGGCGGTGAAAGCAGCGGCAAGACCACGCTGCTGCGGCTCCTGTCCGGGGCGCTGGCGCCCGCACGGGGCCAGCTGGTGCTCAATGGCAGCGCATTGGCCGAGGCGCCGCAGGCGTACCGGCGCCAGGTGTTCTGGATGGACCCGCGTTCGGACGCCATCGACCCGCTGACGGTGTGCGACTGGCTGCAATCCCTGCCCGCGCAGCATCCCGCCTGGGATGCCCAGGCGCTGGCCGGCCATGTGCAGGGCTTTGGTCTGGAGGCGCATTTGCACAAAGGCATCTACATGCTCTCCACCGGCAGCAAGCGCAAGGTGCTGATGGCGGCGGCGCTGGCCTCGGGCGCGCCGCTCACCTTGATCGACGAGCCCGTGGCGGGGCTGGACCATGGCTCGGTGCGCTACCTGTGCCAGGCGATTGCTGCCGCCAGTGCCACGCAGCCCGGCCGGGCCATCGTGGTGGCGCACTACGAGCCCTTGGCGGGCGTGCCCTGGCGTGCGGTGATCGCGTTGCCCGAGCTGGGTGGACCCGGTTGACATCGCCTTGAAACCGGTGGAGCTGGTGGCCGCCACTGGCCGATGCGCGTGGTGCAATAGCGAGGGTATTGCATTCCATCGAGCGCCCGTGCTGCGCACCGCTCTAAAATGAGCGATTCGTCGAAAGAACCGTCGTGGCAGAGGCCATGAAAGGCTTTCATTCTTGAAACCAAAGGTGGTGAAGATGAACAAGCCTTTTATCTCTCTGTGCCCCGAGATCACCCGGGCCAACGCGCTGACTCTGATGGACTGGCTGGAGGACGAGGGCGTCACCCGCTACCTGAGCGATTCGCGCCATGTCTCGCGCTTCATCGAGCAGGTCATCGGCCGGGTGCAGCTGCCGATCCTGACCCATCTGTTCAACCAGGGCGGCCGTTTCTTCATGGCCTGCGACCAGCAGGACGTACCGGTCGGCTTCGTGCGGCTCGTCAAGGCGGGCGCGGACTGCGAGATGGTCCTGGTCATTGGCAACCGCGACAACTGGGGCCGCAAGCTCGGCGCCAGCGCCATCCGCGAGGGCATGAAGCTCGCCTTCTTCGACATGCGGGCCGAGAGGCTGATCGCCAAGATCCACCCGGACAATGTCCGGTCGCTGAAGGCCTTCCTGCACAGCGGCTTCGTGCTGCACAGCGAAACGCCCGCCATGAAGTCGCTGGTCATGCACTCGGAGCGCTATCTCCGGCTGTTGCGCGAAAGCCCTGCGGTGCACACCTCCGACATCTACATCACCGAGATCGACAAGGCCCGGCTCAGGAGCCTGGTCGAGTTCGAGCGCGGCCCGGAAATTTTTGAGCTGGAGCACGAGATCGAGCGCGCCATCGTCGTCGATCCATGGAATGTGGCGGAGGATGTCGTCACGATGAACTCCAAGGCCTTGCTGCAGGTGGACGACGAGGCGCTGGAGGTGGCGCTGGTCTACCCCGAGGATGCGGACGACCGCGCCGGCAAGCTGTCGGTGTGCTCCGGCATCGGCACCGCGATCCTGGGCTATCGGGAGGGCGACGCCTTCAACTGGCGCATTCCGAACCGGACCTGCCACATCCGGATCGAGAAGGTGCTGTACCAGCCGGAGGCCGCAGGCGATTTTCACTTGTAGTCCACGGATTCAACGAACTGTTGGACTGACCTGATTCGTCGCCTGGATTCCCCGCCTCGCATGCCCGCCTGGCAATTGCGCGGTCCGGGCCGGTCATAGTTTCTGTGAGGGCGTGGGTGCGGTCTACATGGCCTTGAACAGGTGGGCGTAGAGGCGGCTGACGGCCAGCTTCTCGGGGCGCCCCTGCAGGGCCAGGTGCAGTTTGCCCGCTTCGTCGCGCGTGACGTTGCGGATGGCGCTGGCGCGCACCAGCGTGCCGCGGTGCACCTGCCAGAACACCTGGGGGTCGAGTTGCGCGGCCAGGTCTTTGAGGGGGGTGCGGATCAGGTGCTCGTGCGTGGCGGTGAGCACGCGCACGTATTTGTCGGCGGCCTCGAAATACAGCACCTCGGAAACGGGCACCATGTGGATCTGGCTGCCGCTGCTGGCCTGGATCAGGGTGAGTGGCGCGTTCGTCTGTGGGTTGGCGGGCGCGGCCATGCCGGGCGCTGCCAGCAGGTGGCGCAGTTGCGCCATGGTTGCTTCCAAAACAGTAGCTGCTGGCGCTTGATGGGTAAGCGTTTGCTGCAGTTTTTGCACTGTTTTTTGCAGGCGTGCGGCCTGCACGGGCTTGAGCAGGTAGTCCACGGCCTGGGCCTCGAAGGCCTGCACGGCGTACTGGTCGTAGGCGGTCACGAACACCAGGGCCGGAAAGGGGGTGTCTGCGGGCCAGGCGTCGGCCAGTTCGGCGGCGGCCTCCAGCCCGCTCTGGCCCGGCATGCGGATGTCGAAGAACAGCACCTCGGGCCGCAGCGCCAGGGCTTGGCGCACGGCAGACAGGCCGTCGCCCACGGTGGCCACCACCTGCAGGGCTGGCCAGGCCTGGGCCAGCGCGTGCTGCAGGGCGGCGGCCAGCAGGGGCTCGTCTTCGGCAATCAGGGCGCGGGGTGCGGGGGCGGTCATGGTGTGACGGGTTTTAAAGGAAAAGTGACTGTAGCGCTTGTCCCACCTGCGCTGGCAGCTATCAATTCAAGAGTGGCTGTGGTGCCGTACAGCGTGGCCAGGCGTTCGCGCACCTGGGCCAGGCCGAAGTGGCTGCCGGGGGGCTCGCCGGCCGGTGGGGTGGCGGCCAGGCCCGCACCGGTGTCGTGCACCTCCAGCACCAGCAGGGGGCCTGCCGGGCCGGGCCGGGTGCGGGCGCGCACGCTGATGCGGCCGCCCTGCACCTGGGGCTCCAGGCCGTGGCGGATGGCGTTCTCCACCAGCGGCTGCAGCAGCAGCGGGGGCACGGCCACGCTGCGCAGGCTCTCGGGCAGGTCGAGCTGGTAGCTCAGGCGCGGGCCCATGCGCACGGCCATGAGTTCGAGGTAGTCGCGCAGGCGCTCGAACTCGTCGGCCAGCGGGTGCGTGGTGGCGCGCGATGCACTCAGCGTGGCGCGCAGGTAGGCGATCAGGTGGTCGAGCATGGCCTGGGCGCGCGGCGGGTCGGTGGCCACCAGCACGCGCAGGTTGGCCAGGGTGTTGAACAGCATGTGCGGTTCAAGCTGGGCTTCAAGCAGCTTGAGCCGTGCCTCGGCGGCGTCGCGTTGGGCCTGGGCCATGTGGGCCTGCAGGTGGCGGGCATGGCTCTGGCTGTAGAAAAAGAACGAGATGCCCGCGCCCGCCGCGATGGTGATGACCAGGGCCGACATGGCGCCCTGCTGGTGCGGCAGGAGCTGCGCGCTGCCGCTGTAGGCGTTGCCGATGAGCGAGCCCAGCACATACCCCGTGGAAATGCCCGCAGCGATGAGCGCTCCGCCGCGCCAGCCGTGGGGCCAACCGGCATCGCGTGCCAGCAGCACCCGGCCCAGGTCGATCACCAGCCACGAAACCACGCCAATGCCCAGCGAGTACGCCAGTTGCACGTCCCAGGTGCCCTGGCCGGACACGGTCAGTGCCAGCGCGATGGCGCAGCAGAACGCGGTGGTGATCAATCCGTGGCGCAGGAGGGAGCGGGGGTCGAAATGGGGCATGCCGGTGGGGGGAGCGTATGGGCTGCCATTGTGCGGCAGCCCCGGAGGATCAGTGGGATTGCTGGCGCTGCAGCGCGGCCCGTTAGCGGTCGAGCAACTGACCGTACAGCGCGCCGCCGGGCATGGCCAGCCATACCGCAACGCCGTGGATGAGCAGGCCCAGGCCCCAGCCGAGGGCCGGGTAGATGGCCCAGGCATGGCTGCTCCGGGACGACAGGAAGGCCAGAAACAGGTTGACCAGGAGGTAGACGCCGGCATGGGTGTACCAGCCCAGTTTGGCGCCTGCGCGCTTGCGGGCCAGGCGTTCGAGCTGTTCGGGATGGGAGGGCAGGGGGTGGTGCATGGTGCTTTCTTTCAATGGGTTGGTGCGGGGACAGGGTGGGTGCTGCGGGCCAGGCGCCACAGGCGCGCTGCACGCAGGGCGAACAGGCCGCTGAATGCGCCATACAGCGCGGAGACCTGCAGCGCGAAGCCGGCTTCGCGGGCCAAGGCGGGTTGCAGGGCCAGTTCCACGTTCACGGCATAGCGGGTGAAGAAAAGGGCCACGATCAGCAGCAGTGGCACGGCGCTGCCGGGCAGGTCGAAGTGCCGGGTGGCTGCGTGGTACCGGGTGGCTGCAGGCGGCCGGGGGCGCAGCCACAGGCCCAGGCCCACCAGGCTGGCGCAGGCCAGCACCCAGGCGGCTGCCAGGCCCGGCGCAGAGGGGCTGCCGAACGCTGCTGCCAGGCTGACGATGGAGAAAGCGGCCATGCCCAGCGGCAGGGTGAACAAACGGCGCAGGCCCACGGTGCGCTGGCGCATCTGGTTTGCGCCCAGCACCAGCAGCGCGGCCAGCAGGCCCCAGACCCACAGGGGCGTTCTCTGGACGATGGTGGCCAGCATCTCGGGCTGGTGGGTGATGATGTGCAGCAGCATGGCGGGGCAGTGGCAGGAGAGTGATGGCCGCACTGTGCCCGGCGCCTGCGCAACGTGCCACGGCTTTGCGACGAAATGCCGCCCGCCGGCGCCGAAGGTTGCTCTGGCCGCGCCAGCGGCGGGTGCAGGGGCTTTCTAGAATGCAGCCATGCAACAAAAAGTGCGTTCGCGCAGCCCCAAAATCATCGCGGGCGGGCTGGTGCTGGCCCTGGCAGCCGGGGCTGCCTGGTGGTGGCAGGCCCGGCAGGCGGCCCAGGCGCCGCAGTACCGCACGGCGGTCATCGAGCGGGGCAGCCTGGCGGCGTCGGTGTCGGCCTCGGGGCAGGTCATGCCGGTCACGCAGGTGTCGGTGGGTAGCCAGGTGTCGGGCCAGATCCGCGAGCTGTATGCCGACTTCAATTCCGAGGTGAAGGCGGGCCAGCTCATTGCCCAGATCGACCCGCAACTCATTGAATTCCAGGTGCGCCAGGCCCAAGCCGACCGCGAGGCAGCGCTCTCGCAGGTGCTCATTGCGCAGGCCAATGTGCTGGCCAGCCAGGCGGCTGTGTCGCGCGCGCAGGTAGACCTGGCCGAAGCCCGGCGCGACCTGGAACGCAAGACCGACCTGGTGGCCCGGGGCTTCATCGCGCAAAGCGAGGCCGAGCGCGCGCAGGCCCTGGTCAACACCAGCACCGAGGCGCTGCGCGGCGCCCAGGCCCAGGCGGCCGTGACGGCCGCGCAGGTGCAGGCCGCGCAGGCCAGCGTGCAGCAGCGCGAGGCCGCGCTGGCGCAGGCCCAGACCAACCTCTCGCGCACGCGCATCACCTCGCCGGTGGATGGCATCGTCATCAAGCGCTCGGTCGAGCGCGGTCAGACGGTGGCCGCCAGCCTGCAGGCGCCCGAGCTGTTCGTGATCGCGCAGAACCTGCGCGACATGCGCGTGGAGGTGAGCGTGGACGAAACCGACGTGGGCCGCATCCAGCCCGGGCAGAAGGCCAGCTTCACGGTGGATGCCTTCCCGGGCCAGACCTTCGAGGGCCGGGTGGACCAGGTGCGCAAGGCCGCCATCGCGGCCAACAACGTGGTCACCTACGTGGCGGCGGTGCACTTTGCCAACCGCGACGGCCGCCTGCTGCCCGGCATGACGGCGAACGTGCGCATCGTGACCGACGCACGCGAGAACGTGCTCAAGCTGCCCAACGCCGCGCTGCGCATGCGCATCGCCGGGGTGGAGCCGCCTGCGGACAGTGCATCGAATGCTACTAAATCAAGAGCTGGTAGCGTAGTTGGTACGGGTTCTGGAGGCCAAAAAGGCCCACAACTATCTGCCGCGCCCACCACCCGGGGCCGCGTGTACCTGCGCGGTGACGACGGCCAGGTGCGTGCCGTGAACGTGCGCCTGGGCCTGACCGACGGCAGCCACACCGAGCTGGTGCTGCCCGCTGATGGCGCCGCGCCGCTGGCCGAGGGCCAGCACGTCATCACCGGCACGGCCACGCCGGCTGCCGCCCCGGCGCGCGGCAATACGCCCCGCCTTGCGTTTTGACGAGCCGCCCATGGCCCCCCCGCTGATCGACGCGCGCGCGCTCACCAAGACCTACACCATGGGTGGCCAGACCGTGCACGCGCTGCGCGGCGTGTCGCTGTGCATCGAGGCGGGCGAGTTTGTCGCCATCATGGGTGCCTCGGGCTCGGGCAAGTCCACGCTGATGAATATCCTGGGGTGCCTCGACCAGCCTGCCAGCGGCAGCTACCTGCTGGCGGGCGAGGCGGTGCAAGACCTGCCACCGGATGCGCTGGCCGCCGTGCGCAACCGGCGCATCGGCTTCGTGTTCCAGCAGTTCAACCTGCTGGCGCGCACCAGCGCGCTGGAAAACGTCGAGCTGCCTCTGGTCTACGCCGGGGTGAAGGCGCCCGAGCGCCGCGCGCGCGCCCTGGCGGCCCTGCAGCGCGTGGGCCTGGCCGAGCGCGCCGCGCACACCCCGGCCGAGCTGTCGGGAGGGCAGCAGCAGCGTGTGGCGATTGCGCGCGCGCTGGTCAACCAGCCCCAGCTCATCCTGGCCGACGAGCCCACGGGCGCGCTCGACTCGCACACCTCCGAAGACATCATGCGGCTGCTGGCGCAGCTCAACGCCCAGGGCATGACGGTGGTGCTGGTCACCCACGAAAACGACGTGGCCGCCTGGGCGCGGCGGCGCATCGTGTTCCGCGACGGCGCCATCCAGGAAGACCGCCCGCAGCCCGGCATGGCCGGGCAGGCCCGGGAGGCAGGGGCATGAACCTGGCCGCCGCGCTGCGCGCCGCCCTGCGCGCCCTCACCGCCAACCTGCTGCGCAGCCTGCTGACGATGCTGGGCATCATCATTGGCGTGGCCGCCGTCATCACCATGGTGGCCGTGGGCCGCGGGGCCACCGAGCGCGTGCAGGAGCAGATGAAGGGCCTGGGCTCCAACATCGTGCTGGTGGTGCCCGGCAGCCTGAGCGCCGCAGGCGTGCGCCTGGGGGCGCAGACGCGCTCGCGCTTCACCGAGGAAGATGCCGAGGCCATTGCCCGCGAGGTGCCCGAGGTGCAGGTGGCCGCGCCCTCGTCGCGCACCACGGCGCAGGCGGTGGCGCAAAGCGCCAACTGGAACACCACCATCTTCGGCACCACCAACGACTACCTGGAGGCGCGCGAATGGCCGCTGGCCGCGGGCCGCCTGTTCGAGGCGGCCGAGCAGCAGGGCTCGGCCAAGGTGGCCTGGCTGGGCCAGACGGCGGCGCGCGAGCTGTTTGCCGACGACGACCCCCTGGGCCAGACGGTGCGAGTGCGCGGCGTGCCCTTCATGGTGGTGGGGCTGCTGGCCGCCAAGGGGCAGAACGCCGTGGGGCAGGACCAGGACGACATCGTCATCGTGCCCATGTCCACCTTCCGCAACCGCATCTGGAACGCCGGGGGCAATGTGCGGCGCATCTGGTCCATCCACGTCAAGGTGCGCCAGGGCGCCGACATGGCGGGCGCCGAGGAGGCCATACGCATCCTGCTGCGCCAGCGCCTGAAGGTGCCCGAGGGCGGGGACGATACCTTCAGCATCCGCAATCTCTCGGAGGTGCTGCAGGCGCAGGAGGAGTCGAGCCGCGTGATGACCGGCCTGCTGGCCGCCGTGGCCGGCGTGAGCCTGCTGGTGGGCGGCATCGGCATCATGAACATCATGCTGGTGAGCGTGACCGAGCGCACGCGCGAGATCGGCCTGCGCATGGCCGTGGGCGCGCGCGGGCGCGACATCCTGGCGCAATTCCTCATCGAGGCGGTCACGCTCAGCCTGGCGGGCGGCGCCATCGGCATCGCGCTGGGGGCGCTGGCCACCTGGGCGATCGGCCATCTGGCGGGCTGGAGCGTGGCCATGGACCTGCCCGCCGTGCTGCTGGCCGTGGGGTTCTCGGGCTTCGTGGGGGTGTTCTTTGGCTACTACCCGGCCCGCCGGGCCGCGCGCCTGCTGCCCATCGACGCATTGCGGCACGAGTGAGGGCACGGGGCAGCGCGGATAATCCGCAGCTTTGCTGACACCAATACAAGGACGCGCGTGGACATTGTTTTGCTGCTCAAGGCCGCCATCATGGGCGTGGTCGAGGGCCTGACCGAATTTCTCCCCATCTCTTCCACCGGCCACCTGATCCTTGCCGGGGCGCTGCTGGGGTTCGACGATGCCAAGGCCAAGGTGTTCGACATCGCCATCCAGACGGGGGCCATCTTCGCCGTCATCCTGGTGTACTGGCAGAAGATCCGCGCCACCATGGTGGCGCTGCCCACCGAGCGCCAGGCGCAGCGCTTCGCGCTCAATGTGCTCATTGGGTTCTTCCCGGCGGTGCTGCTGGGGCTGTTGCTGGGCAAGGCCATCAAGGCGCACCTGTTCACGCCCACGGTGGTGGCCAGCGCCTTCATCATCGGGGGCTTCATCATCCTGTGGGCCGAGCGGCGCCCGCAGTCGGCCGCGCGCATCCATTCGGTGGACGACATGACAGCGCTCGATGCCCTCAAGGTGGGCCTGGTGCAGTGCCTGGCCATGGTGCCGGGCACCAGCCGCAGCGGCGCCACCATCATTGGCGCCATGCTGCTGGGCCTGTCGCGCAAGGCGGCCACCGACTATTCGTTCTTTCTGGCCATTCCCACGCTGATTGGCGCGGGGGTGTACAGCCTGTACAAGGAGCGCGCGCTGCTGGAGGTGGCCGACCTGCCCATGTTCGCCGTGGGGCTGTTCTTTTCGTTCGTGAGTGCCTGGCTGTGCGTGCGCTGGCTGCTGCGCTACATCAGCACGCACAGCTTCGTGCCGTTTGCCTGGTACCGCATCGTGTTCGGCATCGTGGTGCTGGCAAGCGCGTGGAGCGGATGGATTCAGTGGAACGGTTGATAATGGATCGCATGCACTGCTACCGTTCTCTCCTCCGTCTCTCCTGCGGGCCCGTCCTTGCCCTGACGCTGGCCCAGCCCGTGCTGGCGCAGAGTTTGCTGCGCCCGCAGCAGCCCGCCACCAATGAAGACAGCGGCTTCACCTGGGCGCTGGGGGCCTCGGTGAACAACGGCCCCAGCTTTCCCGGCAGCAACGAGCGCAGCACGGGCGTGCGCCCGGTGATCGGGCTGGAGGTAGGGCGCTTCACGCTCAGTTCGGGCGGCGGCGGGTCCTTGCTCGATTTCGACCTGGATGCGCGCGATTCGGGCCTGACGGCGCGCCTGTTCCAGATGGATAACTTCCGTCTCAGTGGGGGCTTGCGCCTTGATGGCGGGCGCAAAGGCGAGGAAGACGCCATTCTGAGCGGCCTGCCCGACGTGGAGCGCACGCTGCGCGGCCGTCTGAGCGCCATCTACGACTTCAACAAGCATGCCTCGCTGCGCAGCACGCTCAGCCAGGACCTGCTGGGCAAACAGGGCGGCGCCACGCTGCAGACATCGGCGCGGTACGAATTCCTCATCAGCCCGCGAACCGAAATCGGCGTTGCGCTGGGCTTCACCCTGGCCGACGCCACCTACATGCGCAGCTACATGGGCGTGCCCGCCAGTGCGGCGGGCATCACCACGGCCCTTCCGGCCTACCGGCCCGGCGGCGGCATGCACAGCACCCACCTGGGGCTGGAGGTCAAGACCCTGGTGTCCAGCCATTGGGTGCTGTTTGGCGGCGTGGGCTACCAGCAGCTGCGTGGCGATGCGCGGCGCAGCCCGCTGGCCGTCCGGCCCGACAGCTACAGCGTTTCGCTCGGCCTGGCCTACCGCTGCTGCCGCTGATACCGGTGTGCCTTCGGGCGGATAACGCGGTTGGGCCGCTTCGCCGGGCAAGGGTGCAGTCCTGGGTGATCCGCCAGGCCCGGTGCATCCCGCACCGTTCCCGCTCAGGGCATCGCCAGGCGCTCGGCGCTGCGCTGCACCTGGAACCTGCCACCCTGTTTGCCCGCATACATGGCCGCGTCGGCCAGCTTGAGAAGGCCGGTGGCGTCGTAACCGTCCAGCGGTGCCAGGGCGTAGCCAATGGTCAGGCCCACCCGCACCGTGGCCGAGGTCAGGGCGAAGGGCTCATGGAAGGCGTTCAGCAGCTTGTGCGCCAGGTCGTTCGCCTGGGCCGGGCTTTCCAGTGCGCTGGCCACCACCACGAACTCGTCGCCACCCAGGCGGGCCACCAGGTCCGTGGCGCGCACATGGCCCTGCAGGCGGCGCGCCACGGCCACCAGCAGCTCGTCCCCCGCGTCGTGGCCGTGTTCGTCGTTGACGGGCTTGAAGCCGTCCAGATCCAGCACGAACACCGCCAGCAGCCGTTCGTGGCAGCACTGCCGCAGCGCGGTGGCCAGGGCCTCCTGCATGCCACGGCGGTTGGGCAGGCTGGTGAGCGGGTCGGTGTGCGCCAGCCAGTGCAGGGCATCGCGCTCGGTCCGGGCGTTTTCAGCGGCCAGCCGCAGGGCCTTGGAGCGCAGGCCCAGCACGCGCATGAAGAGCAGCATGTCCAGCGTGGCGCCGAACTGGAAGGAATGCAGCGTCCAGAAGTTGACGGGCACCCAGCCCCGGATCACGCCGATCACCGTGGCCGTGGCGATGAAGTACACCAGCCAGGCCAGCAGCAGGGTGCCCCCAATCGGGTCGCCCTGGCGCATGCGGCCCATGGCCCCCGGAATGCCCATGAGCGCGGGCACCAGGCCCAGGATGCTGACGATGGCGGTGAGCACCCGGACATCGAAGGCATCCAGCGCGAACGCCACGGCCAGCAGCGCCGTGCCCGCGGCGCCCCAGCGCATCACGCGCATCAGGCGGTGGCGCGGGTTGCCCGCCGCCAGTGCCTGCCCGATGAACAGGAAGGAGCCGCAGGTGGCCATGAGGGCCGCCAGCCCGCTGGCATGCCGCTCGATCCAGAGGTTGTCGGTCCAGAGGTACTGCGCGCCCACGCCGAAGAACTGCAGCGAGAACAGCAGGCTGCCCGAAATCAGCAGCGCGTACTGAACGAACAGCACGTCGCGCAGGCTGATCCACTGCGCCAGGCTGTAGACCAGCAGGCATAGTGCCAGGCCGGTCAGCACGCCGTGCAGCATCTGCCCGTTCAGTGCGCGGTCCATCAGCGCGTTGGGCGTGTTCAGGGTGATGGGCAAAATCATCGCCCCCTGCACCTGCACACGCAACAGCAGCTCGTAAGCCACGCCCGGCTCCAGGCTCAGCACCATGGCATGCGAGCGGCTGCGCAGCGGCCGCTCGCTGAAGGGGCGCGTATTGCCCAGCACGTCCTGCTGCACGATGCGCCCTCCGGCGGCCAGAAACACGTCGATGCGGTTGAGCGGAGCGAAGTCGATGTCCAGAATCCAGCGCTGGGCGGCGCCAGGCGCCAGGGCGATGGGTGCACGCAGCCACACCGCATCGGGCCGCACACCCAGCGTGCCCTGGGTCGCGGGCATGGGGCCGAAGGCCGGGCCGCCAGACAGCAGTTCCTCGGCGGTGTGCCTGCGGTCCGGATCGGACAGCAGGGTCAGCGCGGGCCAGAGCGGGGTGACTGGCTGGTTTTCATGCAGCACCAGCGGCTGCTGCTGCGCCAGGGCACCGCCCGGCAGTGCCAGCCACAGCGCCAGCAGCATGCACAGCACCGCCCGCCATGCTGCAGGGACGCATAAGAAGGCAGGCTGCTGTGCAGGCGCGTGGTGCATGGGGCAGGGCGGTGGATGGCGCGGGTGCGGGGCAGGAATCCTGTGAAAAAGTGTAAAGGAAATGGCGGAAGCAGGCAGGGCGTGCATCGGCATGCCCTTGTGGGGTTACGCGCGCTCAGAACGCATCCCGATCCCGGCGTGTGGCATCGAACGATTGGTGGACAGGCTTTATGCCAACGAGGCCAGGTTCAACAGCGAGGCCTCGATGGCCGCCGCCGTGACCAGGGGCTTCTCCATGGGGAAGAGGTGGGTGCCGTCCAGCATGGTGATGCGGCCCTGGGTGAGCTGCTGCGTCAGCGCCATGCCCACCTGCTTCATCTCGACCGAGGCGCGCCCGCCGATGAAGGCGGCCGGGCAACGCAGCGGGTGCTTGCGCAGCAGGCGGCCCAGGTGGTGCGGCATGGTGTTGTAGATGTCGGTCTCCACGGCGCGGTCGAAGGCCAGCACGCGGCGGTCGTCTTCGTCATACAGGCCGTAGGTCACGTAGTCGCGCAGCACCTGCGGGTCCCAGCGGGCAAAGGCCTTTTTCTTGCGAAAGTGTTCGTAGGCCTCTTCGGTGCTGGTCCAGCTGTTGCGGCGCATGCGGCTCACGCGGGCGGGCGAGAAGCTGCTGATCACCTGCGTGCGCTTGGCGGCGCCCACCGTGGTGGCGCGCCAGCCGCTGAGGATGGGCGAGTCGAGCATCAGCACGCCGCGTGCCAGCTCGGGGTGGCGCGACGCGGCCATCACGCTCAGGATGCCGCCCAGCGAATGGCCCACCAGGTACACCGGCCCGCCCGAGGCGCGCACCTGTTCGGCGGCAAACTCGGCCAACTGCTCCACCAGGTGCGGCCAGTTGTCGGTGACGGGAAAGCGCGGGTCGTGGCCGAAGCGGTCCACCGCGCTGATTTCAAAGCCGCGCTGGCGCAGGTGCTCGAAGAGCACGCTGTAGGTGCCCGAGGGGAAGCTGTTGCCGTGGGAGAAAACGATCTTGTTCATGCAGGGAAAGGGAAGCCGCGTGAGTCGCTTCAGATCAGCTTGTCGCGCGGCGTGGTGATTTTTTTCAGCGGTTTGCAGCGCGTCGGGGGCACCATGATGGGCACCTCGGTGGCGCCGCCACCCCAGTTGGGGCTTTCGATGCTGTCGAACACCTGGCGCAGCTTTTCGCCCCAGCTGTCGTGCAGCATGCGGAAATAGGGGTTGTCCTCGGTGATGCAGACGATCTTGTCGGAGCTGAAGCGGTCCACCTCGTACAGGATCAGGTCCAGCGGCAGGCCTACCGAGAGGTTGGACTTGAGCGTGCTGTCCATCGACACCAGCGCGCACTTGGCGGCCTCGTCCAGGGGCGTGTCGGGCGTGAGCACGCGGTCGAGCACGGGCTTGCCGTATTTCGATTCGCCCACCTGGAAGTAGGGCGTCTCGGACGTGGCCTCGATGAAATTGCCCGCCGAATACACCTGAAACAGGCGCATGCCCTCGCCCTGGATCTGCCCGCCGAACACCAGCGAGACGTTGAAGTCCACCCCCGAGCGCTTGAGCGCCGCGCCGTCGCGCTCGTGCACATGGCGCACGGCCGCGCCCAGCACGCGCGCGGCGTCGAACATGCTGCGCGCGTTCCAGATGGTGATGGGTTCGCCGTCGTGCTCGTCCTTGATCTGTGTGGTCTGCAAAATCTCGCGCACCGACTGCGAAATGCTCAGGTTGCCTGCCGACAGCAGCACCATGAAGCGCTCGCCCGCCTTTTCATAGACCATCATCTTGCGGAACGAGCTGATCTGGTCCAGCCCGGCGTTGGTGCGCGAATCGGACAGGAAGACCAGCCCGGCATTGAGTTTGATGGCGACGCAGTACGTCATGGGAAATGCGTGAAAGAAGAAAAGCACAGAGTGTAGTGCTGCGCTGCAGCGGGCCTGCACCGACCTCGGGTTACGGAAGGCAGGTATCAAAAAGATAGCTGACTGCGCTTGTTCCGTAAGCGCGCAGAGCCTTTCTGGCTCAAACTTCCCAGAACGCCTCGATCAGATCGCCCCGCGCATCCAGCAGCCACCATTCGATCACCACATCGCGCGGCCCCACGCCGAAAAGGCCCAGCAGTCCGCGCGGGGCCGAGAGGCGCGGGCAGCGCCAGAGCTGGTCGTCCGGCCGCGCCATGGCCTGCACCTTGGCGCGAATGGAGGGGGGCACCTCGGGACTGTGCGCATCGACCGGACGGTCTTCGCCGTCGCCGACTTCTTCGGGGGTGGCAGGGCGCGCGCGCATGTCAGGCTCCTTGAGGGAAGGGGCGCGTTACGGCCCGGCCAACTTCTTGAGCTGGTACAGCGCATCGAGCGCCTCGCGCGGGCTGAGCTGGTCGGGGTGGATGGCAGCCAGTGCGGCCTCCACGGGGCTGGACGCGGCGATTTCGGGTTCGGGCGGTGGGGCGAACAGGTCCACCTGCAGTTCGTCTTCGCCCGCGCGCTCCTCCAGCGCGGCCAGTGCGTGGCGCGCATGGTGCAGCACGGGGCCGGGCATGCCGGCTAATTTTGCAACCTGGATACCGTAGCTGCGGCTGGCGGGGCCGGGCTGGATCTCGTGCAGGAACACGATGTCGCTGCCCGATTCGGCCGCGCTTACATGCATGTTGACGGCGTGGCGTGCCTTGGCGGGCAACTCGGTCAGCTCGAAGTAGTGCGTGGCGAACAGCGTGAAAGCCTTGGTCTTGTCGTGCAGGTGCGTGGCGATGCCGCTGGCGAGGGCCAGGCCGTCGAAGGTGCTGGTGCCCCGGCCGATTTCGTCCATCAGCACCAGGCTGTGCGGCGTGGCGGCGTGCAGGATCTGCGCGGCCTCCACCATTTCCAGCATGAAGGTGGACTGCGCGTTGGCGAGGTCGTCCGCCGCGCCGATGCGCGTGTGGATGGCGTCGATGGGGCCGAGGCGGCAGCTTGCGGCCGGCACGTGGCTGCCCATGCTGGCGAGCAGCACGATGAGCGCCACCTGGCGCATGTAGGTCGATTTGCCGCCCATGTTGGGGCCGGTGATGACCTGCATGCGCGTGTTGGCGTTCAGGCGCGTGTGGTTGGGGATGAAGGCGCCGCTCGACGTTTCCGCCAGGCGCGCCTCCACCACCGGGTGGCGGCCGGCCTCGATTTCGATGCAGGGCTCGTTCACGAACTGCGGTGCGCACCAGCCCAGCGTGAGCGAACGCTCGGCCAGCGTGCACAGCACGTCGAGCGTGGCCAGCGCGTGCGCCAGGCGGGTGAGCGGGGCGATGTGGGGCTGGAGCTGGTCCAGCACCTGTTCGTAGAGCCACTTCTCGCGCGCCAGGGCGCGCTCGTTGGCCGACAGGGCTTTGTCCTCGAAGGCCTTGAGTTCGGGCGTGATGAAGCGCTCGGCGTTCTTCAGCGTCTGGCGGCGGCGGTAGTCGTCGGGCACCTTGTCGAGGTGGCTGCCGGTGACCTCTATGTAGAAGCCGTGCACCTTGTTGAACTGCACGCGCAAATTTGGAATGCCGGTGCGCGCCTTCTCGCGCGTTTCCAGGTCGAGCAGGAAGGCGTCGCAGTTGCTCTGGATGCCGCGCAGCTCGTCGAGCTCGGCGTCGAAGCCGCTGGCGATCACGCCGCCGTCGCGCACCAGCGCGGCGGGCTCCTCGTCGATGGCGCGGCGCAGCAGCTCCGTGCAGCCCAGGGGCGGCTGCAGATGGCTGAATATTTGAGCCAAATAGGGCTCTGGCGCTTGTCCATATTGCGCGAGCAGCTCTGCTTTTTGTAGCGTCTTGCCCAGTGCCACGAGTTCACGCGGGCGCACCTGGCGCAGCGCGGTGCGCGCGGTGATGCGTTCCACGTCGCTCACGCCTTTGAGCTCGCCGCGTAGCGCGCTCCAGGGGCCTTGGCTGCCCGCACCGCGCAGAGCGGCGGTGGCGGCCAGGCGCTGGCGGGCATCGTGGCGGTCGCGCCGGGGTTCGAGCAGCCAGGTGCGCAGCAGGCGGCTGCCCATGCCGGTCATGCAGGTGTCGAGCAGCGAGAACAGCGTGGGGCTGTCTTCGCCGCGCAGGGTCTTGACGAGTTCGAGGTTGCGGCGCGTGCTGGCGGGCAGGTCGATGAGGTCGTCGCCGCGCTGCACCTGCACGCTGTGCACATGGCTGAGCTGGCGGCCCTGGGTGTGTTCGGCGTATTGCAGCAGGGCGGCGGCGGCGGCGTGGGCCAGGGCCTGGTCCTGCGCGCTCCAGGCTTGCAGGCTGGCGGCGCCGAGGTGTTCGAGCAGCTTGCGCTCGCCCAAGGGGCCGTCGAACTGCCAATCCGGGCGCGGGGCCATGGGGCAGGCAAAGGCGCCGCCCTGGCGCAGCGCTTGCAGTTGCTGCTCGAAGCGGTCGGTGACGCCGGCGCTGCAGATCAGCTCGCTGGGCGCCACGCGGGCCAGCCAGCCGCCCAGTTCATCGAGTGCGCACTCGGCCAGGAACACGCGGCCCTGCGTCACGCTGAGCCAGGCCAGGCCGCAGCGTGCGCGCGGGCCCTGGTGCACCGCCAACAGCAGGGCCTCGGCCTTGTCGGAGAGCAGCTCGCTGTCGGTGAGCGTGCCGGGGGTGACCACGCGCACCACCTTGCGCTCCACCGGCCCCTTGGCCGTGGCCACGTCGCCCACCTGCTCGGCAATGGCCACTGATTCGCCCATCTTGATGAGCCGGGCGAGGTAGTTCTCCAGCGCATGGAAGGGAACGCCCGCCATCACCACGGGCTGGCCGGCCGACTGGCCGCGCTGCGTGAGCGTGATGTCGAGCAGGCGCGCGGCCTTCTCGGCGTCCTGCCAGAACAGCTCGTAGAAGTCGCCCATGCGGTAGAACACCAGCGTGTCCGGGTACCCGGCCTTGAGGCCCAGGTACTGCGCCATCATGGGGGTGTGATTTTCAAGCCCCAGTGCCATGATCCGATCGAAGCTATTTTCCATATAAATCAACGATCTTCATGCTAACAGGTGGGCTCATGTGGGTGCATCGTGGAGCGTTTGAGCGCACGTGAGTGCACTTTTTTGTAGCTCCCACGTAGCCCGTTTGACACCAATGACCGACAATACCTATCACTGGGCTACACATCCTGTAAGTGCTTGATTTTATTGTGTAGCTCGGTGATTTTTGGTCTTGTAGCCTCATGGGGATGGGGAACCAAGCTACCAAGCCCCATGAAGCGTGCCCACGCTGGGCTACAACGCCAGCCCCGCACGCAGCCACGCCCCCAGCCTTGGGCTGAACCGATAACGATGCCTTGATAGGAGAGAGCCGATGCATACCGAGCTGACCTTGAACCTGGTGCGCCTTGACCTGCAATTTGACATGCGCCCCAAGCTGAGCGCCCAAGGGACCATTGTCACCGATGCCAAGGGCAAGATCGTTTTTGAGCCCAATGAGCGCCGCGAGCCCTATATTGTCTTTGACACCAGCCGCGATGCCCCCAGAGGCTTTGGCATCAAAGTGGGTGCCACGGGTAAAAGCTTTTTAATCCAAGTGCGTGACGGCAAGCGGGTCATCAAAAGCAAAATCGGCAGCGTTCGTGATTTTCCCAGCCTTAAAGAAGCCTATGAAAAAGGTTTTGAGTTTTTAAAAACCATCAAAGACACAGGCAGAAACCCCAACGCCATCGAGCGCCAAAAAGAATACCAAGACCTCACGCTGGGGGAGATTTTCGATCAGTACATCAAGCACCTCAAAACCCGTGCTAAACCTGCCACTGAAAATTCGATCAACACACTGGAAAAAGGCATCAAGCGCCTGAGTGATTGGAATAACCGACGCGTGAGCGAACTGACAAGCGACGAGATTAAAGAGCGCTTTTTGAAAATCAAAGAAAAAACACCAACAGCCGCTGAGCAGACCATGCGCTGGGCTTCGGCAGCAGTCAACTACAAGATGAAGCTGTTGCTGCTGGAAACGTCCAAAAAAGGCGTCATTCCTTATTTGGTGGTCAATCCGTTTGAAATTCTGCACATCGAAAAGATGTATCGAGGGCGCGAAGAATTGGAGCGTGCCTACAAAGAATACAACCGCCGCAACCCCATATCCAGTGAGCAGCTCGGAGCGTTTATCAATACGCTTTGGGACAAGCGCCCGTATAAGCACACCGCGACCGATTACCTGCTGTGTGGACTATTGTGGGGATGCCGTAAAAGCGAGCATCGCGTGTTGCAATGGAAAGAGCTTGTTCCAAAAAAAGAATTGGCAACCACGTCATGGGTGGACCTGAAAGAAAAGAAGATATTTTTCTACAAAACCAAAAACGGCTCAGACCATGAGCTACCACTTGCCCCCATGGCTTTAAAACTCCTGCAAATGCGTCAAGAGCAGCTTGCCGAAGAATTTGAAAACACGCCATCCTTTAAAGGACACACCCCTGTTCGCAAAAAGTTTGTGTTTCCAGCACAAAACAAAACCTCTAAAACAGGATGCTACACTGATCCCACCGAAATGCTCGCGTCCGTCATGCGTGACGCTGGCATCGAAAAGGTCACGCCCCACGATTTGCGGCGCTCTTTTGGGCGCGTGGCTGAAAGTCTGAATATCAGTACCACCATGATTTCCAATCTTTTAAATCACGGTGCGGGCAGTGTCACTAGACGCTACACGGAAGCCGAGTGGAAGCGTTTGAGCGAGACGATGGAGCGTATTGAGCAAACGATCCTTTCTTACGCTCCGAGGGTCTATAACGCCCTGCGTCCCTTATCGGTGCCCCCGCTGCCCGAAGATGATTGGGTAGCCAAACCCTACCGAAAAAGCAAAATCGCCGTATAGTGTCTGATATCAGTTACAGCCCTCAAAACGAGCATCGATCATGGATGAGACTTTTGCACCAGGTATCGCCGCCATCTCGGACGACTGGATCAAGTATTTGCCAGTCGAGCTTCAAGAAAGTTTTGCCAAAGCACAGGTCAGAAGTCGCCTCAATGCCTTGGACGATGAAACGCCCATAACCCAAGACCTAGCCAGCGTGTATTTGGATGTGTCGGACGCCACGCTTAAAAGAATGCGTGCCAGTGGCAAAGGACCGCAATACGTGCAAGGCATGAGCGAAGAGGGCACTAAGAGCCGCAATCAAAAGGTGCTCTATACCGTGGGTAGCCTTAAAGACTGGATTGCCAAAAACCGCACAGATTCCACAGGTCATGCAGCCATACGCCGTGGGTTGATGTTTCAATCCATATCCGATCTGCTGATCCCTGAACCGTGGTGGGAGAAGGATGGAGATATTCTTGGGCATGCACTGTCTACTAGTTTGGATCAAATAAATTTTGAAGAAGTCAGTATTTGCTGGACGGGTGTTCTACTTGCATTGAAAAGAAATTGGTTTAGTTCGGAGCGTTCCAAGTTTAGCTCCATCGTTCGGAATTTGCTGAGTCAAGAAATCTTACAGATTCAAGCTGTGGATGAGGCTAGCTATTTGGAGCAGCGTTTGAGCCAAAAAGGATGAGCGTGGTTGGTGGGGCTGAGTGTGTTGGTGGTGGTGTGGATAGAATAATTCATACACCTGACGCACCTACGATGTCTCCGCGATGTCCCCGTGATCACGGTTCCGTGATGTCTCCGTTAAATTTCAAATGTGGCAAGGGTGCTTTTTTGTTTTCCGTCTGCACTGACGGCTGCAAGCTCAATAGACCATGTGTTGGTTTTGAGTCGTGCAATGAGAAGCGTGGAGCCTGTGGGCTCTTTTTTCACGGCTGTATGTACGGTCAGGCTGGGCAGACAAACGTACTCGCTTTGAGGGTTTTCCCGTTTGCCATTGATTTGAAGAACGGAAATTTGGCAGACCGACACGCCCTCTGAAATCGTGACAGATTTAGGCAATACCAGAGCAGCGACCACCAATGTTGGTTTTGCTTGGGATGCACTGCCTCCTAGGCTATCGAGCCAATGACGTATTGGAATCCCCGTTGAGGGTGCGTTTGAGCGCTCATGCGCCGCCTTGGGCTCTACCAGATCGGGGTTTAGCTCCCTGAGTATTTGCAGAAGCACGGTGCTTATCGCGGTGAGTGCCTCATTGGTCGAGGCTTCGAACTGATCCAGGCGCTCTTCTAGAACAGCGCCCAATTGTTGATCTGACCATGGGGATGCTACGGTGCCTCTATTTGAGGTGTCTTCCTCTCCTATGGTGTCTATGAGGCGATACAGCGCTTCGGTGGGAAGGGCTGGCAGACGGTTGATCTTGGCGTAATGCCATAGGGCTTGGGCTCTTTGCGGGCTGAGCCACACCGCAACTTTTGAACCGTGCCATTTAGCCTCACTGTCCCACCGCTGTTTAGACGGCACGTAGGCATTAGGACTTTTCCTTTTTGCTCCACTGAGTTTTGAGCTACTCGGTTCATTGCTGTCACCCTCTGCAATTTTGTCATTCATTTGATCCTCCTATTTATAAGTTTTTGTATTTTTATTTCAAAAATGAAAAACGCCCACTGTTCGGTGGGCGTCTTCTGCGCGTCATGTTATTTTCTAGCGTTAAATCGCTCCACTAGCTCTTCACCTCTAAGATTGGCGTAGCGGTTGAGCATGTCTAAACTACTGTGCCCGACGATTTTCATGATTTCAAAAACGGAGAGTTGTCGGCGGAAAAGAACCATGCGGCTAATGCCCTCATGCCGTAGATCGTGAAAACGAAAATCCTCTAAGCCTATTGTTTCGGTAAAGTACTTAAAAGTCCCAGAACATCCATCCTTGGTTTTAAACCAGTGAAAAATGCGATCATCTTCCGATGAGGCGTGAGCTTTGAGAATTTTTAAACACGCCAGTGCCTTGTGGCTTATTGGAACAGAGCGCGCTTTTCTGGTTTTACAGTGCTTCGCCGGAATGCGCCAGACTCCTGCAACAAGATCAATCTCATCCCATTTGGCGTAGAGCATCTCTTGAAGTCTGGCGGCTGTTTCGATGGCAAAGGTAAGAAGCATCTGCCAAACAAACCCATTTTTTGCTTGGTGCATTCTGGCTCTCAGAAGCTTTTCCTCTTCCCGCGAAAGTCGTCGCTCGCGTTTTACATTCCAGCCGCTAGGAAGAAGGGATGTTTTAAATGGATGATTGGATATATCGACTTCCATTTCATCTGCATACCATTTGTAGACTTTTGCCATCGACGAGAAATGCCTTGCAATAGTCCCTGCTTTGAACGTGCTTTTGATATGAGTCTGCTCTTTTAGCATTTTGACGATGTAGTCTTTAAGATGCTTTTTACTGATCTCTCCAATGGTAATTTCTCCAAAGTGTTTCACAACGGTTCTAAGCTGCATAGATACCTTGCTTGTTGAGTCAACCTCCTTTCTATAAAGCTCAATGACATCTGTGAATTTTGAGTTCATAAATGCCTTGGTATCGGCTTTTCCGGGGTTCGCAACGTTCTTTCGGACTCTCAATTCCTCCTTGTTGGCATATTTGAGAGCCTCATCATGCGTAAGAAACGTTTTGTTGATGGTCTTGTGACCTTTCACCCGTATCTGGACAAGCCAGGTCTCGGTATTTTCTTTGGTAGTGCGTTTGGTGATTGAAGCCATATTTTCCTCCTTTAATATCTATATAGGCGCTCCACTCCTTGGTTTTGGACATCGAATCTACGAACGGTAGGTGTTCGTGTTGCATTAAAAAATGCAACTTCGTTTGATATCAGACGCCCGAAAAAAACAAAAAGCCACCAGGGGCTCCCTATGAAAATGCATAAGGACTCTGGTGGCTTTCAAACTATCGCCTTGCTGCTAACAATGCAACGGCAAATGTATAATTTCTGGTTTAACGGTTAATCTTTTCTCTTTTTCTCCTGTTTTCGATGTTCAAAGCCCGCTTCAAGCGGCTTTTTTATTGTCAAAAACGTCTGATATCATGCGTCAAAGCGTCTGATATAAGTCAGTGCAACATAAGTGCAACTGAATTTTTGGCATTTTTCCACCAAAAAACACTGCAATATTTGTGCAATTTTAGTTTGAGTTCGCAGATGAACGGCTCTTGTTGTTCTTGCAAAACGGTGTACAAGTTGTATCGTTATTAATTAGCAAGATGCACCGCAAAAACAAACGCGAAGTTGCTCCCTTGTCGATTTTGATTCGGTTGATGCTTCCCGTACGAAACTAAAAAACAAAAACAAAACAGGAGATAAATATGAAATTTTTACAAAAAGGCTTTACCTTGATTGAGTTGATGATTGTTATTGCAATTATCGGTATTTTGGCTGCGGTTGCTCTTCCGGCATACAATAACTACACAGATAAGGCACGCTATTCTGAGATGGTGATGGCTGTTGCACCGATGAAGACTGCTCTGTCAGTGTGCGCGCAGCAAGGTGAGTGCACAACTGTTAACGGTGGAACCCCAGAATGGAATGCTGCTGATGGTGCGAATGTGGATAAATTGGTTGTTTTAGGTGATGATCCCACCACGACAACAACTGAGACCAACTTTATAGTTTCTGCTGTCACAATTCCTTTGCCAACTGCTGGTGGTAAGGTTGTTCAAGGTGCTTATGACGGATCTGGCGTCATTGACACAACTAAGTGGGATGTTTCTGGACATGAAAGTCCTCGCCTTCAAATCACTGGTTATCCAAAGGAAACCGGAAGCATTGTAAGTGGAGACTCTATTGTCTTTAATGCAATATTAAATGCTGACGGGACAGTCGCATTTGCAATCGATGGAGCTTCTGGCTGCAAGACTCATAAGGGTGGCGCAATTTGCTAATTGTCTGAGCGTTATAAAAAGAAGGGGGCTATTTGCTCCCTTCTTTTTGGGATAACTCGGAAATATATATGCAGAAAACAAAAAAGCCCCTCGCGGGGCTTTGAATTTTCTGTGTTTGGACTCTCAGACTTTGAATTTTTCGATGTCACCACCATCATCAAGAATGGCTTGAACCCAAGCAGGTTTGCGACCACGACCGCCACCCCATGTTTCTCCGTTAGGTCCACGGTATTTCACCTCCGCAGCCTCTTTGGCTTTGGTTGCTTTGGCAATTTTTTCACCCATGCTCACAGGAGCCGATTTGGTTTCGCCAGAGAGCACGGCAGTCGAAAAAAGTTGACTAGGTTTGAGTCCAAGTTCTTTGATCTTTGCCTTGATGGCTTTGACCTCGTCTGCAAGCAGTGCTTCACGGACCGACTTCGCCTTGGCTTCAAGCTCGGCAATTTGAGCTTGAATTTTTTGATAGTCGTCGTAGCTCACTTTTTCAGTCATGCTTTGAACTCCAAGAGGTTGTGACCGGGCGTTTTTAGCGCACTGCTGTTTTTCTGTCTAGTGACTTTCAGTCGGATATCACGGAATCGAGAAATTTTCTCGAAAAGCAGCAAACGGCACCTGGACAGTCTGCCAGGTACCAAGCCCACAGTCATTGGGTACGTGGGTGGTAACTTGCTCCACATCGAGTACGCATAGGGCGTAAGGCGCCTTGCTGACATCCCATAGGTGGAAGGCGTGGGTCTTTGTCTCTTGTGCCCGCTCCCACTCATTGACAGTTAAATAAAAGGCACCATGCAGCCCCATGCTGGACGCCTTGACCTCAATGGAGAGCTTGCGGGAGTCCGAGTTGGATACGACAGACAGAACGTCATATCCGTCTTCGTTGCTCTCGATGGATATCCACTTGGCAGTTTTACCAGTGCGCTGCGTCTCGTAGTCTAGTGTCAGACGCTCGCCAAGGCGCCCCACCTGATTCTGACGTTCGTCTTTAAGCCCGCGTGCTCTTGCAGCAAGGGTGTCCCAAAACGTCACGGTGTCTGAGTCCACGCCATCTGCAAGAAGCGCCTCAACAAAAATTTGCCCGATTTCAGCGCCCGCAAAATGCAACACTTTCGCCCGACCGCTTAGAGCACTCTGCACCCAGCTTGGGCGCTCAATATCTATGTAGTCCAGCAGCATTTGTCTTAAAAGTGCCGCGTAGCCACTGATATGTAAAAGGCGCTCACCTTCAACCGTGGGAGCGATATTGCCTGCGTCATCAGTGCAGACCCAGCGCATGGCTTGGGCGGTGCTGAATATCTTTTCAGATGCTATCGAACCAAACGTAGAAAAAGCACTGAGAAAATAAGGCGCTGGATTGGGGTGCTTTTTTGCAAGGATCAGAAGTTCATGGCACCCTTGTGCGATGCCAGGTGAGAAGCGCAACATCATGCGACTCCCAGATCCCGCATAAGCGCCAGAACGTCATCTTCTGCAAGTCCGGTGCTGTATTCGTCGTAGTCTGGAATATCGACGGGATCAAGGGCAATCGGATCAGGGCACAAGTTGGAGTCTTCCAATGCCTTTGCCATTAAGCCAATTTTGTACCGCAACCGCTCGTCCACGGTTTCATCTACGCTGCCAATACACTGAACTATTTCGACGGTAGTGCTTTGATCGGGTGGAAGACCATAGCGATGAATACGATCTTCGGATTGCAGATAGTGGGCAGCGTTAAAGGTGCGATCTAGATAAATAGCATGGTGACACACCCTGTGAAGGCTCACGCCCTCACTGGCAGCAGCAGGGTTGGCAACCATAATGCGAACGTTGGGGTCATCATGGAAAAGCTTGATTTTGCCTTCACGCGTTTCATCATCATCTTCATCCCCTGCATCTACGCCGCCGTGGATGTACACTGCCCCATGGTCGGAAAGACGTTCGGCAATATATTCAACGTTACGCACGAAAGAGGACCAAATAAGAACTTTATGTCCATCATTTGCCAAGGTGCGGGCGCGTTTTAAAACATATCGAAGCTTTGGACCATCGCCCTCTGCTAGAACCGCAGCCAAGAGGTCGGCATGTATAAAACCAATCTCAGAGCTAAGCAGTGCAGGGTTTGAGACAAACTGCAAAATGCGTGCGACAGACCGACCAAGCGAACGAAGCGCTTGTTTGCTGTGGGTTTTGAGTGCCCCAGCCGCTTCCCGAGCGACCTCAAATTTCATGAGCTTATAAAGCTCAAATTGCATCGGCGCCATTGAAAGGGGAATGCTCATCCTAGTCACTGGCGGTAGCCCAAGCTGCGCTTTATTGGTGCGCACATAAATGGGCTTCATGTAGTCGATCACCTGCTCGGAGCTTGTGGCGACTTCTGGATATAAAAAAGCAAATTGGGGAATCAGATCATCGGAAGACTGTGGCATCGGAGTGCCCGACATAATCAGTTTTCCGATGGGAAGGTGTGCCAAGCTTAAAACGGCACGTGCCGTTTGTTTGCCGACACCGCTTTTAATTCTATGGCTCTCGTCCAAGAAGACGTAGCTTTTGTGTTGTGCTAGGTGAGCACGTATGACATCAGTCACTGCTGAACGGGCAAGCTGTTGGTACGTGATCAGCATGAAGCGTGGATCGTCTTCCAGAAGCTTTTGAATTTTCTCCTTGCCACCCTTCAAGCGTGTGAATTGTCCTTTGAGGTGCGGCATGCATGCCGTTACTTGCTCGTCCCAAGCTGCAAACGCATTTTTGGGCGCGATGACAAGAAGCCGTTCATCATCATGAGCACGGAAAAAGAAGGTGGCTAGGGCTTCCGTGGTTTTACCTGCACCAGGAACGGAGAAGGTGGCACCTGCTGGTATCGCAGCAATGCGCCCGACGTTTTCAATTTGTCTTTGTGTCAGTGGACGTGCAAAACCGATGGCGTTTAATTTCGTATTAAGCGTAGCAGCGTCGATGGTAGATTGAGCTACTGCCTTGTCGTAGCCCTCACGAGAGCGTTTAGCTTGTTGAAGAAGCTCGACCGCCTTTGGGGAAACGTTCAAATTTTTTCCCGGATTCAGTTCTGCTTTTTTGCAGACTATGAGGAATTTTTCCCGTATAGCTACAAAGCTCCACCATGGGATGGTGAGCGTGTATCCGTCAATCTGAGTGGTGTCATCACTAGAATCAAGCAGCAGGCGCTTGATCATATCGACCCATGGGGCAGAGTCATCGGCTGGCGTCCAGCTTACGAGTGCAACCCCATCCAATTGGCGGTAATCGAGATTAAGCATTTTTTCCGATGAAGGTCCGGATTTTTGCCACTTGCTCTTCAATCAGTTGAAGCTGCTTTTCAACACCTTGGGTTTTGGTTTCTGCTTTCAGATCTGCCACCGCTGCGGTCAGTGCGGCTTGTGCTTTTGAACAACAAGTGATGAGGAAATTTGCTCCCTTGCTGTCCTTTTTGAGCTGACGCTGTGTTTCAAGCACATCAACAATCAGTGTACGCGCCTCATCTGAATTTTCCGACTTGCCGATCTCTTTGGACAGAGGGATGTCCAACGCGCTTTCTGTTGAAGTGGGCGTGATATCTCCAAGCAAGTCTTCCAGTGCGCCCGTTTCCGATTTATCGGCAGTCACGGGGAATTTTTCTAGGAGCTTTTCTGCGACCTTTTCAAGATGGTCATAAATTGCAGGTATTTGCTCATACAAGCGCCCGCCCGCGTCCTCTGGTTTATCAATCAAGACGAAGGATAGCTCTTTAAAAAGCTCCTGCTTTCCGATGCTTGCGATTTTGGGGCGATATTGTGCCAATTTTTGAAAGGCGGATTCACGGTCTGATACCATGGACCAGTGCCCCTCTTTGTCCCTAGATTTCAAAAATTCTTCGGCATACGAGAGCATGTCAAAAAGCTCTTTGACATCGCCCTCACTCATTTCATACATATCGGCAATTTCTTTGGTTGAGAAATTGTCGCGCTTTTGTTTGGCTTTGAGCATCTTGGCACGGGCGTCCCAAGAGTAGTCGGCTCGGATGTCTTTGGTTATTTGAAGACGCGCTTCAATTCGATCTATTTCCTTGTTGTCGCAATGAGGTAGAACAACAACGTCTATATTTTCAAAGTGTCCGTATTTGCTTTTGTCTTTGTGAACAAGCTCGCGCCATGCGGCAAGGCGTCGATTTCCATTGACCACGAATCCGTTTTCATCCAATAAGATCACTTCGACTTGGATGTTTTTTGGGTCTTCAAAGGTCTGCTGCAAATCGGACAACTTTGCCATGTCCACGAGAAGCCTGTGCTGGGCTTCTTGCGCGGTCCAAAGTTCAGGGTCTACGGTGAACAGGTCTTTTTGTGCAGATGGCGTTTTCGCCAAATACTCTTCTTGGGCGCTCGCAGTTCGTCCATTTTCAAGACGGTACTTGGGTAGATCAATGCTTATGCGGATGATGGGAAACTCTTTCATTTCCCCTTTGAAAATCATCCGATGATGCGCGGTTGATGAGCTTTTGAGCTTTTCAAACTCTTCAATTCGTGCAGGTTTCGCCCAGCCAAAACGGGAACCTTTTGGGTTTGTGACAGTTTGTTGATCCATCTTATATTTCCAAAGAGAACACCAAGGTGGGCAGGTTGTAAACCTTTTTGAATATTTCCAGCTCCCGTTCAAGACGGGTAGCGTTGGCGATATTGCTGCCAAGTTTCGCCGCCAAAGGTGCGGAAGGCAGAACTAAGGCGCCACAGCTTATGCAGCCGTTGAGGTACAAAGCTTGGAGTTTTAGAAGGTCTGCATACATGCGTGCCATATTGCCCGTTTGCAGACAAAGACCCACATCGGACTTTGAGGATGTGATGGTTATGTTGGAGTCAGGTGATAACACCAGCTCTCCCGACCAGCCCGCTGTTACTAGGGCGGTTAAAAATTCATCGCGGATTTTCTTGGCAGCCCCGTTTTTGATGAAAACGTCTATGCCATCAATCGCTTTTTGAATTTCTTTTTTTAGTGAGCTTGGAAAACTTTTGTCGCCATCGCAGTGGCTGTGCACTAAATACTTCAACGCTCATCCTCCCTGGACCTGTATCCGTCTGGCGCTTGTGAAAGCTTGCTTTGAGTGTGATCGTACAGCGGCAGGTCATGCGGGCGATATTTGGCAACACCGTCCAAGGCATCTTGAACACGCTGTGTCCCCGTTTTTGCATACCCTTCCATCAGCTCTGTTCCCCAAAAGCGCCGTCCATGCAGAGCGGCGGCTACACCAGCAGATCCAACACCCGCAAAGGGATCGAAAACCAAACCGTTTGGATTGGTCAGAGCTAATATCAGACGCTCAATCAGTCCCACAGGGTATTGGCAGGGATGGTCGGTTTTTTCAACGTGGTTGCTTTTGACATTGGGGATGGTCCAGACGTCTTCCGGATTTTTTCCAAGTGGGTTGCCAGAGAGCTGTCCAGCTTTTGGTCCCTTGAAGTGTTTTTTCCCCGGGTACTTGGATGGAACTCGTACCGGATCTAGATTGAAAACGTAGGGGTCTTTGGCACTGTCGGTTTTGGTGTACCAAAGCACGACTTCATATCTGCCAGAAAAACGCCTTTGTGTGTGCAGTCCATGCCCAAAGTGCCAGACTATTCTATTTCTTAGGTGTAGTGGGTACTGCTTAAAAATAGGTGCGAATTCAATATCAAGCGGAAAAATTTGGTTATCTTCCACAAAATTTCCAACTTGCCAGCAGATGCTCCCGCCTGTTTTTATTCTTGGAATGATCTGATCAATGATCGTTTTCTGCCACTCTAAATACTCTTCCAGAGCGGTCTTCTTTTCGTAGGATTTTCCAATGTTGTATGGCGGGGACGTCACCACCAAATCAAAAATGGGTTCTTTGGGGAGCGATTTCAAAAAATCTTCGGTTCTACCTTGCCAAGTGAGGTAGTCTTTTTGAGCAATGCTCTCGTACTCAAAGCGCTTTCCTGCTTTGATTAGGTGGGCTTTTTTTGCCTCTGCTCTCACGTTCATGCACTCAGGCTTTATGCCGTCCGTGTGCGTGGTTGGCTCATCCAGTCGTTTGGCGTCATACATCTTGGTTCAAGCTACGGATGATTTTTTTGACATTCTAGCGATCGACCGTATTTTGTGTGGATTCGGCGTGGTCGTGCTCGTTATTGAAGAGTCGTGATGTCGCGCCCGTGCTCGTGCCCGTGCCCGTGCCAGAGCAGCCGAGCGCTGCTAGGGGGTTGGCGTTTGACAGATCCATATTAGAGCCGCACCTTGCTCCTAGGGCGCTTGATGTAGCCCCTGTGTAGCTCGATGGACTTTTTGAACGTGTAGCCCGACACGTTTTCGTACGCTTTGCCTATGAGAACTGGGCTACACGTTGCATCACCCCAACATATTGCTGCATCATGGGCGTGTGGTTTTCGATACCGGCAGGGAGGGGCGCTTGGGGGGTGTGGGTCATGGATGGACTGGGGCCTTCGGGGTCCGATGGTGCGGCATTGTCCATGATGAAAGGGCCCCGCCAGGCCCTTGGGTGCTGCAGGTGCCGCAAGGGGGTCAGCCTGCCCGGTCGTCGGCATTCTCCTGCTGGGCGATGGTTTCCAGCTGTGCCAGATTCAGCACGATGATGCCGCGCTGCGCCATGCGGATGGTGCCTTCACGCTCCAGCGCTTTGAGTTCGACGTTGACGCGCTGGCGCGAGCAGCCGAGCAACTGGGCCAGTTCGTCCTGCACCAGGGTGATGCCGACCGGGTGCTCGCCGTCCGGCGGCGCGGTGCGTGGCCCGAAGCGGCGCATCAAATGCAGCAACTGTTTGGCCAGGCGTGCGCGCAGCGGCAGCGTGGCCATGTCTTCCATCATCCAGTACAGGTAGCGCATGCGCCGCGCCTGCAGGGACAGCAGGGCTTCGCCGAATTCGGCATGCTCGCGCAGCAGCTGGCGGAAGACGGTCTCGGCCACGCTCAGCAGCGTGGTGCGGCCATGGGCGTGGGCGTCGTAGGTGTTGGGGCCGCAGTGCAGCACTTCGGCCTCGCCCACCCAGATGCCGGGTTCCACATAGGCCAGGGTGACCTGGCGCCCGGCGGGCGTGGTGCGCCGGAAGCGGATGGCGCCGCTGGCGCAGGTGAACCAGAACTGGGCCAGTTCTCCCTGTTCCACGATCATTTCGCCATGCGCGTAGCGCGTGACGGTACCCAGGCGAAAGATGTCGTGCCGCAGCGAAGGCGTGAGTGCTGCAAACCAGCGCCCGCGGTTGATCGCCTCGCGCTCTTCCGGTGTGAGCAGGGGGCGCTGGTGGTTGCGGTCGGTGTCTTGCATGGTCATGAAAAGGCGGGCGGCGTGGAGCGACGAACAAAAAAGGCGCTCCGTGCGCGGTGCGGCGCAGAACGGCTGCGGTGGCGCGCCCAAAGCCCGGTTCCATTTTAGGGCCATGCCCGTCATGGCCTGCCGCCGCGGTAAGTCCTGATCGGTTCTGGCAAGGGCCGTTGGCCGGGATCGCTCATTGGCCGCAGCTTGGGTGTTGTGTCAGCGGTGCGTTGGCGGGCACTCCTGTAGTCGTTTGCCGGTGGCGGTGGCGACGGGCTTTGCGCCCGGAGCACAAAGGCCATGCAACCGCGCCCGCTGCCATCCTGGTCCCTCATCAATAATCCGGGTTGGAAATGTCGCGACAGCCGTTGCGGAACCTCGCGTTTACCCGTAGATCGGGGGGTGCGGGCGGCTGTTCCGTTACGTTTTGTCATACCATGACCCATGCGGGCTGCTGGCACGGTGTTTCGTGCCAGCGCAGCCCGCCTTTCTCTATCTTGTGAGAGGTTTCAGCGTGACCGTAGCCCCGTCAGTGCTTCAAGCCCATCCCGTCATGCCTGCTGAAAACACCGCGCTGCTGGCGGTGCAGTCGAGTTTGCAGGCCATGCTGGATGCCGTGCCCGTGGCACTGCTGGGTTTCCATGTGCACGGCACTGAACTGCGGCTGCTGTCGGCCAATGCGGCGGCGCGGCGGCTGGAGGGGCTGAGGGCCGTCCGGTCCCCGGGCGCCTCGGCGTCCAAGGTGTTTGTGCTGCTGGCGGCCACGCACCTGCTGGAGCAGTTGTGCGCCGTGGTGCGCACGGGCGAGCCCCTGGAATGCCGCCATGTGCTGCGCGACCAGGGGCGCCTGGTGCTGGCCTGGAAGATCCATGCGCACTGCACCGGCATCGGCAGCATCATGGTCACGGTGCAGGATGTTGCCGAGGCCGAGAGCCTGCGCAGCACGCTGGCGCGCTCGGAGAGCGTGCTGGCGGAAACACGGCGCGAGCTGCGCGAGCAGACCGAGGTGTTCGGCACCATGGAGAGCATGGCGCGCACGGGGTATTGGCGCCGCATCCGTGATGAGGGGGAGTCGGTGCTGCTGTGGTCGCCCGGCTTGTGCGACATTGCCGGGTTCGAGCGCCAGGAATGGATCAGTACCGAGCGCGCCCTGAGCGGCGTGCTGCCTGAGGACCGGGCCATTTTTGATGCAGCCCACAGGGAAGGCCGGGGCACCGATGTGGAATACCGCTGGCGCCGCCCCGACGGACAGGTGCGCTGGATGCGCTCGCGCGTGCGCCTGCCGTCGCAGCAGGACGGCGTGCTGGTGGAAATGGGCGTGGTGCAGGACGTGACCGAGGAACACCGTGCGGCCGAGCAGTTGCGTGAGCAGCTGGAGTTCATCCAGCGCATCGCCAGCAATATTCCCGGCTTCATTTACCAGTGCCGCATTCACCCCGATGGCCGCCCCAGCGTGCCGTATGTGAGCGAGGCGGTGAACGACCTCATGGGGGTGTCGGATTGCCTGGCGCGGCAGGACATCGGCGAGCTGGAGCGCAATGTGCTGGCCGAGGATTTGCCCCTGGTGCGCCGTGCCGTGCGCCGTGCCGTGCGCACCCTGCAGCCCTGGCACTGTGAATACCGCGTGCATGCCGCCGACGGCGGCGTGCGCTGGCACATGACCAGCGCGGCGCTGCAGGCCGAGCCCGACGGCTCGGTGCTGATGCACGGCTATACGCTTGACGTGACCGACCGAAAACGCGCCGCCCAGGAGATCGAACGCCTGGCCTTCTACGACGCCCTCACCCAGCTGCCCAACCGGCGCCTGCTGCTCGACCGCCTGCAACGCCTGGTGCTCAGCAGCCAGCGCACCCAGCAGCACG
>Ga0209207_1000081_pt1 | contig 81532 bp, 66 predicted proteins | sample SaghotsprinmetaG_FD_184140 | JGI IMG/M metagenome (GOLD analysis project Ga0209207, IMG submission 184140) | Hot spring microbial communities from South Africa to study Microbial Dark Matter (Phase II) - Sagole hot spring metaG (SPAdes) (version 3) | ecosystem: Environmental > Aquatic > Thermal... | reverse complement strand
GGGTTCGAATCCCCTAAGGGACGCCACGCTGCTATCAAATCCTGGGATGTCCCTTTCGTCTAGAGGCCTAGGACACCGCCCTTTCACGGCGGTAACAGGGGTTCGAATCCCCTAAGGGACGCCACTTAGGAATTTCATCTGTTGACCATCATGTTGCCTGAATCCAGTTGGCGACAATCTCGATGGGGCTATAGCTCAGCTGGGAGAGCGCTTGCATGGCATGCAAGAGGTCAGCGGTTCGATCCCGCTTAGCTCCACCAAATCTTCTGTGTATTCTGTCTCTCAACAAATCTCAAAACATTGCTCCACCAGTTTATTGCCTTGATGTTATGCTTTTTTTATCAGGCCAGATTTTGCCCCCTGGCTTATTGCGCTAAGCCACGGCAATTTTACATCACCACGGCAATACTTTCATTTCCTTACAATTTCAGCAGCAACGGCAGCACAAAATCGCGGATAATCGGCTGAGCTTTTTCGTTGGGGTGGATGCCATCACTGAGCATCAGTTCAGGTTTGGTGGCTACCTGATCCATAAAAAACGGCCAGTACACAGCCTGATGTCTTTCGGCCAATGCCGGATATAAATCGACAAACAGCTGGTTATAACGTGGGCCATAGTTTGGCGGGATCCGTATTTGCATAAGGATGGGCTTGGCCTGTTGTTGTTTGACCAACTTGAGCATGGCACTGAGGTTTTTTTCCAGCTGTGCGATTGGGAAACCACGCAGGCCGTCGTTACCGCCCAGTTCTATCAGCACGGCATCGGGTTGATGTTTTTTTAATAATTCGGGTAATCTGGCTAAACCGCCCGCTGTGGTTTCACCGCTGATGCTGGCGTTAATCAGTTGCCAGCTGTTTTGTTGTTGCTGTAGTAAATGTACCCAGCCTTGTTGTTGTGTCATGCCATAACCGGCGCTGAGACTGTCACCAAGGACCAATAATTTTTGTGGTTGTGCCTGTGCCAGAAAAGTGCAGCAAGCCAATAAGATGGTGAAAAAAATTCTCATGTCATTACTACCTAAGATTGCTATTCAAGCCAAAGCCTTACGCAAAGAAGTCCAGCTGACAGATGCCAGGCTGACTATCCTGCAGCAGATCAACCTAACAATCAACAGCGGTGAGACAGTCGCCGTAGTGGGGGCTTCCGGCTCCGGCAAATCGACATTACTGGGGATTCTGGCCGGTTTGGATACAGCCACGAGCGGTGAAGTCTATCTGGCAGGCCAGCCGCTGCATCAGCTGGACGATGACGCCAGAGCCCAGCTACGCGCCAAAGAAGTGGGTTTTGTATTTCAGTCGTTTTTATTATTGCCAAGCTTAACCGCGCTGGAAAACATTACTTTGCCGGCCGAACTTGCCGGTATTAAAGATGCCACAGCCCGGGGCCGTAAACTGCTCTCTGATGTTGGTTTAACAGAGCGCGCCGATTTTTATCCAAGTCAGCTCTCGGGCGGCGAGCAACAAAGAGTGGCGATAGCGCGGGCTTTTATCACACAACCGGCCATTTTGTTTGCTGACGAGCCATCGGCTAACCTCGATGCGGCCACAGGCGTCAAAATTGAAGATTTATTATTTGCGCTAAACGAGCAGCAGGGCACCACGCTGGTGCTGGTCACCCACAATCCGCAGCTGGCCCAGCGTTGCAAGCGTCAGCTCAATATGCATGCAGGTGAGTTAACAGAGTTAAAGCCGGAGGTGGGTGATGTGGCTTAACATTGCCGCCAGGCTATTCTGGCGCGAATTACGCCGCGGTGAGCTTTGGGTGATAGCTTTTGCGTTGTGTCTGGCTGTTTTTACTGTGGTGAGTCTGACCGGTATTACCGAAAGTGTGCGCTCGGCATTGTCACAACGTAGCAGTAACTTTATTGCCGCTGACAAAATTCTGCGCTCCAGTCTGCCGTTTAATGATGAGATATTTCGAAGCGCCGAGCAGCTTGGGCTGAAGACGGCCAAACAAATGCAGTTTAGCACCATGGTGTTTGCCGGCGATCTGATGCAGCTGGTCAGCGTCAAAGCGGTGTCGCCAAGCTACCCGCTGCGTGGGCGTCTGGAGTTAAAAAGTTCAGAACTGGCGGATGCCAAAATCAGCAACACTGTGGTTAAAAATCAGGTATTCCTGGAACCACGATTATTGCAGTTGTTGAATATCGACATTGGCGACAGCCTGGAGTTGGGTGTCAGCCGTTTTGTGGTGGCGGGTATTATTGCTGAAGAGCCGGATGCGCCGCTTAGTGTATTTGGCAATGCGCCAAGGGTACTGATGCATGTGGATGATGTAGCCGCCACAGAGGTGGTTCAGCCAGGCAGTCGTATTGGTTATCGGTATCAGTTTGCCGGCGACGGCAGCGCGCTCAAAACGTTGGAACAGCAGGTTAAACCTTTGCTGACGGTGCATGACCGCTGGCAGAGTCTGGATCGAGAGTCGGCGGTGGGCTCGGCGCTTGACAGAGCTGAAAAGTTTTTATTATTGGCCGGTTTGTTAGGCATAGTGCTGGCCGCCTGCGCAGCGGCAGTTGCGGCCAGTCAATACAGTCAACGCCATCAGATGGCGGTGGCAGTGATTAAAGCGCTTGGCACCACCACAGCCATGGCAAGGCGTATTTACGCCAGTCATCTGGCGATGGTCAGTCTCTTTAGTATCATCACCGGCTTGTTGCTTGGTCAGCTGGCAAGCTCGGGCGCTCAGTGGTTTATTGAAGTCTGGCTTGGCGATTACCGGCCGGAATTTAGTAGCAGGCCGTTATGGCTTGGTGCTTTAACCGGGCTGATTTGTGCAACTTTGTTTTCTGCACGTCCTATCTGGCGGCTGGCTGCTGTGCCGGCACTGAACGTACTACGCCAGCGTGCTTTAAGTTTTCAGCTGGATCTGTGGCAGCTGGTCACAGGTGGTTTGGCTATCTGGTTGCTGATGTGGCTGTTTAGCGGGGACTGGTGGTTATCCAGCTGGCTATTTGTGCTTTGTCTGGCCTTTGCGGCTTTGTTGCTTGGCATGGCGGCCATTTTGGTGCGGCTTGCCAAACCTATGGCGGCAGGCCAAAGCAGCGCGTTAAAGCTGGCGCTGGCGAATTTAAGACGCAGATTGTGGCCGAACAGTTTTCAGCTCATCACTTTTAGTCTGGCGCTGTTTTTAACGCTGATTTTATATTTCCTGCGCTCTGAGCTGATTTCGCAGTGGCAACAGCAGGTTCCGGCCGGGGCGCCCAATCAGTTTCTGGTAAATATTAATGAAGTGGAAAAACCACAAATTATTCAGTTATTAACCGACAACCAACTTAAAGCCGGGGATTTTTATCCAATGGTGTCGGGGCGGGTACTGACGGTCAATAATGAAAAGTTGCCTGAGTCTGAAGGCCGTGAGCAAAACCCGGAACAGTCAAATCCAGAGCAAGCAAACCCTGAACGGCAAAAAGGCGAGCAGCAAGCGGATATTGCCGACAATACGACGGCCGCTCGTCGCGATACCCAGAATTCCGGCTCCGCAAATTCTGGTACAACAAGGGAAGGCATAGGCCGCGAGTTAAATCTGACCTGGCTCAATACCTTACCTGCCAATAATCAGATAGTGGCTGGCAAGTGGTTTGGTCCTGAAGATAAAGCCCAGGTATCTGTTGAGGAAAAACTGGCTGAAAGACTGGCGCTGGAGCTTGGTGATACCATTGGTTTTTCGGTGGGCGGTCAGCCTTTTACTGCAACGGTCAGCAGTTTCCGTAAAGTTGACTGGAACAGCCTGCAACCGAACTTTTTTATGATTTTATCACCAGATCTGATGCAGAATTTCCCGGCGACTTATCTGACGGCATTTTATTTACCAAAACAACAAACCGCACTACTGAATGACATGGCACGTAGTTTCCCGACTATTTCAGTGTTGTCTGTGGATAATATCCTCAAGCAGGTGAATGACATTATTGCCCAGGTTTCATTGGCACTCACGGTGATTCTGGTGCTGGTATTTGCTGCGGCTGTGCTGGTGCTGGTGGCTCAGGTTCAGGCAACACTGGAGCAGCGGGAGCAGGAACTGGCCATTTTAAGAACTTTAGGCGCCAAAACGGTGTTTTTGCGCAAAGCGGTACTGGCAGAATTTGCGGCTTTGGGGCTGATGGCAGGTGTTTTTGCGACCTTACTGGCTGAAGTGCTGCTGGCTGTGGTGCAGATGCGGTTATTCCAGCTGCCGTTTTCGCTGCACTTTAATTTGTGGTGGATTGGGCCGGGCCTGGGGCTGGCGTTAATTTGTGGTTTGGGCTGGCTGTTGCTGCGCCATCTGCTGCAATTACCCACCCCTGTATTACTGCGCCGGGCTTTAAGCTAAAACCTGAGTGTCAGAAGCATCATCTAAAAAAGCCTGCAACTGCAGGCTTTTTTATCTGGTGGATGTTTATGTTAAGAGGTTGTTATTTACAACCTTGTATTGTTTGGCAAGCAAGTGGTGCGCCTTTGCCGGTATTTAGCCGGTTAAGCTGACAGTTTTAAAGTGGCAGTGCCTGAAGTGCAGCGCGCAGCTGATTATATTTAAAATGAAAACCCGCATCTAATAACTGCTTTGGATAAACATTCTGGCCAAATAATAAAATATCGGCCATCTCACCAAACAATAACCGCACCATCACAGCTGGCATCGGCAACAAAGCGGGTTTACCCAAACGCTCAGCCAGCAGTTTGGTCCATTGTTTATTGCTGACCGCCATAGGTGCTGTGGCGTTAAATACACCTTTTAACTCCGGATGCTGCAATAAAAAGTCAAAAGCTGCGCAAACATCATCCAGATGGATCCACGACATATATTGTTCGCCGTTGCCGATACGGCCACCAAGCCCGAGCTTAAAAGCGGGCAGCATTTTGGCCAGAGCACCGCCTTTTGGCGCCAGCACAATGCCAAGGCGCAGGATACAAACCCGGGTTTGTGCAGAATTTGCTCTGTTGGCAAGGTTTTCCCAGCGGGCGCAAATATCGTGGCTAAATTCGGGATAATAAGACTGATAACTTTCGTCTATGCTGTCGCTGCCCTGACGGCCATAAAAACCAACAGCTGATGCATTGAGCAAAGTGTGTGGAGGCGTGCTGGCCTGTTGAATATAACCGACCAGCTCTTCAGTCAGCTGCCAGCGACTCTGACAAATCCGCTGTTTTTGCTCTGTGCTCCAACGTTTATTGGCGATAGGCTCACCGGCCAGATTTACCACTGCATCAATCTGGTTAAAATCAACTTGCTGTAGCGAAGTGACAGCTTGAACTACTGTGCCGAACTTCTGCTGCGCCTTGCTGGCAGAGCGGCTTAACACTGTGAGCTGATGCTGCTGTTGCCACAGCTGAACCAGTGCCGTGCCAACAAGACCCGTTGCGCCTGTCAGTAAAATCCGCATGCACTGGCTCCTCTGCCTTGTCACCTGATGAGTATAGTTCGTCTTAGTTTTTGTGAACGGATAAGGTTAACGACACCGAATCAGCAAAACGCAATGCATAAGGTTTGTCGATTTCCACTTCAGCAAATTTAACGGCGGGGTGGGCAGAGGCAATGGCCAGCACTTCGGCGGTTAGTTTTTCTAATAAAGAAAATCTGTTGTTTTCCACCAGCTGAATAATATCTTTGGTGATAGTGCGATAATTCAGTGCCTTAGCCATATCGTCGGTGTCAGCAGCTTGCACAGCGCTATATTCAATGCGGGCGTTAATGACAACATCCTGTTTGTTGTTAATTTCCTCATCTTTAATGCCGATGTAGGTTCGAAGCCGTAAGTTTTTGATCCTGATCACCGCGTTGTTTAGATTCATGAAAAGTCCTGTCTGGCTGAGAAAATAGTTATGTAGATCCAGCGTACTGATACGCAGCATGGGTTGCTGCAGATCAGTATTTCAGCCTTAATAGCGGATATTCTTCATCACGGCAATTTGTTGCTGCAGCTGCTCAATCATACATTCTTTATAAACGCCGGCACCGGCCTGACTGTCGGGGATCAAGGCCAGATATTGCCAGCGGCAATGGTCACGGCTGAATTTCTGAAAAGTTTCCCGAGAGCGCTGAAACACTCTGAGTGGATCGCCCCGGCCTGTGCTGCGTTCCATCTCCTGTAACCTGAATAAATGGTTGTTTTCCCAGGTGTGCAGTTCACGTTCAGTTTTTTCCAGTTCCTGATCCAAACAGCGTGAGTATTCAATCTGAAACTGACGTTTGTCGGCACAGCTGCTGGCGGCCTGACTTTGAAACGACAGCAGGGCTAATATATAAATAGGTAATGCTTTCATAGAGTTCCACAAAATAGCTGGCAATTTTTCGTGTCAGACTAATACTGGTGTTCGGCAAAACACAGCTGAAATCTGGCACCGCCCAGCTCACTGCGATCAATGTGCAGTTCACCGGAATACGAGGTGCAGAGTTCATGCACTATGGACAAACCAACACCATGACCTTCTTTATAGGTATCAAGCCGGGTGCCGCGATGCAGCAGCTCTTTGGTTTTACCCTCGGGTATGCCTGGTCCGTCATCTTCTACCGCGATTTGCAGTGGCTTTTGGCTGATACTGACTCTGACCTGATGCTGGCAGGCTTTAAAGGCGTTGTCGAGCAGATTTCCGAGCATTTCCATTAAATCTGTTTCATCGCCTCTGAACATTACCCCAGCCGGCAGGTCAATTTGTAGTCTGACGTTTTTGTCCTGATAAATTTTCTGTAGGGCATTTTGTAACTGACTAAGCACAGGGGCAATGGCAATTTGTTTTTGCCAGACATCCTGGCCTGAACTGCTGGCACGTTTGAGCTGATGTTCAATCATCGCAGTAATACGGTCAATTTGTTCACGTAGCTCTGGTTGTTGCGCTAGTGCCGATGTATTCAGCACAGCCACCGGCGTTTTAAGTGCATGGGCTAAGTCACTTAAATGGTGGCGATAACGTTGTTTTTGCCGGTTTTGACTGGCCAGCAATAAATTGACGTCTTCTTTGAGGGTGGTTAGCTCCAGAGGGTAGGTGCCATTAAGCTGTTGCTGCTGGCCACTTTCAACCTGACGGATCTCATGATCCAGCGCAGACAGCGGTGCTGTCGTCCAGTAATAAGCCAGCAGCATCACCAAGAGCAGCACTGCGGCTATGCCGATAAACCATCGCGCCAGGGTATTGCGAAAACTCTGTACCGGCGCATCCAACAGCTTTTGATCCTGCACTATATGAATGGTCAGCGGCATGCTGCGTTCACCCATATCAAATAACAGCGCAAAAGACAAAGTCCAGTACAGCTGGCCATTTTGTTCAATGGCAACAAACTCGTGTTTGCCGGGCAGCATTTCATGTTGCGGTGGGGTGAAGTTTTGGTTCAGTGAGGAATCGGATTGCCATAACAGTTTGTCTTCACTGACAATAAAAGCACTGGTACCGGAATCCGGCCGTAAAAAATCGGCCGGTAAAATACTGTTATTAATTTCCAGAATATCGTTTTTGGAGGTAAGTTCGGCTAAAAACGAATACAGATGTACTTCAAGCTTTTGTTCTGTACTGGTAAGCAGCTGAGCCAGAAAAGCTCTTTCTATCGCAAAAAATGAAACCGGCAGTAAAAACAGCATCAGCACCAGGCTGATCACCGCCTGCCGGACTTTCAGCGATAACATCATCAATTCACGGCCAGGTTAAAACGGTAACCACGGCCTCGTAAAGTTTCGATGGGTTTTAGCTCGCCATCCGGGTCGAGCTTTTTCCGAAGCCGCAGTACAAAAACTTCAATAACGTTACTGTCGAGGTCAAAGTCCTGATCATAAATATGTTCTGTCAGTTCAGTTTTTGACACTACTTTGCTTGGGTTATGCATAAAATACTCAAGCACTTTGTATTCATAAGCGGTCAGCGGCACTTCGGCACCCTGACAGAATACCTGCTGTGTTCTGCTGTTCAGGCTGATAGGTCCGGCATTGAGCGTAGGGTCGGGTTGACCTGCGGCACGGCGGATCAGTGCATTACATCGCGCCAGCAGCTCCTCGACATGAAAAGGTTTGGTCAGGTAATCGTCGGCACCTGCATCCAGCCCCTGTACTTTCTCCTGCCAGCTGCCACGGGCGGTCAGAACTATGATCGGAGTTTTGATATCTTGTTGCCGCGCTTTTCGGATCAACGACAAACCATCCATCTTGGGTAAACCAATATCAATAATGGCCAGATCGTAGGGATATTCACTGATTTTAAAAAAGCCATCAGTGCCGTCGTGCGACACATCGACACTGAACTGTTGTTGGGTTAAATGGTTTTTAACCTGTTCGGTCAATAATGTTTCGTCTTCTACCACCAATACCCGCATGTGCATTCCTTATGACAATCAACCGCACTCTGGCGGCGGTAATGGCCTGCTATTTAGCAGGTCTGTTGATGTATAAATTTATCTTAAAATAGCAAGGGGCAAACGTAGTTTACTACTAGCGTGAGCGTACCGGCTCTACATACACCGGCATTTGTGGGCCAGGATCTCTGTCCATTAAGGTGGTGTATTCACGGCCATTAAGCTGATAAGTCACCTGATAACCGTCAATGACACTTTGGTATTCCACTTCAGTACCGGCCTGATAACAAACGGTTTCATGATGCATCACGTCTGTACCATTTTGCTTGCCTATGTCATGACCCACTGCACCACCTAACACCGCACCTGCGGCCATGCCTACTTTTTTATTGGAGCTGTTATGACCTATGGCATTTCCCAAGGCCCCCCCAATAATAGCGCCGACAATAGCAGGTGCTGCAGAATCTGCGTGGCGTTTTACCACCTGGCGTTCTTCACAAACACGTTTGGGCTTATGAACTTCAATGGTGCGGTACACAGGTTGAGCTGAAGTGACAGTGGCCATTAGATATTGATCCCGGTACTGCTGGGAATAACTGGTACAAGCCGTGACAAGCGGTAACAACAACGCCAGATATTTCATGACATACCTCCACAGACAATGATTACATCAGCGTAGAGTACAAACTCTTAATTGCAGCTGAATCTAAAAAAACGCTAAACAGAAAATTAAAAGTATATAAAAAGTTAAATTAATGAAAATAAATTGACTATCTTCTGTAAGGTTGACGCTGCAATCAAGCTGCAGTGTCAACCAGGCACAGCGGAACAATCCAAGTTCCGTATTGTAATACCGGACAAACAAACAAGGAAAGTCACATGGATGCAAAATCATTATTATTCGCAGGCCTGGTGGTTGCAGCTGCCATCAGTCTGAACCCGGTGCTGGCCACCCAAAATACTGCAGTGGTGGCGAAAGTAAATGCCAGCGACAGCAAAAACGATGTTGCTAAAACAAGTGCGAATAAACTCAGTATTAATCAGGCCAGTCAGGAGCAACTGGAAGCAATTCCGGGCATTGGTGCGAAAAAAGCGCAAGCCATTCTGGAATACATTAAAAAGAATGGTCCTATTAAAAATCAGCAACAACTGACGGAAGTCAAAGGAATAGGTGCCAAACTGGCGGAAAAAATTAGTGGTTTTGTCAGTTTTTAACCAAGGCAAAGTGCTGATGTTGTGATTGGGCTGGCTTGTGGATCTGACAGAACATTAACTGCCTGCAACTTATGATGCGCAATAAAAAAACCGGTTCAAGCCTGCACTTGACCGGTTTTTTTGTACCGCTGCAACTAACAGCATTTTTCACTTTTTTCTGTGCTTGTGATTAAGCGTCGCCAAGCGCCCGCATTTGTTCGTTGGCCCATTGCACTGCTTCATGATAAGCATCGGGCAGCGATTTAGCATCAAGACCAAGTCTGGCGATAGCACTGTTTGCATCCTGCCAGTGCGCCTGTTCATAACATTTCACCAATGACAGATATTCCGCCAATAAACCCTGGTTATCCACCAAAGCGTCTTTGATATCTTTTGACAGCGGTAACTTGCTCATTACCGATGTCATTGGCTCGTCAAGAATGGCGTCCATCAGCGACATCATGCCGGTTAAAAAAGCTTTGGCCACATCAGTTTTACGATGTAGCTGGGCGATCCCTTCGGCAAACTTGGCTCTGGTCATCGCCAGACGCATCAATTCAGCCGGTTTTTCACTGCTGACCTGGGCGGTAAACAGTACCGACAGGAATTTTTTTAACTCATATTGGCCTAGTACCACCAGCGCCTGTTTGATGGTTTCAATTTCTGAACGGCGTTTAAAAATGGCTGAATTGGAATAACGCAGCAATTTATAGGACAGGTTGACGTCGCGTTCAAAAATAGTGGTGATTTTCGACAGGTCCATCTCAGATTTTGACGTTTCATACAACAATTCGGCCAGCGTCATTTGCGCTGGCGACAAAGCCTTGCTTTGTAACATTTCAGGTTTGGAGAAAAAATAACCCTGAAAATAACTAAACCCCATTTTTAAGGCCGACTGGAATTCTTCGTTGGTTTCGACTTTTTCAGCCAGCAACTTAATGTTTGGAAAAGGAGCTGTGGCCTGCAGCACTTCCTGAATGATCTCGGGGGAAGTGCTACGAAAATCTATTTTGATAATGTCGATGTGAGGATAAAAATGTCGCCAGACCGGCTGATGGATATAGTCGTCAAGAGCAATAACATAACCCAGTTCTTTCAGATGTTGTACTTCGGCCAGCAGTCTTTTACCGGGCTGAACTGTCTCTAATATTTCGACAACCACCTGTTCTTTTGGCAACATGGAAGGAAATTTTTTCAGCAGGGTATCCAGGGTGAAATTGATAAAACCCAGCTTGTCACCAAGAAAGTCATCCAAACCAAAGTTAAACTGGCTGCCGGCAATCATCCTTGACGTCGCTTCATCACCATCAATGTCCGGGAAAACGTTTTCAAGACCGTCACGAAACAATAACTCATAAGCAAACAGGTTTTTGTCACGATCCAGAATGGGCTGGCGGGCGGCATAAAAATACATACAGACTACAGTTCCTTACAGGGTATTCTGGCAAGCAATGTAGCAAAGAATTCTGTTGCTAGGGAACAAAAATTTAGCGCAATTTGCTTTTGGCTCAACCCGTAGTCGAAACTGCGGGTTGAGTATTATTGTGGTTATGAGTTCAGCTTTTGCAGCATCAGGTCAAATTCACGCTGCTGGTGTTGATCCGGGGTTTTAGTGAGTTTGCTCGCCAGTACTATGGCGAGGGTTGAGAACAACACACCTGGGACCATGGCATAAATAAAATCATCCAGTTGTTTACCATCGATGGTTAGTGGGCTGAACACCCAGATCAGCACTGTTACAGCGCCTGTTACCATACCGGCCAGTGCACCCCAGTGATTCATCTTACGCCAGTACAGACTCATCAGTACCATTGGGCCAAAAGCGGCGCCGAAACCGGCCCAGGCGTTACCAACCAGGCTTAAAATAGAGCTGCTGCGATCCAGCGCAATGACAATAGCAACCATGGCAACGACAAAAACGGCAGCGCGGCCCATCATCACCAGATGTTTGTCTGAGGCGGCTTTATTTAAGAATGTTTTATAAAAGTCCTGAGTTAAAGCACTGGACGTTACCAGCAACTGGCTGGAAATGGTGCTCATGACCGCAGCTAATAAAGCCGCCAGTAAAAAACCACCAACAAAAGGATGGAACAGCACTTGCGACAGCTGAATAAAGATAGTTTCCGGATCTTTGAGCACCTGGCCACTTTGCTGCACATAAGCAATGCCGACAAAACCTGTGGCAATAGCACCTAACAGTGAAATAATCATCCAGGACATACCGATACGGCGTGCCACCGGGAAGTCTTTTACCGATCGAATGGCCATAAAACGCACAATAATATGCGGCTGGCCAAAATAACCCAGACCCCAGGCCAATAACGAAATAATACCAAGCACGCTGGTGCCGGTAAAAATATCCAAATGGTTCGGGTTCAGGCTTTCTACAGTGCTGAGCACGGGCCCAATGCCACCAACCACATTGAGTGCAGCCACGGGCACCAGCACCAGTGCCACAAACATAATAATACCCTGTACAAAGTCAGTCATACTGACCGCGAGGAAACCACCGAGCAAGGTATAGGCGATAACCACACCAGCGGTCAGCGCAAGGCCCCAGAAATAATCCAGTCCAAACACCGATTCAAATAACTTGCCGCCGGCGACTACACCTGATGCGGTATAAAGCGTAAAGAACACCACAATTACCAGTGCCGAAATCAGCCGTAACATCCGGGTGTGGTCGGCAAAACGGTTTTCCAGATAATCGGGCAGGGTAATAGAGTCTTTGGCATGTTCGGTATAAACCCTGAACCTTGGCGCCAATAACAGGTAATTCAGCCAGGCACCAATCACCAGACCAACGGCCAGCCAGATCTGTGAAATGCCCAGTGCATATAAAGCGCCGGGTAATCCCATCAATAACCAGCCGCTCATATCCGAAGCGCCGGCCGATAAAGCCGTGACGGCGGGGCCAAGTTTGCGTCCACCCAACATATATTCAGATAAATTACTGCTGGACTGGCGATAAGCATAAAGCCCGATGGCCAGCATAGCGGCGAAATAAATCGCCAGTGCGAGAATAGTGCCCGTTTCCAAAATAACGACCTCATCTGAGTGATTGATTTTGTTTATCGTTGTTCATGCGCTCAGGTTCTGAGTTGTCATGCAGTGAGGGTAAAAACTGCAGCAGGCGAGCGGCGGCACATGCTAACAAGGGCGTCCGTTTTCAGCCAGTGCTTTTCTGCGAGCACACCAACAGATGCTACCAGTTGCAACCTGGTAGCCTTTAACTCTGTTGTTTCACGGCGAAGCTGAATTGTTGTTGTACCTTATCAACCAGGGGCGCCAACAGCTGCTGCCTTGCGGCGACCAGCACCAGATCTGCGCCGGCAAGTGCCAGGCTTTGGCCATGAAAATTGTCATCGGCAAAAGAGCCTGCGTTTTGCCAACCGTGATCTTTTGGCAAGACAAAGACGGTCACTGTGCCTTCTTTGCTATCGAGGATCAGGTGCAAAGAGCGCACCCCCCGAAAATGACAAAATCTGGCATACCTTACCTTGCCGTCAAACTGCTCCAGCTTGCCGGCAAAAGAGGCCATCAGCTGATTCACTTCTGCCAGCGGTAATTGTTGATTGTGTTCCAACAAGGCACTGGCTTCATGATACACATGCGCCAGGGCATAACTGCCGAGATCCTGCCCAAAGTGCAGTGGTTCAAAGCGCAGTTGCACCAGCCCCAGAGTCAGAGCGACTGAAGCCGCTATGCCGTATAACCATTGTTTACGCCTGCGTTGTTGCCGGTAGCTGCTCACTTGTTGCTGCAGCAATAATCTGGCCTGCAAATCGTCAGGCACTTCGATATACATTACCCTGTGCAGTGCCGCATCCAGTTGTAATAACTCCTGTTGTAGTTCTGCTTTGGCGCTGTCCTGTTTTATATGTTGTTGCAGCGTTGTGTCGCCAGCACTTGGATCGCTGAATAAACGACGACGAAATTCCAGTTCATCCATGCTGATGCCCCTCTAAATCTTTGGTTTTGATTAATTCGCGTAACTGATGACGGGCGCGGTACAGCCGGGTATTCACAGTGTTCAGATTCAGCGCCAGACAACTGGCAATTTCTTCGCCTGTCATGCCGAGCAGCACCTGTAATACCAGAGGTTCGCGGTATTCCATATCCAGTTGCAAAATCAGCCGTTGTAACTGAGAAAGTTCAACCTGCTGTTCGGGTGACGCCGAACTGAGATCCTGAAGTTCGTCCTGCTCAATGTCTTGATAATCAAACTGTTTACGTTCAAAACGCCTGGCGTTTTCCCTTCGTAAAATGGTGATTAGCCAACCTTTGGCAGCGGCCACGTCAAGCAAGGAATCCAGATGTTTCCAGGCCCGTAAAAAGGTTTCCTGCACTAAATCATCCGCTATGGCTTTGTGCTGGCATAACCAGTAAGCATAACGGTATAAATCGGCATAAAAAGCGTTGACCAGTGCCTGATAGCGCAGATCTTTACTGCTCATAAGGGACATACCCAAAAAAAGTGCACCAAGAGTAATGACCATAGACCGGCCTGGTGGCAAATAATGTTCAGCAGAGAGAAAAAAAACAGAAAACGTTGATCTGTAGGCAGGGAGCTGCCGCATAACATCATTCAAAACTGGCAGCCACACGGGGCTGCCAGTTTGAAAGCATTCAGTGGCTTAAGCCGGGTATAGTGGTTTTAGTGGTTCTGTTACAGGCAATTGCTGTAAATGTTTGTATTTGGCAAAAGCTTCAAATAAGGGCTGGCCTTGCCAGGTCTGGCCCAAGGCTTGATATGGCTGATGGCAAAGTTTTTCTATTTCACGCCTGAGCTCACATTCCGGTAACTGGGTTAATAACTGCGACAGTCGTGTGATTTGCGGATCTATGCCCTGTTGTGCCCATTGCAACAGTTGCGCAGTGGCATCTGTACTGTTATTCGCAAGACAGGCTGCTTTTAATTTGCGTGAACTGAATTTTAATACCGAAGCCTGTGGCTGAACCTTGGCCTTTGCAGTGTTTTTTTGCAGCACAGCCTGGATAAATCGTGGAGCTAACCACAGAACAAGGGTGGTTAGCCATAACAGCAGCAATACAGTGCTGCTATAGCTCCAGTGCCATGGGCTGACGGGTTGGGCTGCTATCACAGGGGGGATGCCGCTGGCCGGTGCTGCTTCTGCGGCAGCTTGTACTTCAGGCTGCGCCGGGTTGGGCGCGGCTTTTAAGGTACGCTCAGGCAACTCGGCATAAGAGAGTTCATTGGTTTTACTGTTCCACCAGGGAATGCGGATGGCCGGCAGCACCAGCTCGCCGCTTTTGGTGGCAATCACAGCTGAAGTAAATACTTTTTGCGCCACCAACCGGCCGTTCCGCTCGGCCTTTTTGCTTTGTGGCTGTTCGGCATAACTTTTAATACCATCCGGCAAACTGAAGTTCAAATCCGGCAACTGGTGATCGGATAAATCTAATGCGGTCAGCGTAATAGTGCGGGTGACAGGCTCACCCTGAGTCAAATCCTGACCCGGAGGTGTCCATTCTTCGGTCAGCGCCACCAGCTCAGACACCAGCCACTGGCCTTTAAAGTTATCCGGAATAGGTTTTACGGTCAGCTTTAACGCCTGCCCCTGAGCCGACACTGTTTTTGTTTTGGCAAAATAATCATAACGGGAGCTTTGCCGGTCAATCATTTCACCTTTAAACCAGGGCGCAGCCAGCTCAAAGTCGCCATGTTGCTCGGCAATCACTGTATAACGACGGGTAATGGTTTGGTAACGTTGGCCATTAACCAGCTCCGAGCCTTCTACATCTTTGCCAAGCTGCTCAATAGTTGCTCCGGGCAATTCGGGCTGGCTGAGGCTGCCACGCTGCAAATCACCGTTAAAATAAATTTTGACCTCGTAATATGCCAGCTGCTGCACATAAAGTTCGCTGCTGGTTAAACTGCTTTGGATAAAAAGCTCATCCGAGCCGGTGCCTTTTGGATCGGCCGGCAGCACTGTGATGGTAATAGGCTCACTGCGCAAACCGTCAATTTCAAAAGCTGGGATCACAAAGGTGCCGGTTTTTTTGGCAAATAAACTCAGTTGCCAGCGGGTACTTTGGCTGGAGCGGCCATTGATAATTTGCATACTCTGACTGATCGCCGGCGCACTGAAGTTAAAGTCGTTGGCGAGCACGGAAAAATCCAGCTGATTGCCTGATACTTTTTCATCCAGTTCAATTTGCAGCAGTAATTCTTCGCCCAGCATCAGCGGATTTTTATCCACAGTGGCCTGCAGCATGGTAGCTGCCTGCAGCGGACTCAAACTCACACACAGCAAAAGCAGGGCCGCAGACTTCAGCAGGGTGACAACTTTTTTGGCGCTGTCGCCCAGACACAGGGTTACCATTCTTGATCAGCTCCTTTGGGTAAACGTTGTTTCTGGCGTTTTTGGTATTCCAGTAACATTTTATTACGCAGTAATAATGCTGGATCGTCCTGCACTTTACGCATCAGGCCGTCCAGCTGCTGGCTTTGTTCCGGGTTGGCATTGGGCCAGGCTTCACGCACGGCTTTTTGTTGTTCTGATTGTTCGTTGGTCTGCTCTGGGTTTGTCTCAGGCTGTAGCTGGCTTTGTTCTTTGTTTTGCTGTTTTGAGTCCTGCTGTGCACCGGGCTCTGATGGATTGTTTTGTTCAGTCTGCTCAGGGTTTTGGCCATCTTTGCTGTCGTTTTGTCCGCTGCCATCAGATTGCTCCGCCTGCTCACCTTTTTGCTGCTGGCCGTCTTGTGGTTGACCCTCCTGATTCTGGCCTTCTTGCTGCTTGCCATCCTTAGATTGCCCGCCTTGCTGGTTTTGCGCTGAATTTTGTTGTTGATCCTGCTGCTGTTGCAGCAGTTGTTTGGCAAGTTCAATGTTCGGCTCAAGACCAGGTAAATCCGGCTGCTGGTTTTGGGCTTGCTGATAGGCGGTCAAAGCTTCGGCGAACTTTTGTTGTTGCATCAGACTGTTACCCAGATTAAAACGGCCATTGGCGCTTTTATCCTGCTGATACAGTTGTTCGGCAGCCTGATAATCCCCACTGCGATAAGCGGCATTGCCTTGCCAAAGCGGGGAGTTAAATTTTTCCAGTGCCTTGGCATAATCTTGTTGCTGATAGGCCTGTTTGGCCTGTTGCTGCTGACTTTGCCATAAATCGCGCCAGTCAAAAGCTTTTGCAGTGTTTGGCAGCAGACAAAGCGGCAATATAGCGAGCAGCGCTGCTCTTTTGCCAAGCCATAACGCCAGCGGCAATAAGAGCCAGCACAGATACACACCGGCATCCTGCCATTGATCCCCACTGATTTTACTGCTTTGTTCGGTGTCGGCTTTGGCGAGTGTTAAATCAGGTAAGGCCAGTAAAGTCTCGATATCGGATTGGTCAAAGCTGCTTTGGCGGAACACACCACCCGTCAAACTGGCGAGTTCTTTCAGCTGAGTTAGCGGCACTTTGGGCAGCACTATGCTGCCGCTGCGATCTTTTAACAGTTCACCTGAGCTTAACTTCACCGGCGCACCGTCGCTGCTGCCGACGGCCAGCACAGACAAACGGTGTGGGAAATCATTCAGACTCTGGCGCAGTGTCTGATAGTGGCTCTGGCTAAAACCATCGGTGATCAGCACCACATCCCCTTTGGGATAACCGGCTTGTTGCAACAATTTAGCGGCAAGTTCCAGTGCACTTTGGACATTAGAACCCTGAGCCGGCATGATTTCCGGTGTCAAGTCAGGCAATAACAGTTTGATATTGTTGTGATCCGGCGTCAGAGGTGAAATCACATAAGCATCAGCAGCAAAGGTTAATAACGCCAGCTCACCTTCTTTGAGCTGACTGGTAAAATCCAGCGCTTTAAATCTGGCCTGAGTCAGCCGGTTGGGTTTGACATCTGTTGCCAGCATGGACAACGACATATCCAGCACCAGCACTGTGGCTTTATTCAGCGCAAAAGCAGGTTGGGGCAGTTTGTGCACACTGGGGCCGGCCAGCGCTATGACCGCAAGCAGCAGACCAAGCAACAATAAGGCAAAAGGTTTTTTGTTTTGTTGTTGCTGCATGCTGTCGTTTAACAAGGTCAGCTGCAGATGCCTGTGCAGCAGCTGGCGCCAGGGACTGCCACTTTGCTGATAACGCCATGCCAGATAAACACAAAGCACGGCCAGCGGCAGCAGCAATAACCAGAGTGGCCTTAACCAATGCAATTCAAACGGCATCATTGGCACCTCCACGCCGCCATTGTTGCCAGGGGAGTTTGGCTAATAGTAACAACACAACCAGCAGCAGGGCACCGGCAAGGGGCCAGTGCAGCAGACTCTGTTGTGGCCTGTAGTTAAGCTGATCCCGCTCTATAGGTTCAAGCTGATCCAACAGCTGATAAATTTGTGCCAGTTCATTCAAATCACGGGCGCGGAAATAACGCCCGCCTGTGGCAGTGGCAAGTTCGGTCAGCAGCGCTTCATCCAGATCATCAGACGGATTGACCAGTTGAGGGCCAAAAATACCCTGTTGCACCATCTGCTCTGCACCTACACCCACAGTATAAATTTTTACTCCTGCCGCTTTGGCCAGCTCCAGTGCTTCACGCGGTTGAATATTGCCTGCGGTATTAGCGCCGTCACTGAGTAAAATCAGCACCTTATTCGAGCTTTCATAGGTGTTAAATCTTTTAACCGCAAGGCCAATGGCTTCACCAATGGCGGTGCGCTGACCCACCAGGCCAAGCACGGCTTCATCCAGCATTTGTTGTACTGTCTGGCGGTCAAAAGTAAGCGGCGTTTGCTGATAAGCTGCATCGGCAAACAGCACCAGGCCAAGGCGGTCGCCCTGACGTTTTTGAATAAAATCTGACAACACAAATTTCACCGCATCCAGCCGGTTGGCGCTCTGGCCGTTGATCACCATGTCATTGATATTCATCGATCCAGATAAATCGACCGCCAGCATCATATCGCGGCCTTGTTGCGGCAGGGTCACGGCTTCACCCAGCCATTTGGGGGCGGCGGCGGCGCTGACCAGAAGTAACCAGATGAGCCACAACAACCATTGTTGTTTTGACTTTCCCCTTTGCTGCTCGCTGTGCTGGGTTTTGGCAAGGCGCGCCAGCGGCGGTAACAGCAGGCTGGCGCCAGCCTTAGGTTGTTTGGCCTTGATAAAATAAGGCAGAGCCAGCAGTACAAAAAGCCAGGGATAACTGAACTCAAACATCCACAGCTCCTTTGCTGAACCTGGTTTTGTTCTGAGCTGACGTTTGGCCGGTCTGTTGTCGTAGCACTGTATGTTGCAGCCAATATACGGCAAAACTGGCATAAGCCTGCACATCTGAGTGCTGCGGCGAGCCCTGATAATGCAAGACCAGTAAATCCGGCAGCTCAGGTACTGCAGCCTGCTGATTGGCATGAAGGCTGTTCAGCAAAAACTGCCGCCATGCTTCTCCACTGTAACTTAATGCCGGATGGTCAGGCTGTTGGTTTAACAAGTATCTTTTTAATAAAGCGGTAATTTGGGCCGGCACATCTGGAGCGCCCAAATCAAGGGCCGCCAGGGCTTTCAGCGCAAAACCTTTGGGTGCCTGTTTTAACTGATGTTGCCGGTATTTACGGTAAAACAGCCACAACAGGGTCAGCACCAAAACGGCCAACAGCCACCAGCCGGGCGCCAGATACCAATCATTGCTAAGGGCCGGTTCCTGAATATCAGCCAATTGGGCCAGCGCCTCTGGCTGTGCGTGCTTATTCACCGTGGCCATGATTTCTCCCATTCAGCTGACTGAGCAAGGGAATGGCGGCGCTGAATTGCCAGTTGGCGAGGCCAAGTGTGGTCCAGTGCTGCTGCAGTTGCTGTGAAAAAAGTTGCTGCTGCTGCTGATATTGTTGCTGCAGCTTTGTTGAACCCAGCTGTAACGTAACAGGCTCGTGACCGTCCGAAACCCGCGCCAGACCAAAAGCCTGGGCCGGCAGATGCTGCTCCAGCGGATCATCAAGCTGACAGATCCGTACTTCGTTATGTAACGTCAGCGCCCGCAAATGACGCAGGCAAGTGTCATCGAGATTTTGAAAATCTGAAATGATAAACAGCAAACTGCCCGGACGGGCTAAACGGCGTAGTTGTCCTAAAGCTTCTGACAACTGAATTGGCGCAGAGCCTTGTGCTGTTGGCATTTTGAACAGTTGCAGCGCCTGTTGTTGCAGCTCGGTCAGATGATGCAGGTAACGTAATACGGCCTGGGAGCGTCCTGCCGGTTTTAATTCGCGGATCTGCTGTTGGTGAAATACGATGCCACCGAGTTTATCGCCGGTTTTTTTCACATGCCAGGCAATCAGCGCCGCCAGATGACAGGCCTGCACCGACTTTAACAGCAGCTCTGAGCCAAACTGCATCGAGCTGCCCAAATCGGTCAGAATAAACACCGGACGCTCTTTTTCTTCGCGGAATAACTTGGTATGCACTTTGCCGGTGCGGGCTGTGACACGCCAGTCGATGGTGCGCACATCATCACCGGTCTGGTAATGCCGTACCTCGTCAAATTCCATGCCGCGGCCTTTGCTTTTGGCCAGGTAACTGCCGGCCAGTCTGCTCTGAATGGTCCGGGCCGGTGTTAAGTCAAAAAGCTGGGTATGCCGCTGATATCGCAGCAGTTGTTTTAGATCCACTTCAGTGCCGTTGCTGTGTAAATCCTGCAACCACTGATTGATCTGGCTTAAACTGGCGCTCATTCTCGCCTTCACCTCAGGCAACAGGCACCAACAACAGAATTTCGCTCAGCACATCATCGGTACTGATACCTTCGGCTTCTGCTTCGTAGGTTAACAACAGACGATGGCGCACCACGTTATGAAACACCGCCTGTACATCATCGGGTGTCACAAAATCGCGACCAGCCAGCCAGGCTTTGGCGCGGGCACAACGCTCCAGCGCTATGGTGGCACGTGGGCTGGCGCCATAGGCAATCCAGCGGCCGAGTTTGGCGCTGTAGTCGCTGGCGCGGCGGGTGGCCATAATCAGCTGCACCACATATTGCTCCAGACTGGGCGCAAAATGCAGTTTTAAAATGGCTTTGCGGGCCGCAAAAATATCGGCCTGACTGATCCGTACCGGCTGCTCTGTTGCGAGCTCCAGCGCTTCACCACGGGTGAGTTTTAAAATCGCCAGTTCAGTTTCAGCGTCCGGATAATCCACTTTTAAATGCAGTAAAAAGCGGTCAAGCTGCGCTTCCGGCAGCGGGTAGGTGCCTTCCTGCTCCAGTGGGTTTTGCGTGGCCATTACCAAAAACAATTCCGGCAGTTTATAACTGTGACGGCCCACGGTAATTTGTTTTTCTGCCATAGCCTCTAATAACGCCGACTGCACCTTAGCCGGAGCGCGGTTAATTTCATCCGCCAGAATAATATGATGAAACAAAGGGCCACTTTGAAATTCAAATTTGCCGGTTTCAGGACGGTAAATATCTGTGCCTGTTAAATCAGCCGGTAACAAATCGGGCGTAAACTGAATACGGTGAAAACTGCCTTCCACACCATGCGCTAATGCATTTACTGCGCGGGTTTTGGCAAGACCCGGCGGGCCTTCCACCAATAAATGGCCGTTGGCGAGCAAGGCCAGCAAAATACCTTCAGTCAGCGCACTTTGGCCTAATACCTGTGAATCCAGATAGCTTTTTAATTGATTAAATGCGTTCACAGCTGCACTCTTCCGTTGTTTTTAGGTCTTACCACGCCTTATTGAAGGCCTGGTAAGGCTGAATTAATTGATTATTTATCAAGCGTTTCCACTTAAATACGACTAGGCTTTCTGCGAAGTCAGGATATAAGGCCTTTATGGCATTAAAACAACTGTTTTAATTTGTCAGATCTCTCGTTACAATCAAAAAAAATTACAGGTCAGACCTGTATCGGATAAAACCAAGAGGATCATTCATGTCCAGCCAGATTAAATTAACCAACCGCCAGGGCGATCGGATTGCGATAGTTCGCGGTTTACGCACGCCGTTTGCCAAACAAGCAACTGAGTTCCACGGGGTATCTGCCCTGGATTTGGGCAAATTGGTGGTCAATGAACTGTTGATCCGCAGTGAGCTGGATGCCAAATTAATTGATCAGGTTGTTTACGGTCAAGTTGTACAGATGCCGGAAGCGCCAAATATTGCCCGTGAGATTGTGCTGGGTACCGGCATGAACGTCCACACCGACGGATTTAGTGTAACCCGTGCTTGTGCCACCAGCTTCCAGTCTGTGGTTAGTGTCACCGAAGCCATGATGGCGGGGGTCAGTAAAGTCGCCATCGCCGGTGGCGCTGACTCCAGCTCAGTACTGCCTGTAGGTGTCAGTAAAGCCCTGGCCCGCGCTCTGGTGGATTTAACCAAAGCCAAAACCTTTGGTCAGAAAGTTGCGATTTTCCGCCGCCTTGGCCTGCGTGATTTACTGCCAGTACCACCAGCTGTGGCTGAATACACCACAGGCTTGTCGATGGGTGACACCGCTGAACAAATGGCCAAAAGCCATGGCATCAGCCGTGCCGATCAGGACGCTATGGCGCACCGTTCTCACACCCTGGCAGCCAAAGCCTGGGAAATGGGGCTGATGAAAGATGAAGTGATGGCGGCCCATGTGGAGCCTTACAACAAGTTTCTGGAGATGGATAACAACATCCGCAAAGATTCCAAGCTGGAGTCTTACAGCAAGTTAAAACCAGTGTTTGACCGTAATTACGGCACTGTCACAGCAGCCACCAGTACCCCATTAACAGATGGTGCTTCAGCAGTGCTGATGATGCCGGAAAGTTATGCTAAAGCATTGGGTTACAAACCTTTAGGTTATGTGCGTAGCTACGCTTTTGCTGCCATTGACGTATGGGAAGACATGCTGATGGGCCCATCCTACGCCACGCCTATTGCGCTTGAGCGCGCCGGCATGACGTTAAACGACTTAACCCTGATTGAAATGCATGAAGCTTTTGCCGCTCAGGCACTGGCCAATATGAAAATGTTTGGCAGTAAAAAGTTTGCTGAAGAAAAACTGGGCCGCTCCAGTGCTATTGGTGACATTGATATGGCGAAATTTAACGTGAACGGTGGCTCTTTGGCTTATGGCCATCCATTTGCGGCCACCGGCACCCGGTTAATCACCCAAACCCTCAATGAATTAAACCGCCGTGGTGGTGGCATTGGTTTAACCACAGCCTGTGCGGCCGGTGGTTTAGGCGCTGCCATGATAGTGGAGACAGAATAATGACGGAGCAAACAGTGACCGAACAAATTGCGAGCGCAAAAACTTTCAGCCTGAACCTGCGTGATGATGGCGTGGGTGTCATCACCATGGATGTGGCCGGTGAGAGCATGAACGTGCTCAAGGCCGCTTTTGCTGATGAAATTAAAGCTTTATTGGATGAAATCCGCAGCAATAAAAATATTAAAGGTCTGGTGATCATTTCTGGTAAAGCCGACTCTTTTATTGCCGGTGCCGACATTACAATGCTCGATGGCTGCAAAACAGCGCAGGAAGCGACCGATATTGCCGCTATGGGACAACAAATGTTTGGTCAGCTCGAAGCGTTAAATATTCCGCTGATTGCTGCCATTCATGGCCCTTGTTTAGGTGGTGGTCTGGAACTGGCCATGGCATGTCACGGCCGTGTTGCCACTGACGATGGTAAAACAGTGCTGGGTTTACCTGAAGTGCAGCTGGGTTTATTGCCGGGCAGCGGTGGTACTCAAAGACTGCCGAAGCTGGTGGGCTTGCAAAAAGCGCTGGATATGATGCTGACCGGCAAACAACTGCGCGCAGTTCAGGCGAAAAAAGCCGGTTTAGTGGATGCTGTAGTGCCCAAAAGTATTCTGCTTGAAGCCGCGGTGAAAATGGCGCTGGCCGGTAAGCCGGACCGCAGCAAAGCCGTCAAACTGCCTTTTGTTGGTCAGCTGTTAGAGTTTACGTCTATTGGCCGCGGCATTTTGTTCAGCCAGGCGACCAAACAAACTTTGTTAAAAACCGGTGGCCATTATCCGGCACCTTTAAAAATCATTGAAGCGATTAAAGCCGGTGTCGACAGCGGCATGGCGCGAGGACTGCAGGTCGAAGCTCAGGCTTTTGGTGAGCTTTGTATGACGTCGGTTTCCAAATCTTTACGCGGTTTGTTTTTTGCCACCACCCAGATGAAAAAAGAAACCGGAGCAGGGGATGTCAAACCTGGCAAGGTGCATAAAGCAGCGGTGCTGGGCGGTGGTCTGATGGGCGGTGGTATTGCCAATGTCACTGCAGGGAAAGCTGGTATTCCGGTACGGATCAAAGACATTAATCAGCAAGGCATCAGCAATGCGCTGAAATACAGCTACAGCTTGCTGAATAAAAAGTTTAAACGCCGTTATATCAGCCGCACTGAAATGCAAAAACAAATGGCGTTATTAACAGGCACCACAGATTACAGTGGTTTTCATGATGTGGACCTGGTGGTGGAAGCTGTATTTGAAGATTTAGCGCTCAAACAGCAGATGGTGAAAGACATTGAAAGCCACTGCCATGAAAACACAATTTTTGCCTCCAACACCAGCTCTTTGCCGATAGGACAGATTGCCGCACAGGCAGCACGGCCGGAAAATGTTATTGGTCTGCATTATTTTTCACCTGTGGACAAAATGCCGTTGGTGGAAGTCATAGCCCATGAAAAAACCTCAGCCCAAACCATCGCCACTACTGTTGCTTTTGCCCGTAAACAAGGCAAAACTCCTATTGTTGTGAAAGATGGTGCCGGTTTTTATGTGAACCGTATTCTCGCTTTATATATGAATGAAGCGGCCAATTTGCTGCTCGAAGGCGAGCCGGTGGAAAAACTGGACAAAGCACTTACCAAATTTGGTTTACCGGTTGGACCTATTACCTTGCTGGACGAAGTGGGCATTGATGTAGGCGCAAAGATTTCGCCCATTCTGGAACGGGAACTGGGTGAGCGTTTTAAAGCGCCGGCAGCTTTTGACAAGCTGATCGCTGATGGCCGTAAAGGTAAAAAAGTGGAAAAAGGATTTTACCTGTATGGTGCCAAAGCGAAAAAAGGCAAAAAAGAGGTGGATACCTCAGTCTACGCCCTGCTCGGTGTGCAGCCTGCTGGTAAATTATCCGCCGAGCAAATCAGCAACCGTTGTTTAGTGCAGATGCTAAACGAAGCAGTACGTTGTCTGGAAGAAGGCATTATTGCTTCAGCCCGTGACGGTGACATAGGCGCTATATTCGGTATTGGTTTCCCGCCCTTTATCGGTGGTCCTTTCCGTTACATCGATGCGCTGGGCGCCACCACCTTAGTGGCCGATTTACGCCGTTACCAAGCGCAGTTTGGCAGCCGTTTTGCACCCAGTGCCTTATTGCTGCAAATGGCTGAGCAGGGTAAAACATTTTATTAAAATGCGATAAGCCGTATGGCTTCAATGCTGCTGATGAAAAAAAGAGCTGCTATAATGCGGCTCTTTTTTTTGCGGAGGGTCGTGCCTTGCTGTTGTTGCTGTTGTCACCACTTTGCTCTTTGTACTTTTTTATTCAGGCGCGCCGCTCAGGTCTGAAATCTTTGCCCTGGGTGTTACTCGGCGCTCTGACCGGCCCGCTGTTATTGCCGCTATTTCACAACCACAAGCGAATGGCGCTGAAAAAGGCGCTGGGGCATGGGGTAGTGTGGTTCAGGCCCTAAACAGGCGCCTGCAGCACGCCACAGCTTTGTAATGTCTGTTGCCAATGCTCGGCAACAACATCATTGGCTTGATGATAAACCCAGACCGGTTGCAAATAGGGCGCAGCACTGAGTTTGTGCAACTTGCCTTGCTCCACTGCCGCCTGCACCAGAGGAGCAGGTAGATAACCACAGCCTTTGTTTTGCTGTAACCATTGCCACAACAACCGTACATCTGTACTGGCAAAACTCAGTGGTGCAGTGGTCAGCCTTGGCAGCGTCAGATGCTGTACACTACATTCTGCCTGCAAATTTACAGCGTCATTCACTGACACCGGCCACCAGCACAGATACCCCAGACAACGGGCCTGCAGAGGTGCAAGCTGCTGTGGTTTTTCACCAAGCTGGACCACCAGATCAAAATCGCCGCCGTTTACATTCTGATAAGCGCCACTCTGTGTATGCACCTGCCAGCACTGCTGCGGCGGAAACAACAGACTCAGCTGTTTGGGCGGCAATAAAACCGCAAACTCAGCCGGCAATGACACCTTACGATGACTCTGCAGCTGATACTGCTGATTTAACTGCTGTTTTGCTGCGGAGATGGCCGTTAACACTGCCTGTGCATGCGGCAGCAACAGCTCACCAGCTGGTGTCAACTGAATATTATTGCGAAAGCGGCTGAACAAGGTCACGCCTAAATTTTGTTCAAGCTGGCGCACCCTGAAGCTCACCGCAGATTGGGTTAAATATAAATTCTCGGCGGCTTTACCAAAGTGACGGGTTTTCTGTACTTCAAGGAAGGTTTTTAACAGCTCAGTATCCAAAGTGGATCCTTAGAAAAATTGATTGTAACCATAAAAAATATTTGTTTTACGATCGGAATTTTGTTTACCATACTCCGCACAGTTTAATTGGGATAGCTTTAGATTCAACGAGATCAGGGGAAAAAAGTGATGCAGCAAAGTTTTGTGGCTAAACGTCGCTTTTTTGATGACCGGAATTTCCCAAAGGGGTTTACCCGGTCAGGGCGCTTCACACTGGCAGAAGGTAATCTGCTGGAAAAACATGGTGCGGCGATGCAGGAACTGGAAGACGGTCAGCGTCAGCCGGTGAATGAAGAAGAGCAACGTTTTTTATCAGTCTGCCGTGGCGAAGCCGAAGCAGAATCCAGCTTTGAAAAAGTCTGGACTAAATACAAACAAAAAGTGCAGGAAAAGAAAAAATTCCACACTGTATTTGGTAAAAAACGGATTGCTGATGGCAGTGACGATTTCTCATATGTAGAAACGGACAACGACTGATAACAATAAAGGGCCTTGAGGCCAAAAGCAGAGGGTATTGCTGTGGGTGAATTATTCAGTAGCATTTTACGACCAGACGTTTTGGTGTTTTTAATTCCACTGGCCGGTATTGGTATTGGTGGTTTTAGTATGTGGTTAAAACATCAGGAGCGGATGGAGAAAATTCGCCAGGGCATAGATCCAGACAAGCGGCACTAAGCTGTTATTGTTATCTCTGTTGCAGGCGTGAGCCGGCAGCAAACAAAAAGGAGCTTCGGCTCCTTTTTGCATTTGTGCTCAACGCTGTGACGATGTTTGCCAGCCGCTGAGTGCTGTGGATTGCTGTAGGGTTTTGGCAGATGCTTAATGCGCCTGTTGCCTGTTAAAGCGCAGCAGGCACAGCACTGAGTTTGGGTTTTTGTTGTTTCTGATCTTTCAGGAACTGGGTAAAGTCGGCGGCTGACAAAGGTTTGCTGTAATAATAACCCTGAATAATTTCACAGCGCAGCTGCTTTAACTGCTGCAATTGTTCTGCGTATTCAACCCCTTCGGCGACTACGGTCAGGCTCAGGTTGTGGGCGATAGTAACAATAGTGTCCACCATATTGCGGCCACGCGCTGTGTTCATATCGTCGATAAAGGCTTTGTCGATTTTGAGGGTATTGAGCGGAAACTGTTTTAAATAGGCCAAAGACGAATAACCAGTGCCAAAGTCATCCATCGCCAGATGAATGCCGCGGGCGCGCAATTTTTTCATGGTATCAATCGCCATTTTTGGTGATTGCATTACCGTACCTTCGGTGATCTCCAGTTCCAGATGGTAAGAGGGCAGTTCGGTTTGTTGTAATACGTCGTCTATCTGCTCACACAAATAAGGCAGCATAAACTGTTTGACCGACAGGTTAACAGCAACCCGGCCATGGAACAGGCCCTGATCAATCCAGCGTTTTACATCAAGGCAAGCTTTACGCAATACCACTTCGCCAATTTCCACTATCTGGCCTGTTTCTTCCGACACCGGAATAAAAGAAGCTGGACTGATCAAACCCCGTTTGGGCGTAATAAAACGTACCAGCGCTTCCATGCCCACCAGCTGGCCACTTAGGATGTCCATTTTTGGCTGGTAAAACACAGTGAAATAATCTTCTTTTAAACCATGACGGATGAGGTTCTCCAGCTGTAAACGTTTTACCGCCAGTTTGTTCATCGAATCGTTAAAAAACAAATAACGGTTCGCGCCTTCATGTTTGGCATGATACATGGCCGTGTCGGCGTTACGCAGCAAAGCTTCCGGATCGGCACCGTCTTCCGGATATAACACAATACCGATACTGCTGGTGACCGCCAGCTCATGCTGATTAATAAAAAACGGCTGGTTAATTTGTTTTATCAGCTCTTTAGCCAAAGAGGTGATAGTGTGAATGTCGTTGGTGTCTTCCAGCAAAATGGCAAATTCGTCACCGCCAAGCCGGTATAACCTGTCTTTTTGCCTGCTGCGTTCAGTTAAACGCTCAGCCAGCTTGATTAACAAACTATCACCCAGTTGATGGCCAAGTGAGTCGTTGATTTTTTTGAAGTTATCTAAATCGAATACTAAAAGCGCATGGCGTACTTCACGTTCGACCAAGCGGCTCAGTTCAGCTGAAAATAATGCCCTGTTGGGCAGGCCGGTCAGAGTATCAGAGTTGGCGAGCCGGCTTAGCTCAGCTTCTTTACGTTTGCGCTCGGAAATATCGGAAAACACAGCCACGTACTGGGTAATAGTGTTGTGTTCATCTTTAACTACGTCAAAGTTCAGCTCTGCCTGATAAATTTCACCGTTTAAACGCTGATCCTGAATTTCGCCTTGCCAACTGCCTTGTGACTGCAGTTTCAAACCAATGTCCTGTAAAAAGCGATTCGGGTACAAGGCCAAATCAAAAGGCTTTTTGATCACCAGTTCCCGGCTTTTGCCTGTGATGCTGCTAAAAGAGTTGTTCACTTCAATGACAGTGAAGTTGGTGTCACAAATCACCACGGCATCAGAAATGTTTTCCAGGCAACGGGCAAAGAGTTCCAGCCGCTCTTCGGTGTGTTTGAGCAGCTGAATATTTTTTAAGGTACCTGTCATGCGGGTGGCTGCGCCATCAGTGTCAGTGCTAACCACTTTGCCGCGGTCCAGTACCCAAATCCAGCCGCCGTCAGAGGCTCTTAAACGATAGGCGGCTTCAAAATGCGGGGTTTCGCCGGCCAGATGCTGATATAGCTGCTCTGTGACCCGCTCGATATCTTTGGGGTGAATTTGTTCGCGGTTGGGCGGAAACTGATTGGTTTCTGGTTTAAGTTCAACCGCTTGTTGCCATGAGCTTGAGCGGTATAAAGTGCCGGCACTGATATTCCAGTCCCATAACTCGTCACCACTGCCCCACAAAGATAAACGCAGCCGTTCTTCACTTTGCTCCAGCCGGCTTTGGTAACGGCGCATTTTCAGAATGGATAAATGTGCCAGCAATAAGGCACCAAAAGAAAATAATAAAATGGACGACAAAATGTAGGGCATTGAACCCTGCCAGTCTAAGGCAAAAGCAGGAAGTGGCGAGGTTAAAAAAGTAACAAACAGCGCCTTGTGATTGATTTTTTTATTATTTTTCACACGTCTTTACGTCAGAAAGTCTGATAAAGCTAAGTTATATAAAATTAACAGGGCTGTCAAAGCCAATCTGGCGCCAGACCTGTCGTTTTGCGGCTAAGGCAGCAACAGCTGCTACTCAGCCAAGGTCAGGGTTTTTAACAACTCAATAGCAGCTGCTGCGTCCAGTGTTCTCATATAAGAATGCTCAGGTGCTTCGCTGGTGGCCAGGAAAATGGCGTCATAATCAGGTGCCAGTAAACTCTGACAGAAGCAGGTAAAATCAGCGAGACTAAGCTTATTCAGTTCCTGCTGTATTTGATCAGATAAACAACATTGATAATCACCCTGACCAATGGCCAGCCACATGCGTTTGGCTCTGTTGCTAAGGCTGTTGTCGCGCTCACGGATTTGACTGGCTAAACTCTGTTTCAGCGCCTGGAATTCATCGGCCGACAGCTCAGGCAATTCGCTCAAAAATCGCTGATAAAAAGTTAAGGTGGCCTGATACAAGGTTCTGGCATCAGCTCTTGGCGATTGAATATAAAAAGCCATGCCAGGGCGCAGATTCATCGGCACATAACCTGTCCCCACCAGATAACCTAATTGTTGTTCGGTGCGAAGTTCGTGGAAATACTCCGGTGAAATCAGATGATTAGCGAGCATAAACAGCGCCATTTCCAAAGCGCTGCGATTTTGTGCCGGCAGGTAAATCACCAGTGCTTCATCGTCCTGCGCCATCGGCAACTGCAACCAGATGGGGCCAAGCCCTTCGGTATTGTGGCTGTAACGGGGTAAACGCTGGCAGCGCTCTGGCACTGTGCTAAGCCATTTGGCGATCTGCTGTTGCAAACGCACCACATCCTGCTCTTGCCAGTGGCCAATCATCAGTGCTTCAACATGAACTTTCTGGAACATAGCGGCATAAAAACGCTGAAAATCGTCAAAACTGCAGCCTGCAAGTACAGTCGCCAGAGTCTCGGATTCCGGATTCAGCGGTTGTAACAGTGCTGATAACCTACTGAATAACTGCGTGATAGGTTTATTCCTGGCTTGATTTTGCCAGTGCCGAACCAGTTGGCGCTTCAGTTCATCAAACCGGCTTTGGCTAAACTGACGATTGGGCATCTGCTGTAAAATATCGAACAACAAGGCAACCTGATTACCAGCCAGGCCGCTGCAATGTAGGGTCAGACCATGTTGCTGGACATGCAGGTTGTAGTTCAGGCCTGCTGTGGTGGCGGCATAAAACTGCTCATTAATGTCATCGAGAAACAGTTCCAGCCAGAGTTTACAAAGTGCAAGCTCAGCAATACCGGTAATAGTGTTGGGCAGCGTCAGTTCAACAAAAATATGGCCTTTGGGCGTGCGAAAATCGGCATCGGGTTTAAACCAGAGTTTGATGCCGTCGGCCTGATAATATAGCTGTGGCAAAGATTTGCCCGCCGTGGTTGGCAACAACTGGGGCTCGTCCGCCAGATAAGGGTTGGCTTTGGGTAAATGACAATCCGGCAATGGTTTTGCCTGCTGTAAACCTTGTAATAAATCGCTGGTGATAGCTAACTGGCTGTAAGGGGTGTGGTACCAGCGCGCCTGGCGGTCAACTTTTACGTCGGGGGCTATCAGCATCAGACGCAGGTTGCGTTCATGGAAAAAACTCAATAAATGCTGATACAAGGCAGGCTCCGGCGTCTCCATCCGGTAATCACCAAAGACATAATCTTCCACCGGATAGTGCTGCAGATTCACCGCCAGATCGCTGGCCAGCTGCAGTGGTGTTTTTTGCTCCTGATATAAAAAGCTCCAGCGCACCAGCTTTTGCCTTTCTGCAAAAATGTCGGCCGGAAAAGGCTGTTGTTTGAGCATGGCCAGATAAGAAAAACTGGCGAGCAAAATCTCATCCTGTGCCAACATACCTTGTGGAGTCAGTTCAAACGCCAGGGTAAAGTCTTTGTAGTTGCTGCCATCAATTCCGCCGCCTGCGCTTAATGAATTTACCAGACCCCGGGCTTTTAAATGGCTTAATAACGAGCCTGGTCCTTCATCACCCAAGAGATGAGCCAGAAAACTCACCAGCTTATAGCGGTACCAGGGCTGAATATCGGGCAACGCAAAACTGGCAACAAAACGCTGGGTTGGTTTATGCGGCTGAATATTCAGCTGAATACCTAAATGTTCATCTAAATAAAGGGGTGGCACCAGTGCCGCTTTCGGCGGAAGCGAGGCCGGTAAAGCAGAAAAATATTGCTGCGCCCACTGCGCCTGCAACTCAAGTGGGGCATTGGACACCAGGGTTAAGGTCATTCGGCTGGCACTGTATTGTTGCTGATAAAAATCACGTACTGCCTGTTGTGCGCTCTGACCCGGTCTGTCATCCAGCGTCGACAGATTACCGACGGAAAATTTCGCAAAAGGGTGCTCGGGGTTGATACTTTCTTTATGGGCCTGGTAAATACGCCGGCCATCATCTTTGAGCTTCATCGAAAACTCGGCTTCGATGGCATGGCGCTCTTTGTCGACAGCTTCAGCGCTAAAGCGTGGTGCGCCGAGCATATCGGCAAAACGTTCAAGTGCGGCAGTAAAAGCTTCATGGCTGATATCAAAATAAAAACAGCTGTGTTCTGTGCCGGTCCAGGCATTGTGGTTGCCGCCGTTGTTGGCAATAAATTGTTGATATTCACCGGATTGCGGAAATTTTTCAGAACCTAAAAATACCAGATGTTCAAGAAAGTGCGCTAAACCTTCACGGTCTGCCGGATCGTCAAAATGCCCGACATTCACTGCCATAGCCGCGGCGCTTTTTTCGGCGTCCTGTTGTTGTACCAGCAATACCCTTAAGCCGTTGTCCAGCGTCAGCGGCTGATACAAACGTTGATCGTTAGGGCTTTGCACCATATGACTTTTTTTCAATTCGGGCCTCTTGTGGCAGAGTGTCAGCTTCAGGAATTGCTGTTGTTATCATATCGAATCGGAATATAAAGCTGAAATTTTATGCTTTATTAACAGTTACTGTGACTGCAAACTTTCATTATCATAGCGCACTCTTTTCGCGTTGGTCGCGAAGTTGTCTAGGTGTACTCATGGTCAATCTGGTTATCATGCGGCACGGCGAAGCCGAGCCACACAGCAGTCAGGATAGTCAAAGGCAGCTCACTGCCAAAGGCCGGGATGATGTCAGCCATATGGCGTTATGGTTATCCCAACATTACCAGGCTTTTGATCTGGTGTTATGTAGCCCCTTTGTACGGGCACAACAAACGGCCGAACTGATGCTCAAAGCCCAGCCTGCCACTACCCGCTTTGAAATTATCCCCGAGCTGGTGCCGGAAGGCGACAGCCATCAGGTGCAGCTGTATCTGGACGCGCTGCGTGCCGAACAACCTGAACTGAGGGTTCTGCTTGTGTCGCATATGCCGCTGGTTAGTTTTTTGGTAGAAACTTTTACCAAAACCGGCAACACCCCAATTTTTGAAACCTCAGCTTTGGTGGGGATCCATTATCAGCCGGGTGAAGGCGGCAAGTTACTGGAGCGCCTGGCGCCGGCAGATTTGGTGTTACTGAGCCATTGATCTGCCCATGCATATGCCGTATCCGCGCAGCAGATCCGGAATTTATGTTAAAAACGCCGCTTTAAAGCGGCGTTTTTAATAACACCAACAAAGCGCCGTCCCGGCCCCAATGGGTGGGGGCTGTGTGAAAAGCCCGCACATTCGGATGTTGAATCAGCCAGTTCGGCACTTTGCGGGCCAGAATGCCACTGCCCTTGCCGTGCACAATACAAGCGCAATTCAAATGTTCTTGCTGGCAATAAGCTAACAGCCCGGCCAGTTCGGTTTTGGCCTGTTGCTGGCTTAAGCCATGTAAGTCCAACACCACGCCTGGCTGATAATCGCCACGTTTGAGGTTTTTCGCCAGGTGGGGGTCTTCACCCGGTTGTACATAACGAATAATGTTGCCGTCGGGTTGATAACCTTCAAACTCATCGGAGAAGTAGAACAAATGGGGTTCTTCTGCTTCGATAGACGTCTTTACGGATGTTTTTTTGTTGCGGCTCGGGCGGGCAGGCGGTATCTTGTCCTGCGCCATAGGGCGGGCGCCCGTGATTGAATCCCGGAACAGCTGAATTTCTTCTTCACTAAGTAACTGAGGTTTGCGCATCTGCGCAAGTCTATACAAAGAGCAATGCGAAATAAATGACTGAACATCAACCTTTTGAACTGACCGCAGAATTAATCAACGAAGCCGTCAATGAACTTTTTACTATTCATGACTGGCTGCGCTGGGCCGTTTCACAGTTGAATGCTGCCGATGTGTATTTTGGTCATGGCACTGACAACCCATGGGATGACGCCGGTCAGCTGATGGCTTTTACCCTGCATTTTACCCATCTGGCTGAGTCCGCATTGTTACAAACCCGGCTCACCAGCAGCGAAAAACGCCGTTTTGCCGCTTTAGTACAACAACGTATTGAACAGCGGATCCCGTCAGCTTATTTAACCAACCAGGCTTATTTTGCCGGTTTACCTTTTTATGTCGACGAGCGGGTGCTGGTGCCACGTTCACCCATCAGTGAACTGATTACCCGTCAGTTTGCCGACTGGTTTCCGGTTGAAGCGCCACAACGTATTCTGGATTTATGCACCGGCTCTGGTTGTATTGCCATTGCCTGCGCCCACTATTTACCAGAGGCCGAAGTGGATGCTGTGGATATCAGTGAAGACGCGCTGACAGTGGCCGATCTGAATATCAGTCAGCATGGCCTGGAGCACAGAGTATTTCCTATTCAGTCTGACTGTTTTGCTGCCTTACCAGGTCAGCAATACGATTTAATTGTCACCAATCCGCCTTATGTTGACGCTGAAGACATGGCCGATTTACCGGCCGAGTATCATCATGAACCTGAACTTGGCCTGGCGTCTGGTGTCGATGGCCTGGAGCTGACCCGCAAAATTCTGCGGGAAGCCGCAGCGCATTTAACCGACAACGGCGTGCTGATTTGTGAAGTAGGCAATTCAATGGTGGCACTTTCGGAACAAATGCCTGAGGTGCCATTTCACTGGATAACTTTTAACAACGGCGGTGATGGGGTGTTTGCCCTGACCAAAGCACAGTTGCTGGCCCATCAACAGCAGTTTGAGGAATAACCATGGCCGGTAACAGCATTGGCGAATTGTTTCGTTTAACCACTTTTGGTGAAAGTCATGGGCCGGCCATTGGCGGTATTGTTGATGGTTGTCCACCGGGTTTAACACTGGATTTAGCAGCCATTCAGCACGATTTAGACCGGCGTAAACCAGGCTCGTCCAGGTACACCACACAAAGACGCGAAGATGACGTGGTGAAAATTTTATCCGGAGTCTTTGAAGGTGTGACCACTGGCTGCTCTATTGGCCTGTTGATTGAAAATACCGATCAGCGCTCACAGGATTATTCTGCCATTAAAGATGTGTTCCGTCCCGGGCACGCCGACTACACCTATTGGCACAAACACGGCATCCGCGATTATCGTGGTGGTGGCCGATCTTCCGCCCGCGAAACCGCAGTGCGGGTGGCGGCTGGTGCTATTGCCAAACAATATTTAAAACAGCGGTTTGGTGTGGAAATACGCGCTTATTTAGCTCAGCTTGGGCCTGTCAAAGCGGAAAAGCTTGATTGGGACCAAGTGGAGCAAAACGATTTTTTCTGCCCTGATGTGGATAAAATCGAAGCGCTGGATACTTTTATGCGGGACTTAAAAAAATCCGGTGATTCAGTGGGCGCCCGTATTAATGTGGTGGCCAGCAATGTGCCTGTGGGCTGGGGCGAGCCGGTGTTTGACCGCCTGGATGCCGATATTGCCCACGCCATGATGAGCATTAATGCTGTGAAAGCCGTTGAAATTGGTGATGGTTTTGCCGTGGTGGAGCAGCAGGGCTCAACGCACAGAGACGCTCTGACGCCAACAGGTTTTACCGCCAATCATGCCGGCGGCATTTTAGGCGGCATTTCGTCAGGCCAGGATATCCGTGTCAGTATTGCGCTTAAACCTACCTCCAGTATCAGTATTCCTGGTGCCAGCATTAACACCAGTGGCGAGCCGGTGGAAATGCTGACCAAAGGCCGGCACGACCCTTGTGTCGGCATTCGCGCCGTGCCTATTGCTGAAGCCATGCTGGCGATAGTGCTGATGGATCATTTCCTGCGTCATCACGCGCAAAACCATCAGGTTTCTGTGTCTACACCTGATATTGCCCGTATTGGCCGTGGCAGTTCGCAGAGGTAGTTCACGAATAAGGTTAACTTGACACCATTAGCAGATATAGGCGCTATGCCAGAGGTAGCTTCAGCGCTACAATAGCATCCTTTTGCAGGCAATGGCTGATAGCCAAACCAGACAACGACGCTTAGGCGTCGTTGTTGTTTTTTACCTTCAGCACTGTGATCGCTATGGAGTGAATTGTGAAAATGTCGAGCGCCCAAACGCTGAGTCTGGCTTATTTTGCTTATTTTGCCGTGCTTGGGGTTTTTGTGCCTTATATCGGCCTGTTTCTCGATGGCAGGGGCCTGAATTCAGAAGAAATCGGTTTGCTACTGGCGCTGGTGACCGGCATGCGCATTATTGGTCCGAGTTTATGGGCCAGTTTGGCGGCAAAACGTCAGGATCCGATTGGCGTGATGCGATTCGGGGCTGTACTGGCCACCATCGGCTGGCTTAGCAGTTTTTATGATGGTGGTTATTGGCCACTGGTGGCCGGCCTTGCACTTTATAGTTTGTGCTGGACCGCTATTTTGCCGCAGCTGGAAAGTTCGGCTTTTTATTATCTCGACAACGACACGTCCCGTTACAGTAAGGTGCGTACCGCAGGTTCTGTGGGTTACATTGTACTGGTGATGCTGGGCGGCTGGTGGTTTCAACACACTGGCCCACAAATGTTGCCACACAGTGCTTTGTTATTTTTACTGCTGATGCTTGGCACCTTATGGTTATTGCCCAAGTTTTCGCAGGTCCAACCTAACGACACTCAGCCGGTGCAGTTTCGCCGCCTTTGGACACACAGCAGCTTTTTAAAATTTATGCTCGGCGCCTTTTTTATGCAGATGAGCTTTGCGCCTTTTTATGGTTTTTTTACCCTATATACCCGCGTCTTAGGTTATAGCGGCAGCGATGCTGGTTTATTGATAGCGCTGGCTGTTGCGGCTGAAATAGTGGCGTTTTATTTTGCCGGCCGTATTTTGCAAGGGCGCAGTTACCAGAAATTATTGGGCCTTTGTTATGGATTAACAGCGCTGCGCTGGCTGATGGTGGCTTTTTTAGCCGACAGCGGCCTGCTGCTTTCAGCCAGTATGCTGTTACATGCTTTTAGTTTTGCTATTGCTCACAGCTGCGCTATGCAGTTTATTCAGCAGTTTTTCCCGCCGGCGCAGCGCAGCCGGGGGCAGGCTTTGTATGCCGGGTTAATTTATGGTGGTGGTGGCGCATTGGGGGCTTATGCTGCTGGTATTGCCTGGCAGGATGGTGCAGGTTCGGAGTTTACCTTTGTGCTCGGCAGTTTATGTGCATTGCTGTCGATGGTGCTGGCGCTGGCGCTGCCAAAAAACATCCAGCCGTTGCAGGCTGGGGCAGAGCACAAGTCTGCCGCCTGATGGCTGCTGCTAAGTGCGCAGCAGCCAGTTCAGCAATTTATCAAACACTTTGGCTCTGTGCTGCGGATAGGCCAGTATGCTTGCATTTAACCGGCCTTTTTGATGGACAGCTTTGGCATGGCTAAAAGTTAAAAATCCTTCTTTACCATGATATGCGCCCATCCCACTTGGGCCTATACCACCAAAAGGTAAATCCTCCTGACCCACATGCATCAGGGTTTCATTGATACAGACACCACCGGCATGGGTCTGCTGCAGTACCCGGTGTTGCAGCGCTTTGTTATCACTGAATAAATAAAGCGCCAGTGGTCTTGGCCTTTGCTGCACAAAAGCAAAAGCTTCGTCGATGTTGCGATAACTGTACACCGGCAGCACAGGGCCAAAAATTTCTTCGCGCCAAAGCGCTGAATCAAGGGGGGCATTGAGCACCATTGTCAGTGGCATTAATCTTTGTTGCTGCTGTTGTGGTGTCACGTCCAGGCAACTGATGATGTCTGCACCTGCTGCTCTGGCTTCAGTTAAATAATGCTGCAGCCTCTGGTAATGACGCTCGTTAATAATGGCCGGGTAACTGTGCGCAAATTGCGCTGGCGGATAAAAACGTAAAAACTCCGCCTGCAAGGCGCTGACACATTGTTTTAATTTATCTTCAGGCACCAGCAGATAATCAGGCGCCACACAGGTTTGGCCGGCATTGGCGGTTTTGCCAAACACAATACGCTCTGCCATCTGGCTGATATCAGCGTCTGGCGCCAGAATTAACGGTGATTTACCACCCAGCTCCAGCGTGACCGGTGTCAGATTGGCACTGGCCGCACGCATCACCTGATAACCTACGGCGGTAGAGCCTGTGTATAACAGATGCTGAAAAGGCAGCTGGCTAAAGCCTGCCGCGACGGCCGCGTCACCTTCAATCACCAGTGCCGTGTCGGGCAGCGCCGTTTCAATAATGTTTTTTAACACCTGATTGGTCCGGGGAGTGTACTCCGATAATTTCAGCATCACTTTATTACCGGCACAGAGTGCGGCCACCAAAGGCCCCAGGCTTAAAAACACCGGATAGTTCCAGGGCACTATAATGCCCACTACGCCAAGCGGCTGATAAACCACATAGTTTTTGGCCGGTAAAAATAACCAGCTGATATGACGTTTTTGTGGTTTTAGCCATTTGTGTAACTGTTTTAAGCTGTAGTCGATACTGCTGACACTTGGCAGCAGCTCCAGCATCTGACTGTCACTGTGGCTACGCTGGCCAAAATCTGCATTGAGTGCCGCCAATAATGCTGGTTTTTGTTGCAATAACTGCCGGCGCAGTGCTTTGAGCTGCATTTGGCGCTGCTGTAACTGCGGGTAGGGCTGCTGCTGATAAGCCGCCATCAGGCGGTCGAAACTGTCTTTGAGAAACTGCATCAGAAGATCCGGTTGACCATCAAAAAGCTTAATCTACTTGAGGTTAGACCTCTGTGCAATGCCACAGCTTTGCCAGTACAGGTCTGATTGGTTACAATGCCGGCCACTTTTGCCTTGGCTTGGTATTTTGTTTTGATAGGCCGGAATTTTTTATGTCTCTAAACTCCTTTGCAGTACCGGTTGAACCGCAAAATAGCGCCTTTCGGCTGGGATTGATCATCAACCCTTGGGCCGGTATTGGCGGCAGTGTCGCCCTTAAAGGCAGCGACGGTATGGCAGCACAAGCCATGGCGCTTGGCGCAGTACCGCTGGCACAGCAGCGCGCCAAAGCTGCACTGACCGAACTCTTAGGTGTGCGCGAGCAAATCCGCGTTTACACTTTTGCCGGTGATATGGGCCAGGATGTGGCAACTGAACTGGGTTTTGCCGTTGAAGTGGTCGGGCAGGCGCAAAGCCAGCCTTCTACCGCCGCCGACACAGAGCAGGCGGCCGCAATCTTGGTTGAACGGGGTGTAGATTTATTATTATTTGCCGGAGGTGACGGCACAGCCCGCAACATCTGTGCTGTGATTGCTGAACACCACAGCCAGTCTCATACCACAGTGCTTGGCATTCCGGCCGGCTGCAAAATTCACTCTGGTGTGTATGCGATTACGCCTGCGGCCGCAGGCAAAGTGGTGGCACAAATGGTACGCGGTGAGCTGGTCACAGTGCAGGATGCGCAAGTCATGGATATCGACGAAGTGGCTTTTCGCCAGGGCACAGTGCGCGCCAAAAGATATGGTGAAATGCAAATCCCCAGTGAGCTTCGTTATGTACAAAGTGTCAAAAGCGCCGGCAAAGAATCTGAAGCTTTGGTGCTGGACGATTTGGCCGCTTATGTCGCCAGTCAAATGGAAGATGGTGTGCGTTATGTGATGGGCTCAGGCTCCACAGTGGCCGCCGTGATGGCTGAATTGGGTTTGCCCAACACACTGCTTGGTGTGGATGTGGTTGAAAACGGTGAAGTGATAGCGGCCGATGTGACGGCACAAGAGCTGCTGACTCTGGTACAGGGTCACCCTTGTAAACTGGTCATCACGCTCATCGGCGGTCAGGGCCATATTTTTGGCCGGGGTAATCAGCAGTTATCTCCTGCGGTGATCCGTGCCATTGGCCGTGACAACATTGTGCTCATTGCGACCAAAACTAAATTACAACAGTTAAACGGCAGGCCGCTGATCAGTGACAGTGGCGATGCCACACTCGACCAACAATTGCAGGGCATGCTCAAAGTGCTGTGTGGTTATAACGATTATGTCATGTACCGGCTTGGCCTTGAGGAGTAAGCATGCAACAAACCGAACAATTTATTCAGGCTATCAGTCAGTATTTTGACCAAAGTGTGGCAACGGCCAGCGATGACGAGCTGTTTGCCGCCGGTTACCTGCGGGGTCATGTTGACCTTGGCGTAGGCCGTTTGCAGCTGGCTGAGCAGCCTTTTGTCGCCGCAGATATTATCAGCCTGGTTGATGAAAGTCTGGCTTCGGCTATTGCAGGCGGTGAGCTGAGCGAAGCAGACGAGCAACTGGTGCGGCAAATTTGGCAACAAGTGCAGGCGTTGTCTGCCTGAGCCTGCCTGAATAACAGCGGCCGGCATTTTACGCTCAAGACAAGCGGGGCAAAATCGGCTAGCATCAGCAGTTTCCTGATAATGTTTTGGCATTATCTGTGTTTAACGGCGCCCTTGGCGCATCATCAAAAGTGATTTTTATGTCAACATTCACCACCCTTGAACAACACGCCAGTTATGGCATAGGTCTGCAAATGGGTCAGCAACTGGCTGATAACCCATTTGAAGGTTTGGATATCGCCGCTGTTGCCGCTGGTTTAGCTGCTGCTTTTTATGGTGATGAGCCTGAAGTGTCAGAACAACAGATCCGTGCTGCTTTTGAAGTGATCAGTGCCCGGATGCAGGCTGAGCAGGAAGAAAAAGCCAAACTGGCCGCTGGTGCCGGCGAAGCTTTCCTGGCGGAAAATGCAAAAAAACCAGGTGTAGTGACCACTGCATCAGGTTTGCAATATGAAGTGCTGGTGGCAGGTGACGGTGAAAAACCAACACGCGCTTCTACGGTACGGACCCATTACCACGGTACTTTAATTGATGGCACCGTATTTGACAGCTCTTACAACCGTGGTCAGCCTGCTGAGTTTCCGGTCGGTGGTGTGATTGCCGGTTGGACTGAAGCACTGCAATTGATGCCGGTTGGTTCAAAATACCGTCTGTATATTCCACATCAGCTGGCATACGGCGAGCGTGGTGCTGGTGCATCTATTGCCCCTTTCAGCGCGCTGGTATTTGACGTTGAACTGCTGGCTATTGTTGCTTAACCTAGTTTGGGTTAACACATAAAAAAACCGCCTCTACCGGCGGTTTTTTTATATCTGGTGTTTTGCAAAACGACATCAGTGTGTCTGATGACTAATCATAAGGATTGTATTTATGTTTTTTCAGCTGGCTTGCCATCACTACCAGCGCCAGGGCCAGATAAACGGCAAATACAATACGCATCCAGAACGGCATTGAATAACCTAAAAATTGCCAGGCAATTTCACCACAAACGCCGGTTGGATTAAAAATGGCAGGGATCCATTGATCTAAAGGTAACCAGGTCGGGAATTCGGCAAAAAGACCACAACTGGAGAAACCGCCATTTTTGACCACTTCTTCAACCAGCACCTGATCATGGGCAATTTTTAAGCCCCAGCCGGCAGAGATAGTCCAGCTGCTGTAGGCCAGCCAACGCACCAGCGCTGACTCTCGGCCCCACAAGCCAATCAGGCCGGCAAATAAAATACCGCTGATGGCAAAACGCTGGTAAACACACATAATGCAGGGCGCTAGCGCCATACCGTATTGAAAGAATAAGGCCACCAACATTAAGGCCAGTGCACTGAAGGCTAAAAGAACCCAAGGCCAGCGTTGTTTTGGCCAACGAGCCACTGCTGCAAACATCTGATTTCCCTTGTTGGAGTGGTAAAAAGAATCCAACGCACAATCTAAGCCAATTTGTTATCTAAAACAACCTTTGCGATCAATCACTCAGGGCAATTTTTATAGCATGGCTTGTTAACTGATTCCGCTCTGGTACAATCAGTGCCAATCGTGGTGAGACAGACAACTAATAAACGGACAAATCCGGATGACCAACCTCATAAAAGCGCAGAGCCCGGCAGGTTTTGCTGAAGAATACATCGTTGAATCCATTTGGAATGGCAAGTTTGCGCCAGGTTCTATTTTGCCTGCCGAACGCGAACTGTCTGAGCTGATTGGCGTCACCCGCACCACATTGCGTGAAGTATTACAACGTCTGGCCCGTGATGGCTGGTTGACTATCCAGCATGGCAAACCAACTAAAGTAAATAATTTCTGGGAAACATCCGGCCTGAATATTCTGGAAACATTAGCCCGTCTGGATGAAGACCGGATGCCTGAGCTGGTGGATGAGCTGTTATCGGCCCGCACCAATATCAGTGCTATTTATATCCGCGGTGCTATTAAAACTCACCGTGATGAAGTGATTGCTGTATTTGCCGGTGCTGAAAACCTGGAAGACACAGCTGAAGCTTTTGCTGATTTTGATTACAACCTGAACCACGAGCTGGCGCTGCATTCGTCAAACCGCATTTATGTACTGATCCTCAATGGTTTCCGCGGTTTGTATCGCAAAATTGCCCGTTTTTACTTTTCTCATCCGCAAGCCCGTGAATTAGCTCGCAAATATTATCATCAGCTGAAATTATACGCTGAAGCCGGTAAACATGACGAAGTGGTATTTGCGGTGCGTAAATATGGTAAAGAAAGTGGCAAAGTCTGGTCAGCGTTAAGACCGGATATTCCAAAAGATTTGGTTGAATAAAACATAAAAACACTCCGCATGCCGGAGTGTTTTTTTATCTGCGTTTTGTGTATTGGCAACAAAACGGCAAGAGTTCAGTGTGACAGGCTGAGCGTTCTTAAAAGTCCGGCATGTGCCGCTGTATATTCACAGCTGGTCGGCGCTGCTGGTTGTCTGAACAGATTACACTTGTCTGAAGACGGATAGCTCCTTATCATGTGTGGGAATAAGGTATAACGGATAGTTATAAAGGCGTCTTTATGTCAATAACATCAGCTCAGTCCCAGCCACTGCGTCAGCAGGAAGTGTATCTGGACAATAATGCCACAACACCTGTACTTCCTTGTGCGGCATCAGCCGTGATGCACCATATGCAAACCTGTTTTGGCAACCCGAGCAGCAGTCACAGCACCGGCATTAAAGCCAAAGTGGAACTGGAAGCCACCCGGGCGCTGGCACGCAAGGTGATAGGGGCCAGCAGTGGTCAGATAGTTTTTACGTCAGGTGCAACTGAAGGTATTCAAACTTCAATAGTTGCGGCGTTGCAGGCTGCAAAAAGCCGAGGGCAAACCGGGCCTGAGGTGTTGTTGTTATATGGCGCGACCGAACATAAAGCAGTACCGGAAAGTTTAAAACACTGGAACCAGGTGCTGCAGCTGGGGGCGACAGTCAAAGCTATTCCGGTGAACGGGCAGGGATTATTGGATCTGGATTTTATCCGGCAGCACTTGCCTCAGACCGCGCTGATTTGCACTATGGCCGCCAATAACGAAACCGGTGTAAAACAAGATTTAGCGCTGCTGGAAAAAGTGATCCGAAGCGCAAACCCGGATGTGCTCTGGATGGTGGACTGTGTGCAGGCGCTTGGCAAAATGCAGCTGGATATTGCCAATACCAGTATCGATTACGCACCTTTTAGCGGCCATAAACTTTATGCGCCCAAGGGCATTGGCTTTTTATATGTCCGCCAGGAAGCGCCTTATCAGCCCTTTATTGCCGGTGGTGGTCAGGAAGCTGGTTTGCGCTCCGGTACTGAAAACTTGCCGGGTATTGCCGCCTTACATGCCATTTTTACCGAGCTGGATAAAAAATGCGGTTCAGTGTTTCAGCCCGAAGCTGTGCTCTGGCAATACCGGGAAGATTTGTTATCAGCCTTAAGATCCGTGTTTCCAACTTTGGAGCTCAATAGTGACGCACCTTTTATTGTGCCCACCACACTGAATTTTTCTGTGCCTGGTTTTTACAGCAAAGACATTATGGATTTGTTTGATGCTGCCGGCATTCGCGTCAGCTCCGGCTCTGCCTGTAGCTCCAAAGTGCCGAGTAGTTTTGTGCTGGATGCCATGGGCCTGGAAAGCTGGCGCAGCCAGGGCGCCATCCGGTTATCTTTTGGCCCGGCCATGACAGCGACCGAATGTGAAACAGCCTGCAATGCCATTCGCCGCCTGGCACTGATAGTGCAGCGTTGTTGCCTGGTATTGTCAGATGCTGAGCCGCTCTCAGATAACGCGGTCAGCGGTTTAACCCAGCTTAAACATGAAGATATGTGTAGTTATTTGCTGGTGTGTGCCAAAAGCCAGCAGGCAGTGATCATCGACCCTGTGATGGCGCTGGCCAACCGGCTGGCCAATATGGTGCAGGGGCAGGGTTTACAGCTGGTGGCAATTTTGGATACACATTTACATCAGGACCACCGCTCAGCCCGTGATGATTTAACGGCGTTGCTGGGGCTGCAGCACCAGGGCAGCACAGATGTGCTGGGCTGGCCTTTTAGCCAGACGCTGATAGAGTGTGGTGAGTATCAGCTGAGTAAAATTGCGACCCCGGGCCACAGTGCAGAGAGCCGCAGTTATCTGCTGTCGCACCAGGGCAACAGGGTGGCGGCTTTTGTCGGTGATTTATTATTGCCAGGTGGGGTTGGCAGGCTGGATTTGGCGGATTCTGATCCGGCAGCTTTTCAGCAAAGCCTGAAAACCTTAAACCGCATGGTCACACCTGATACCTTATTGTTATCAAGCCATGATTATGCCCAGCGGTTTTTTACTACTTTTGCCATAGCCACAGCGGAGCAACCTTTGCTGGGGGCTTTATTAACCGAAAAAGACAGCCCGCCGGGTTGGCTGGAAAAGCTACAGCAACAAAGTGCCGCACTTTGCCAGTCCAGCCAGTATCAGTGTGGCGTGGTGGAAGTGTGTTGGTCAGATGCCAAAGCTGTGGTTGAAACTGCAGATCTGCAGGCCTTTTTGCAAGCACAACCCGATGTGATACTGGTGGATGTGCGCGAGCCTTATGAACAAAGTGCCGGCGCACTGGGCCCCTATTTACCCGAAGGTACAGTGGTTCAACAATGGCCATTGTCCAGGCTCTGTGACGCACTGCTAAGTGGTGTCTTAACTAAAGAACAACGACTGTTGCTGGTATGCCGTTCCGGTAACCGCAGTCTGGTGGCAGCCAAGGTTTTAAACCGCGCCGGTTTTTCTGAGGTGTATAACCTCAAGGGCGGTTTTGCCATGTTAAGTTAATTTTCCTCGATGAAAAAGCGAAGCCAACTGAGCATAAAAAAAACAGCGCCTAAGGCGCTGTTTTTTTTATGCATCTGTTACTTTGGCCTCACCAATGGTTTTTGCCTTACTGCCTTTAATAAAAAAAACGTTGCAGTGGGTTTAATAACCGGGTCAGGCCTTGTTTAAATTCCAGTGGTGCCGTTAGCACCGATAAACATAAACAGGGTTCAGCTGCGACATTTTTTGGGGTATGGGTATGATCCGGGGTGTTAATAATTAAATCCCCTGCGGCATAGTGTCCCATTTCATCAACCATTTCACCGGCCAGCACCAGTGTAATTTCCAGCCCTTTGTGGGTGTGCAGTGGTACTTCGGTGCCGGTTTCAATACAAAGTAACGACAGATGATTTTCTTCACTGCCCGGCAGTTTGGCGGTAGCGATACCACCCAAAGTCAGCCATTTGTTTCTTTTGGCGACTATACGTTGCAGGCTGCGTGGCACAATAAAACGATGTGCGCCTACTAACAGCTCGCCGACAGCGCCTGATTGATGATTTGCGCTGTGCTGCTTGGCTTTACTGACAGGTTGTTGAACCGCTGCATCATCACTGAGGATCTGATTAAGCATCTGATCCCACTGCATACCCTCTGCTAACGGCGCTTGATGCATCGCCAGTTCACAGCCTAAATCTGCTTCAATATCGTGGTGCAGCGTTTGGCAGTGTGGACAAAAATCCAGATGGGCCGCAACTATCAGACAAAGCTCAGGCGCCAGCGTGCCATCACTGTATTGCTCTAACAAGCTGATGCTGGGATGATATTTAACTACGTGGGCCATCTATCGCCTCTCTTAACCTGTCTAATGCCAACCGGATCCGTGATTTTACTGTGCCAAGCGGAATGCCGAGCTGCTCCGAAACTTCCTGATGGGACAACTCATCCAGATAGACTTTTTCCATCACCAGCCGTTGTGCCGGCGGTAAGGCATGAAAGTGCGGTGCTACTTTTTCCGCCACCAGATGCAAATCCCACTGCTGGCTTTGTTGATCTTCCTGTTCGGGATAATCACCATCTGCCCATAAATCGTCAGCGCTGATATCATCCTTACGGCTTTGTTTTTTACGTAACATATCAAAACGCACATTACGCGCTATGGTAAAAATCCAGGTGGAGGCACAGCCGCGGCTGGCGTCAAAGAGAGCAGCTTTTTGCCAAACGTTCAGCATCGTATCCTGCACCATTTCCATCGCCTGTTGCTCGTTGCCAAACATTTTGATGCCAAAGGCACGTAAACGGGGCGCAAAATAGCGAAACAGCTCAGCATATGCACTTTTGTCCCTGTGTAAAGCAACAAAAGCAAGTGCTTCTTCCCACTGACCGGCGGCAATCACCGGTGATATTTCTTGCGTTGTCATTGGCCTGCTCTGAAGAGAAATCTCAGTACCATAATGACCGCTTCTTTGCTGTGGATCCAACATTATCAATCAGCCTCTGTGTAACACCGCACTGTAACTTATGCATCTTGCAGCTGTTTGTGCAGATGGAGTGTGTTGTTGGGTCAGTATTTGTATCAAGGCTTTATACGTGTGCTGATGCTGATTAGATCTATCCTTAGATTATTGAAATAAATCGAATGATAGGTGCGAAATTATCTGTTTTTCAATCGCAAAAAGCGAACTTACACTGGGCGCATCAACTTAAGGAGACTTGTGATGCGTAACATCTTAGTGGTCAATAGTTCTATCAGCGGTGAAAAAGGTCAGTCGAGCCAGCTGATCAATAACTTTGTATCGGCCTTGCCTGCGACAGCACAGGTGCAGGAACTGGATTTAAACCAGGCTGGCTTAACCCACTTAACCATGCCGGAAATTGCTGCCTGGATGACTCCAGACACTGACCGTTCATCTGAGCAGCAGCAGCTGGCCGCAGTGTCTGACTCGCTGATTGCCCAGGTTAAAGCGGCTGATGTGATTTTGATTGGTGTGCCTATGTACAACTTTGGTGTACCAAGCCAGTTAAAAGCCTGGTTTGACCGTATCGCCCGCGCCGGTGTGACTTTTAAATACACCGATAAAGGCCCTGTGGGTTTACTGGACGATAAACCAGTGGTGTTTTTCCTGACACGCGGTGGTCTGTATAAAGATTTACCACAGGATACCCAAACGCCTTATCTGGTGAACTTCTTTAACTTTATCGGCCTGCGTAACCTGCATTTTATTTTTGCTGAAGGCCTGAATATGGGGGCAGAACCAGCTGCTGCTGCGCTTGAAGCGGCCCGTGCTGCAATAGCTGAGCTGAGCAGTAATCTGGCAGCCTAAACACAGACCAAAGCATTTTCCCTTTTTAATCCTTCAGGTCGGATCCCGACCTTTCTGCCAGCGGCACTGTGTTTGCAGTGCCGCTTTTTTTATCTCAAGCTGCCGTTATGGTGGTTTCTGTGCTGACAACAGGGTTTTGGCAGTTAACCGTCCTGTCCACTGTTCGCTTAGCCGCAGAAGGTTGAATTCGGCAAACTTCCTTTGTATAAGTGAAGCTCCCTACAATCATCCAAAAGCAGCATTTTTATCCATGAAGCCATTTGCCAAAACTGCGCTGACTATTGCGCTCAGCTCTTTATTAACTTTCAGCAGCGGCCCTTTGTTTGCCGCAGAACCTCAGACTTATCAGACAAAAACTGTGCAGCTGCCATCACTGCAGGGCACTACACTGATGACGATGGAGCAGGCGATGGCGCATCCGGACTGGATTGGCCGCCAGCCTGAAGCTGCTTATTGGTCTGCTGACAGCAAAACTGTGTATTTTGAGCGTAAACAAGCGGGTTCGGAGCTGCGGGAACTTTACGCCAGAAGCTTGGATGGCAATGACAGTACCACCCCGGTGGCGCTCAAAGATTTAGACAATATCGGCGCTGCCGATCAGCGTTTTTCTGCCGATGGCCAGTTTGTCGCCTGGACTTTTGAAGATCAGGTTTTTGTCAAAGCATTAAGTTCAGGCAAAGTAACGCAGCTGACCCGCAACAGCGAAAAACAGCAGGATTTGCAATTTTTAACAGACGGTCGTTTAAGCTGGCGTCAGGGCTGGAATTTCCTCGCCGTGAATTTGCAAACCGGTGAGCTGCAGCAACTGGCCAGCCTCACAACCGAAGATGCGCCAAAGGCGCCACAAATTCCCGACAGTTATCTGGCGCGAGAGCAACATAAGCTGATTGCTTTTATTGCACTTGAGCATAAAAACGCCAAAGACGCCCATCAGTACCAACAGCAGTTGCAGGCACAAAGTGATGTATTGGCACCGGCGCCATTTTATTTGGGTAAAGATCAGCAGATAGCTTCTGCCATTATGTCACCCAAAGGCGATAAAATTTTGCTGGCACTTGAAGCTGCCGGTAAACGCAACAGCAGCGACATTATGCCCAACTACATCACGGCTGATGGCAATATTGCCGCCCAGCCGGTGCGTGCGCGGGTGCATGATCAAAAACCTGAACCACAAAAGCTGGTGTTGCTGGATTTAACCAATGCCAGCCAAACTGAGCTCAGTTATGAAATCCTGCCTGGTTTTGATGAAGACGTGCTGGCCAGCGTGAAAGCAGAAAACGCCAAACGTGAAGGCAAAACCTATCAGTCGAAAAAGTCACCACGTGCTATTACGTTATTAAACGACTGGAGCTGGGACCAATCTGCCATTCGCTGGCATGCCGATGGCAGTCAGGTGGCTGTGATGCTCAAAGCCTGGGATAACAAAGACCGCTGGCTGGCAACAGTTGATTTTAAAGAGAAAAAACTGGTGAACCAGCATAGGTTGCATGATGACGCCTGGATCAACTACGACTTTAATAATTTTGGCTGGTTAGCTGCCGACCAGGGGTTGTATTTCCTGTCGGAAGAAAGTGGTTATTCACATCTGTATACCAAGGCCCTGAACGGCAAAGCAAAAAAACTGACAGCTGGCACCTTTGAAGTCAGTCAGCCGGTGCTGAATAAAGCCGGTGACGCCATTTATTTCCGTGCCAACGTAAATCATCCGGGCATTTATAACGTGTATAAATTTGACCTGAAAAGCGCAAAACAAAGCCAGCTGACGCAGCTGCAGGGCAATCTGACTTTTGAGTTATCACCGGACGAGCAAAAGATTCTGCTGCGTTATTCCACCTCAGTGCTGCCGGAAGAGCTGTATGTGATGGACAATAATGCGGGTAGTACTTTAAAACGTCTGACCTTTACGGTGTCGCCGCAATTTAGCCAGATGAAATTACAGGCGCCGCAAGTGGTGGCTGTACCGTCCAGCCATGGTGAACAGCCTGTGTTTGCCAAACTGTATTTACCCAAAGATTATCAGCAAGGTGAAAAACGCCGTGCTGTCATTTTTAACCACGGTGCCGGTTATCTGCAAAACAGCGATTTGGGCTGGTCAAACTATTTCCGCGAGTTTTTCTTTCATAACATTCTGATTGAGCAGGGTTATGTGGTGCTGGATATGGATTACCGGGCATCAAAAGGTTATGGCCGCGACTGGCGCACTGCGATTTATCGTCAAATGGGCACGCCTGAAACTCAGGACTTAGTGGATGGCGTTAAATATCTGGTGGCCAATTTTAATGTTGATGAAAAACGTATTGGCACCTATGGCGGCTCTTACGGTGGATTTATGACCTTTATGGCAATGTTTAAGGAGCCGGATCTGTTTAAAGCAGGTTCAGCGCTGCGTCCTGTTGCCGATTGGGCTTATTACAATCATCCTTATACGTCCAATATTCTGAATACACCGGATGTAGACCCTATTGCCTATGAGCGCAGTTCGCCGATTTATTTTACCCAGGGCCTGAAAAACCAGCTGTTAATTAACGCCCCTATGGTGGATGACAATGTGTTTTTCCAGGACGTAGTGCGCATCGTACAACGGTTAATTGAACAGGAAAAACAAACCTTTGAAACAGCCATTTTCCCGGTGGAGCCGCATGGCTTCCGTCAGCCAAGCAGCTGGCTGGATGAATATCGCCGTATTTATAAACTGTTTGAGCGTGAGTTGTAATTTGTTGCTAATGCTATTGAGCAAAGAAGCGGTGTGAAGAACCATTGATAAAAAGCGCAGTAGTTACTGCGCTTTTTTTTGCTTTTTTGTGACTGCGTAAGGCTTTAAAAGCAGAATGTCGGTTTTATCAGTCCGGGCGGGGCGGCAGCTGGATATCAGCCACCAGGCCAAAAGCAGCTGCATCCGGCTGGCAGCTAAATTTCAGCGGCTCACCGGAATAAGGCTGGTGAATTTCAAGTTCGATTGCATGCAACAATAAGCGGCTGGCTGCTGCCTGCGCAGCTGCGGGTGCATATAAAGCATCCCCCAGAATGGGATGTCCAAGCTGCTGCAAATGGACTCTCAGCTGATGGGCACGGCCTGTAATAGGAAAAAGTGCCAGCAGTGCATTTTGTTCTATTCCGGCTTCGCTGGTTGTTGCTATTTCAGACAGCAGCTGATAATGGGTGAGCGCCGCTTTACCGCTGTCAAAACACACTTTATTACGGGGGGGCGCTGTTAAATCGGCAATTAGCGGCAGCTCAATCAGACCAGAAGCAGACTCTGGTGTGCCATATACTCTGGCCACATAGGTTTTTTTTACAGTACGACTGGCAAATTGTTGTTTTAATGCGGCTTCTGCTTTTTTACGCAGTGCAAATACCACTAAACCTGATGTGGCCATATCCAGCCGGTGTACTAATAAAGCGGTAGGGTAAAGCGCCTGTACCCGGCTTAATAAACAGTCCTCTAAATGCGCGCCTTTGCCCGGATTGGTCAAAAGACCGCTGGGTTTATTTACGACCAACACATCTTTGTCCTGATAGATAACTTCGGGCGCGCCTGGCGGTGGCTGATAAATAAATGCTGTGCTTTGTGTATTCATGCCGGATGTAGTTTTCTTCTTTGTTGCCGCTGGCTGGAACCGGGTAGGAAGCTGCGAGGGCATTAAGCTAGGCGTTAGCCTGTGGCTCTGGCATAATGCGCGCCTGCTTTTTACTGCCGGTGTAATTGTTATGGCTGATGATATCTCTGAACTTGCTATTCTCAAAGCGACCGAACAGCCGTGGCAGTTGTTATACCAGGACGAACAACTGCTGGTGGTGAATAAACCGGCCATGTTGTTAACAGTGCCAGGCCGTCATCCGGACAATTTTGATTGTCTGATAAGCCGGGTTCAACGCGAGTTTCCACAGGCGCAGGTGGTGCACAGGTTAGATTACGACACCTCAGGTTTAGTGATTTTACCCCTGACAAAAGCGGCGCTGTCGCAGATCAGCAAACAGTTTCAGGCGCGCACTGTCCACAAAGATTATCAGGCACTGGTCAGCGGAATGGTGAATCCGGCTGAAGGCAGTATCAATTTACCTATTGCTGCCGATCCTAAGCGGCGGCCTTTGTATAAAATTTGCCCGCAAAGTGGTAAAGCGTCATTAACCAATTACCGCACTTTGAGCTTTGATCAAAGCCTGCAGCAGAGCAGGTTGTTATTAAGTCCGGTGACAGGGCGTTCACATCAGCTCAGGTTACATTTGTCGGCTATCGGCCATGCCATTCTGGGTGACAGTCTTTATGCCTCAACAGAGGTCGCAGCAAAAGCAGCGAGGTTGTGTTTACATGCAGCCTTTATTGAGTTTAATCATCCGGTGACGGGCACGCGCATGCAATTTAGTGCTGCCCCGGAGTTTTAACGAACAGCGTTTTATTCAGCGCTATGTTTGTTGGTGGCACTGGCCATGGTTGCCGAGGTCAACGCCACGGTGCGGCGAAATAACATACTGACATACAACAATAATCCAACGATAGCACCAAATAAGTGCGCATCTGTTGCCACGTCGGCGCCTATCAGCGTGACCACTTCGGTACTGGCCCCTTGCCATTGTTCCCAGAACACTTTGCCAAAGACCGCCAGCAGAATCAGCCAACCGCTGCTCCAGTGACGTTCAATATCAATACAACAGCCGCACACCAACAGCGCATGTAACCAACCGGATAATCCGACATAAAAGCTGATGTCGGGGCTCCAGCATAATAAAGCTAGTCCAATCAATAGGTTGCCAAGAAAAAGATTCAATACAAAACGGCGGTTACTGTAATAAGCTCCATGCAACAACATGATCAGCACAAAACCGCCCAGGTTCATCAACAGGTGCCAATTATTGGTATGAAATAAATGCGCTGTCACCAAACGCCACCATTGTCCTTCATAAATAGTGGTGCGGTTAAATTCAAACAGCGGTTGCAGCTGGTCCTGTAGCAGATGTAACAGGATCAGTGTCAAAAACAACAGAACTGCCATCAAATGGCTACGTAAAAAGCTCAAAAACATCAAATTTGCATCTCAGGTGATAATTCAATGAAAAAGGAATAACAACAAAGTGTTTCAACAAGAGCGCTATATTATCTTATTTTTAGCCAGCATTGATCTGTTTGCCGCAGATAAGTTAAGGTTGCCGCGATTCGAAGTTATTTTGGAAACACCATGAAGTTTAAGCCACAGCTGCGTTTTGCACCGGTAATTTTGAGTTTGTATTGTTTTTTCTGGCAAGCAGTTGCCATAGCGGCAGATGTCGATCCGGAAGCAGCTACAGGAGTGGCAAAAAAGCAGCGGGTTGATGGTCAATCTTTTATGGTGGTGTCCGCCAATCCACTGGCCTCTGCTGCCGGCGCCAAAATGCTGGAGGCCGGCGGCAGTGCCACAGACGCTGCTATTGCCATGCAGCTGATGCTGGGGCTGGTTGAACCACAAAGCTCAGGCATAGGTGGAGGTTTATTTATGCTGCATTATGCCGGCAAAACACAGCAGATGCAGACCATTGATGGTCGTGAGACTGCGCCAAAGGCGGCACATCCGGACTGGTTTGTTGAACACAACAAAGTGATGGACTGGCGCCGTGCTTATGTTGGCGGCAAGTCGGTGGGCAGCCCTGGTGTGATCCGCGCCCTTTATCAAGCGCACCAACGCTGGGGAAAATTGCCCTGGGCTAGGTTATTTGAACCTGCTATTCAAACCGCGGAACATGGTTTTGTGGTGTCGCCACGCCTTGCGATGTTGCTGGATATTTATCAGGACGGCGGCTTATCCCATTTTGCCGCCAGCAAAACTTATTTTTACCCGGACGGTAAAGCACTGCAGGCCGGGCATTTACTGAAAAATCAGCCTTATGCCGATATTATGCGCAAAATCGCCAAAGAAGGGGACGCTGCATTTTACCAGGGCGATAATGCCAAAGCACTGGTTGCAGCTGTCAACACCGCAGCTGTTAATCCTGGCAAACTGAGTCTGGATGATTTAAGCGGTTATCAGGCCGTTACACGCGAGCCTTTGTGCCGCAGTTATCGCCAGTACAAGGTCTGTGGTATGGCTCCCCCAAGTTCGGGTAGCCTGGCCGTGCTGCAAATTCTCGGTATGCTGGAACAATTTGATATGGCGTCACTAAAGCCAAACTCGGTGCAGGCGCTGCATTTATTTGCTCAGGCCAGCCGGTTGGCCTTTGCCGATCGTGAGCGTTTTTTGGCTGATCCGGCTTTTAGCAAAGTACCGGTGCAAGGTCTATTGGCAGCCGATTATTTACGCCAGCGTGCTGCACAAATTAATGTCAAACGAGATGCCGCTGTGGTAACAGCGGGTGAACCCAAGGGCGCCGAGCCGTTACAAAGCAGCAAAGCGGTGGAGTTTGACAATACCAGCCATTTATCTGTGGTGGATAAAGACGGCAATGCAGTCAGTATGACCACCAGCATCGAAAATGCCTTTGGTTCCGGTATTCTGGTGAATGGTTATCTGCTCAATAACCAACTGACCGATTTTTCACTGGATGGCCAAAAAGACGGTTTTTGGGTGGCAAACCGGGTGGAAGCAGGCAAAAGACCGCGCTCTTCGATGGCACCTATGATGGTGTTTAACCCAAAGGGGGATCTGTTGATGCTGGCTGGGTCACCGGGCGGCAGCCGTATTATTGATTACGTGGCTCAGGCGCTGGTGGCGATGATCGACTGGCAGCTGGACCCACAGCAGGCCGCAGATCTGGCCAAAGTAACCCACCGTAATGATTTTCTGGCATTGGAGCAGGGGACTGAGCTGGAGAATCTGCTGCCGGCACTGCGTGAGTTAGGCTACGAGCCAAAACTGGTGGAACTGAACAGCGGTTTGCACTTAATTAAAAAATCAGCAGATGGCTGGCAGGGCGGTGCCGATCCACGCCGTGAAGGCCAGGCCATTGCGAAGTAACAGGACATAAGCATGACAATTCTTCAAAGCACTCAGCACGGGGTGCTGACGCTGACGTTACAAAGACCAGAGAAAAAAAACGCCTTATCAAGTGTGATGTATCAGGCGCTGACTGCGGCTTTACAACAGGCAGAGCAGGACCCGGATGTCCGGGTTGTGGTACTCAGAGGCCAGCCGGACTGTTTTTGTTCTGGTAATGATCTGGCCGATTTTGTGGCCGCAGGCGCGCTTAATGCGGAACATCCAACAGTGATGTTTTTACATGCACTGAGTCATTTTCAAAAACCAGTGGTTGCAGCTGTGGCTGGCCTTGCCATTGGCATCGGCACCACGGCGCTGTTGCATTGTGATTTAGTGTATGCCGCACCCGGCTGTCGTTTCCAGCTGCCTTTTACTGCGCTGGGTTTGTGCCCCGAAGCGGCGTCCAGTTTATTGTTGCCAAAACTGGTGGGTTATCAGAAAGCAGCACAATATTTATTACTGGGTGAAGCATTTGACACCAACGAAGCCCATCGCATGGGACTGGTGAACGACGTGGTGGCAGCTGAAGAGTTGTTTGCTTATGCAGAGCAAAAAGCGCTGAAGCTGGCGGCTTTACCCTCAGAAGCGGTGATCCAGTCGAAAAAGCTGTTGCGTGCGCCACAACAGCAGCTGGTACAGCAGGTGTTACATCAGGAGCTGGCAGTGTTTGAGCACTTGCTGCACACAGATGCCTGTCAGCAAGCACTCACGCAGTTTTTTGCGCGTAATAAAGGTTAATTTAAACGCCGGTGCGGGCAAATGGATCGGTTTTTATCTCAGAAATCAGCCATTTGCCTTTTTGGTTAACCAATTTCACCATCCGCATATCCACTCTTTTGCCGCCGTCATACTCACCGGTAAATATCAGCATGACCTCGGCTTTATCGGTATAAAATTCACGCACGTTTTTATTGGTGTCTTCAACGGTAATTTCCAGTTTATCAAAACGCATATTAAACAAAGTGCGGCCCGCGGCTTTACCGGTGGAGTAGCTGTCCAGCACCCTGGCCAGTGAAGGCACAGCCAGCTTTTTGGCTTTTTCTAAATTATTCTCAATCAGAATGGCGTTAAAAAACTTTACGGCATTGGATTCAGGGACTTCGGCTATAGTGGCCGCAGACGAAGTGGGTTCTTTGGTATCGGGATCGTCGGAACAGCCCGTTAACAGAGCTGCACTACATAACAACGCCGGAATGAAGAACAGGGAATAAAAACGCATAAATTAACCTTGCCGTTTGAACCAACACAGCGTTTAGTGTGCTGCTTTTCCAGACCGCTGTAAAGAAAAAGGCCACAAAGTGGCCTTTTGCGAAGTTAAAACTTACTACAAATCAAGCCTGTAGTTCTTGCTCGGTAAATACGTCCGCAAAAAGTGGGCTGGTTAAATAACGTTCTGCAGCAGAAGGTAAAATCACCACAATATTTTTGCCTTCGTATTCAGGCAGCTCAGCCAGACGTTTGGCGGCAACTACAGCTGCACCCGATGAAATACCAGCCAGGATACCTTCCTCGCGCATCAGGCGATGTGCCATGGCAATGGCTTCATCGTTAGTGACTTTTTCGACCCGGTCAATCAGGCTTAAATCCAGGTTGCCCGGAATAAAACCGGCACCAATACCCTGAATTTTATGTGGGCCTGGTTTTAATTCTTCACCTGCCAGTGCCTGGCTTATCACCGGAGAATCGGCAGGTTCTACCGCCACGCTAATCAGCGGATGTTTCTTTTCATTTTTGATATACCGGCTGACGCCGGTAATGGTGCCACCAGTACCAACACCAGCAACAAAAATATCAATTTGGCCGTCGGTATCGTTCCAGATTTCAGGGCCTGTGGTATCAAAGTGAATTTGTGGGTTCGCCGGGTTTTCAAACTGTTGTAATAACAGGTATTTATCCGGGTTTGATGCCTGAATTTCTTTGGCCTTTTCAATGGCACCTTTCATGCCTTTTGGCCCTTCAGTCAGCACCAGATTGGCGCCCAACGCTTTTAACAGTTTGCGCCGCTCCAGTGACATTGTTGCCGGCATGGTTAACGTCAGCGGATAACCGCGGCTTGCGGCAACAAAGGCCAGTGCAATACCTGTGTTCCCTGACGTAGGTTCAATCAGTTCTTTGCCAGGGCCTAACAAACCTTTTTTCTCAGCGTCCCAAATCAGCGCTGCGCCTAAACGGCACTTGACTGAGAAACTCGGGTTACGCGCTTCAATTTTGGCAAACACATTGCCCGAAGTGACACGCGACAGTTTAACCAAAGGTGTATTGCCAATTGACAGTGAGTTGTCCTGATAAATTTTTGCCATGCTAAGCTCCAGCACATTAAGATGCGATTTAGCATAACCGCTCTCGTTAAAAACGAAAGAAGCGTTTTGGCATAAGTTATAAAATATTTAGTTATAAGCAGGGCAAGGCATGGCTTTTCACAGCACCAAAGATTATATCGTCAGTCCGGAACTGGCATTGGCGGTCAACGCTGCAATCTCCTTAGAAAAACCTTTATTAATCAAAGGTGAGCCCGGCACAGGCAAAACTAAACTGGCCGAACAGCTGGCAGCAAGCCTGGATACACAACTGATTCAGTGGCATATCAAATCCACCACCAAAGCGCAGCAGGGGCTGTATGAATATGATGCAGTGTCCCGCCTGCGTGATAGTCAGCTCGGTGATAGCAGGGTACATGATATTCAGAACTACATTAAACCCGGCAAGCTGTGGCAGGCTTTTACTGCGCCAAAACGCCCTGTGCTGCTTATTGATGAAATTGATAAAGCCGATATTGAGTTTCCAAACGACTTATTGCACGAGCTGGATCAAATGGCCTTTGATGTGTACGAAACCGGCGAAAGTATCAGAGCCAAAGTACGGCCTATTGTGATCATCACGTCTAACAATGAAAAAGAGCTGCCCGATGCTTTTTTACGTCGTTGTTTTTTCCACTATATCCGTTTTCCGGATGCCGACACTTTAAGTGCGATAGTGGAGGTGCATTTGCCGGGACTGACCAAAACGTTATTAACAGAAGCGCTGGAGCTGTTTTTTGGCTTGCGTGACATGGCGCAATTAAAGAAAAAACCTTCAACTTCTGAGCTGATTGACTGGCTGAAATTATTGTTGGCTGAGCAAATTCCGGCACAGGCTTTAACGCAGAGTAAAGAAAAAGGCGGTTTAATGCCGCTTTACGGCGCTTTGTTAAAAAATGAGCAGGATGTTGCGCTGGTTGAAAAACTGCTGTTTATGGCTAAAAGAGCCGGGCGCTGAGCCATGTTGATAGAGTTTTTTCTGACAGTGCGCAAATACGGAGTGCCTGTCAGCATTACCGAATGGCTGGACTTACTTAAAGCGCTGGAAAAACAGCTGGTGTTTGCCGATATGGCAGAGTTTTATCTGCTGGCCCGGCTTTGTCTGGTTAAAGACGAAGTACATTTTGATAAGTTCGACCGCGCCTGTGCTGAATATTTTGAAGGTGTGGAGAGTCTTGATTTAGCGAGTTTAATCCCACCCGAATGGCTGGTGCCCAATCTGATCCGGCAATTATCGGAGCAGGATAAAGCCGCGTTGCAAAAAGCCGGTGGGCTGGAAGCGTTATTAAATAAATTCCGTGAGCGGCTCAAAGAGCAGCAGGAGCGGCATCAGGGCGGCAATAAATGGATAGGCACTGGCGGCAGTTCGCCTTTTGGCGCTTATGGTTATCATCCCGAAGGGATCAGAGTAGGGCAACAAGGTTCAGGGCAGCGCCGTGCGGTTAAAGTATGGGATGAACGGCAGTTTGCGGATTTGGACAGCAAAGCAGAATTAAATAACCGCAATATCAAACTGGCTCTGCGCCAGCTGCGCCGTTTTGCCCGCACAGGTGCTACGCTCGAGCTGGATTTAGCCGGTACCATCAGCGCTACTTCCAAACAAGCCGGTTATCTGGATTTGCAGTTTCAACGGGAACGGCACAATGCGGTGAAAGTGCTGATGCTATTTGATGTCGGCGGGTCAATGGACGACCATATTGAACAGGTACAACAGCTATTTAGTGCGGCGCACAGTGAATTTAAACAACTGGAATTTTTTTATTTTCACAATTGTGTGTATGAGCATGTCTGGCGCAGCAATAAAAGGCGGCCTCAGGATCTGGTTTCAGTCCAGGAATTGATCCGCACCTATCATTCCGATTACAAGCTGATTTTTGTTGGTGATGCCACTATGGGGCCTTATGAAATTACCTATCCGGGTGGCAGTGTGGAACATTTTAATGCTGAAGCCGGTGCAGTCTGGCTTTCGCGGCTCACCCGGCATTTTGGCCATTATGTCTGGCTAAACCCGCAGCCAGAAGCATGGTGGCGCAGTTACGCCTCTATTGCCGTGATCCAGCAGCTCATGCAGCAGCGGATGTATGGATTGTCACAGGATGGCTTAACTCAGGCCATCCGGACTTTGCTGCAAAAATAACGGGCCTCACAGGGCTGTTAATTTGCAGTACAGTGGTGAAAGATGGTTGAAATAGTTATGATAAATTTCTGAATATAATAACAATTATAAGGTTGAATCATGGAAGTCATACCACAGAATGTGCCCTCGGCTGAGCAAGGACACCAGCCGCTGACCAAAAAAGAATGCCGGGAAATTGTGACGCCTTATGCCTTTATGGTGGCCGATGATTTGCTGGGCACCCCATTAGCCACCCCCTGGCGCCGTGCCGCAGCCATGGCTATAGACGGTGTTATTATCGCTGGCCTTGCCAGTGCCAGCTTGTTGTTTATTTTGCCGGTGATGCTGTATCTATGCTGGTTACGTTATCAGCTGAAAAAATATACCCATCTGGTGCTGTTGTTGCTGGCCACCTTTTTGTTGTCGACTACGGCCACTGTAGCGCCTGAACTTATCAGCGAGCAAAAAGACGTTCGGACGAATAATCTGGTGGATGACAGGCTGGATGCAGCTGGCTCTGCCGCTTTGGCCTTTTCAGTGCTTAAGTTAAGCCGCAACGACTGTAAAACTGATTGTATTGCCGCTGAACTCAAAAGCAGCAGTGAGCAATTGGCCAAAGCAGGAGTGCCTGCAGCTGATGCCCGTCAGCTATTAACTGATCTGTTGGAAGTGACTGAGTTAAGTTCCAAAGCGAAAAAAGCCTTGCTTGAGCGGGAGCTCAAATCATATCAGCCAGCAGATCAGGTTCCGGCTGCTGTCGCTGAAGCTGTTCCTACACCAGATGCAAATGTGGTGAGCACAGACTCTGCGGAAAAACCCTGGTATCAGCCTTCGGAAGGTACCCAAAGTATTATTGGCTGGGTCAAAGGTATTCTGGCCGATTTTGGTTTGGGTTTTGGCTGGGCCATGTTTTATTTTACGGCGTATATTCACTGGGCCCATGGTCAGACTATTGGCAAAAAACTACTTCAAATCAGAGTTATTAAGCTTGATGGTAAGGAACTTGACGTCTTTGCCGCTTTTAGCCGGCAAGGTGGTTATGGTGCCGGTTTTGCCACAGGTTTAATGGGTTTTTTACAGGTATTCTGGGATCCAAACCGCCAGGCTATTCAGGATAAAGTGGTGTCGACTGTGGTGATCCGGCTAAACCAACCCAAACGTCCTTTGCATCATTAACGGTCGGGACCACCGCTGTGCGCCTTTCAGCCAATCAAGGCCCGGAAAAATTGACAGCCCGCGCCCAGCTGGATCGGTTATACTGGTACGACATGTAAAACAGCGGCCATCATAAGAGCCGCGCCCAGACAAGATAGCACCCCGGAGTGAATGATGAAAGATGTGGTGATCAGTGGTTCAGGGGTCTTTACCCCAGAGTTAACCATCAGTAACGAAGAGTTAGTGGCCAGTTTTAATCAGTATGTCGATTTATTTAATAGCGAAAATGCAGAGGCGATAGCCCAAGGCGAAGTTGCTGCGCTGGAATATTCCAGCTGTGAATTTATTGAAAAAGCATCCGGCATTAAATCACGCCATGTGCTGTATAAAGAAGGTATTCTTGACCCCTATGTGATGCAGCCGGTATTTCCAAAACGGGGTGAAGACCAGGTGCCGGAAATGGTGGAAATGGCCATTGTTGCCGCCCGCGAAGCCATGGCTCAGGCCGGTAAAACAGCGGCCGATATCGATTTAATTATCTGCGCCGCCTCGAATATTCAGCGTGCTTACCCGGCGTTAGCTATCGAATTACAGCAACAGCTGGGCGCCAGCGGTTATGCTTTTGATATGAATGTGGCTTGCTCTTCAGCCACTTTTGGCATCAGCAACGCCGTCAATGCGATTCGGGGTGGCACAGCCAAAGTGGTGCTGGTGGTCAATCCGGAATTTGCCTCACCTCAGGTCAATTACACCAGCCGCGACAGCCATTTTATTTTTGGTGATGTATGTACTGCCACTATTATTGAAGCCACCGACACTTGCACTGCCAAAAATGCCTGGAAAATCCTTGGCACGCGCCTGAAAACCGAGTTTTCCAATAATATCCGTTGTGATGTGAGTTACACCGATCATTGCCATCCGGAAGTCGACCCGGACACGCCGTTTTTTAAACAGCAAGGCCGTAAAGTATTTAAAGAGTTATTGCCAATAGTAGCGGATGTGATTTTAACCGAGATGGCGGCGCTGCATGTGCAACCTGAAGATTTAAAAAGGTTATGGTTACATCAGGCCAATATTAATATGAATATTTTTGCCGCCCGTAAAATTCTGGGCCGTGAGCCAGAGCCTGGTGAAGCGCCATTGGTGCTTGATACCTATGCCAACACAGCATCAGCGGGTTCTGTCATCGCCTTTCATCAGAATAAACAAGGTTTGCAGGTGGGTGACAAAGCCGTGCTGTGTTCTTTTGGTGCTGGTTATTCAGTAGGTTGTTTAATGCTGGAAAAATTCAGCTAAACAGCAAGTAAAGTAGTCCTGCGTCACAGACGCAGGACAGAGTTTTGATCATAAGAAACCGGCGAAGGCACAAAAGCATCGGCTTCGCTGTCATTACACCAGTTGTCGCTGTCTATCAGATAACGGAACTGGAATTCCTGCGCCGTTGGCAGGGTTAAAGTGGTGCTGAAATCGCCATTTTTTTGCTTTTTCATCGCCGTTGCCTGCCAGTTATTAAATTCACCCAAAATGGACACCGAAGCTGCGGTGGCAGCCTGCTCTTTGGGCACGACGAAAGTCACTTTACATGCTGGTTTGGTTTTCAGATATTGTTTACTGATCGACATTTCCTGCTCCTTTTGGTGAGACGTCTAAAGCCCATGCTTCGCGGCTTGTGCCGGAACTTTTAAAAGCTAGCACAAAAATGTGACCAAAAAAAATACAAATAATTCAGCGCTGCTATGCAAACGTATGCTGAAACTTCAGTGGTAAAACAGCTTGTTTTTGTTGTGTATGACGCTGAAATCAAACAACAGTATCAACATCGGGTGAGAAGTTGTGTAAAGGCAAATGCCGGCCGGTGGGCTGATACAATAAAAAAACCGCCTGGCGGCGGTTTTTTAAAATTGGCTGTTTAAGGTATTAACATTCGATAATGTTCACTGCCAGGCCACCCCGCGACGTTTCCTTGTATTTACTTTGCATATCACGGCCTGTGTCCCACATGGTTTTAATCACTTTATCCAGCGACACCTTGTGCTCGCCAGTACCGCGCAGCGCCAGGCGCGACGCATTAATGGCTTTTACCGCCCCCATGGCATTACGTTCAATACAAGGCACCTGTACTAAACCGCCGACCGGGTCGCAGGTCAGACCCAGGTTGTGCTCCATGCCAATTTCAGCGGCATTTTCCACATTATCCACAGAGCCACCGAGAATTTCGGTTAAAGCACCGGCCGCCATAGAACAAGCCACACCCACTTCACCCTGACAACCAACTTCGGCACCAGAGATAGACGCATTCTTTTTATATAAAATGCCAATAGCTGCTGCAGTTAACAAATACCGGGTGTAGATGTCCGGTGTTACCGGCTGAATAAATTTGTCGTAATACATCAGCACAGCCGGGATAATACCGGCAGCACCATTGGTTGGCGCTGTGACTACACGGCCACCGGCGGCATTTTCTTCATTGACGGCGAGCGCAAATAAGTTCACCCAGTCCATGGCTTGCAAAGGGTCTGAGCTCTTTTCCGCCATTAAACGGCGATGCAAAGCAGGGGCACGGCGTTTAACTTTCAGGCCACCAGGCAAAATACCTTCGGTTTTCATACCCCGTTGCACGCAGTTGAACATGGTTTGCCAAATCTGGCCAAGCTCTTGCTGAATTTGTGCTTCAGAGCGCAGCACTTTTTCGTTTTCCATCATCAGCGCTGCAATAGATAAACCGTGCTCTTTGCACAGTTTTAACAGCTCAGCGCCACTATTAAACGGAAATGGGGGCGGATTGTCGGCAGCAAACTGGCTGGCGGCCTTTTTTTCATTATCAAAATCTTCTGCCTTGACGATAAAACCACCGCCAATCGAAAAATAAATCTCGCTGAAGATCACATCTTTACCTGCATAAGCAATCAGCTCCATGCCGTTGCTGTGCTCTTTTAAGGTTTTACGGCGATGAAACACAATGGCACCTTCCCGTGGGAAGCTGACCGCATGGACACCGTTTAATAAAATTTGTTGGGATTCATCCACTTGTTTTAATAAACCAGGGATGAGGTCCGGATCGCAGTTCTCAGGTAAAAAGCCAGCCAGACCTAAAATTACCGCCTTGCCGGTACCGTGGCCAATACCGGTTTGACCTAAAGAGCCAAACAGCTCCACTTTAATGCTGGTCACTTTATCAATCAGATTGGCGTTAATCAGATTGTCGGTAAAAATTTTGGCGGCGCGCATAGGCCCAACGGTATGAGAGCTGGACGGGCCAATGCCGATGCTGAACATGTCAAATGCGCTGATAATCATGAAAATACTACTACTGTGACTAATGTTGTGGCGCCATTGTAGCCCAAGCTATCTGATTCTGTAAGTGAGCTGGTAACTGGTCAGTGTTGCTTCTGTTTTGCCTTAGTTTTTCTAATATCAAAAACTTGGAAATTTAAGCTTCAGAGCCTGTCAGGTGCATTAGCTTTTGGTGTGCAAGGGAAAAGACTATTTGGGAAACAAGGCATAAAGGCTGGCGCTAAGGCCGAAAATAACATTGATTATTTTAATGGATTTACCGAAAGCAGAAATGCACGCAAAGCATTCTTTACAAAGTGGTGTTACCAAGTGGTTTGTTCGGCCAGTTGTTGCAAAATGGCTGCTGTGGCACCCCAGATCAGTGACCCCTGGTACGGAATAAAATGCAGCAGCTGTTTTTGCTGTTTACGTTCAAACCAGAGGCTGGTGCGATGCCGGGGTGACAATGCCAGCGCCAGCGGCAGCTCAATCAGGCTGTCGACTTCATTTGGGTTGATGCACCACTGCGGTTTTTGCGCGATAAAACCCAGCCAGGGTGATACCACAAAACCAGTACTGGTGTTTATCAGCGGCAAAGAGCCTAATACCTGAATGCCACAAGCCTGAATACCGGTTTCTTCTTCAGTTTCACGCAGTGCCGCCTGCAGTGCAGTTTCAGCAAGTTCAATTTTGCCCCCGGGTAAACTGATTTGGCCCGGGTGATGGCGTAAATGTTGGGCGCGGCGGGTTAATAATAACTTCAGCCCATCCGGCTCAGGCCATAACAACAACATCACAGCTGCATTGGCTTTGCCTGCAGTGTTGGCTCCGGGGTTTTGTTGTCTGGTCAGCAAAAACCTGGGATAAAAGTCGGCAAAATGCATATCACCTCAGAGCGCGGTTAATACCGGCAAAATTCTGGCTACTTTATCAAAGGTTTCCTGATACTCACTTTCAAAGGTGGAGTCAGCGACAATGCCACCACCGGCCCAGCAATAAATCTGGCCGTCGACACAAAGCAGGGTGCGGATGGCAATATTGCTGTCCATCCGGCCATGCTGGCTGACATAACCAATGCTGCCGCAATAGACGGAGCGCCGACACGGTTCCAGCTCTTCAATAATTTCCATAGCGCGGATTTTAGGTGCACCGGTAATAGAGCCTCCCGGAAAAGCGGCTTTTAATAAATCGACACCACTGAGGTTGGTGTTTAATTGGCCTGTCACAGTACTGACCAAATGATGCACGGCGGGAAAAGACTCGATGGCAAAAAGGGACGGCACTTTAACTGAGCCAGGTTTGCACACTTTGCCCAGATCATTTCTGAGTAAATCTACAATCATTACGTTTTCGGCGCGATCCTTGGCCGATTGTTGCAATGCGCTGGCGCTCTGCGCATCAAGTGTCACATCGGCAAAACGGGGTTTAGTGCCTTTAATGGGTTTGGTTTCTACCTGTCCATTATTCAGTGCAATAAAACGCTCAGGCGAAATAGACAACACAGCACCCTGAGCTAAGCGGATAAAAGCGGAAAAAGGTGCGGCATTGCTGGCTCTGAGTTTCAGATAAGCCTGCCATTCATCCCCCTGATAACGGGCGCTAAAACGCTGGGCAAGATTAATTTGATAACAATCACCACTTTTCAGATAAGCCTGAATTTGCTCAAATTTTTGCTGGTACTGCTGTTTATCCATATTGGCTTGCCAGGCAGAGCTTAACAAAAATTTTTGCTGTTGTTGCTGCAGATAATTTTGTTGTTGTGTCTGTAGCCAGGCTTGTTGTTGCGGCCAGCGTGTGGCGGCATCACCACGGCAATCCACATACCACAGCTCGCGCAGCTGTTTATCCAGTACCAGAGCCCAGGGGTATAAGCCAAAACAAATATCAGGCAGCTTGATATCGTCATTGGCGCTTTGTGGCAGTTGTTCTATCACCCGGCCCGCGTCATATGCGATGTAACCCAGGGCGCCGCCGGTAAAGGGCAGTGGCTGTTCAGTGTTTTGACAAGGCCCCAGATACTGCTGTTGCAGGGTTTTTAACAGTTCAAAAGGATCGGCGTTTAGCTCATCACTGCCATCCGGCGTTGTCACAGTACAACGTCTGCCTTTGGCTTCTAACGTCACCAAAGGTTGTGCCACCAGAATGTCGTATCTGCTGTTGGTATGGTTTTGGGCGGCGGAGTCGAGCAGCATGGCAAAAGGCATGGCAGAAAGCGGAGCAAAAAGCTCAAGCAGGGAATCAGGCGTTTCAGGTAATAACAACACAGACATCTACAGGATTCTCAATAATTCAAAGCTGTGCAGCGGCGAAGCGGGCGCTTCTCACCGATTTTTGTCGCTGTTTAGCCCAAGGTTACAGTTTCATGCCATTTTTGTCTGACTTTGAGCCTGGTTTGATCTTCGGGTGACTAGCCGCTGCTTTTGATGCGCGTTATGATACCAGCCCTGCTTAAAAAGAACAGCCAAGGGTCGGTTGAGCAAGCAACCGGCACCAGCTGCAACAGCTGTAGTTGTGGTGTTTTTTGCACTACAGCATGAACCGACACTCGAGGGCATAGCATGACCGTGATCCGCCAACAAGATTTTATCGACAGCATCGAAGATGCACTGCAATACATCTCTTTTTATCATCCGCTGGATTTTGTCCAGGCTTTGGAAAAGGCCTATCACAAAGAACAAAACCAGGCTGCCAAAGATGCTATTGCCCAAATTCTGATCAACTCCCGGATGTCAGCTGAAGGCCACAGACCTATTTGCCAGGACACTGGTATCGTCACCTGTTTTGTCAATATAGGTATGGACGTCAAATGGGACAAAACCGATATGACCATTCAGCAAATGGTTGATGAAGGTACCCGCCGTGCTTATATGAATCCAATCAACCCGCTGCGTGCTTCTATTGTTGCTGACCCTGCCGGTTCACGGAAAAACACCAAAGACAACACACCAGCTGTGGTGCATATCAATATGGTGCCAGGCCATCATGTGGAAGTGGCGATTGCCGCCAAAGGCGGTGGCAGCGAAAACAAAACCAAAATGGTGATGCTCAACCCCTCTGACTCAGTGGTGGAGTGGGTGCTGGAAACCTTACCAAAAATGGGCGCCGGCTGGTGTCCGCCAGGCATGCTGGGCATTGGTATTGGTGGCACTGCTGAAAAAGCCGCAGTACTTGCCAAAGAAGCGCTGATGGAGCCTGTGGATATTCAGGAGCTGATTGAAAAGGGCGCAGAAACAGGTGAAGAAAAACTGCGTTTAGAGCTTTATGAAAAAGTGAACAAACTTGGGATTGGTGCTCAGGGTTTAGGCGGTTTAACCACAGTGGTTGACGTAAAAATTAAATCAGCACCAACACATGCAGCGTCAAAACCTGTGGTGATGATCCCCAACTGCGCCGCTACCCGCCATGTGCATTTTCATCTAGATGGCTCAGGCCCGGCGCATTTACCAGTGCCAAAACTGGAAGACTGGCCAGAAGTGACCTGGGAGCTGGGTGCCAATGTGCGCCGGGTGAATTTAAATACTGTGACACCTGCTGATGTGCTGGACTGGAAAGCCGGTGAAACCGTGCTGCTGTCTGGCAAAATGCTGACCGGCCGCGATGCGGCGCACAAGCGGATTGCCGATATGCTGGCTGCTGGCCAAGGCCTGCCAGAAGGCGTTGATTTTAAAAATAAATTCATCTATTACGTCGGCCCTGTGGATGCAGTTGGTGACGAAGTAGTGGGGCCTGCAGGTCCAACAACAGCCACCCGTATGGATAAATTTACCGAGATGATGTTAAGCCAAACAGGTCTGCTTGGCATGATTGGTAAATCAGAACGTGGTGATGCCACTGTTGAGAGTATTCGCCAGCATAAAGCTGTCTACCTGATGGCGGTGGGCGGTGCAGCTTATCTGGTGTCTAAAGCCATTAAACAGGCCCGTGTGGTGGCTTTTGCCGATTTAGGCATGGAAGCTATTTATGAGTTTGATGTGGTGGACATGCCGGTGACAGTGGCCGTTGACAGTCAGGGCAATAACGTGCATAAACAAGGACCTGCGATCTGGAAAGTGAAGATCGGCGAGCTGGATGCACAAGCAGCAAAAGCATAAGTATTAGAAGAAAAAATACAGGCCGTCAGGTCGTATCTAAGCGCCACAAGCTGACAATGCGCGTCAGTTGTGGCCACAACTAACTGTAACGCGCCTGCCCCTGGCTACCGGAGGCGGCGCGTTTTTTCAGGGAGACACAATCATATGAAAAAAGCATGGGGAATTTTAGTCGCGGCTTTATTAAGCGGCGCAGCCCAGGCCAAATCGCCTTTAACCGTCGAACACTTAAATAAACTGAATAAACTTTATGATGTGGTGTTGTCCTCAGACGGCCGTTATCTGGTCTATGGCCAGAAAAATGGTGGTTTAGCACCAGCCGACAGCACAGCTGATTTATACCTGATGGATTTATCCGACGGCAATAAAGTCAAACGCCTAACCGAAAGCGACAGCAAAGAACACTCGGTCAAATTCAGCAGCGATGACGCAAGCCTTTATTTTTTAACTGACCGCAGTGGCTCTACTCAGCTGTGGCGTCTACCACTTGGTGGCGGTGAAGCACAGCAAGTCACTGATTTACCGCTGGATGTACAAGGTTATCTGGTGTCAAACGACAACAAAAAGCTGGTACTGACCTTAGATGTAAAACCAGGTTGTGGTGATATTGCCTGTACTGTCACAGCGCAAAAACAAAAAGCAGAGAAAAAAGACAGTGCCATGGTGTATGACCAATTAATGGTTCGGCATTGGGATACTTTTGAAGATGAATTTAAACAACACTTTTTTGTGGCGGATTTAACCGATAAAAAAGTAACAGATGCCCGTGATTTAATGCCGGAGTGGAATACCGATGTGGCAGGCGCTGGCGAAGCGGCCTTTACGCCGGATGGCAATAACCTGGTGTTTAGTGCCAAAATTCCGGCCAAAGATCAGGCCTGGCACACCAACTTTGATATTTTTCAGGTGGCTCTTGCCGGCGGTGAAAAAATTAATTTAACCAAAGATAATCCGGCCTGGGATGCCAAACCGGCTTTTTCTAAAGATGGCCGTTATATGGCTTACCTGGCGATGAAAAAGCCAGGCTTTGAAGCCGATCGTTTTGGTTTGATGTTGCTGGATTTAGTCACAGGTGAGCGCAAAGAGCTGGCGCAGGACTGGGATAGATCAGTGGATGAATATCTGTTTGGCCCGGATAACCGCACTTTATATGTGACAGCGCAGGATGTAGGCCAAAAAAGCATTTTTGCCATTAACAGCGCCTTTGGTGATGTGTCCAAAGTGTATGGTGACGGCAGTGCCGGCAGCCTGAATGTGGCTGCTGGCAAAGTGATTTTTGTCAATCACAGCCTGAATTCGCCAACGGATATTTATCAGGTGAAAGGCGAGTCGGGGCAAGCTGAAGCCTTAACCCGCATCAATGCGGAAAATCTGAAAGACATTCAGTTTGGCGAGTTTGCGCAGTTTAGTTTCCCTGGTGCCAATGAAGAAACGGTCCACGGCTACTGGATGAAACCCTGGAATTATCAGGAAGGCAAAAAATACCCTATTGCTTTTATTGTGCACGGCGGCCCGCAAAGTAGCTTTGGCAATATGTTTAACTACCGCTGGAACGCTCAGCTCTGGGCAGCGCAGGGTTATGGTGTGGTGATGATCGATTTCCATGGCTCTACCGGCTATGGTCAGGCCTTTACCGATTCCATCAGTCGGGACTGGGGTGGCAAACCACTGGAAGACCTGAAAAAAGGCCTGACTTATATCACCGAAAAAGAAAGCTGGCTTGATGGCAACAATGCCTGTGCCCTTGGCGCTTCGTATGGCGGTTATATGATGAACTGGATAGCCGGCAACTGGCCGACCGGCTTTAAGTGTCTGGTCAATCATGCCGGTTTATTTGATATGCCAAGTTTTTACGGCAGCACCGAAGAGTTGTGGTTCCCTGAATATGACATGGGGGGCCCGGTCTGGAATAAAGAAGCCGATTATCACAAGTTTAATCCGGCGGCTTTAGTGGACAACTGGAAAACGCCAATGTTGGTGATCCACGGTTTAAAAGATTATCGGGTGCCTTATGCCCAGGGGTTAGCTGCTTTTACCACACTGCAGCGTAAAGGTATTGACTCTAAACTGGTGATTTTCCCGGATGAAAACCACTGGATCCTAAAACCGGCCAACGCCGAGCGCTGGTACAACGAAGTGTTTGCCTGGATGAAACAACATACAGCGAAAAAATAACAGTTGCTGCCATCATCAAGCCCGCTTAATGCGGGCTTTTTTACGCCAGCTGTGGCAATAAGGCGATAAAATGTCTTTGTTAAATGTGATGAAAAATTCACAGTAAAACAAAAAGATGCTTACTTCTATTGCAAAGGATGGCCGGTGATATATCTTTAGCTGCACCACCTTGTCTCCTGTCTGGAGACATCAATGCCAGGTTCTATCAGCTGACATAAGGAGTTTGTCATGCGTTTTACCCAAAAAATTAAACTGATCAGTTTAGCGACCGCTTTATTCCCTTTGTTGTTGGCCACCATTATTGTCACCTTGTTGGCCAGAGCCGAGTTATTTCATCAGGCCGAAGCTAAGTTGATGGCCGTTCGGGAAATTAAAAAACAGCAGGTGCAGACGTTATTTCAGGATTTTGCTAAAGGACTCACTACGGTGCGGGCCGTTGCCGAACAAAGCTCAGACCAAAATCCGCAGGCGCTTGATCTGGTGCTCGCCAAAATGGCGAGCGAACTTGGTTTTTACGATATTTTCCTGATTGATCCCCAAGGCACCATTGTTTACAGCGTGGCTCGTGAAAGCGACTATCAGACCAATTTATTGGATGGCCCTTATCGGGATTCCGGGCTGGCGCAGCTTTATCGCAGCGTAAAAAACTCGGCGACTCAGCTGCAGATTCAGGACTTTGCGCCTTATGCCCCCTCCAACGGTCAGGCAGCTGCTTTTATGGCGATGCCTTTTGTACTGAATGGCAACAACTGGGTGGTGGCAGTGCAATTGTCTATTGACCGTATTAACGCAGTGATGCAGGTGCGGGAGGGCATGGGGCAAAGTGGAGAAACTTATCTGGTTGGGCCTGATCAGCGGATGCGCTCAGACTCTTTTCTTGACCCGGTGAATCGTACTGTACGGGCGTCTTTTGCCGGCACAGTGGCTGCAAATGGTGTGCAGACTGCAGCAAGTCAAGCGGCGCTGCAAGGACAAAGCGGCCTGCTTTATATCAACGATTACAATCAAAATCCGGTGGTGTCGGCTTATTCGCCTGTCACTTTATTTGGTCTGCAATGGGCATTGCTGGCAGAAATTGATGTGGCCGAAGTGGCGGCACCGGCGCAGCGTATGTTGTGGATCGGGCTTGCGATAGTGCTGGCGGCTGTGGTGCTGGCACTTTTGGCTGCAGCAGTTGTCAGCCGTTTTGTGCTGGCACCTTTAGGTGGTGAGCCGGCCGATATGGTTTTGATGACCAGTGTGATCGCCAAAGGTGATCTCACCATGGCGCTTGGCAGCGCCACTCAGTCCAGTCTGATGGGTTGGTTATCCAGAATGCAGCAACAACTACGGGCACTGATAGCACAGCTGGTTGGCGTTGGCCGCGCGCTGGAAATGGCCGCGGCACAAAATTCAGCGGCTATGACGCAGGCCGATGGCAGTTTGCAGCTGCAGGCGCGCGAAACGGAAATGCTGGCCACCGCCATTGAAGAAATGAGTTATGCCGCGGCGGAAATTGGCACTAATACGATTCAGGCGTCTGATGAAGTGAATGCCTGCCAGCAGTCCGGTGCGCAGTTAACGGCTACTATTTATCAGGTTGTCAGCAGTCTGGATCAGACCATGTCGGCTTTTTCGCACATTCGTGATGGTGTATCCAAGCTGGATAAAGACAGTCAGCAGATTGCGGCTGTTGTTGGTGTGATCACCGCTATTGCCGAACAAACCAATTTGCTGGCGCTAAATGCGGCCATAGAAGCCGCCAGAGCTGGTGAACAAGGTCGGGGTTTTGCCGTGGTGGCAGATGAAGTGCGCCAGCTTGCTGCCAAGGTGCAGCTTGCCACCAAAGATATCAGCGCAGTCATAGGTGGGGTAGTCCAGCTTTCAAAGGATCTGAGTCAAAACAGTGTGGATTGTGTGCAAATAGCAGAGCACACCAAAACCCAGGCCGGTGAGATGCAGCAGCAGGTGGATGATATAGAGCGGCGGTTATTACAGTTAAAACAGCTGATGGCACAAACCGCCACTGCTGCAGAAGAACAAAGTAGTGTCAGCACCACGTTGGCCCGTGGTATCAGTTGCCTCAGTGCTGCAGCTGAAGAGAACAGCAGCGCTATCAGTGAAGTGGCGCAAAGTACTCGTAGCTTATTGGGTCTTGCCAATGAACTTGGCACTACTGTGGGTCAGTTTAAAGTATAAAAAGGTTTGGGGTTGGCGAACACGACGTTTAAGATTTTAAGAATTTCATACACTTAGATGTTAAATGTTCGAAACTGCGTTATGATTTAGCCGGCTGTTGTGGTGATAAAACACAACACCGGCGTTAATTAGCCTCAGATTTACATTTTACTAACCCTTTGCAAGTTGGGGTATTCACCGTAGTGCTAACAGGATAACTTTTTGTTGATGAGTTCCGCTTCACAGCAACAAACCTCACCACAAAACCGACGCCGTTCGGTGCTCACCATTATTGCCAGTTATGTGGTTTTTACCCTGTGTTGGATCCTGCTGTCAGATTATTTGCTGGACAGTGCCGGTTTGCCGCCCCAACAGATATTCTGGTTCTCTGTAGCCAAGGGGCTGGTCTATATAGTCCTAAGTTCCCTGTTGTTATATTTTCTGGTGCAGCGCAGCCTGGACAAAGCGGTTGAGCTGCCAGCGCTTAAATTTTCTAAAGTAAATCATTCCCGCATTTTATGGTTGTTATTGTTAATTTTACTGTCGTCTCCGGTGTTGTCTTTGCTTGTCAAAAATTTATATGGCGAACAGGTCCTGAATGCGAGCCGCGACAGCAGCCAGCGCGTGCTGGCACAAAAACAGCAGTTTTTTCAACGCTGGCTGCAAGAACGGCAGTTTGATATCAACAGCCTGCGCCATGATTTAGCACTGGCGCAGCAGCTGGCTGTGCTGGCAAAACAGAAACCGGTCGTGCAGGAGTCGCAAACGCAGCCCAATGCAATAAGTGCTGCTTCGGCTCAGATCCGCGCCCGTTTATCACCACTGGTCGCAAACCATGCCTTTAGCCAGATTGAGTTTTATGCCGGCGGCAAAGCACTGTTGAGTGTGGGGCAGAACAGCACTATGCCTAAATGGGCACACAGCGAGCTGCCGGCGCTTTGGTGCGCCGACAGGGTCAGTTTTCGTGATTGTCGTTTGATGTGGCAGTTGTACTGGCCGCAGTTACCCGATGTACAACTGCGTTTGCAAAGCCGACTGGACGATTTTGTACGACCTGAATTGTTAAACTGGCCGGATCCTTCGGTGCAGGTCAGTGTTTTACTACAGCCAACCCAGGGGCAGCCCGGGCACCTTCGGCCAATGTTGCTGGAACAGCGTTTATGGCAGGAGCTGGTATTGCAGGCTCGGATCAATGAGGATGCAGTGCTGGCGCCGGTACGTACCCTGGTCACCTGGGTTTCTATGGTGAGCCTGGTGCTTTTTACCATCTTGTCGGTCAGTTTATTATTGTACTGGCGCCAGCAAATGCTGGGGTATATGGTGACCTTACAAGCCAGGGCGCAGGAACGCGACAGTGTGCAAAAGGCCTTTTTCAGCTCGCCTTTTGTCGGTATGGCCATAGTGCGTTTTGCCGATCTGACACTGCAGCAAAGCAATTTGCGGTTACAACAAATGAGCCTGAAAACTGAGCGGGAACTAACTGAACTACCGCTCAAACAGATACTGCAGCTGGATAACTGGCAGGCTTTTGCCAAAGCCCTGCATGATTTACCCCGTGATCATTTTCATCTGACCTGGCAGGCAAATCTAATCAGACCCGCCACAGCACCTTTGTTGGTTGAATTATCCATTTATGCGCTGGCTCCTGACAGCGAGGCTGAGCCTGTGTTATTGCTCAGTATCGAAGACATTACCGAACGCTCGCAGTATAAACAGCATTTACGCCGACGCGCGCAGCTGATGGCCACTTTGGCCACTCTCAGCCAACAGTTCTTACAGCACAGCGACTGGTTGGCGGTGTTTCGGCAGAACTTACCGGCGCTGGCTGAACATCTGCAGGTCGGTACGGTATTTTTGTATCAGTGTCAGCATCATCAAAGTGGCACCGAAGCCTGGCGGCTGGCGATTTGGCGGGCACATCAGCATCAGGTGAAACATGATTTGGTGCATCTGGACGAAGCCATGCTGGCGCAGATTGATATCAAATCTGTACTGGCGAAAGGCGAAATCCTCGCAGGCCCCGTGGGGGAATTTGGCCCGGAGGTACAACAGTTGTTAAGTCAGAATGGTGTGCAAGGGCTGGCCATTCTTCCGGTGATGTCCGGTGAGTTGTGGTGGGGTTTTATTGGTTTTACCAGCCATCAGGCCGATTACCAGTGGAGCCAGAGTGAACTGGATACGCTGAAGTTATTGTCTGACACCATTGGCAACGCCATTAAGAGACAGCAGTTTGAAAACTCGCTGCAACAGGCTGCGGCAGTATTTGACAGCACCCGCGAAGGCATTATGGTGACCGACGCCAACAACAAAATAGTGCAGGTGAACCAGAGTCTGCTTGATATGCTGGGTTACGAGCAGGATGAAGTGCTGGGCCAAACCCCGGCCATGTTTGCGTCCGGGCGTCATGACAGCAGTTTTTATCTGGAGATGTGGCAGGAACTGCAAAAGCATGGTCACTGGCAGGGCGAGATCTGGAACAGGCGCAAAAATGGCGAAATTTATCCGGAGCTTTTGAGCATCAGCGCTATTTACGACCATCAGCAGCAGATTAAAAACTACGTGGCGGTATTTGCCGACATTACCCAGCTCAAAGCCTCACAACAGGAGCTGGAGTATCTGGCGCACCACGATGTACTGACCGGCTTGCCCAACCGGCTGATGATGTTAAGCCGGCTGGATGGCGCCATAGACGCCGCCACCCGGCACCAGCAGGGTTTTGCGCTGTTAATGCTGGATTTAGACAGGTTTAAATACGTCAACGACAGTTTTGGCCATCCGGCCGGAGATGAGTTGTTAAAACTGGTGGCTGAGCGCCTTGGCGGTAAGTTAAGGCCGGAAGATACACTGGCGCGCTTTGGCGGCGATGAATTTATGATTTTACTGCCGGTGCTGGAGCACGAAGAAGACGCAGGTCGTCTGGCCAGCGACATTATCCATGAGCTGAATCAACCGTTGTTGTTATCGAATAATACCGAAGTGCGCATTGGTATCAGCGTTGGCATTGCGCTATTTCCTCAGCATGGTGCAGAAGGTGCCATGTTATTGCAAAACGCCGATGCGGCGCTGTACCGCGCTAAAGAGCAGGGCCGCGGACGTTTTGCTTATTATTCTGACGATTTAACCCAATACGCCCGCACCCGCATTGAAATGGAATCCAAACTACGTAATGCCCTGGCTGAGCAGCAGTTTGTGGTGTACTTCCAGCCGCAAACCGACGTACAAAGTGGCGCTATAGTGGGGGCCGAAGCTTTGGTGCGTTGGTTAGACCCCGACAGTGGCTCAGGTCAAGGGCCAACATTGGTGCCACCTGGTGTCTTTATTCCTATTGCCGAAGACACAGGCCTGATTGGCGCTATTGGTGAAGTGGTGCTCAAACAAACCTGTGCTCAGGGCGCTGCCTGGTTAGCTGCCGGCCTGCCAGAGCTTAAACTGGCGGTCAATCTATCGTCGCATCAGTTTTCCCACGGTGATATTGCGGCAACGGTCAAACAAATTCTCGACGAAACCGGTTTCCCGCCGCATCTGCTGGAGCTGGAGCTGACAGAAAGCGCCATTATGGCCAATGAAAGCAGCGCTTTTGACACCTTAAATACCTTACACCAGCTGGGCATCGCCCTTGCCATCGACGATTTTGGTACAGGTTATTCATCCTTTTCCTATTTAAAAAAATACCAGCTGGACGTGCTTAAAATTGATAAAAGTTTTATTGATGATGTGCCACTTGATAACGACAGCAATGAAATTGTCAGCGCTATTATTTCGATGGCGCGGGTACTCAAACTTAAAACCCTGGCCGAAGGTGTTGAAGAGGCGGAACAGCTGGCCTTTCTGCGCGCCCATGGTTGTGATTTTTATCAGGGGTATTATTGCAGCAAACCCTTACCGGCCGCTGAGTTTGAAGTGTTGGTGCGGTCGGGGTTATGACAGCACAGCAACCTGTTTGCCGTCAGTTGTAAGCGTCAACATCTTTTTAGTTGATACTGGTCGCTGCCCGCTCGTCACTAACCCATGATTGACTGAGTCTCTCGCTTTGTTAGGCAAAATGAGAAGAAAACGTGATTGGTGCACTAAGGTCAGCCATGACCTGGTTTTTACCTTTGTTTTTGGCTTGGTAAAGTAATACATCAGCGCGCTGAACAGCTTTTTCTAAGCCTTCATCGTCGATTTGAGTGACACCAAAACTGGCAGTGAAGCAAAGTGACTCAGTGGAGAGCTCAATGACCTGCTTTGATGTTTGATGACAAATCCGGTTGGCAACCATATTCGCTTGTATCAGGTCCGTTTGGCGAAGCACCAGCAAAAACTCTTCACCACCCAGTCGTATCACCAAATCGTCAGGTCGCAGAGCCGATTGCAGTAAATGGCAAAACTTTCTGATCACTTGGTCACCAATACCGTGACCGTAAAGGTCATTGATGCGTTTAAAGTTATCAATGTCACACATCACAACACAGCCAAAGTTCAAAGCTTCGGGCTTTGCAGTGAGCTCAGAAAACAATCTCCTGTTATAGGCTCCGGACAGAGGGTCGATTTGCCCATCATTTTTGGTCTGCTCAATAATGTCATTCAGGAAAAGGGCGTACACAGCCGTAGTCAGAACGATGCCATTTAACAGAATAAACAGCAAAACTCGTAATGATGTCGTAATGCCCGGAATTGTCAGATTTACCAGTGCGGTGTTTGTGATCAGTGAGTTGGCCAGCAGCACATACAAGCAAATTTTTAAATAGCGATCGCCCTGATGAAATGACTTCTGGCTTCGATTCATCATCAATAAAGCGGTGACTAAAAGCAGCGTATGAAGCTGGGGCATGACAAGATTGCGCAACATAAACTGATCAATTAGCAGCAGTGCAGTTACTGCTGTTACTGTAAGTAAAAGGATGAATTGCCATGATCTGATTCGAAGCACGTAGCTACTATATCGCCTGCTTATAGCCACACAGATAAAAAAATAGCTACTGGCATAACCTAGATTGGCAAGTAAAACCGACAGCAGGCGAAGTTCAGGTAACTCTTGAGTCAGTACCTGAATAGAGCCTGCCGAAAAAGCAAAAGCCCAGGTCACGACGGCAAAACGTAAATAACGTAGAGCTCCTTTCGCGCCGGAAGAACCAGGTTGTGGAATTTGAAACAAACTAAAAGCCAGCAGTGCGGTACAAGCGGCTCCGATAGTGTTCAGCATTAGTAATAGAGTTGCATCCTGCATACTAAAAAGTCCATTTCAGTCAGAGAGTTCCAAAATTAGTGTTTCAAAAGTAAACAAGTTTTGCAATCAGCTAGAACATAAAATACTGATTTTTCATCTTTAGGAAAATTTAGGTTCTATGCCCGTTAAATTCAGATACCTGGATAACATGCAGCTTATTGCGTCGGCATCATTGCGTTTGCTTGTGCACTTCAACTAAAAAAATTTATCAGTGCCTAATAAGCTAGAAACTTTTATAAAGTTGCAAAGTGCCAGACCTATTATCCGTTATGAGCAGGATGAGTGGCGTTTGTTTAACATATAAGGCTGCATCAGCACAGGTTCTGATGCATGCCAGACAGTGGCGAAAATTTTTGGCTTAGCCCAATAAAAACCGGGCATGAAACCTTACATGTTGTTCAATAAAAGTCGCAATAAAATAATAACTATGGTCGTAGCCTGGCTGTAACTCATAAATCAGCTTTGTATTGCTGGCCGCAGCTGCTTGTTGTAGTGACTCGGGTTTAAGCTGGTTGGCCAAAAATTGATCGTCACCACCCTGGCTAACCAATATCGGCAGGCGGCTGCCGGTTTTGGCCAAAAGCATACTGGCGTCATATTGAGCCCAGCTGCTTTCATCAGCGCCTAAATAGGCAGTAAAAGCTTTTTGGCCCCAGTCACACCGGGTTGGGTTACAGATAGGGGCAAAAGCCGATACCGACAGATAATTTTGCGGCGCCCGCAGTGCCAGCACCAAAGCGCCGTGGCCCCCCATAGAATGGCCACTAATAGCTTTTTTGGCGGTAACAGGCAGGTTAGCTTCAATCAGCGCCGGTAATTCCTGCTGAATATAATCATCCATCCGGTAATGGCTGGCCCATGGCTCTTGGGTTGCATTGACATAAAAACCTGCGCCTAAACCTAAGTCGTAAGCCCCATCCGGTGCATCGGCAACATCTGCGCCTCTTGGGCTGGTGTCTGGAATAATCAGCGCCATACCAAGTTCGGCGGCGATACGCTGAGCGCCGGCTTTACTGGAAAAATTTTCATCGGTGCAGGTGAGACCCGACAACCAATACAAAGCCGGTACTTTATGTTGTGCGGCCTGTGGTGGTAAAAATACCGAAAATTGCATAGTGCAATTAAGCACTTTGGAGACGTGGCTATAACGCTGTTGTAAACCGCCAAAACAACGTTGACTGGAGACCAGTTGTAAATTCATTTTTTGCTCCGTTTTGTGTTTTTGCTAAAAATCCGCTTTGTAAATGCCGTTGCAAAAGCAGGCTTTTGGGGCTCTTATCGATAAAAAAGGCCAGCTAAACTGGCCTTTTGGCATTTTTATTCTGTAACCATTACCAATACTGCTAAGCTCGCGCAGTGATAATTAATAATGGATCACAGTACGAATCGATTTACCTTCGTGCATTAAATCAAATGCCTCGTTAATTTGCTCCAGCGGCATGGTGTGGGTAATAAAGGTATCGAGTTCAAACTCACCTTTTAAATAACGCTCCACATAATCCGGCAGTTCAGTGCGGCCCTTCACGCCACCAAAAGCAGTACCGCGCCAGACCCGGCCTGTCACCAGCTGGAAAGGGCGGGTTGAGATTTCGGCGCCACTTGGGGCTACCCCAATAATCACCGATTCACCCCAGCCTTTATGACAGCACTCTAAAGCTGAGCGCATGACATTGACATTGCCAATACATTCAAAGCTAAAGTCGACACCACCGTCGGTCATTTCCACAATGACATCCTGAATTGGCTTGTCGAATTTTTGTGGGTTAATCACATCTGTGGCGCCGAGTTTCAGTGCGATATCAAATTTGGCTTCGTTAATATCAATGGCAATAATACGGCTGGCTTTGGCCATCACAGCGCCGATAATGGCCGATAAACCAATACCACCCAAACCAAATACGGCAACAGTGTCGCCAGCTTTGACTTTAGCGGTATTCATCACTGCACCCATGCCGGTGGTGACGCCACAACCTAATAAACAGACTTTTTCCAAAGGGGCTTCTTTATTAATTTTGGCCAGCGCTATTTCCGGCAGCACCGTATATTCGCTGAAAGTTGAAGTGCCCATATAGTGATAAATTGGCTGGCCATCTTTGGAGAATCGGGTGGTGCCATCCGGCATTAAACCCTGGCCCTGAGTAGAGCGAATGGCCTGACATAAATTGGTTTTGCCACTTAAACAAAACTTACATTTGCCACACTCTGGTGTGTATAGGGGAATCACATGATCGCCAACCTGAACGCTGGTGACGCCTTCGCCTACAGCTTCTACCACACCAGCGCCTTCATGACCCAGAATACAAGGGAACTTGCCTTCAGAGTCGGCGCCAGACAGGGTATAAGCGTCGGTATGGCACACCCCAGTGGCGACCAGTTTGACGAGCACTTCCCCTTTTTGGGGTGGCATTAAATCCACTTCTTCAATTTTCAGTGGCTGGCCTGGTCCCCAGGCAACGGCGGCGCGGGTTTTAATCATTTGCATTGCAATGTCCTTGTTGTTGGCAGCTGGGCGAATTTTGTATAGCAGAAATACAGTGGGCAGTCTGTTACGGCTTTTGTTGATACAAGCCTAACCGGATAAATAACTGCTCCACTTCAGTACGAGCCCAGGGAGTTTTACGTAAAAAATTCAAACTGGATTTTAAACTGGGGTTTTCGCTGAAACATTTCAGCTTGATGTGACGGGCCAAACCCGGATAACCGCCATAATGCGCCAGTAACAAATTTAAGATTTGCTCCAGGGTAAAACCATGTAACGGATTTTTTGGCTGCGTAGTTTTTGTTGCGCTAGCTGCTGTAGTCGCGGTTTCTGCAGTTGCAGCGGCTTGCGTCTGTGCGGAATTGTTAGGTGTTGTAGTCATGATTTTGGTTTATCCGTCACTGGTGCCTGGTTGGGCAGCGCAGTATTCACTGCTGTTGATGCTGCAGGGGGTTGTGAAGGAATAGCCGCTGACTGACCGACGGGTGGGAATAACGCACGCCATTGACCATGCAGCCATTCATCCTCTGTGCCTATAGCCAGACTGGAACCGGGCAACAACGGGCTTGGTGCTGCCAGACCTTCCACTTTAAAACCATCGACCTGCCAATAAATTTTGCTGCTGCCAATCAGCTTCACCGGGTTGGCCGCTTGTGGGTCAATCAGTGCCACCTGGTAGATAAAAGAGCTAAAAGGCCCGCCATTACCGACTTCCCTTACTGCACTGGCCCACAGTACATTGGACTCCAGATATAAATCGGCGATGTCCCTCTGTTGTGGCTCGGCCTTTTCCGGTTGTGGCGCCTGCACCGCAATACGGCCTGGTTGCCAGTGAATGGCGCCTGCCGCCAAATCAAACTCACCCCAGACTAAACTGCCGGCCTTGCCTTTTCCACCGCGCTCACCCAGCAATAACAAATAACGGTTTGGCGCTTTGCTGACACAAACCAGACCTTCAAAGTTATCACCAGCCTGATCAGCATTATTGTCCTGCTCTATCGGCAAGGGGAAAGAAGCCAGCACACTGGCATACCCCTGATATAAACGGATATGAAACAACCGGCCAAACTCACCGTGCCAGCTGCCACTTTCACCTATTAAAAATTCATTGGGTCGGCCGGGCAGGGCACAGGCAGATTCCAAATCGCTGGCTGGCTGGTTATTGGGCCAGCCGGTGACAAAAACCGACTGATATGATGGCTGGCCTGTGGCGGATAATTGCAGCACACCCAGCCGGTCGCCGCTTTGGTCAATTTTTTTATCCTGCACCAATAAATAACGGTCGGCATCAATTTGTGCCATGGCGCTGATGCCTGGTACTGCGGTTTGTTGTTTTGGCCTGGCCAGCGTAAACCAACGTGGGTCTACCTCCAGCTGGAACAACAAAGGTGACATATTCTGGAAATAAGCGGCATTCACATCACACTGAATATTGTCCGGATAATGCTGTTTCCAGGGGTCGTTCACCAGATACACCCGGCCGTCTTTGACGGCAACACCCTCAAGCGCCGTTTGCACCATTTTTTCATACACAGGGCAAAGGCCTGAGTGATCGGTGGCAACATAAAAACTCAGTGGCTGCACATAAGGCATGACTCTGTTGGTTAAATCAAAGATCCACAGTTGATCATCATTACGCGCCACTGCCACCAGATAACCCGGATGGCCGGGTACCGGACTTGGTAAAAAGTCGATGCCATTAATAGGATGGCCTTTGTTGTCCAGCGGGGGCAGTGTCAGATTGGCGTCAATCACTTTGACAAAATTATCTTTGGCCCAAAAATCCGCGGTTAACCGGGTTTTAAAGATGGCAGGTTTAGTGGTGCTGTTTTTTTCCAATGCCAGATATAAATTCTGATGATCATCGACCGCCAGGCCTTCAATACCGTCATTGGGTAAATTGCCGACCTGCGCTTCCTGTGGAAATTGCACCGGTCGGACAGCGGTGACTTCCGCCTTGGTGAAATCGTCATTCAGGCTGATTTTCAGCAACAAAGTAGGGTAAGAAGTAGAATTGGTCTGGGCATATTTACGACTGCAGGCCGGGCTTAATTGCGCGCGGCTGGCATCTTCAGTCACAGTGATCAGGGTTTTGTCGTCAATTCTGTCCCAGGTTAGCGCTTCTAGGTCAGGTGAATTCACCAGATAATCGCCAAAACAGCTGCTGCGCACTTGATCTGAGATAGTGATAGGTACAGGCTCGTGATTAAAAGCGGCAGTTTTGGGATTGATGCGGAACAACTTCATCCGGTAAGCCGGATTGGCACTTTGATCACCTAAGCTAATCAGTTCGTCATGGCGCCAGGTCAGGCCGGATGTTTGTGGATCTGTTAATGCTTGCTGCTGCATATCGCGGATCCATTGTCCGGTTAATGCTTGTTCTGCAACGGCAGCCACAGGAGCCAGCATAGAAGATGCCAGCAACCAACAACAAATATTCAGTTTCATCTTGTTTTCGCAAGCCTTAGCTACTTCGACGTAGATTATGATGATGTCGGAACCTAAGGCGCTAATCTACCAGAAAAAGCGTAAACGGCATACCCGCGCCGCGCAATAGTCAAAGTGATAACATCAATTGCCGATTCAGGTTTTTCGGCTTGTCGCTCGGGCCTGATGCTGTTTTTGTTGTTGAAGTTTGAGTGCGTGACAACGGCAGATTACCAAAATCCAGCGACAAAAAAGCCCGCAGTAAGCGTAACACCATTCACTTAAGAATGCTTTGAGCGAACGGGATAGCGGGTTTTACTAATACGAACGGTCCTTTCTTTGGGCCGTTTTCTTTTTTCAGGCAGGATGTATCGTTTCACTCGTTCCCGCATGACCTTGAGTTTGGTTGGAATAGAGCCCGGTGCTGCGATAGCACACCATAAAATTTCATCCTGAATATCTCGTAACGCCATCACAAAACTGATGCGAAGCGGCGATACTTTCGCTTCTGTTGCGATACGGC
>Ga0209207_1000080_pt1 | contig 81562 bp, 66 predicted proteins | sample SaghotsprinmetaG_FD_184140 | JGI IMG/M metagenome (GOLD analysis project Ga0209207, IMG submission 184140) | Hot spring microbial communities from South Africa to study Microbial Dark Matter (Phase II) - Sagole hot spring metaG (SPAdes) (version 3) | ecosystem: Environmental > Aquatic > Thermal... | reverse complement strand
CCTCGTTCAGACCCAGGCGGAACACGGCCTCGGCCTTGTCCTGGCGGATCAGCGTCTGGGCCAGCATCAGGTAGGTGAGATTGGCTTCGCGGATTTCGGCGAGGAGTTGTTCGTTGGTCATGGCGGCGTCCTTATCCAGTCCCGGGTCGTGCCTTGCATGCCTCATGCATGTTTTCGCGATCCGTTGAAATGGATTGTGAATTCGGGCCAATCAAAAATTAAGTCGGGGGGTGGCTGTGCGCCGTGTCTGGTTGTCACACGGGGCTTGTAGGAATTTGCCTGACACGGCGTGCTGCGAATGCATTGGCCCCAGCGCAGTTCATGCAGCATGAAACTGGTGCGGCCCAGGCCAGCGGCCACCGTGCAAGGGCCGCCCCGCAGCGCTGGGGGCGTCCCCCTGCCCGCATCGCGCAGCGATGCGAGAGCGGGGGGGGGGAGGCGCGCAGCGCCTCAGGGGGGAGTCGATTTCTCCACCGGTCGCGTGGCATCGCTGCACCACTCGCTCCAGCTGCCCGCGAACAGCGCGGTCTGGCCGAGGCCGGCCAGCTCCAGGGCGATCACATTGGGGTTGGCCGTCACGCCGCTGCCGCAGTGGTTCACCACGCTGGCGGGGTCGCGCCCGGCCAGCAGGGCCAGGAACTCCGTGCGCAGCATCTCGGGGCTCTTGAAGCGGCCGTCCGGCCCGAAGTTGTCGGTGAAGGGGCGGTTGAGCGCTCCGGGAATATGGCCGGCCACGGGGTCGAGCGGTTCCACCTCGCCCCGGTAGCGCGGTGTGGCGCGGGCGTCGATAAGGGTCTGGCCCGGCAGGCCCAGGTGGTGGTGCACCTGCTGCGCGGTGACCAGTTGGCGCAGGGGGGCATCCACGCGGAAATGCGTGGAGGCACGGGGCTGCTCGCTGCCCTGTGCGAGCGATCCGCCGTTCTGCGTCCAGGCCTGCAGGCCGCCGTCGAGCACGGCCACGGCGTCGTGGCCCAGCCACTTGAGCATCCACCACAGGCGGCCGCAGAAGGCGCTGCCGTTGCGGTCATACACCACGGCCTGCATGCCGTTGCTGAAACCCACGCTGCCCAGCCAGGCGGCGAAATCCTCGCGCGTGGGCAGCGGGTGGCGCCCGCCCGAGGCGCGCGGGCCGGTGCCAGCCGAGAGCGCATGGTCGAGGTGTGCGTACAAGCCCCCCGGAATGTGGCCGCCAAGGTAGGCCTGCTCGCCCGCGCCGGGTGCGGCCAGGTCGAAGCTGCAGTCGAACACCATGAGGGGCTTGCCGCTCGCGGCCAGTGCGTGGAGTTCGGGGGTGGAGATCAGCGTGGTGTAGGACATGGCCAGTGCGTGGGGAAACGAAAAACGCCATTGTGGCCAATTTCCCGTCGACCACCTCCCATGCCGCGCGCAGCTGCTCAGTGTTCCTCGGCCGGGGCGCCGGGCGCCGCGCGTGCGCGCAGGATCGTGGCTACGATACCACTGCCCACGATCAGCACCATGCCGACCCAGCCGATCAGGGGAATCTGGTCGCCGAACAGCAGCACGCTGTAGAACGATGCGAACACGATGCCCGAATACTGCAGGTTGGCCACCACCAAGGTGCCACGCTGGGTGCGCGCACTCGCGTAGGCCTTGGTCATGCACAGCTGGCCGCCAGTGGCCAGAACCCCCAGGGGCAGCAGCCACAGGGCCTGCCAGCCGGGCCAGGCCGAGGCGCCAGTGACGAGCATGGCGGCGCCGCCAGCGACAGCCGAGCCCACCGCGAAATAGAACACGGTACGTGTTTCCGGTTCGCCAATGCGAGAAAGCGCCACCACCTGCATGTAGGCAAAGGCCGAGGTCACGCCCGACATCAGGCCCACCAGCCCGGCGAAGAGCTGCTCCTGGGTCTGGCCGATGCTGGGGCGCAGCATCAGCACCACACCGGCGAACCCCACCAGCACGGTCAGCACCAGCGGCCCTTGCAGCGCCGGGCGCGGGCTGGTGGCCGAGGGGCGCCAGGCCAGCAGCGCACCACCGATGAAGAAGGCGGCGATCCACACGCTGCTCATGTAGTTGAGCGTCATGGCCGTGGCCAGCGGCAGGTGGGCGATGGCGAAGAACCACGCGCCGAGCGAGACCACGCCGATCAGGCTGCGCCAGGCGTGCATGCCGGGGTATTGCGTGCCCAGTGTCACGCCTTGGGAACGCGCCAGTGCCCACATCACGGCGATGCTGATGAGACCGCGGTAGAACACCAGCTCGGCCGGGTTGAAGTAGCTAGATGCAATCTTGATGCACACGCCCATGCTGGCAAACAGGAACGCGCCCAGCACCATCCAGAGAGCTTGCATGGGATCAGGAACTGAAAATAAAAAAGCTGCTGGCGCTTGCGAATCAAGCGCCAGCAGCTATTGTATTGAGAGCAGAAAGAACGTGCTGGCCAGTGGGCTTCAGCGCGTGGGCACGGCCTCGCCCATGGCGGAGCGGTACCACTCGTGGAAGTGCTGCATGCCGTCTTCCATGGGACTCTGGTAGGGGCCGACCTCGTTGTCGCCACGCGCCAGCAGGGCCTTGCGGCCGGCGTCCATGCGCTCGCCGATCTCGTCGTCCTCGATGCAGGTCTCCATGTAGGCGGCCTGCTGGGCCTCGATGAACTCGCGCTCGAAGGCGACGATTTCCTCGGGGTAGTAGAACTCCACCATGTTCAGCGTCTTGTCCACACTGATGGGGTGCAGCGTGGAGACGGTGAGCACGTGCGGGTACCACTCCACCATGATGTGCGGGTAATAGGTGAGCCAGATCGCGCCGCGCTCGGGCAGCTTGCCCTCGCGGTATTTCAGCAGCACCTCGTGCCACTTCTTGTACACATCGGAGCCCGGCTTGCCGAAGGTGGAGGCCACGCCCACGGTCTGCACCGAGTATTCTTTCTGGAACTCCCACTTCAGGTCGTCGCAGGTGACGAAATTGCCCAGGCCGGGGTGGAACGGGCCGACGTGGTAGTCCTCCAGATAGACCTCGATGAAGGTCTTCCAGTTGTAGTTGCACTCGTGCAGCTCGATGCGGTCGAGCGCGAAGCCCTCGAAGGAGAGCTCGGCGCGCGGGCCCATGCCGGCAAGGTCGGCCTCGATGTCGCGGCCGTTGTCCTCGAACAGCAGGCCGTTCCACTCGCGCAGCTTGTAGTTGTTGAGGTTCAGGCAGGGGTCGTGCGCGAAATGCGGCGCGCCCAGCAGCTCGCCGCTGGGGCTGTAGGTCCAGCGGTGCACGGGGCAGACGATGTTGCCGCCCGCGCTGCCTTTCTGGTTGTCCTGCAGCGAGCCGCGCCCCTGCACCATGATGGCCTGGCGGTGGCGGCAGACGTTGGACACCAGTTCGACCCCGCCCTGGGCGTTGCGCACCAGCGCGCGGCCTTCGCCCTCCTGGGGCAGGGCGTGGTAGTCGCCCACGTTGGGCACGCTCAGGCTGTGGCCCACGTAGCGGGGGCCGCGCTGGAACAGCACTTCCATCTCGCGCTGGAATAGCGCAGCGTCGAAGTAGCTGGAAACGGGAAGTTGGCTTGCGGCCTGCTGCAGTCGAAGACTTAAATCAGACATGAAAGACCTGACCTAAAGACTCCCCACAGGGAGAAAGGGCGCCAGGGCGCGGAGGAAAAAATAAACCGGCAGGGAGCCGGTTTGCAGGGAATGGGATTATAGGGCGTGGGGTTATTGGTGTCGCTGATTCCCGCAGCCTCCATGCGTGTATTCGCTCCGGCCCGCAGAGCGCGGTGGTGTCACGGCGCCAGGGCCAGCCCTTGCGGAATGGGCGGTGCGTGGTATCGGCCTAAAATCGAACGTTTCAGCTTCCGCAGCCGCCTTCTCCATGCCCAAACCCAAAAACGCCGATCCGGCCAGCTACGAAGCAGCCCTGGAAGAACTGGAGCAACTGGTCGGCCGCATCGAGTCGGGCCAGATGCCCCTGGACCAGCTGCTGGCGGGCTACCAGCGGGGCGCGGCCCTGCTGGCGTTCTGCCGTGACAGGCTGGAGGCCGTGCAGGAGCAGGTCCGGGTGCTCGATGAAGGCACGCTGCAACCATGGACACAGGAATGAACGGCATGGCGCAGTGGGACCTGCAGGGCTGGAGCGGCGGCCATCTGGAACGCGTGGAACAGGCGCTGTCGCGCTGGGTGGGCGTGGATGCGCCCGGCGGCCTGGGCGATGCCATGCGCTATGCCGTGCTGGACGGCGGCAAGCGCCTGCGCCCGCTGCTGGTGCTGGCGGCGCGCGCCGCCGTGGCGTCGGCCGACGGCGCGGGCCAGGCGGCCGGGCACGACGAGGCCGCGCTGCGTGCCGCCTGCGCGGTCGAACTGATCCACGCCTATTCGCTGGTGCACGACGACATGCCGTGCATGGACAACGACGTGCTGCGCCGGGGCAAGCCCACGGTGCATGTGCAGTTCGGCGAGGCGCAGGCGCTGCTTGCGGGCGATGCGCTGCAGGCACTGGCCTTCGAACTGCTCACGCCCGAGGGCGCGGGCGTGCCCGAGCCGGTGCAGGCGCGCCTGTGCCGCCTGCTGGCGCATGCCGCTGGCGCGGCGGGCATGGCGGGCGGCCAGGCCATCGACCTGGCCAGCGTGGGCGTGGCGCTGGATGAGGCGCAACTGCGCCAGATGCACCGCCTCAAGACCGGCGCGCTCCTGCGGGGCAGCGTGATGATGGGCGCGGCCTGCGGCAGCGCCAGTGCTGCCGCGCTGGCGGGCCTGTCGCAGTATGGCGCCGCCGTGGGGCTGGCCTTCCAGGTGGTGGACGACATCCTCGACGTGACGCAGGACTCCGCCACCCTGGGCAAGACCGCCGGCAAGGATGCCGCCCAGGACAAGCCCACCTATGTCTCGCTGCTGGGCCTGGAGCGTGCGCAAGCCCACACCCGCGAACTGCTGGCCGAGGCCCATGCGGCGCTGGCCGCCAGCGGCCTGCCCGACACGCGCGCGCTGGCTGCACTGGCGGACATGGTGGTGAGCCGTTCACACTGAAAGACTCTCAGCCTCTGACGCTGATGCGCCATTTGGTATAAATTAGGCCTCAAACGCTTGCCCAATAAGCGTAAAAAGCTACAAAAAACATAGCAATGTCCACCAACCCCTATCCCCTGCTCCAGAGCGTGAACGACCCGGCCGACCTGCGCCGCCTCTCGCGCGCCGAGCTCAAGGCGCTGTCCACGGAGCTGCGGGCCTTCGTGCTCGACAGCGTTTCCAAGACTGGCGGCCACCTCAGCTCCAACCTGGGCACCGTGGAACTCACCGTGGCGTTGCACCATGTCTTCGACACGCCCTACGACCGGCTGGTGTGGGACGTGGGCCACCAGACCTACCCGCACAAGATCCTGACCGGCCGGCGCGAGCGCATGCACACGCTGCGCCAGCTGGGCGGCATCTCGGGCTTCCCGCAGCGCGCCGAGAGCGAGTACGATACCTTCGGCACCGCGCATTCCAGCACCAGCATTTCGGCGGCGCTGGGCATGGCGCTGGCGGCCCAGCGCAAGGGCGAGAAACGCCATGCCGTGGCCATCATCGGCGACGGCGCCATGACGGCGGGCATGGCCTTCGAGGCGCTGAACAACGCGGGCGTGCAGGACTGCAACCTGCTCGTCATCCTCAACGACAACGACATGAGCATCAGCCCGCCCGTGGGCGCGCTCAACCGCTACCTGGCCCAGCTCATGAGCGGCCAGTTCTACGCGGCGGCCAAGAACGTGGGCAAGAGCGTGCTCAAGAACGCGCCGCCGCTGCTCGAACTCGCCAAGCGCCTGGAACAGCAGGCCAAGGGCATGGTGGTGCCGGCCACGCTGTTCGAGAAGTTCGGCTTCAACTACATCGGCCCGATCGACGGCCACGACCTCGACTCGCTCATCCCCACGCTGGAGAACATCAAGGGCCTGGAAGGCCCGCAGTTCCTGCACGTGGTCACCAAGAAGGGCCAGGGCTACAAGCTGGCCGAAGCCGATCCCGTGGCCTACCACGGCCCCGGCAAGTTCGACCCCAGCGTCGGCCTGACGCAGCCCGCCACGCCGCCGAAGCAGACCTTCACCCAGGTGTTCGGCCAGTGGCTGTGCGACATGGCCGGGCAGGACGAGCGCCTCGTGGGCATCACGCCCGCCATGCGCGAGGGCTCGGGCATGGTCGAATTCCACCAGCGCTTCCCGGACCGCTATTACGACGTGGGCATCGCCGAGCAGCATGCCGTGACTTTTGCCGCCGGCATGGCCTGCGAGGGCGCCAAGCCAGTGGTGGCGATTTACTCCACCTTCCTGCAGCGCGCCTACGACCAGATGATCCACGACGTGGCGCTGCAGAACCTGCCTGTGGTGTTCGCGCTCGACCGCGCGGGTCTGGTGGGCGCCGACGGCGCAACGCACGCGGGCGCCTACGACATTCCGTTCGTGCGCTGCGTCCCGAACATGAGCCTGGCCTGCCCGGCCGACGAGCGCGAGTGCCGCCAGCTGCTGTCCACCGCCTTTGCGCAAAACCACCCCGTGGCCGTGCGCTACCCGCGCGGCGCGGGCGTGGGCGTTGCGCCGCTGCCCGGGCTCGACATGCTGCCGTTCGGCAAGGGCGAAGTGCGGCGCGCGCGCCAGGGCGGCGCCGATGCTTCCGGCCCGCGCATCGCCATCCTGGCCTTTGGCACGCTGCTCTACCCGGCGCTGGAGGCGGGCCAGGCGCTCGACGCCACCGTGGCCAACATGCGCTGGGCCAAGCCGCTCGACGTGGACCTGCTGCTCGAACTGGCGGCCAGCCACGATGCGCTGGTCACGGTGGAAGAGGGCGCCATTCTGGGCGGCGCGGGCAGTGCCGTGATGGAGGCCTTGAACGCTGCCGGCGTCGTGCGCCCGGTGCTCGCGCTGGGCCTGCCCGATGTGTTCATTGAGCACGGCGATCCGGCCAAGCTGCTGGCGCTTCAGGGGCTCGACGCGGCGGGCATCCAGCGCTCCATCGCCACCTGGTTTGGTGCCGTTACGGCCTGATCGCGGCCACTGGCGGCGGCCTGCGCGCGCCAGCCTTTGCGGCCTTGCTTGCAGAACCCTGAAGCCCTGTCCTCCAGCCCCTGTTTTCGCGGGAAAACCCGTAAAAGACAGGGGGGGCATGTTCCTACAATGAACCCGGCTCAACAAGTCCTCGGCGGGCCTGCTCCATGCACGGACGCCGGGTTGTGCAATCAATATTTCGGAGAGAACCTCATGGATCGTCGTTCAATCATCAAGCATGCCGGTATCGCAGGCGTGCTCGCCGCTGGAGTGGCACCGGCCGTGCACGCCCAGGCCGCCATTCGCTGGCGCCTGGCATCGAGCTTCCCCAAGTCGCTCGACACCATTTATGGCGGAGCCGAGGTGTTCTCCAAGGCTGTCAAGGCTATGTCGGGCGGCAAGTTCGAGATTTCTGTCCACTCCGGCGGCGAACTGATGCCCCCGTTTGGTGTGCTTGACGGCGTGCAGAACGCCACCGTGGAGATGGCCCACACCGTGCCGTACTACTTCTACGGCAAGAACCCAGCCTTTGCGTTGGGCTCCGCGATTCCCTTCGGCTTCAACGCGCGCCAGATGAATGCCTGGATGATGCATGGCAATGGCCGCAAGCTGATGAACGAGTTCTACGCTAACTTCAACGCCATCAGCTTTGCTGGCGGCAACACGGGCACCCAGATGGGTGGCTGGTATCGCAAGGAAATCAAGGCCCCCGCGGACTTCAAGGGCCTGAAGATGCGCTTGGGTGGCGGCTTGGTGGGTGAAGTCATGCAGAAGATGGGTGCTGTGCCCCAGAGCATTCCTGGCGGCGAAATCTACCAGTCGCTGGAAAAAGGCACCCTCGATGCTTGCGAATGGGTGGGACCGTATGATGACCAGAAACTGGGCTTCAACAAGGTGGCCCCGTTCTATTACTACCCTGGCTGGTGGGAAGGCGGTCCGGAGGTGGATTTCTTCATCAACAACAAGGCCTATGAAAGCCTGTCTGCGGATAACAAGGCCATCATCGATGCTGCTTCGGCGCTGGCCCACAACGACATGCTGGCCAAGTACGATGCGCTGAACCCACAGGCGCTCAAGCAGCTTGTTGGCGCCAAGACCAAGGTACTGCCCTTCCCGCAAGCCGTTCTGGAAGCTTCGTTCAAGGCCTCCATGGAAGTCTTCGCCGAGAACGATGCCAAGAGCCCCGAGTGGAAGAAGATTTACGCCGACATGCGCAATTTCCAGCGCGACCAGATTCTCTGGTTCCGTTTTGCTGAATCGCGTTTCGACACCTTCATGTCGACCCGCAAGCTGTAATCGAAGGGTTGGGCAGCGCTTGGTGCGCTGCATTCCCCCCCCCCCAGGCCCGCATGGCATATGCCCTGTGGGCTTTTTTGTTGCCTGGATGCGGGGCTATTGCGGCAGGTCCGCCGGTCAGTCCGTGTGTGCGGTGTTGCGGGGCGGCAATGCCGATGTCACCGTCGTTGGGCCGCCCGGGGGGCGATGCCAGCAAGGGACAGGCAAGCTTCGGGTGGTTGTTCCATACGCTGAGTTGAGCGCCTGCCAACGCGGCCACCCCAGATGTTGCATCACGCGCAGCATGTCAGCGGCGGCTGCATCGGGCTGTGTTGCCCGAGCAGCCGCCATCCAGTCTGCGCAAGCACAGCGCGATGGGTGTCTTACTTCAGGTCGTCGGCCAGCAGGCGCACGATGTTCTCGGCATTGGCCGAGGTCTCGGGCGCGCCAGCGGCATTGAGCACCGAGACCGTGGTGGCCTCGCCTTCGCTGCGCACGACGATGCGGTACTTGAGCGGTGGTACGGCCTTCTCGGAGCCGCTGAAGAGCCTGCCCAGGAAGCCCGGTTCCTTCTTGTCGGCCTTGGGCGCCACGTAGCGCACGAAATAGACGCCCTGGCTGCGGTCGCGGTCTTCCACGGTGAAGCCGGTGCGGTCCAGCGCCAGGCCGACGCGGCGCCAGGCGCGGTCGAAACCCTCGTCGATCTGCACCACGGGGACGTTGTTCACGCTGCCCACGCGCGCCACGGGGGGGCGCTGCGCCGAGGCGGCGGCCACGGCCTTGGCCTGTTCCTGGCTCACGCCCAGCTTGACCATCATGCGGCGCAGGAATTCGGTCTCCAGCTCGGGGTCGGCCGGGCGGGGCTGCCACACGGTGGATTCCTTGGTGCTGCTGCTGTAGACCTCGACCATGCCACGGTGGCTGACGTAGATCTCGGTGCCGCCCTGGGCGTTGCGCTCCATGCGCGTGCGGAATTTGTCGCGCTCGCCGGTGGAGTAGAGCGAGTCGAACACCTTGCCCAGCGTGCTGCGGATGATGTCCTGCGGAATCTTGGCGCGGTTCTCGGCCCAGTCGGTTTCCATGATGCCGATGTTGGCTTGGTCGGTCGCGAGCGTGAATCCGTTCTCCAGCCAGAACTCACGCACCGGCTCCCACAGCTTGTCGGCCGGGCGGCTTACCACCAGCCAGCGCTGGTTGCCGTTGCGTTCGATGCGCACGTCGCCCAGTCCCAGGGGCGCGGCTTGGGTGCCCGACGGTTGGGCCGCCTGGCCCGCCTGCAGGGCATTGGCCGAGACCACGCCGCCGGGCACGGCGTAGCGCGTGTCCCGCGAGAGCTGCTGGAGATCGGGTGGCACCTCCAGCGACGAGCCCTTGGCGGCGCTCTTGTAGTCGATTTTTTCGCCTTCCAGCACCGAGCAGGCGGACAGGGCGATGGTCAGGCCGAGCAGGCCCAGTCGTGCGGTATGGTTCACGCGGAAATCCTTTGGAATCTCGGGGGGCGTATGGGGTTCAAAGCAGGCCGGCGGCGCGCAGTGCGCCTTCCACCACGGCCTCGTTGCCCTGGGAAAGCGGCGTCATGGGCAGGCGCAGCGTGCCGCCGCACAGGCCCATGCGGGCCATGGCCCATTTCACGGGGATGGGGTTGGCCTCGACGAACAGGTGCTTGTGCACGGGCATGAGCTGGAACTGGATCTCCATGGCGCGGCGCACGTCGCCCGCCAGGGCGGCCACGCACAGCGCGTGCATCAGGCGCGGGGCCACGTTGGCCGTCACGCTGATGTTGCCGTGGCCGCCGCAGAGCATCAGGGCAACGGCGGTCGGGTCGTCGCCCGAATACACAGCGAAGTTCTTCGGCAGGTCGCGGATCAGCCACTGCGCACGCTCGATGTTGCCCGTGGCTTCCTTGATGCCGATGATGCCGGGCACCTGCGCCAGGCGCAGCACGGTGTCGTGCAGCATGTCGGCCACCGAGCGGCCGGGCACGTTGTACAGCACGATGGGCAGGTCGCCCGTGGCTTCGGCGATGGCCTTGAAATGCTGGTACTGGCCCTCTTGCGTGGGCTTGTTGTAGTAGGGCACGACCTGCAACTGGCTGTCGGCGCCGACCTTCTTGGCGAACTTGGCCAGCTCGATGGCTTCGGCCGTGGAATTGGCGCCGCAGCCGGCCATGATGGGCACGCGCTTGGCGGCCTGCTCCACGGCCACGCGGATGATCTCGCAATGCTCTTCCACGTTCACCGTGGGCGATTCGCCCGTGGTGCCCACCACGCCGATGCAGTCGGTGCCTTCCGCAACGTGCCAGTCGATCAGTTTGCGAAGCTGGGCGTAGTCCACGCTGCCATCTTCGTGCATGGGGGTGACAAGGGCGACGATGCTGCCGGTCAGGGGGGCGGTGGGAGAGGTCATGTCCGCAGTCAAAAACGGTAAAAGAGCATTCTAACTAGGAGAGTGCGCGCAGGTGATGGCGTGCCGGTGTCGGCCCGTCCTCCGCCAGGCGCACGGCGGCGATGCGCTGCACGAAGCGCGCCGGGGCATCGAGAAAACCGTCCTCGTAGGCCACCACGCGCAGCGCGGCGCAGGCCGTGAGCAGTTCCCCGGGGCGCAGCAGGAAGTCGGGCCGCGCGGGGCGGCCCACGGTCTCGTTGCCGCTGGCGAAGGTTTCATAGAGCAGCACGCCGCCGGGGGCCACGCTGTGCACGATGGTGGGCAGCAGCGGCCGCCACAGGTAGTTCGTCACCACCACGGCGCCGAACGCGCGGCCCGCCAGGGGCCAGGGGCCGTTTTCGATGTCGGCGGCGATGGCCTCGCCCACTGCGGCCGCTGCCTGCACGGCCAGCGGGTCGCGGTCGATGCCGGTCACGGCGTGGCCGCGCTCGTGGAACCAGCGCAGGTGGCGCCCTGCCCCGCAGGCCACGTCGAGCACCGCGGCGCCCGGCGGCACCAGGTGCGACCAGCGGCGCACCCATTCGGAAGGTGCCTCCGTGCCCCGGGCAGAGGAAATGGTTACTTCAAAATTCATAGCTGCTTGCGCTTGATCTATAAGCGCTGGAGGCTGATTTTGCCTAAAAACAGGCCCACACCTGGTCGGCCAGCATGAGCATGAAGCCCGGGTCGCGGTAGAGCAGCAGCACCGCCAGCAGCGCGAGCAGCACCAGCGCCCAGCCCAGCCAGCGGCGCCAGGCGCGAGGGGTGGGGGGCGTGGTGGATGTCATGGCCGGATCAGGCAGGTTGGGGCGCCGTGCGCTGCAGCGGCTGCTCGCGCACGGGCAGGTTGACCAGGCAGGCCAGCACGCCCAGGCCGATGGAGATGTACCAGACGATGTCGTAGCTGCCGGTGCGGTCGTACAGGACGCCGCCCAGCCACACGCCCATGAAGCTGCCGATCTGGTGGCTGAAGAACACCAGGCCGCCCAGCATGGACAGGTGCTGCACGCCGAAGATCTGCGCGATGGTGGCATTGGTGGGCGGCACGGTGGAGAGCCACAGCATGCCCATCACGGCCGAGAACACGTACACCGACATCGGCGAGATCGGCACCAGCAGGAAGACCACGATGACCACCGAGCGCGCCAGATAGATGAAGGCCAGGATGAAGCGGCGCGGCATGCGCTGGCCCAGCGAGCCCGCGATGTAGGTGCCGAACACGTTGAACAGCCCGATCAGCGCCAGCGAGAAGCTCGCCACCTGGGGCGAGAGGCCCAGGTCCTTGATGTAGCTGGGCATGTGCACCGCGATGAACACCACCTGGAAGCCGCAGACGAAGTAGCCCAGCGTCAGCAGCGTGAAGCTGGGCGTGCGCACGGCCTCGGCCAGCGCCTGGCCCACGGTCTGGCTGCGCTGCGCCGGGGCCGCGCCCTGGAAGCCCGGCTCGCGCAGCCCGAAAGCCAGCGGAACGATCAGCAGCACCAGCAGCGAGAGTGCCAGCAGCGCGTCCTGCCAGCCCAGGCTGGTGATCAGGAAACCCTCCACCGGCACCATGAGGAACTGGCCGAACGACCCGGCCGCCGCCGCCACGCCCATGGCCCAGGAGCGCTTCTCGGGTGCGATCTGGCGCCCCAGCACGCCATAGATCACGGCGTAGGTGGTGCCCGCCTGTGCCGCGCCGATGAGCAGGCCGGTGGTCAGGGCGAACAGCAGGGTGGTGGGCGAGAGCGCCATGCCCACCAGGCCCAGGCCGTAGAGGATGGCGCCCACGATGAGCACGCGGAAGGCGCCGAAGCGGTCGGCCGCCATGCCCGCGAACACACCCACCAGGCCCCAGGCAATGTTCTGGATGGCGAGCGCTAGCGCGAAGGACTGGCGCGTCCAGCCCATCTCCTGCGTGATGGGCTGCAGCCACAGGCCGAAGCCATGGCGGATGCCCATGGACAGCGTCACGATGGCGGCGCCGCAGGCCAGCACCTGGAACATGGACAGTTTCGGGGGATTCGTATGCATACACTGCAATGTAGCGAGATTGCAGGAAATCTGCCTGCACACCGGCGACCGGTACAGACGCTGCAGGTGTCATGCCTGTGAATCCATACAGCACTACAATCCGCGCCCATGGCAGTCAAACCCGTTTCCGCATCCGAATACTCCGAAGGCTCGATCCGCGTGCTCAAGGGCCTGGAGCCCGTCAAGCAGCGCCCGGGCATGTACACCCGCACGGACAACCCCCTGCACATCATCCAGGAGGTGCTGGACAACGCCGCCGACGAGGCCTTGGCGGGCTTCGGCAAGAAGATCAAGGTCACGCTGCACCAGGACGGCTCGGTCAGCGTGGAGGACGACGGCCGGGGCATCCCCTTCGGCCTGCACCCCGAGGAAAAGGCCCCGGTGATCGAACTCGTGTTCACCCGCCTGCACGCCGGCGGCAAGTTCGACAAGGGCAAGGGCGGCGCCTACAGCTTCTCGGGCGGCCTGCACGGCGTGGGCGTGAGCGTGACCAATGCTTTGGCCACACGGCTCGAAGCCACCAGCCACCGCGAGGGCCAGGCCGCGCGCCTGGTGTTTTCGGGGGGTGATGTGGTCGAGCCCCTGGTGGCGCGGCCGCTGGAGGGCGGCGAGCGCAAGCAGGGCACCACGGTGCGCGTGTGGCCCGATGCCAAGTATTTCGAGTCGAGCAGCCTGCCCATGGGCGAGTTGACCCACCTGCTGCGCAGCAAGGCCGTGCTGATGCCGGGCGTCTCGGTCACGCTCGCCAACGAGAAGACGCGCGACACCCAGACCTGGCAGTACAAGGGCGGCCTGCGCGACTACCTGATGCAGACGCTCAGCGCCGACCCGGTGATTCCGCTGTTCGAGGGCGAGGGCTTTGCCGACGCCGGCCATGACAGCTTCGCCGAGGGCGAGGGCGCCGCCTGGGCCGTGGCCTTCACCGAGGACGGCCAGCCGGTGCGCGAGAGCTACGTCAACCTCATCCCCACGAGTGCGGGCGGCACGCACGAGAGCGGCCTGCGCGACGGCCTGTTCCAGGCCGTCAAATCCTTCATCGAACTGCACTCGCTGTTGCCCAAGGGCGTGAAGCTGCTGCCCGAGGACGTGTTCGCGCGCGCCAGCTATGTGCTGTCGGCCAAGGTGCTCGACCCGCAGTTCCAGGGCCAGATCAAGGAACGCCTGAACTCGCGCGACGCCGTGCGCCTGGTGTCGAGCTTCGTGCGCCCGGCGCTCGAACTGTGGCTCAACCAGCATGTGGACTACGGCAAGAAGCTGGCCGAACTGGCCATCAAGGCCGCGCAGACGCGGCAGAAGGCCGGCCAGAAGGTGGAAAAGCGCAAGGGCTCGGGCGTGGCCGTGCTGCCCGGCAAGCTGACCGATTGCGAAAGCCGCGACATCAGCCACAACGAGGTCTTCCTGGTCGAGGGCGACTCGGCCGGCGGCAGCGCCAAGATGGGCCGCGACAAGGAAAGCCAGGCTATCCTGCCGCTGCGCGGCAAGGTGCTCAACACCTGGGAGGTGGACCGCGACCGTTTGTTCGCCAACAACGAGATCCATGACATCTCGGTGGCCATCGGCGTCGATCCGCACGGCCCCAATGACTCGCCCGACCTCTCGGGCCTGCGCTACGGCAAGGTCTGCATCCTGTCGGACGCCGACGTGGACGGCTCGCACATCCAGGTGCTGCTGCTCACGCTGTTCTTCCGCCATTTCCCCAAGCTCATCGAGACTGGCCATATCTACGTGGCGCGCCCGCCGCTGTTCCGCGTGGATGTACCGGCGCGCGGCAAGAAGCCCGCCGCCAAGATGTATGCGCTGGACGAGGGTGAGCTGACCGCCATCCTCGACAAGGCCGAAAAAGACGGCGTCCCGCGCGAGAAGTGCCAGATCAGCCGCTTCAAGGGCTTGGGCGAGATGAACGCCGAGCAGCTCTGGGAAACCACGCTCAACCCCGATACCCGGCGCCTGCTCCCCGTGCAGCTGGGTGGCATGGATTTCGCTGCCACCGAGGGCCTCATCACCAAGCTCATGGGCAAGGGCGAGGCCGCCGCGCGGCGCGAACTCATGGAGCTGCATGGCGATGCGGTCGAGATCGACATCTGATTTCGCCATGGGCATGGTTCAAAGGTTTTTTGGCCTCCTGCGCTTGCTGGCCGTGCCCTGCGTGCTATTGTTTTCGCAGCAGTCGGCCCACGCAGACCTCTGGGCCTACGTGGACGAGCGCGGCGTGGCGCATTTCGCTGCCGAGCAGGCCGATGCGCGCTACCAGCTGTTCTTCCGCGGCGCTGCGTTTGACAGTGCGCACCCGCTTTCCGAGGGGGCGCCGCCGCCGTCAGGCGCCTTGCCCGCCACGGGTGCGCGCCTGCTGGCTTTCTTCGAAATCTCGCCCGATTACCAGCGCGTGCGCCACCATCTGCGCGCGGCCGCGCGCCGCCATGGTGTGGAGTACGCACTGCTCCAGGCCCTGATCGCCGCCGAATCAGGCTTTGACGCGGCCGCCGTCTCGCCCCGGGGCGCCATCGGCCTGATGCAGCTCATGCCCGCCACGGCCAGCCGCTTCGGCGTGGTGGCCGATGCCCGGCGCACCGTGGAGCAAAAACTGGCAGATCCTGCCGTGAATGTGCCTGTGGGCACCCGCTACCTGCGGTACCTGCTTGACCTTTTTCCGGGCCGCATGGACCTGGCCCTGGCGGCCTACAACGCGGGCGAGGGGGCCGTGCAGCGTGCGGGCCGCCAGATTCCGCCGTTCAAGGAAACCCGCAACTATGTGCGCACCGTGATGGGCCTGTATGCCCAGCTCCAACCCCCGGCCCCCGTGCTGGCGCACCGCGCCGCGCCGGGCCGTAGGCAATTTCCGCCGGGGGGCGATGCCCTCCCCGCGAGCCCGCTGCCGCCTGTGCGTGTGGCGCAGACCCTGAACCTGATTGCAATCGAAGCCAACGAATGAGCGACCAACCCACCCTCGATTTCACGACCTCCGGTGACGGGGACGACGCCCTGGGCCTGGCGGGCTACGCCCAGCGCGCCTACCTGGAATACGCGCTGTCCGTCGTCAAGGGCCGCGCGCTGCCCGACGTGTGTGACGGCCTCAAGCCCGTGCAGCGCCGCATCCTCTACGCCATGGACCAGATGGGCCTGGGCTACAGCGGCCCCAACCGCAATGTGGCGGCCAAGCCGGTCAAGAGTGCCCGCGTGGTGGGCGATGTGCTGGGGCGCTTTCACCCGCACGGCGACCAGTCCGCCTACGACGCGCTCGTGCGGCTGGCGCAGGACTTTTCGCAGCGCTACCCGTTGATCGACGGCCAGGGCAACTTCGGCAGCCGCGACGGCGACGGCGCGGCTGCCATGCGCTACACCGAGGCCCGCCTCTCCCGGATCACCGGCCTGCTGCTCGACGAGATCGGCGAAGGCACGGTCGATTTCATGCCCAACTACGACGGCTCCACGCAGGAGCCGCGCCAGCTGCCCGCGCGCCTGCCGTTCGCGCTGCTCAACGGCGCCAGCGGCATCGCCGTGGGCCTGGCCACCGAGATTCCCAGCCACAACCTGCGCGAAATTGCCGACGCCTGCGTGGCGCTGATCAAGACACCATCGCTCAGTCAGGACGAGCTGCTGGCCATCGTGCCCGGCCCGGACTACCCGGGCGGTGGGCAGATCATCAGCAGTGCGGCCGACATCGCGGATGCCTACCGCACCGGGCGCGGCAGCCTCAAGGTGCGTGCGCGCTGGAAGATCGAGGACCTGGCGCGCGGCCAGTGGCAGATGGTGGTGACCGAGCTACCGCCGGGCGTGAGCAGCCAGAAGGTGCTCGAAGAGATAGAGGAAATCACCAACCCCAAGGTCAAGGCGGGCAAGAAGGCCCTGAGCCAGGAGCAGAACCAGCTCAAGGCCAGCATGCTGGCCGTGCTCGACGGCGTGCGCGACGAGTCCAGCAAGGACGCGCCCGTGCGCCTGGTGTTCGAGCCCAAGACCGGCAAGGTGCCGCAGCAGGAGCTGACCACCGCGCTGCTGGCGCACACCAGCCTGGAGACCTCGGCGCCCATCAACCTCACCATGGTGGGCCTGGACGGCAAGCCGGTGCAGAAGTCACTGCGCCAGATGCTGGAGGAGTGGATCGCCTTCCGCCAGACCACCATCACGCGGCGCAGCCAGCACCGGCTGGACAAGGTGCTGGACCGCATCCACATCCTTGAAGGGCGGCAGATGGTGCTGCTCAACATCGACGAGGTGATCGCCATCATCCGCCAGTCGGACGAGCCCAAGGCCGCGTTGATCGCGCGCTTCAAACTGAGCGACCGGCAGGCCGAGGACATCCTGGAGATCCGTCTGCGCCAGCTCGCACGCCTGGAAGCCATCAAGATCGAGCAGGAGCTGAAGGAGCTGCGAGAAAACCAGGGCAAGCTGGAGGAAATCCTCGGCAACCCGGCTGCGCTGCGCCGCCTGATGGTCAAGGAGATCGAGCAGGACGCCAAGCAGTTTGCCGACGCACGCCGTACCCTGATCCAGGCCGAGAAAAAAGCCGTGGTCGAAGTGAAAGTGGTGGACGAGCCTGTCACCGTGGTGGTGTCGCAGAAAGGCTGGGTGCGCGCACGCACCGGCCATGGTCACGAGGCCGCGAGCTTTGCCTTCAAGGCGGGCGACGGGCTCTACGGCACGTTCGAGTGCCGCACGGTCGATACCTTTCTCGTCTTCGGCCACAACGGCCGTATCTATTCGGTGCCCGTGGCACAACTGCCTGGCGCGCGCGGCGACGGCCAGCCCGTCACCACGCTGATCGACCTGGAGCCCGGCAGCGCCATTGCCCACTACTTCGCCGGCCCCGCCACGGCGCAGCTGCTGCTGGCCAGCACGGGTGGCTACGGCTTCCTGGCCATGGTGGAGAACATGGTTTCACGCCAGCGCGGCGGCAAGGCCTTCATCACCGTGGGGGAGGGCGAGGCCATCTGCGCACCCTCGCATGCGGCGCATTCCAGCGGCAGCCAGCCTTTGGCACCTGCCACCCATGTGGCCTGCGCCTCGGTGGGTGGGCGCATCCTCACCTTCGAAATCGGCGAGCTCAAGCTGATGGAGAAGGGCGGGCGTGGGCTGATGCTGATCGACCTGGAAGACAAGGACCAGCTCGCCGGTGCAGCCGCCTACACGCGCAGCGTCCGCATCGAGGGGCTGGGGCGTGGCGGCAAGGCGCGTGACGAAACGCTGGAGATCCGTTCGCTCAATAACGCCCGTGCCGCGCGCGGCCGCAAGGGCAAGGCGGCCGACCTGGGGTTCAAGCCATCGTCCGTCACGCGGGTGGAGTAGGCCAGCCCATCAGCGCCATCGGCGGTACGCCGGTGTCCCGCAGGGCGGTTGTAAAAATGTGAAAAAACGCGCACCATGATCGTGCAGCCGATTGTTCGATAAGCAAAAAAAGGGGGCGCGCATGGTGAAACAGTTGCGAATGGCACACAAACTGTGGGTGGCTGTGGTGGTCATCGTGGTGATGCTGGTGGCCGTGGTCGGTTTTTCGGGCTACCGCTCTGCCAAGGTGCAGGCGCAGGCCGATGCCGTCATCCAGGATGCCACCGCCCGTGTCGAGGCGGCCATCCGCTGGACTGGCCTGACCGAGACCAATGCCGCCCGCACCCAGGCGCTGATCGTCAGCAGCGACCCGGCGGTGGAGGTGGAGTTCAAGGATGCGATCGCCGCCACTTCCGCGCAGATCAGCGAGGTGCAGAAGTCGCTCGAAGCCATGGCCCTGTCCGATGCCGACAAGGTGCAGATGGGCAAGATCGCCGCCGCCCGCAAAGCCATGATCGATCTGCGCGGGCAGGCGCGCAAGCTCAAGGAAGACGGCCAGCATGACCAGGCGGTCACCCTGGTCGCGCAACAGTACAACCCGGCCGTCGCCGCCTATCTGCAGACACTGCGGGACTTCGTCAAGATGCAGCAGCAAAGCTCGCTGGAGCGGCAGCAGCAGCTTGCAGGCGAGCGCATGCTGACGGTGCAGCTGGCGGGCGCCATGGTGCTGCTGGTGCTGGTGAGCATCGGGCTGGGGGCGTACTACCTCATCGGAAACATTCAGCGCCCGCTGAACGAGGCGGGTGCCCTGGCGCAACGCATTGCGGGCGGTGATCTCAGTGCCCAGGGAACCGTCACCCGCAGCGACGAATTCGGCGACCTGCTGCGCTCGCTCTATGCCATGAGCGAGGCCCTGGGCCGCATGGTGCACCAGGTGCGCCAGAGCACCGACAGCATTGCCACGGCCAGCGCAGAGATTGCCACGGGTAACCACGACCTGTCGGCCCGCACCGAGCAGACCGCGAGCAACCTGCAGCAAACCGCTGCCGCCATGGAGCAGTTCACCAGCACCATCCAGCAAAGCGCGGCCAGTGCGCAGCAGGCCAGCGCCCTGGCGTCCGGGGCCTCGGGCGTGGCGCGCCGGGGCGGCGACGTGGTCAAGCAGGTGGTGGCCACGATGGAGGACATCCACCAGAGCAGCCAGAAAATCGCTGACATCATCGGAGTGATCGACGGCATTGCCTTCCAGACCAATATCCTGGCGCTCAATGCCGCGGTGGAGGCCGCGCGCGCGGGGGATCAGGGCCGGGGTTTTGCCGTGGTGGCGAGCGAGGTGCGCAGCCTGGCCGGACGCAGCGCCGAGGCGGCCAAGGAGATCAAGCAGCTCATTGGCGCCTCGGTCGAGAAAGTGGCGCTGGGTTCGAGCCTGGTGCAGGATGCCGGCACCACCATGCAGGACATCGTGCAGTCGGTGCAGCGTGTCACCGACATGATTGGCGAAGTCACCGCCGCCAGCACCGAGCAGAGCACGGGCATTGGTCAGGTCAACCAGGCCGTGGTCAACCTGGACCAGATGACGCAGCAGAACGCCGCGCTGGTGGAACAAAGCACCGCCGCCGCGCAAAGCCTGCGCGAACAGGCGCAGCAGCTGGCGCAGGCGGTGTCGGTGTTCAAGGTTCAGGGCGGTGGCCCGCAGTTTGCGGCCCCTGCGGCGCGCAGCGCTCCGGCCAGCGCGGCCCCCGTGGCGGCCGCGGCGCCCCGCAAGCCCGCCGTCCGCGCGCAGGCCCCCCAGACCGCAGCGCGGCTGGCCCGGTCCGAAGGCCCGGTCGCACCGTCGCGGCCAGCCAGGGCGCAGCCTGCGGCCAAACCGGCGGCAGCCGCGCCCCGCGTGGCACCCGCCGGAGGCGAGGACGACTGGGAATCCTTCTGACACTGCCCGCCCGTGAGGGCGGTGCGGGCGGGGATCAGGCCAGTTCGGCGATCAGTTCGATTTCCACGCAGGCGCCCAGGGGAATCTGTGCCACGCCGAAAGCGCTGCGCGCATGCAGGCCCGCTTCGCCGAACACTTCGCCCAGCAGTTCGCTGGCGCCGTTGGTCACGAGGTGCTGCTCGGTGTAGTCGCCCGTGGAGTTCACCAGACTCATCAACTTGACGATGCGCTTGACGCGGTTCAGGTCGCCGCCGCAGGCTGCGTGCAGCGTGCCCATGAGGTCGATGGCCACGGCACGCGCGGCCAGCTTGCCTTCTTCGGTGGTGATGTTGCGGCCAAATTGCGCGGCCCAGGGCTTGCCATCCTTGCGGGCGATGTGGCCGCTCAGAAACACCAGGTTGCCGGTCTGCACGAAGGGCACGTAGGCGGCCGCAGGCACAGCCACGGGCGGCAGGGTGATGTTGAGGGCGGAAAGCTTGTCGTAAACGCTCATGGTGTTCCTTGTGAAAACGGTTGTCCGGCCGGAAGGAGCGGGACGCTCCGGCATGCCGCCGGGTGTGGCATGCGGGCCAAGGCCTCGCATGTTACACAGGCGGCCCGGTGGCGGGGTGTCCGGCCCCAGGCGCGGGCGGTTTTCCCGCGCGCGCGGGTTGCCATGGCGGTGTTGCCGGGCTGCCGTAGCATCGGCCCATGCCGCACGCCGCCAGCATGCCCTCCTGCCCGCCGCCCGTACGGCCGGTGGGGTGGTGGCCGCTGGTGCTGTCGGGCGCCGTGGCGGGCGCCGCGCTGCAGCTCCAGCAGCCAGCGCTGTGGCCCCTGGGGGCCTATGCGGCGCTGGGCCTGCTGGCGGGCGTGCTGGCATGGGTTGCCGGGCGTGCGCGGCGGTGGCCCGTGCCGGTGCGTGGTGCGGCCATGGCCAGCGCGGCCGTGCTGGCGGTGCTGGCCCTCACCGGTCTGCGGGCGGGCCACTTTGCCGCAGGGGCGCTGAACCCTGCGCTGGAGGGGCAGGACATCCAGGTCACCGGCGTTGTCGCCGCCATGCCGCAACCCATTGACGCCGGGTTGCGGCTGCGCCTGGCAGTGGAGTCGGCCACCCGGGACGGCGTGCCGGTGCGCCTGCCTGCGCTGATCGACCTGGGCTGGTACCGGGGCCTGTTGCAGGAGGCGCCGGACCAGGCGCAGCCGCAGCGCCAGCCGCTGCCGCTGCGCGCCGGGGAGCGCTGGGCGATGACGGTGCGCCTGAAAGCGCCGCATGGCGCGCGCAACCCGCATGGTTTCGACTACGAGCTGTGGCTCTGGGAGCAGGGCGTGCAGGCCACGGGGTACGTGCGTGCCGGGCTGCGCGATGCGCCGCCACGGCGCATCGCGGACACCTGGCGCCACCCTGTGGAGCGGGCACGGCAGGCGGTGCGCGACGCCATCTTCGACACCTTGGCGCCCGATGCCACGGACGCCCGCAGCGTGCGGCTGGCGGGCGTGGTGGCCGCACTGGTGACGGGCGACCAGCGCGCCATTGACCGCGCCGACTGGGACATCTTTCGTGCCACGGGCGTGGCCCACCTCATGAGCATTTCGGGCCTGCACATCACGCTGTTCGCATGGCTCGCCGCCGCCGTGGTGCGGGTGCTGTGGCGGCGCTCGCAGCGCCTGTGCCTGATACTGCCCGCGCCGTCTGCAGCCCTGGCGGGCGGCTTGTTGCTGGCGGCGCTGTACGCGCTTTTCAGCGGCTGGGGCGTGCCCGCGCAGCGCACGGTGATGATGCTGGCCGCCGTGACGCTGCTGCGCCTGGGCGGGCGGCGCTGGCCCTGGCCGCAGGTGTGGCTGCTGGCCTGCGCCGTGGTGGTGGTGCCCGACCCGTGGGCCTTGCTGCAACCGGGCTTCTGGCTCAGTTTTGTGGCGGTGGCGGTGTTGTTTGCTACGGATGTTGTAGCTGCAAGCGCAAGGAAGACGGGCGTTGGAGGCCAATTTTTATCCTTATTGCGCGAACAGTGGGTGGTCACGCTGGCGCTCACGCCGCTGGGCCTGCTGCTGTTTGGCCAGGTGTCGCTGGTGGGGTTGGCGGCCAATGTGCTGGCCATTCCGTGGGTGACGCTGGTGGTCACGCCGCTGGCGTTTGCCGGGGTGGTCTGGGCCCCCCTGTGGCAGGTGGCGGCCTGGGGCGTGCAGGGCCTCGCGCTGGTGTTGCAATGGTTGGCGGCCTGGCCCTGGGCGCAGCTCGCGGTGCCTGCTGCGCCGCTGTGGGCGGGCATGGCGGCGGTGGCCGGTGGCGTGCTGCTGGCTTTGCGCCTGCCCTGGCAGGTGCGCCTGCTGGGCCTGCCTTTGCTGCTGCCGGTGCTGCTGTGGCAGGACACCCGGCCGCCGCCGGGCCGGTTTGAGCTGCTGGCGGCCGACGTGGGGCAGGGCAACGCCGTGCTGGTGCGCACGGCCACGCACACTCTGCTGTATGACGCGGGTCCACGCTACAGCCGCGTGAGCGATGCCGGTGCGCGCGTGCTGGTGCCGCTGCTGCGCGCGCTGGGAGAACGGGTGGATGTGCTGATGCTCAGCCACCGCGACACCGACCACACGGGAGGCGCTGCCGCCGTGCGGGCCCAGCAGCCCCAGGCGCGCCTGACCGGCTCCATCGCGGGCGACCCGGCATTGCAGGCCCTGGGGCCTGCCGACCCCTGTCTGGCGGGGCAGCGCTGGCAGTGGGACGGCGTGGTTTTCGAGCTGCTGCACCCGCCGGCGGCCACGGTGGCAGGCGGGCTGCGGGGCCAGCGCTCCAACGCGCTCAGCTGTGTGCTGCGGGTGGCCGATGCCCACGGCACGGCCGCGCTGCTGGCGGGCGACATCGAGGCCGCGCAGGAGCAGACCCTGCTTGCGCAGGGCGCCCCTCTGAAGGCCGATGTGCTGCTGCTGCCCCACCATGGCAGCAAGACCTCGTCGAGCGCCCCATTTCTGGACGCCGTTCAGCCGCGCACCGCCCTGGTGCAGGCCGCCTACCGCAGCCGCTTTGGCCACCCCGCGCCCGAGGTGCTGGCGCGCCTGGAGGCACGCGGCATCGCCGTGGTGGAATCCGCGCGCTGCGGCGCGGCCCGCTGGTCGTCGGCGGTGCCCGGCCAGGTGCGCTGCGAGCGCGATGACAACCCACGCTACTGGGCGCACCGGCCGCCGCCGCGTTGAAGATCCAGGTGGTTTTGCGGCTGGGTTGGCGTACAACTTGCTATCCTGAGCCCAGGAGGCCCGCGATGCAGAAATTCGACGAGATGTACGCCATGCTGCCGTTCGATGGCAGCGATGTGCGTGAACACTACAAACGCTATGGCCACTGGCTGGCGCGCCAGGCACCGGCCACCATGGAGGCGCGCCGCGCAGAGGCCGAGATGATCTTCCGGCGCGTGGGCATCACCTTCGCCGTGTATGGCGACAAGGACGAGGGCGGCGCGGGCAACGAGCGCCTGATCCCGTTCGACCTGGTGCCGCGCATCATTCCGGCGCAGGAGTGGGCCACCATGGAGCGCGGACTGGTGCAGCGCGTGACGGCACTCAACCGCTTCATCCACGACGTCTACCACGGCCAGGAGATCCTGCGTGCGGGCATCGTCCCGGCCGACCTGGTGCAGGGCAACGCCCAGTACCGCCCCGAAATGGCGGGCGTGAAGGTGCCGCGCGACATCTATGCGCACATCGCCGGCATCGACATCGTGCGCGCCGCCAACGCGCAGGGCGAGGGCGTGTACTACGTGCTGGAGGACAACCTGCGCGTGCCCAGCGGCGTGAGCTACATGCTGGAGAACCGCCGCATGATGATGCGCCTGTTCCCCGAGCTGTTCAGCATGCACCGGGTGGCGCCCGTGGCCCACTACCCCGACCTGCTGCTCGACACCCTGCGCGCCAGCGCCCCGGCCGGCGTGGCCACGCCCACGGTGGTGGTGCTCACGCCCGGCATGTACAACAGCGCCTACTTCGAGCACGCCTTCCTCGCGCAGCAGATGGGCGTGGAGCTGGTCGAAGGGCAGGACCTGGTGGTGCAGGGCGGCTTCGTCTACATGCGCACCACGCGCGGCCTGCAGCGCGTGCACGTCATCTACCGCCGTGTGGACGACGACTTCCTCGACCCCCAGGTGTTCCGCCCCGGCTCCACGCTGGGCTGCCCCGGCCTCATGCAGGCCTACCGCGAGGGCAACGTGGCCATCTGCAACGCCGTGGGCACGGGCGTGGCCGACGATAAATCGGTCTATCCCTACGTGCCCGAGATGATCCGCTTCTACCTGGGCGAAGAGCCCATCCTGCAGAACGTGCCCACCTGGCTGTGCCGCAAGCCGGACGATCTGCAGCATGTGCTGGCGAACCTGAAGGATCTGGTGGTGAAGGAGGTGCATGGCGCGGGCGGCTACGGCATGCTCATCGGCCCGGCCGCCACGCAGGCCGAGATCGAGGACTTCCGCCGCGCACTCATCGCCGACCCCGCGCGCTACATCGCGCAGCCCACGCTGAGCCTGTCGAGCTGCCCCACCTTTGTGGAGAGCGGCCTGGCGCCGCGCCACATCGACCTGCGGCCCTTCGTGCTCTCGGGCCAGAAGGTGCAGATGGTGGCTGGCGGCCTGACGCGCGTGGCGCTCAAGGAAGGCTCGCTCGTCGTCAATTCATCGCAGGGAGGCGGCACCAAGGACACCTGGGTGCTGCAGGAAGAAGGGAGCACGCCATGCTGAGCCGCACTGCCGACCATCTGTTCTGGATGTCGAGATACACCGAGCGGGCAGAAAACACCGCAAGGATGCTCAACGTGGGCTACGAGACCTCGCTCCTGCCCCAGTCCACCGCCAAGGCGCAGGAGGGCTGGATGGGCCTGCTGTCCATCAGCGAGCTGATCCCCGCCTACACCGCGCGCCACGGCGCCGTCACGCGCGAGGGGGTGCTGGACTTCATGGTGCGCGACGGCAACAACCCTTCGTCCATCCTTTCGTGCCTGCGCGGCGCGCGCGAGAACGCCCGCGCGGTGCGCGGCGCGCTCACCACCGAGGTGTGGGAGACGCAGAACCAGACCTGGCTGGAGCTGCACCGCCTGCTCGAAGGCGGTGCCTTCGAGCGCGACCCTGGGCAGTTCTTCGAGTGGGTGAAGTACCGCTCGCACCTCTCGCGCGGCGTCACGCTGGGCACCATGCTGCAGGACGAGGCCTTCCACTTCCTGCGCCTGGGCACCTTCCTGGAGCGCGCCGACAACACCGCGCGCCTGCTCGACGTGAAGTTCCACGCCGTGCAGAGCGACTTCCACGGCGTTGTCACCGGCCGCGAGCCCGAGGCCGACTTCTACCACTGGAGCGCCATTCTGCGCAGCGTCTCGGCCTTCGAGGTGTACCGCAAGGTCTACCGCGACGTGATCACGCCCGAGCGCGTGGCCGACCTGCTGATCCTGCGCCGCGACATGCCGCGCTCGCTGCACGCCAGCCTGCGCGAGGTGGTGGACAACCTGGCCCTGGTGTCCAACGGCCATTCGGTCGAGACCGAGCGGCGCGCCGGACGCCTGCTGGCCGACCTGCAGTACGGCCGCATCGACGAAATCCTCGCCACCGGCCTGCACGCCTTCCTCACGCAGTTCCTCGACCGCGTGAACGACCTGGGCGCGGGCATCGGGCGCGACTTCCTCGTCGCGCCCCTGCATTGAACCTTGACGCGGAGCGAATGCCGACAGCTCAGCGCCCCTGCTGGGCGCCGCGACGCTGTTCGCGCAGCATGAAGAGGTAGAGGCTCTCCACCTTCTCGCGCGCCCAGGGCGTCTTGCGCAAGAACTTGAGGCTGGACGCAACGCTCGGGTCGCTCTGAAAGCAGCGCACCGGCACCAGCCGACCCAGCTCCTGCCAGCCGTAGTGGGCGTGCAGCGCCACCACCATGGCTTCGAGCGTGACGCCGTGCAGGGGGTTGCGGGGCTGCGGGGGGGCAGGGGGCTTGGGTTGCTCGGGCGCTGTCATGCGGCTAGCATAAGCCGTTCCGGGGCAGGGCCGCTCTCGGGTGCCGGCTGCCAACAACCCGCCACACCGCCCGGATACGGGTGGCGCCCGATAATCGGGGCTTCCTTTTTCTTCCTGCTGGCGGCCTCCCCAGCCCGCGTCCATGTCCGTCCAGCCTGCTTCCTCGCTCCGTGTGCTGTCCATCATCCCGCCGATGACGCAGCTCAACACGCCCTACCCATCCACGGCCTACATCACGGGGTTCCTGCGTGCCAGCGGCATTCAGGCAGTACAGGAAGACCTGGCGCTGGCGCTGGTGCTGCGGCTGCTCTCGCCCGAGGGCCTGCGCGCCGTGGCCGGGCGGGTGGCCGCCATGCCCGCGAAGAAGCACAGCACCTCCCTGCAGGCCTTTGTGGCGCAGCAAGACCGCTATCTGGCCACGGTCGGCCCCGCCATCGCCTTTTTGCAGGGGCGCGACAGCACGCTGGCGCACCGCATCGTCGGCCGCAGTTTTCTGCCTGAGGGGCCGCGCTTTGCCTCGCTCGATGTGTATGTGGACGACGAAGGCGGCGACCCGCTGGGCTGGGCCTTTGGCGCGCTGGGCTTGCACGACCGTGCCAAGCACCTGGCTACGCTGTACCTGAACGACCTGGCCGATGTGCTGCGCGACGCGGTGGACCCGCGCTTTGAGTTTGTGCGCTATGCCGAGTCGCTGGCGGGCAGTCAGCCGACCTTCGAGCCGCTGGCGCAGGCCCTGGCCGCAGCGCCCAACCTGGTGGACGACACGCTGTGCGACCTGACGCTGGCCGCCGTGCAGCGCCATGCGCCCGATGTGGTGCTGCTCTCGGTGCCCTTTCCGGGCTCGGTGTATGCGGCGTTCCGCATCGCGCAGACTATCAAGGCCCAGCACCCGCACATCGTCACGGTGCTGGGGGGCGGCTTTGTCAACACCGAACTGCGCGAGCTGACCGAGCCGCGCGTGTTCGACTACTTCGATTACGTCACCCTGGACGCAGGCGAGCGTCCGCTGCTGGCTCTGCTGGAGCATGTGCAGGGCCAGCGCGGCCGCCAGCGCCTGGTGCGCACCTTTGTGCGCAACGAGGCGGGCGCCGTGCAGTACGTGAACATGATGGAGCCCGATGTGCCCTTCGCCGACGTGGGCACGCCCACCTGGGACGGGCTGCCGCTGGGTGAGTACCTCTCGCTGCTCGACATGCTCAACCCCATGCACCGGCTGTGGAGTGACGGGCGCTGGAACAAGCTCACCGTAGCCCAGGGCTGCTACTGGAAGAAGTGCACCTTCTGCGACGTGAGCCTGGACTACATCGGCCGCTACGAAGGCGCCGAGGCCACGGTGCTGGCCGACCGCATCGAGCGCATCGTGACCGAGACCGGCCAGACGGGCTTTCACTTCGTCGATGAAGCAGCGCCGCCCAAGGCCCTCAAGGCCCTGGCCACCGAACTGCTGGCGCGCCAGACGGGCATTTCGTGGTGGGGCAACATCCGGTTCGAGAAAACCTTCAGCCCCGAGCTGTGCAACCTGCTGGCCGACAGCGGCTGCATCGCCATCTCGGGCGGGCTGGAGGTGGCGTCCGATCGGCTGCTGAATTTGATGAAAAAAGGCGTCTCGGTGGACCAGGTGGCGCGCGTCACCCGGGCCTTCAGCGACGCGGGCATCCTGGTGCACGCCTACCTGATGTACGGGTTTCCCACCCAGACGGTGCAGGACACCGTGGACGCGCTGGAGTTCGTGCGCCAGCTGTTCGCCAACGGCTGTATCCAGAGCGGGTTTTTCCACCGCTTTGCCTGCACCGTGCACTCGCCCGTGGGCAAGGCCCCCGAAGAGTTCGGCATCACCCTGGCCCCCCTGCCGCCGGTGAGCTTTGCCAAGAACGACATCGGCTTTCACGACCCCACCGGCGTGGACCACGACGCCCTGGGCGCCGTGCTGAAAAAAGCCATCTACAACTACATGCACGGTATTGGGCTCGAAGAAGACGTGCGCAGCTGGTTTCCCTTCAAGGTGCCCAAAACCACGGTGGCGCGCCACCGCATCGAGCGGGCCTTGCAGCAGTGCTGGTGAGTTCTGGGGGCTATGTGATAGTTAAAGCATATTTGCTCAATTCAATCAATTGATTGGATTGATGTGCAGGATTTCTTCATACTTCGTCCTGTCTGCAAACCAACCAACGAAAGGTAAGAGCAATGTCCCTGATCAACACCCAAGTCCAGCCCTTCAAGACCCAGGCTTTCCACAACGGCAAGTTCATCGAAGTGACGGAAGAGTCCCTCAAGGGCAAGTGGTCCGTGGTGATCTTCATGCCCGCCGCCTTCACCTTCAACTGCCCCACCGAAGTGGAAGATGCTGCCGAGCACTACGCCGAGTTCCAGAAGGCTGGCACCGAGGTGTACATCGTCACCACCGACACGCACTTCTCGCACAAGGTGTGGCACGAAACCTCCCCCGCCGTAGGCAAGGCCAAGTTCCCGCTGGTGGGCGACCCCACGCACCAGCTGACCAACGCCTTCGACGTGCACATCGCTGAAGAAGGCCTGGCACTGCGCGGCACCTTCATCATCAACCCCGATGGCGTGATCAAGACCATGGAAGTGCATTCCAACGAAATCGCCCGCGATGTGAAGGAAACCCTGCGCAAGCTCAAGGCAGCCCAGTACACCGCAGCGCATCCTGGCGAAGTGTGCCCCGCCAAGTGGAACGAAGGCGCCAAGACCATCGCTCCCTCGCTCGACCTGGTCGGCAAGATCTAAGGCATCGCCTCTCCGTCAGTTACGCTGACCACAAAGACGCCCGGGTGCCTGGCGCCCGGGCTTTTTTACGCCCAAAAATCGAATATTTCAGGAGTTTTGCCATGCTCGACGACACCCTCAAGACCCAGTTGAAAGCCTATCTGGAACGCCTGCAGCGCCCGGTGGAACTGGTGGCCACGCTGGACGACAGCGCCACGTCGAACGAGCTGCGCGAGCTGCTGGAAGACATCCGTGCCCAGTCGGACAAGATCACCGTGGTCGAGAAGAACGACCCGGGCGTGCGCAAGCCCTCGTTCCTCATCACCAACCCCGGCGTGGACACCGGCGTGCGTTTCGCCGGTGTGCCCCTGGGCCATGAATTCACCTCCCTCGTGCTGGCGCTGCTGCACGTGGGCGGACACCCCTCCAAGGAAGCGGCCGACCTGCTGGAGCAGATCCGCGAGCTGGACGGCGACTACCACTTCGAGACGTATTACTCCCTGAGCTGCCACAACTGCCCCGACGTGGTGCAGGCGCTCAACCTCATGAGCGCGCTCAACCCGCGCATCACCCACACGGCCATCGATGGTGGCGTGTTCCAGAACGAAATTGCAGAGCGCGAAATCATGGGCGTGCCCACCGTGTTCCTCAACGGCGAGCGCTTCGCCCAGGGCCGCATGGAGCTGGCTGAAATCGTCGGCAAGATCGACAAGGGTGCCGCCGCCAAGGACGCCGCCAAGCTCAACGCCAAGGACGCGTTCGATGTGCTCATCGTTGGCGGCGGCCCCGCGGGCGCCGCTGCCGCCGTGTACGCAGCGCGCAAGGGCATCCGCACTGGCGTGGCCGCCGAGCGCTTTGGCGGTCAGGTGCTCGACACCGTGGACATCGAGAACTACATCTCCATCCAGAAAACCGAAGGCCCGCAGTTCGCCGCCGCGCTGGAGCGCCATGTGCGCGACTACGAGGTCGACATCATGAACCTGCAGCGCGCCAAGGCACTCAAGCCCGCCGCTACCGAAGGCGGCCTGATCGAGGTCGAGCTGGAAAGCGGGGCCACGCTGCGCAGCCGCAGCGTGATCCTCTCCACCGGCGCGCGCTGGCGCAACATGAACGTGCCCGGCGAGGAGCAGTACCGCACCAAGGGCGTGACCTACTGCCCGCACTGCGACGGTCCGCTGTTCAAGGGCAAGCGCGTGGCCGTGATCGGCGGTGGCAACTCCGGCATCGAGGCCGCCATCGACCTGGCGGGCGTGGTGGCGCATGTGACGGTGCTGGAATTCGCCCCCGAGCTGAAGGCCGACGCCGTGCTGCAGCGCAAGCTGCACAGCCTGCCCAACGTTCAGGTCATCGTCAACGCCCAGACCACCGAGGTGAATGGCGACGGCCACAAGGTCACCGGCATCACCTACAAGGACCGCACGAACGATGCGGTCAAGCAGATCGCGCTCGAAGGCATCTTCGTGCAGATCGGCCTGCTGCCCAATACCGACTGGCTCAAGGGCACGGTGGAGCTGAGCCGCTTCGGCGAGATCGTTGTGGACGCCAAGGGCCACACCAGCGTGCCCGGCGTGTTCGCCGCCGGTGACTGCACCACGGTGCCCTACAAGCAGATCATCATCGCCGCAGGCGCGGGCGCCACGGCCGCGCTGAGCGCCTTCGACCACCTGATCCGCACCAGCGCACCGGCTTGAGTTTCCAGCAAAATAGGGCTCTGGCGCTTATGCAGTAAGCGCTGGCAGCTATCAAAATGAAAGTGGCGGTGCTGCAATGGGCGGCACCGCCGCTTTGTTCTTTGACCTGCCAGCAAAAGGCTCACGCCTCGTCCGGTGCGTCCTTCATGGCGCCGGGCGCGCCCTGGAGCTGCAAGAGCCCGACCAGCCTCTCCAGCGCCAGCGAAGGCTCTCCCCGCCAGACAAGGTGCGTCCGGTTCCGTGCCACCCGTTCCGGCAGGGGGTGCTGGTTCACCTTCTGCGTGGCCTGCAGCGTCTGCAGCACCGATTGGGGGACGATGGCAAACCCGGTGCCAGCGGCCACGCAGGCAATCATGCCCTGGTACGAGGCAAACTCCAGCGTGCGCCCGGGCATCACGTCCGCGCTGCCGAGCCAGTCTTCCAGGCGCTTGCGGTACGAGCAGCCCTGGGCAAACGCAATCATGGTGGAGCGTCCCAGGTCCCTGGCGGTGCGCACCTGCCGCACCTCCCTGGGCGTGATCAACACCAGCTCTTCATGAAACACCGGCAGCGCCTGCAGCGCCGGGGCCGTGAAGGGCTCCGACACAAAAGCGGCCTCGATCTCGAAGTTCATCACCCGCTGGACCAGGGCGCCTGTGGTGCCGGTGACCAGCTCCACCACCACGCCCGGGTGCGCCGCGTGGTAGCGCGACAGGATGGGTGCCAGGCGGCTGCCCGCCGTGCTCTCCAGCGACCCGAGGCGAAACAGCCCCTGCGGCCTGCCCGTGCGCAGGTCGCTGACGGCCTCGTCTGCCAGGCGCAGCAGCCGCACCGCGTAGTTCAGCAAGGTCTCGCCCTCGACCGACAGGCTCAGCGTGCGGCCCTCCCGGCGGAACAGGCGCACGCCCAGAAACGCCTCCAGCTGCCGGATGCGCGTGGTGACGTTGGAGGGCACACGGTGCAGCTTTTGTGCTGCCCGCACCACGCCGCCTTCCTCCACCACGGTGCGGAAGATCGCCAGCGATTCGAGGTCGATAGTTCTCATCCAGAGAATGCTATTTCATAAATATTCATTTGTCAGCGGCATTGCGCCGGGCTTTAATCGGGCCCATGGCTGTTTCCGCACCCCTTTCACCGGCGTCGCCGGGTCGCACCGCTGCCCTGGTGTGCGTGGCGGCCATGGTGGCCCTCGCCGTGGCCATGGGGGTCGGGCGGTTTGCCTTCACGCCGCTGTTTCCCCTGATGGTGCGCGACGGCCTGCTCACCGGCGAGGCCGGCGCGGCCATCGCCGCCAGCAACTACCTGGGTTACCTCGTGGGCGCCCTGGCGGCGGGCCGCTTGCAGGTGGGGCCTGCCGCACTGGTGGCCGTGGGGCTGGTCAGCACCGTCGCCGCCACCGCCGCTGTGGGCTGGACATCCTCGGTGCCGCTGTGGGTGGCGCTGCGCTTCGTGGCGGGCGTGATGAGCGCCTGGACGCTGGTTGCCACCAGCGCCTGGGGGCTGGGCTGGCTGGCCCGCCTGGGGCGCCCACACCTGGCGGGCACCGTGTTCGCGGGTGTGGGGCTGGGCATCGCGGCGGCGGGGCTGTTCTGCCTGGTGGCCGCAGGGCCCCGGGTGCCATCGCTTGGCATGTGGGTGCAGCTGGCGGGCTGGGCGGGTGTCGCGGTGCTGCTGCCGCTGTGGGCCGTCTGGCGTCTGCCCGCAGTCAGCAGCCCGGCAGCGGCGCACGCAACGGCCTTGCCGCCGCCGGCCCGCACCGGCGGCTTGGTGGTCTGCTACACCCTGTTCGGCTTTGGCTACATCTTGCCAGCCACCTACCTGCCCGCGCTGGCGCGCCAACTGGTGGACGACCCCCAGGTCTTCGGGCTGGCATGGCCCCTGTTCGGGTTGGCTGCGGCACTCTCCACCATCGTGGTGTCGTGGGGCCTGCGGCGTGCCAGCCGCCTGGGCGTGTGGGCCGCATGCCACCTGCTGATGGCGGCGGGCGTGTTGCTGCCCCGCGTCTGGCCGTCGCTGGCCAGCGTCACCCTGGCTGCGCTGCTGGTGGGCGGCACCTTCATGGTCATCACCATGCTGGCCATGCAGGAGGCCCGCGCCCGCGCTGAGGGCCAGGCCACCGCTGTCCTTGGGCGCATGACGGCAGGCTTCGCGCTGGGCCAGTTGCTGGGTCCGCTCACCTCCGCCGTCATGGGCCGCTTCACTGCCGACTTTGCCACCGCACTGAACCACGCCCTGGTGCTGTCGGCCGCGGGCCTGCTGGCCAGCGCTGCCTACCTATGGCGTGAGGCGCGCAGGCAACCCGCCCCCTGAGGAGCGGCGGCAAACCATGCCGCTTGCAACGTGTGGCGATGTGGGATGCGGGCCTCAGGCGCTTGATCGCCCATGGATGGCATTGCGCGGCCGAACGTGGAGGGTAGCGGCCGCCGCAGGCGATCCGATGGACTGATGGCCTGTCCAGACACCAGTGTAGGTGCTTGAAATGCTCATGTATTAATAGCTGCAAGCGCAATATAGGAAAGGCTTCATGCTACTTTTGCACTCAAAACTTCCAAGTCGGCTCCGTACCCGTCCTACCCCTGTCCACCAGCGCAGATCAGTACACCAGCCGCTCCGGCCGGATCTCCTGCAGGATGGTCGTGGCGATTTCCTCGATGGACTTGGTGGTGGACGACAGCCAGCGGATGCCCGCGCGGCGCATCATGGCCTCGGCCTCGGCCACCTCGTGGCGGCAGTTCTGCAGGCTGGCGTAGCGCGAGTCGGGGCGGCGTTCGCTGCGGATTTCGGACAGGCGTTCGGGGCTGATGGTCAGGCCGAAGATCTTCTTGCGGTGCGGCACCAGCGCGGGGGGCAGCTGGCGGCGGTCGAAGTCCTCGGGGATCAGCGGGTAGTTGGCCGCCTTCAGGCCGTGTTGCATGGCCAGGTACAGGCTGGTGGGGGTTTTTCCGCTGCGGCTCACGCCGACCAGGATGACGTCGGCGCCTTCCAGGTCGTGGTGGGTCTGGCCGTCGTCGTGCGCCAGGCTGAAGTTGATGGCTTCGATGCGGTCGTGGTATTCCTTGCTCTTGCTGATGTCCGAAAACCGCCCCACGCGGTGGTGCGACTTGATGCCCAGCTCCACCTCCAGCGGGTGCACGAAGGTGCCGAACATGTCCAGCAGCATGCCCTTGCAGCCGTCCTGGATGACCTTGAGCACCTCCATGTTCACCAGGGTGGTGAAGACGATGCACTTGCGCCCCTCCAGCTCGGCCGTGTGGTTGATCTGGCGCACGGCCTGGTGGGCCTTGTCCACGGTGTCGATGAAGGGCAGGCGCACGTGGCGGGGCACGATCTCGAACTGCGCGAGGATGGCGTTGCCGAAAGTTTCGGCGGTGATGCCGGTGCCGTCGGAGACAAAAAACACGGTGCGTGTGTGCATGCGGGGCCTTATGGAATACGTCAGCCCGTTGCCAGAAGCGCGGGCCTACAATTGCGCCCATTATCCAAATTCTCACCATGCGCGCCGTCGGCCCACAAGCACAACAACAAAGCCGTGCCCCGCGCCTGGTTGCTCGCCCATTGCTCCTCCAGGGCGTGGGCGCAGAGCCGGTTTCAACTTCTGGAGCTTTCCCATGTCTGCACTGTTCAACGCGACCGCCCTGGTCGTTCCGTTTGAAAACCTGAGAATGACCGACGTCGAGGCGGTTGGCGGCAAGAACGCCAGCCTCGGCGAGATGATCTCGCAGCTGCCCCAGGGCGTGCGCGTGCCCACGGGCTTCGCCACCACGGCCCATGCCTTCCGCGACTTTCTGGCCTATGGCGGCCTGGCCGACAAGATCAGTGCCAAGCTGGCCGCCCTCGACACCGAGGACGTGCGCGCGCTGGCCCAGGTGGGCGCCGAGATCCGTGCCATGGTGGAGGCCCAGCCTTTCCCGGCCGATCTGGAGCAGGCTATCCGCGAGGAGTTCGCCCGCCTGTCGGCGGGCAACCCGCACGCCAGCTTTGCCGTGCGCTCCTCGGCCACGGCCGAGGATCTGCCTGACGCTTCGTTCGCCGGCCAGCAGGAAACTTTTTTGAACGTGCACGGCATCGAGGAGGTGCTGCACAAGATGAAGGAGGTGTTCGCCTCCCTCTACAACGACCGCGCCATCAGCTACCGCGTGCACAAGGGCTTTGCGCACGATGTGGTGGCGCTGTCGGCCGGTGTGCAGCGCATGGTGCGCTCCGACCTGGGCGCCGCCGGTGTGATGTTCACCATCGACACCGAAAGCGGCTTTGAGGACGTGGTGTTCATCACCAGCAGCTATGGCCTGGGCGAGACGGTGGTGCAGGGGGCGGTGAACCCCGACGAGTTCTACGTGCACAAGCCCATGCTCAAGGCGGGCAAGCAGGCGGTGATCCGCCGCAACCTCGGGTCAAAGCTCATCCAGATGGTGTTCTCCACGCCCGAGGAGAAGGCCGCCTCGGGCAAGCTCATCAAGACCACCGATGTGCCCGCCGAGCTGCGCAACCGCTATTCGCTCACCGACGCCGACGTGCAGCAGCTGGCGCACTACGCGCTGGTCATCGAGCAGCACTACGGCCGCCCCATGGATATCGAATGGGGCAAGGACGGCGAAGACGGCCAGCTCTACATCCTGCAGGCGCGTCCCGAGACGGTGAAGAGCCAGGTGCAGGGCCAGGCCGAGCTGCGCTACAAGCTCAAGGGCACGGGCCCGGTGCTGGCCGAGGGCCGCGCCATCGGCCAGAAGATCGGCACCGGCCCGGTGCGCCTGGTGCACAACATCAGCGAGATGGACAAGGTGCAGCCCGGCGACGTGCTCGTCACCGACATGACCGACCCCAACTGGGAGCCGGTGATGAAGCGCGCCAGCGCCATCGTCACCAACCGGGGCGGGCGCACCTGCCACGCGGCCATCATTGCGCGTGAGCTGGGCATTCCGGCCGTGGTGGGCTGCGGCAACGCCACCGACAAGCTGAGTGACGGCACCTTGGTGACGGTGAGCTGCGCCGAGGGCGACACCGGCCGCATCTACGACGGCCTGCTGGAAACCGAGGTCACCGAGGTGCAGCGCGGCACCATGCCCCCCATCAAGACCAAGATCATGATGAACGTGGGCAACCCGCAGCTCGCCTTCGACTTTGCCCAACTGCCCAACGAGGGCGTGGGCCTGGCGCGGCTGGAGTTCATCATCAACAACAATATTGGCGTGCACCCCAAGGCCATCCTGGACTACCCGGCGGTGGATGCCGACCTGAAGAAGGCCGTGGAATCCGTGGCGCGCGGCCATGCCTCGCCCCGTGCCTTCTATGTGGACAAGGTGGCCGAGGGCGTGGCCACCATCGCGGCGGCCTTCTGGCCCAAGCCGGTCATCGTGCGCCTGTCGGACTTCAAGAGCAACGAGTACCGCAAGCTCATCGGTGGCAGCCGCTACGAGCCCGAGGAAGAAAACCCCATGCTGGGCTTCCGCGGGGCGGCGCGTTATGTGAGTGCGGACTTCGGCGAGGCCTTCGCCATGGAATGCGAGGCGCTCAAGCGCGTGCGCAACGACATGGGCCTGACCAACGTGCAGGTGATGGTGCCCTTCGTGCGCACGCTGGGCCAGGCCGAGCGCGTCACGCAGCTGCTGGCGCAGCACGGCCTCAAGCGCGGCGAGAACGAACTCAAGCTCATCATGATGTGCGAGATCCCGAGCAACGCCATCCTGGCCGAGCGCTTCCTGCAGTTCTTCGACGGCTTCTCCATCGGCTCGAACGACCTGACCCAGCTCACCCTGGGCTTGGACCGCGACTCGGGCCTGGAGCTGCTGGCGCAGGACTTCGACGAGCGCGACCCGGCCGTCGAGGCGCTGATCCATCTGGCCATCAAGGCCTGCATTGCGCAGGGCAAGTACATCGGCATCTGCGGCCAGGGCCCTAGCGACCACCCGGACTTTGCACAGTGGCTGGCCAAGGAGGGCATCACCTCCATCTCGCTCAACCCCGACAGCGTGATCGCCACCTGGCAGCAACTGGCAGGGTGACGTGATCCACCCCCCTGAGTCGCCTACGGCGCCTTCCCCCCGCTCTCGCAGCGCGGCGCGCTGCGGGCAGGGGGACGCTCCCAGCGCGGCGGGGGGGCCCTTGCGCGGCAGCCCTGGCTTTTGGGTGGCGCCAGTTTCATGCAGCGCCATGGAAGCCGGGACGGCATGAAAGGCTGACATGTACCGCACCCCGCCCGCCATGCAGCCACCGCAGCAAGATCCGGCACACGAGCAGGCCCACCTGTTTCCGCCCGATCTGCACGATGTGCGCCACCTGCGTCTCAAGGGGGTGCTGCTGCTGGTGTGGGCGCTGGTGTCGTTTGTCGCCATGTACTTTGCCCGCGACCTCCAGGCCATCGTGGTGGGCTGGTGGCCACTGGGCTACTGGGTGGCGGCGCAGGGCGGGGTGCTGGTGTTCATCGCCATCGTGGTGGTCTACGGCTGGGCCATGAACCGGTTTGAACGGCAGGACGCGCAGCACGGCGAGGGCGGCGAGGCGCCGTCTGGCCCGGAATCTGCGCACCGCTCCCATGGCTGAGCGCGGCGAGGCGATGGGCGAACGGGCCTATCTCTGGCGGCTGCACCGCATCCTGGCGCTGTATGTGGCCGGTGTCCTGGGGTTTCTGGCGCTGATGACCTGGGCGGAAAGCCGGGGGCTGTCGCGCCACTGGATCGGCCCGATCTTCCTGTTCCTTTCGGTCATGGTGTATGCGGGTATCGGGGTGTATGGCCGCACCACCGATGCCGAGGAATACTATGTGGCGGGGCGGCGCATTCCGCCCATGTACAACGGCATGGCGGCTGCCGCCGACTGGATGAGCGCGGCGTCGTTCATCAGCCTCTCGGGCGCGCTGTATCTGCAGGGCTTCTCGGGCACGCCGGGCAACGCGGGCGGGCTGGCCTATCTGCTGGGCTGGACGGGGGGGTTCTGCCTGGTGGCCATTCTCGTGGCGCCGCACCTGCGCGCCATGGGCCTCTACACCGTGCCCGATTTCTTTCATGTGCGCTTTGGCGGGCGCTGGCCGCGCGTGATTGCCGCGCTGGCGGCCGTGGTGTGCTCGTTCACCTATGTGGTGGCGCAGATCTACGGCGTGGGCCTGATCGCCTCGCGCCTGACCGGGGTGCAGTTCGAGGTGGGCATCATGCTGGGCCTGGGCGGTGTGCTGCTGTGCTCGTTCCTGGGGGGCATGCGCGCCATCACCTGGACGCAGGTGGCGCAATACGTGCTGCTGCTGCTGGCGTTCCTGATCCCGGTGTCCTGGCTGGCCTACAAGCAACTGGGCAATCCGGTGGCGCCGCTGATGTATGGCAAGCAGATCGTCAAGATCGCCGACCTGGAGGCGCAGCTGCTGGCCTCGCCCGCCGAATACCAGGTGGTGGCCGCCTACCTGGAGCGTGCGCGGGACTATGAGGCCCGTCTGCAGAATGTCGAGGCCGCCCTGGAAGAAGAGCGCGTGGCGATCCAGGAAAAGATCCGGCGCCTGCGTTCGCAGAACGCCGACGTGGGCCTGATCGTGGCGGCCAGCCGCGAGCTGGCGGCCTTGCCGCGCGACGCGGCCACGGCCCGCGAGCGCTGGGCACGCCTGATGCGCGAGAACTACGCCCGTGCGCAGCCCCTGGGCGGCCTGCCGCCGCACAGCCATGCGTTCGCGGGCTACCCGGACGGCACGCCGGAAGAGCAGGAGATGTACACCGAGTCGCGGCGCAACTTTCTGGCGCTCATGTTCTGCCTGATGGTGGGCACGGCGGGCTTGCCGCACCTGCTCACGCGCTACTACACCTCGCCCACCGTGGCCGGGGCGCGCGCTTCGGTGGCGTGGTCGCTGTTCTTCATTGCTCTGCTGTACCTGAGTGCGCCCGCGCTGGCGGTGCTGGTCAAGTTCGAGGTCATGAACAACCTGGTGGGCAGCAGTTTCGACCAGCTACCCAACTGGATCGCGCAGTGGGCGCGTGTGGATGGCTCGCTGCTGTCCATCGAGGACATGAATGGCGACGGGTTTGTGCAGTTCGGAGAAATCCGCCTCGGGGCCGACCTCATCATGCTGGCCACGCCGGAGCTGGGGGGGCTGCCCTATGTGGTGTCGGGCCTGGTGGCTGCGGGGGGGCTGGCGGCGGCGCTGTCCACCGCCGACGGCCTGCTGCTGACCATCAGCAACGCCCTGGTGCGCGACCTGTATTTTCAGGACCGGCACCGCAATGCATCGCCCGAGCAGCGCGTGATCCTGACCAAGTTCACGCTGCTCTCCGTCGCGCTGGCGGCGGCGTTCGTGGCGGCGCTCAAGCCCTCGGACATCCTGCCCCTGGTGACGGCGTCGTTCTCGCTGGCGGCTTCGGCGTTCGTGCCGGTGATGGTGCTGGGGATCTTCTGGCGTGGCACCACGCGCCAGGGCGCGGTGGCCGGCATGCTGTGCGGGCTGGGGCTGGCGGCGTATTACATGCTCTCGCATGTGCCTGCCGTGCGCGGCGTGCTGCCGCCGTGGCTGGCGGCCGATGCGCGCCTGTGGTTCGGCATACAGCCCATCTCGGCCGGGGTGTTCGGGGTCCCGGCGGGGCTGCTGTCGGCCGTGCTGGTGAGCTGGCTGACCCGCCCCGCGCCGCCACAGCCCCGGGTGCGCCTGGAGATGTAGCGTGCGCGGCAGGTAGCGCGTTCAGCGCCCGGTGTTCAGCAGTTCGACGTCAAACTTCAGCGTGGCGTTGGGCGGAATCACGCCGCCCGCGCCCCGGGCGCCATAGCCCAGGGCCGCCGGGATGATGAGCGTGCGCTGGCCGCCCACCTTCATGCCCTGCACGCCTTCGTCCCAGCCCTTGATGACCATGCCGGCGCCCAGGCCGAAGATGAAGGGGTCGTTGCGGTCGCGGCTGGAATCGAATTTGGCACCCTGCACGCCGTCGTTGTACAGCCAGCCGGTGTAGTGCACGGCAACCTGCTGGCCCTTGGTGGCCTCGGCGCCGTCGCCCACGACGGTGTCTTCGTATTGCAGTCCGGATGCAGTGGTGGTGAATGCCATGGCGGGTTTCCTTTGGTTTGCTATAAAAAGAATAGCTTCCAGCGCTTGTTGGTACTGCGCTGGAAGCCAGTTTTATCGAAATTTTCCCTGCGGGCAGGGCGGTGTGCGCAGCCTACTTCTTGGCCCGGCTGGCGGCCCAGCGGTTGGCGAAGGCCTGCACATCGTTCAGGCGCTTGAGCAGGTCGCTGCCCGAGGCGGTGACGATGTAGCCGTCGCTGCCGTGGTCGATCAGGCCGGCCTCGCGCAGTTCCTTGATGCGGGTGTTCAGCGTGTTGGGCGTGATGCCGCCCACGCTGTCCTGCAGCAGCCGGAAGGTTTGCGGGTGGCCATCGCGCAGCGCCCAGAGCACACGCAGGGCATACCGGCACTCAAGCCTCTCGAACAACAGGTGGATGGCGGCGTTATCTTTGGAGCTCATCGGGCTTCTCCTTGCGCAATGGGAATGGTGCGGTGGTTCGGCCACAGGGCCAGGCGCCAGGGGCGCGCGTGACGGACTATAGCGCTGAACCGATTTTGCTACAAGTTTAATAGCTCCAAACGCATGCCAGTAGTGCCCTGATAAGACAAAAATGGCGGAATGCTGCAAAGTGTTGCAACATCGCCACGGATTGCTCTGGCATCATCCGCACGCTTCGGGTGGATGGGCCTTCGCGCCGCGCTGGCTTTCCGCCGCTCCTGTCTCCCTTGTCTGCACGAGCCTGCCCCCATGACTGCGACTGCCCCCGTTCCTTCTTCCGCCCCCTCCACGGTGCCACCGGCACCCGGCCCTCTGCCCCTGACGGGCCTGCGCGTGGTGGAGTTCTCCCACATGGTCATGGGGCCCACCTGCGGCATGGTGCTGGCCGACCTGGGGGCCGAGGTCATCAAGGTCGAGCCCATCGAGGGCGACCGCACGCGCCATCTGCTGGGCGCCGGGGCGGGGTTCTTTCCGCTGTTCAACCGCAACAAGAAAAGCATCGGCATCGACCTGCGCCACCCCGAGGGCCAGGCCGTGGCCCGCAAGCTTGCGTTGTCGGCGGACGTGGTGCTGCAGAACTTCAAGCCCGGCGCGCTGGGCAAGTACGGGCTGGACTACGCGGGCCTGAGCGCGGAGAACCCGCGCCTCATCTACGTCAACCACACCGGCTTTCTGCCGGGGCCCTACGAGCACCGCACCGCGCTCGACGAGGTGGTGCAGATGATGGGCGGCCTGGCCTACATGACCGGCCGCCCGGGCGACCCGCTGCGCGCGGGCTCCAGTGTGAACGACATCATGGGCGGCATGTTCGGCGCCATTGGCGCCATGGCGGCACTGATGCAGCGCGGCATCACCGGGCGCGGGCAGGAGATCGACTCGGCGCTGTTCGAGAACAACGTCTTCCTGGTCGGCCAGCACATGCTGCAGTACGCCGTGACCGGGCAACCGGCGGCGCCCATGCCCGAGCGCATTTCGTCCTGGGGCCTGTACGACGTGTTCAGCGTGCAGGACGGCGAGCAGATCTTTCTGGCCGCCGTGAGCGACGCACAATGGAACACTTTCTGCGATGCGCTCGGCTTCGCCGACCTCAAGGCCGACCCGCAGCTGGCCACCAACAACGACCGCGTGCGCCAGCGCGCCACGATGCTCCCCGAGCTGCGCCGCCGCCTGGCAACGCGTTCGGCGGCCGAACTCTCCGACCTGTTCGAGCGCAACGGCCTGCCCTATGCGCCCATCGTGCGGCCCGAGCAGCTCTACGACGACCCGCACCTCAACGCCACCGGCGGCCTGGCCGACATCACCCTGCCCGACGGCGAACGCGCCGGGCAGACCGCGCGCACCACGCTGTTCCCGCTGCGCATGGACGGCCAGCGCCTGGGCGTGCGCCTGCAGCCGCCGGTGCTGGGGCAGCATACGCAGGCGTTGCTGGCGGATCTGGGCTATGCACCACAGGAGGTGGATGCGCTGCTGGAGGCTTCGGCCGTGCGTTGAGGGTCTCTTTCGGTGCTATTAATATGGTAGCTGTCGGCGCTTGATGGATAAGCGCTGGAGGCCAAAAACATCTGAAATCCAGTAAAAAAGCGCCTGCCCCCTTGCGGAGACAGGCGCTGTGGCCGGGCGGACGTGCTTACAGCGAATCGATGAAGCTGCGCAGTTTGTCCGAGCGGCTGGGGTGCTTGAGCTTGCGCAGCGCCTTGGCCTCGATCTGGCGGATGCGTTCGCGCGTCACGTCGAACTGCTTGCCCACTTCTTCCAGCGTGTGGTCGGTGGACATCTCGATGCCGAAGCGCATGCGCAGCACCTTGGCCTCGCGTGGGGTGAGGCCGTCGAGGATGTCCTTGACGACATCGCGCAGGCCCGCCTGCATGGCTGCTTCGATGGGGGCGGTGTTGGCGCCGTCCTCGATGAAGTCGCCCAGATGGCTGTCGTCGTCGTCGCCGATGGGGGTTTCCATCGAGATCGGCTCCTTGGCGATCTTCATGATCTTGCGGATCTTGTCCTCGGGGATCTCCATCTTCTCGGCCAGCACGGAGGCATCGGGCTCGAAGCCGAACTCCTGCAGGTGCTGGCGCGAGATGCGGTTCATCTTGTTGATGGTCTCGATCATGTGCACCGGGATGCGGATGGTGCGCGCCTGGTCGGCGATCGAGCGCGTGATGGCCTGGCGGATCCACCAGGTGGCGTAGGTCGAGAACTTGTAGCCGCGGCGGTATTCGAACTTGTCCACCGCCTTCATCAGACCGATGTTGCCTTCCTGGATCAGATCGAGGAACTGCAGGCCGCGGTTGGTGTACTTCTTGGCGATGGAGATCACGAGGCGCAGGTTGGCCTCGATCATTTCCTTCTTCGCGTCGCGCGAGGTGGCTTCGCCCTCGTTCATGCGCTTGTTGATGCCCTTGAGCTCGGCCAGCGGAACGACCACGCGCGCCTGCAGGTCCATGAGCTTTTGCTGCAGGTCCTGGATGGGCGGGATGTTGCGGGCCATGACAGCGCTCCAGGGCTTGCCGGCCTGGGCCTGCTTCTCGACCCACTTGAGGTTCAGCAGGTTGGCCGGGAAGTCCTTGATGAAGGTCTCCTGGGGCATGCCGCACTTGTCCACGATGATGCGGCGCAGCTCGCGTTCCTTCTTGCGCACGTCGTCCACCTGGCCGCGCACCATGTCGCACAGCTTCTCGATGGTCTTGGCGGTGAAGCGGATGGTCATCAACTCGGCCGACAGGGCGTGCTGGGCCTTCATGTAGGCAGGGGTGCCGTAGCCTTCCTTGTCGTAGACCTTGTGCACCTTCTCGAACAGGTCGCGGATGCGGTCGAAGCGGCGCAGGGCCTCGTTCTTCAGTTCTTCGAGCTTCTTGGTCAGTGCCTTGGAGCCGCCCTTGCCGTCGTCGTCGTCTTCCTCGTCAAACTCGTCGAAGTCTTCCTCGGCCACGTAGTCGTCGGCCTCGTTGGGGTTGGAGAAGCCGTCCACGATGGTGGAGATGACGACCTTGCCCTCGCGGATTTCCTCACCCATGTTGAGGATCTCGGCGATGGTGGCGGGCGATGCGCTGATCGCCTCCATCATGGCCATCAGGCCGCCTTCGATGCGCTTGGCGATCTCGATTTCGCCCTCACGCGTGAGCAGCTCCACGGTGCCCATCTCGCGCATGTACATGCGCACGGGGTCGGTGGTGCGGCCGAACTCGCTGTCCACGGTGGAGAGAGCGGCCTCGGCGGCTTCCTCGGCCTCTTCCTCGGTGGCGGCCGTCTGCGCGGTGTTGGTCACCAGCAGGGTTTCGGCGTCGGGGGTCTGCTCGTACACCGCCACGCCCAGGTCGTTGAGCATGGAGATCACCACGTCCAGCGTTTCCTGGTCCACCAGCTTGTCGGGCAGGTGGTCGGAGATTTCGCCGTGCGTGAGGTAGCCGCGCGTCTTGCCCAGCTTGATCAGGGTCTTGAGGCGCGAGCGGCGCTTGGCCATGTCTTCTTCGGACAGGACGGTTTCGTCCAGGCCGAATTCCTTCATCAAGGCGCGCTCCTTCGCCTTGCTGATCTTCATGCGCAGGGGCTTGACCTTCTCGACCGTGGCCGCGGCCTCGGGGGTCTCTTCGACTTCGCCTTCGAGATCGGACTCGATGTCGGACAGGTCGGCGTCGTCGGCGTCTGCCGTCTCGGCACCGGCCTTGGGCTTGCGGCCGCGCTTGGCGGGGGTCTTGGCTGCGGCGGTGCCTGCGGCCTTGGCCGGGCGCCCGGGGCGCTTCTTGGGGGCTTCGGTGGTTTCCTCGGCTTCGGCGGCGGCCTTGGCGCGGGGGGTCTTGGTTTCTTCGGCGGCGGTTGTCTTGGCAGCAGGCTTGGTCACGGGCACGGTGGGGGCTTTCTTGGCCACCGGGGCGGCTGCGGCGCTCTTCTTGGCGGGCGCTGCAGCTTTGGCGGATGGCTTCTTGGCAGTTTCGGAAGCGGCCTTGGCGGTGCCGGGGGTGGACTTGGGCGACTTCGCGGACTTTTGAGCAGGCATGGACAACCTCGGGTTCAAAAAGGGAACAAAGAAAACGCAAGCGCCACGGATCCCGGCGCGGGAGGCACGGCAAAGGCAGGGCCTTCGCGGTTCGAGGGGTCAACCCTCAGGGCAAGATGTCTGGGCGAACATTTGGTGTGCAGTCCTTGCGGTGAGGTGGGCGGTTGTGCGTGTGTGTCACGGTGGCCCGGCCCGGAGGTGCTGCTGTCGCTCTTGCCGACAAACCTTAAATTATACCGGTTATGGGATATTCAAGCGGGCTTGCTTGCGATGACCTGCAGCGCGTGCCGCTTTTGCTCCAGGGCGCGGTAGCGCTCCAGGGCGGCCGGGTCGTGGGGGGCTTGCGTGATCAGGGCCTTTTGCTGGGCCTTGATGTCTTCGATCAGCATGCGGTTGAGCAGGTCGCGCAGCTCCAGGCGCAGCTCGTGCAGGTCACCCTCGGTCTGGGCGTGCGAGCCCGTCATGACCTTCAGCGCCAGGGTTTCGCAGGCATGGCCGCGCAGGCTCTCGCGCAGCACCGCCCAGGGCAGGGCGCCCTGTTCGTGGAACTGGCCCTCCAGCCAGGCAAAGAGCGGGCCATGGGGCGCGGGCTGGGCGCACAGCACGGCATGGTCGTCGTGCGAGAGGTGCTCCAGAAAGGCCATGTGGGAGAGCAGCAGACGCGCGGCGTGGTCGATGCGGCCCGTGGCGGGGGTGCGTGGCAGGCGCGGTTGCGGCGGCCAGGGGCTGGCGTCCTTCTTGGTCCAGCGGCCGTTCTTCCATTCGCCGCTCTTGCGCTGCGCGGGCTTGCCGTACACGCCCGGGGCGGGCTCGCCCTGCGGGGGCCAGCCGGCATCGGGTGCGTTGCCGCCCCAGGGGGGGGCTTCGTGGGCTGGCGCGTGGCGCGCGGCCTCCCGGGCGCCGGCCTGCTGCCACAGGTCGGACAGGTCGCGGGCGTCGAGCTGCGTCAGCTCGGCCAGCTCGCCCAGCAGTTGGCGCTTGAGTACGCCATCGGGCAGGGCCGCCCACAGTGGGCGGGCATTGCTGGCCATGTGGGCGCGGCCCTCGGGGGTGCCCAGGTCGCACTGCTCGCTGGCGGCGTCCACCAGGAAGCGGCTCAGGGGCACGGCATCGGCAATCATGCGGGCGAAGGCGTCGCTGCCATGGGCGCGGACAAAGCTGTCCGGGTCGTGCTCGGGCGGCAGAAACAGGAACTTGATGCTGCGCGTGTCTGTGGCGTGCGGCAGGGCACCGTCGAGGGCCTTGCGCGCCGCGCGGCGGCCGGCACCGTCGCCGTCGAAGCTGAACACCACGGCGTCGGTGAAGCGCAGCAGTTTCTGCACATGGTCGGGCGTGCAGGCCGTGCCCAGGGTTGCCACGGCATTGGGGAAGCCGAGCTGCGCCAGCGCCACCACGTCCATGTAGCCCTCGGTGACCAGTGCGTAGCCCTGCTCGCGGATGGCGGTGCGTGCCTCGAACAGGCCGTACAGTTCGCGGCCTTTGTGGAACACCGGTGTTTCGGGCGAGTTCAGGTACTTGGGTTTGTCGTCGCCCAGCACCCGGCCGCCGAAGCCGATGCATTCGCCCTTGACGTTGCGGATGGGGAACATCACGCGGTCGCGGAAACGGTCGTAGCGCTTGCCGTCCTCTTCGTTCACGATCACCAGGCCGCTCTCGGCCAGCAAGGGGTCGTCGTACTGCGGGAAGACGCTGGCCAGGCTGCGCCAGCCTTCGGGGGCGTAGCCCAGCCCGTAGCGCTTGGCCACGGCGCCAGAGACGCCCCGGCCCTTGAAGTAGGCGATGGCCCGCTGGGAGTCGCGCAACTGGCGCCGGTAGGCTTCGGCCGCCTTTTCCAGCACATCGGTCAGCGTGGCCTGCTTCTGCCGCGCGGCGGCTGCGCGCTCTTTTTCCTGGGGAGAGATGTCGTCGTCCGGCACTTGCAGCCCGACCTGCTGTGCCAGATCCTGCACGGCCTCGACAAAGCCCATGCCGGTGTGGTCCATGAGAAAACCGATGGCATTCCCGTTTTTGCCGCAGCCAAAGCAGTGGTAGAACTGCTTGGAGGGGCTGACGCTGAACGAGGGCGATTTTTCCCCATGGAAGGGGCACAGCCCCATGAAATTGGCGCCGCCTTTTTTCAGGGGCACGTAGCGGCCGACGATGTCGACCACGTCCACGCGCGCAAGCAGTTCCTGAATGAAAGACTGGGGGATCGTCACCCGGGTATTGTCCGCGTAAACTGCAAGTTACTTGTCGTTGCACAACGGAGAGGGACGGATGCTGAACACGATCTGGGCGCCGGTGAATGGCCGCCGCGTGCAACGTGCATGGCGGTGGCTGCCCTTGCTGTCCCTGGTCTGGTGGGCCGCGATGTCGTCGGCCGCGCTGGCGGCCCCCGCCGTCCTGCGGGTGCTGGCCTGGCCGGGCTATGCCGATCCTGATCTGGTGGCGGTGTTTGAAAAACGCCATGGTGTGCGGGTGGAGGTCACGACCGTGGGGTCTGATGACATCCTGCGCTCCAAGCTGACCGACCCGAAAGGCCCGGTGTTCGACGTCGTTGCAGCCAATACGGTGGAAATCGCCCAGTTTGTGGAGCAGCAGCAACTGGTGCCCCTGTCGCTGGGGGACATTCCCAATGTCGCCCGCCAGTTGCCACGCTTCCGGCAGCTCGATGCGATCGCGGGCGTTGCCCGCGAGGGACGTGTGTACGCCGTGCCCTACACCTATTCGGAAATGGGCCTGATCTATGACCGCAAGGAGTTTGCGGCCCCGCCCGACTCGCTGGAGGTGCTCTGGGACCCGCGCTGGAAGGGCCGGGTGCTGGCGTTCGACGGCAGCAGCCACGGCTTTTCGCTGGCGTCCATGCACCTGGGGCATTCGCCCTTCCGCATCGCCGAAGACCAGTTTGGAACGGTGGCGCGGCACCTGGTGGCCCTGCGCCGCAATTTGTTGTCGTTCTACAACCTGCCGGAGGAGTCGCTGGAGCTGTTTCGCCGCCATGGGGTGGCCGTGATGCATGCCAACTACGGGCAGCAGCAGCTCAAGCAGTTCCAGGATGCGGGGCTGGACGTGGGTTACGTGGTGCCCCGTGAGGGCGCCCTGTCCTGGCTGGACTGCTGGGCCATTTCCAGCCGCTCGACCCAGGTGGCTCTGGCGACCCAGTGGATCAACTACATGCTCGAACCCCAGGTGAACCGCGCGCTGACGCTTCGCCAGGGACTGGCCAACACCCTGGAGGAACCCGCAGGGCTGGGGGGCGGGGCGGTCAAGGGCCCCATCGTCTGGCTCGAACCGGTGGAGGACGGGGCGCGCCGCGGCCGCCTGTGGCAGCGCATCGTCTCGGGCGACCGCCCGGAGAGGTTCTGAGATGCGCTGGAGCATCGGCTTTCGCCTGGGCTTTCTGCTGGCCTGCTTCAGCGTCATGGCAGCCTTGCTGGTGGGGTATTTCGCTTTCGTGACCGGGCGCGACATGCTCAACGACCGTGCGCAGCGGTCGCTCCTGGGCACCACGCAAATCCTGGCGCAGCACATGCAGACCGGTTTTTCCTCCGTGGCGCGGGACACCGCCATGCTGGCAGCCTTGGTCGCCGAAACGCAGGCCGCCCAAGCGCAGGCCAGCCCTGAGGTGCACGCCCATGACCGGGACATGCTGGCCAATGTGTTCAAGGCCACGCTGTCAGCCCGGCCTGCATACCAGCAAATCCGGCTCATCGGAATGCATGACAACGGCCTGGAACTGGTGCGGGTCGAGCGCGTGGGCATGGGCCTGCTTCGCGTCGAGGGGGATGCACTGCAGGAGAAGGCCCATTTCCCGTTCGTGTTCGAAACCGTCAAGCTGGGCGCGGGTGCGGTCTATGTCTCCGAGTTCGGCATCAACCACGAAGGCAATACCGAACCGGGGGGAGAGCTGCCCGTGTTCAACATGGCCGCCAGCATTGTGCAGGGTGGGCGGGTGGTGGGCGTGATCGTCATCCGCGTGGCGGCCGATGCGTTTTTCTCCAACTTCAGCGCCGGGCTGCCGGCGCCCTATGGCTTTTATCTGCTTAACCGCTGGGGGGATTTCCTGGTGCATTCGGATCGCAGCCAGACCTACGGGTTTGACCGTGGCCAGCGCATCCTGGCACAAGACCGCTTGCCGCCCGTGGCCCAGATCATCCAGGGGCGCAGCCGTCAGGTGGTGCTGGCCCACCAGGGAAGCGACGGCAACCCCCAGGCGCTGGCTTTCGTGCGCATGCCGCTGGGTTTTCAGGACGACGGCCGGTTCATGGTGGTCGGGCTCTCGCAGCCCATGGCGGTGGTGCAGGGCGAGGCCGTCGAGCTGGGGCGCAGCATTGGCCAGATTCTGCTGGCGCTGTGCCTCGGAGGCATTGTTCTGGCGGCCTGGGTGTCGCGCGTCGTGACCGGGCCGCTGCACGCGATGGTGCGCGCCACGCAGGCGTTCTCGCAGGGGCGCGCGCATGGCGACCTGCCCGTGAAGCGGCAGGACGAGCTGGGGGAGCTGGCCCGCAGCTTCCAGGACATGGAGCGGCAGATCAGTCTGCAGATGTCCGAACTCAATGCCAGCCGTGACGCCATGACCCATCTGGCCCACCACGACCCCCTGACCGGCCTGCCCAACCGGCGCATGTTCGAGCAGCGGCTGTCGCAGGCGCTGGAGATGTCGCGCCGCAGCCAGCGGCCTTGCGCGCTGCTGTTCGTGGACCTCGATGGGTTCAAGTCCATCAACGACAACCTGGGCCATGCCATGGGCGATGCCGTGCTCCAGGCCACGGCGCGTGCCATTCTGGGCGCCGTGCGCCAGGTGGACACCGTGGCACGGCTGGCGGGGGATGAGTTCACGGTGCTGTGCGAGAACGTCGATTCGGAGGACGCCGCGCAGCAGATCGCAGTCAAGCTTCAGCAGGCGTTCGAGCAGCCGCTGGACATTCAGGGCAAGCTCTACCCGGTGCGCGCCAGCGTGGGGCTGAGCCTGTTCCCGCGTGACGCGCAGGAAGCACACTCCCTGCTTGCCACGGCCGATGCCGCAATGTACCGGGCCAAAATGGCGCGCCGCGATGGCGCGCCGTGACGCCCTTGTCTCTCCCGGAAACTTTCACCCATGATGTCCATCTTCGACCAGCACCTGCCTCGCACCGCCGCCAACTTTGCACCGCTGTCCCCATTGGGTTTCATCGAGCGCACCGCCGAGGTCTACCCCGAGCGCCTGGCCATCGTCCACGGCAGCCTGCGCCAGACCTGGGCCCAGACCTACGCGCGCTGCCGCCAGCTCGCCAGCAGCCTGCGTCGTGCAGGCATTGGCAAGAACGACACCGTGGCCGTGATGCTGCCCAACACGCCGCCCATGGTGGAGGCGCATTTCGGCGTGCCCATGGCCGGTGCCGTGCTCAATGCACTCAATACGCGCCTGGACCCCGAGGCCATCGCCTTCATGCTCGACCACGGCGAGGCCAAGGCCGTGATCGTGGACCCCGAATTCGCGCCCACCCTGGCCAAGGCGCTGGTGCTGCGCCAGTCCACCACGCCGCTGCTCCTCATCGATGTGGAGGATGCCGTCTACGGCCCCGCCAGCCAGACGGTAGGCTCGACCACCTATGAAGCCTTCGTGGCCGGCGGCGACCCGCAGTTTGCCTGGGAGCTGCCCGAGGACGAATGGGACGCCATTGCGCTCAACTACACCAGCGGCACCACTGGCAACCCCAAGGGCGTGGTCTACCACCACCGGGGTGCCTACACCAACGCGATCAGCAACGTGCTGGAGTGGGACATGCCCAAGCACGCGGTGTACCTGTGGACGCTGCCCATGTTCCACTGCAACGGCTGGTGCTTCCCCTGGACGGTGGCGGCGCGCGCGGGCGTCAACGTGTGCCTGCGCCGCGTGGAGGCACAGGCCATCTTCAATGCGATCCGCGAGCAGGGTGTCACGCACTACTGCGGTGCGCCCATCGTGCACGGGCTGCTGGTCAACGCCCCGGCCGCGATGAAAGTGGGCGTTCCCGCAGGCGTCAAGGCCATGGTGGCGGGCGCCGCGCCCCCGGCCTCAATGATCGAGGGCATGGAGACGATGGGCTTCGACCTGACCCATGTGTACGGCCTGACCGAGGTCTATGGCCCCGCCACGGTGTGCGCCAAGCACGATGCCTGGAACGCGCTCGACATCGGCGAGCGCGCCCGCCTCAATGCCCGCCAGGGCGTGCGCTACCACCTGGAGCGCGACGTGCGCGTGCTTGATCCGCAGACGATGCTGCCCGTGCCGCAGGACGGAGAAACCATGGGCGAGATCATGTTCAAGGGCAACATCGCCATGAAGGGCTACCTGAAGAACCCCACGGCGACCGAGGAGGCCTTTGCCGGCGGCTGGTTCCACAGCGGCGACCTGGCCGTGCAGTACCCCGACGGCTACATCAAGATCAAGGACCGCAGCAAGGACATCATCATCTCGGGCGGCGAGAACATCTCGTCCATCGAGGTGGAGGACGTGCTTTACCGCCATCCTGATGTGCTGGCTGCCGCCGTGGTGGCCAAGCCCGATGCCAAGTGGGGAGAGACACCCTGCGCCTTCGTCGAACTGAAGGCCGGTGCCCAGACCACGCCCGAGGACATCGTGGCGCACTGCAAGCAGCTCCTGGCGGGCTTCAAGGTGCCGCGCGCCGTGGTGTTCGGCGAGCTGCCCAAGACCAGCACGGGCAAGATCCAGAAGTTCGAGCTGCGCAAGCAGGCGGGCTCCGCGGATGCGATCGATGTGTAAGCCGCGCGGTTGCACAGGGCAGGGCTGCCGTGGTTGAGGGCGCCGTGGCTGCAACGCCTTCGCCCCTGTTGATGGGGGTGTCGCTGCTGGGCGGTATCGGCCTGTTCCTGCTCGGCATGACCATGCTGACCGACGGCCTCAAGCTGGCCGCGGGCCGGGCGCTGGAGCGCATTCTTGCCGCCTGGACGCGCACCCGCCTGCACGGGCTGGCCACCGGCGTGCTGCTGACGGCACTGGTGCAGTCGTCCACGGCCATGACGGTGGCCGCCATCGGCTTCGTCAACGCCGGGCTGCTGAGTTTTACCTCGGCGCTGTGGGTGGTGTTCGGCTCCAACGTGGGGTCGTCCGTCACGGGCTGGCTGGTGGCGTGGATCGGCTTCAAGATGAAGATCGACGCTTTTGCACTGCCCTTCATCGGCCTGGGCATGGCGCTCAAGCTCACGGGCGAGGGCACGCGCCGGGCCGGGCTGGGGATGGCGCTGGCGGGGTTTGGCGTGCTCTTTCTGGGCATCGACATGCTCAAGGAGGGCTTTGAAGGCCTCGGACCCCAGGCCTTGCCGCCGCTGGAAAGCACCTTGGGCGGCGTGGTGCTGGCCGGATTGCTGGGTATCGGCCTGACGATTCTGCTGCAGGCATCGGCGGCAACCTTTGCGCTCGTTCTGACGGCCGTGGCCGGGGGCATGATGCCTGTCGAAGTGGGCGCGGGCATGGTGATTGGCGCCAACATCGGCACCACGCTCACCGGCATTCTGGCCGCCATCGGTGCCACCTCCAATGCCCGCCGCCTGGCGGCCGCGCATGTGCTGTTCAATTTCGTGACGGCCGTGGTGGCCATGGCGCTGCTGTCGCCCTTGCTGGCACTGATCCATGCGGTGGGCGTCTGGCTCACGGGCAGCGGCGACGTGGTGACCCAGCTGGTGATCTTTCACACCCTGTTCAACCTGCTGGGGGTTGCACTCATGTGGCCTCTGTCGGGGCCTCTGGTGCGCTTTCTGCTGGCCCGCTTTGGATCGGCCGACGAGGATGCCGCCCGGCCGCGCTATCTGGACCGCAACGTGGCCGCCGTTCCGGCCCTGGCGCTGCAGGCGCTGCGCCGCGAAATGGCGCGCATGGGGCACCTGGCCATGCAGCTTGCCGGTGAGGCGGTCCGCCTCAATCCGCTGGCCCTGCCGTGGCCGCCTGCCGAGCCGCAGGCCAATGCGCGCCTGGCCCGCCAGCTGGAGACGGTGGAGCAGCTGCAGAAGGAAATCGGCCGGTTCGTCAGCGAGATCAGCCGCAACCCCATGCACAAGGAGGTGGCGAACCAGCTGCCCGAACTGCTGCGGATTGCCACGCACTTCGATACCCTGTCCCGGGTCATGCACCACGTGGGGGTGCAGGGCAGCCACACGCCCCGGGGGGAGGGCAGCGGGGCGTCGGTGCTGTCGGTCCTGATCCTGCCGGGAAGGACCGAAAGCCCGGCTGCCGAGGCGGAGGCGGGCGCTGCCAGCCCCGGCATCGTGGCCTGCGTGGTGCCGGTGTTCGTGGCGGCGCAGGGCTTTTTCGCGTCGGCCGACCCGGAAGGTGCGCACCAGGGGCCGGGCGGCGAGTGGCTGGTGGCCGAAGCGCGCACGGCGTTTGAGGAGGCCTACCAGACGGCCAAGGCCGCGCTGCTGCACGCGGGTGCGGGCGGTGCGGTGGATGTCAACGCCGTGTACGACTGGCTTTCGCGGATGAGCGACCTGCGCCGCGCGGTCGAGCAGGGTTTCAAGGCCATCCAGCGCCTGGCGGCCCTGCCCGAACTGTCGGCGCAGACCGATGGCGCGCCGGTGGACAACAGCACGGCGGACATGGAGTCCGCCGAGTGAACCTGCGTTGCTATATGTTTGATAGCTTGTTGCGAATTATGGGTGGGCGTTTTGGCCGTTTTTGACTCAATCTCCCATGACCACGCCTTCGCGTCGCGGGTCGGCACCGCCCAGCCACAGGAGCTTGTCGTGCACCTGCCCGCGGGTGATGGCCTGCAGGCCGCTGGTCATGTTCATTTCGCGCACCTCGGCGCCCCGGGCGCGCAACTGCTCCACCGTGGCGGGGGGGAAGCGTTTTTCCTCCAGCAGTGAAGGGCCATTGAGGGAGCCGAAGTTGGGCAGGTCGATGGCCTGCTGCGGCATCAATCCCCATTGCAGCGTGCCATAGAGCACCTTGGCCGTGTAGTGGATGATGAGCGCGCCGCCGGGGCTGCCGCCGCTCATGAGCACCTGGCCGCTGGCCTTGTCGAGCACCAGCGTGGGCGCCATGGACGAGCGGGGCCGCTTGCCCGGCTGCACGCGGTTGGCGATGGGGGTGCCTTGCGCATCGGCGGGGGCAAAGCTGAAGTCGGTCAGCTCATTGTTCAGCAAAAAGCCCTTGACCATCTGGCGCGCGCCAAAGGCGTCTTCGATGGTGGTGGTCATGGCCAGGGCGTTGCCATGGCCGTCGACGATGCTGATGTGGCTGGTGCCGTACTCGGGCTGGCCGGGCATGGGGGCCAGGCTGGTCTGGCTGCCGCCGGGCTTGCCGGGCTGGGCCACCTTCATGCTCTGCGCGCCAATGAGCCGGGCGCGGCTCGCCAGGTAGGCCGGGTCGAGCAGGCTCATCCAGCTGCCGCCCGGGGGCTGCACGAAATCGGGGTCGGCCACGTAGAGCGCGCGGTCGGCAAAGGCCAGGCGCGCGGCCTCGGTGTAGAGGTGCAGCCACTCGGCCGAGGGCAGGCCGTCCTGCAGCGGCAGGCTGGCGGCGTGGGTGTGGTTCAGGATGCCCAGAATCTGCCCCACGGCGATGGCGCCCGAACTCGGTGGCGGGAAGCCGCACAGGCGGAAGTCCTGCGCGCGGGCGCGGTAGTCCATGCACAGGGCCTCGCGCTGCCTGGGCTGGTAGCCCGCCAGGTCGGCCAGGCTGAGCTGGCCGGGGTTGGTGGGGTGCTTCTGCACCTTGTCCACGATGGCCTGGGCCACCGGGCCTTCGTGCAGGGCGCGGCTGCCTTCGGCGGCGATCTGGCGCAGCACGGCGGCCAGTTCGGGGTTTTTCAGCACATGGCCCACGGGCCAGGGTTTGCCTGCGGGGTCGTAGAAATAGGCGGCGGCCACGGGGTCCTTCGCGAGGAACCTGTCATTGGCTACCAGCGTGTGCAGCCGTGGGCTGACCTTGAAGCCCGCCTCGGCCAGCGCGATGGCGGGCTGGAACAGCGCGGCCCAGGACAGCTTGCCGTGCTGGCGGTGTGCCATCTCCAGCATGCGCACGGTGCCGGGCACGCCGACCGAGCGGCCGCCGACCACGCCGTCGTGGAAGGCCAGGGGCTTGCCGCTGGCGTCGAGGAAGAGGTTTTCGCCTGCGGCGGCGGGCGCCGTCTCGCGCCCGTCATAGGCCTGCACCTTGCCGCTGCTGGCGTGCAGCAGAAAGGCGCCGCCGCCGATGCCGCTGGACTGGGGCTCGACCAGCGTGAGCACCATCTGCACCGCAATGGCCGCATCCACGGCCGTACCACCAGCCTTGAGCACCTGGTAACCCGCGTCGGTGGCCAGCGGGTTGGCGGCCGCCACGGCGAACTTCGTGGTGGCCCAGCCCGGTTTTTCGGTGAAGCCCGAGGCGGCTTCGGGCTGGGGAGGCACGGTGTAGTGGAAAGACGGGGCGCTGGCGCAGCCGGTGAGCGCTGCGGCCAGGGCCAGCAGGGCCAGGGGACGGTGGTGCATGGCGGTCTCCAGAAAAGGGGAGGGGCCATGGTAATGCGAAGCGGCGCGCGGCGTGCGGACCGGTGCGGCCGGGTCGTGGGGGTGGCGTGGCGTTTGAGGTGTTTTTGGCCTGAAACGCTTTCTGGATAAGCGCTATTAGCTACCTAAGTGATAGCGATTGAGTCACGCGGTTTCGGGTCCGGGGCGGCCATCCTCCACCACGAAGCGCGCCAGGGTGCGGGCATCGCTGTCGGCGCGCAGCGGGTCCTGAACCGCGCGCAGCGTGGTGGTCCAGCGCGTGGGGGTGATGTCGGCCAGACCGTAGCCGCGCTCCTCGCAGCGCGCCAGCAGCACATGCGGGTTGTGGCGGGCGACGGCGTCCACCTTGTCCTGCGTGGTGCCCGCGCGCGAGCTGATCGAGGTGCCGCAGAACTCGCTGGCCAGCGCGGGCGCGTCGGGTTGTTCGGCATCAAGGGGCACGCGGCAGACATAGTTCTGGTGGATGTCGCCGCCCAGCACCACGGTGTTGCGCGGCGCATGCCCGGCGATCGAGCGCAGCAGGCGCTGGCGTGCGGCGGGGTAGCCGTCCCAGGTGTCGGTGGCGCGCAGGCCCGAGGGGTAGGCGCGCGGCGAGAGCAATGTGGTCTGTGCCAGCACGCTCCAGCGCGCCTGCTGGCGGGCGTCCTGCGCCAGGCCGTCGTCCAGCCAGTGCTCCTGGGCCATGCCCAGCAGGCTGCGCGAGGGGGCGGCCAGCGCGGCGCAGTCTTCCGGCCGCACGGCGCCCGCGCTGCGCGCGGCGGGGCGGCGGCAGGCCTGTGCGTCGCGGTGCTGGCGCATGTCGAGCAGGTGGATGTGGGCGAGCTGGCCCCAGGCCAGGCGGCGGTGCAGGGCCAGGCCGTGTGCGCCGAGGGTGTGGGCGCGCAGTGGCATGTGCTCGTAGAACGCCTGCCACGCGGCGCTGCGCAGCGCCAGGAAGGCGCCGGGATCGCCCCGCCCGGTGGCACCGGCGTAGTCGTTCTGCACCTCGTGGTCGTCCCAGACCACGGCCCAGGGGCAGGCGGCGTGGGCGGCCTGCAGCAGCGGGTCGCTCTTGTAGAGGGTGTAGCGGTCGCGGAAGTCGGTCAGCGTGGTGGCGTGCCGCAGGGTCTGCACGCGTGCCAGGCCGCTGGCGTGGGCTGGCGAGGTGTATTCGTAGATGTAGTCGCCCAGGAAGAGCACGAGGTCGGGCGCGTCCTGCGCCAGGTGGCGCCAGGCGGCGTAGTGGCCGTGCTCCCAGTTCTGGCACGAGGCAAAGGCCAGGCGCAGGCGCGCGGGCATCTGGCCGACGGCGGGCGCGGTGCGCGTGCGGCCCGTGGGGCTGACGGCGTCGCCATGCAGAAAACGGTAGTGGTACCAGCGGTCGGGTGCCAGGCCGGCCAGCTCGACATGCACGCTGTGCGCCAGCGCGGGGAGGGCCGTGGCCGTGCCCTGCCGCACGATGCGCCGGAAGCCCTCGTCGTCGGCCAGCTCCCAGCGCACGGTGAGCGGGCCGGACGCCGCGCCGGGCTCGGCGGGCAGCAGCCGCGTCCACAGCACCACGCCGTCGCTCGTGGGGTCGCCGCTGGCCACGCCCAGGCCGAACGGGTCGTGCCGCAGCAGGCCCCCCGCCCAGGCCCAGCGGGGCAGGGCAGCCGCGCCCGCCACGGTGGCGGCATGGCGCAGGAAAGCGCGCCGGTCCAGGCCAAGGAGAGTGTGCGCAGGCATGGAGGGATTCAATGACCGATGGCGCTGCGTGCGGCGCTTGCAACCGGCGCGGCCCAGGCCAGCAGACGCCGCGCAAGGGCCGCCCCGCCGCGCTGGCGTCGTCCCCCCTCCCGCGAAGCGCAGCGGAGCGAGAGAGGGGGGACGGAGCGCAGCGACACAGGGGGGTGTTCTTGCTACGCCGCCATGACCCGGTTCTTGCCGGCCCGTTTGGCCAGGTACATGCTTTGGTCGGCGCGGCGAATGGCTTCGGTGGCGGTTTCCGTGCTGGTCATCTGGGCCACACCCGCGCTGAAGGTGATGAGGATTTTCTCGTTGTTGCGCAGAAAGAAGCGCGTGGTCAGCTCGCGCTGCAGGCGCTGCATGGCCTCCACGCCCTGGGGCAGGGCGGTGTCGGGCAGCACCACGACGAATTCCTCGCCGCCGTAGCGTGCCAGCATGTCCTGTGGGCGCATGACCTCGCGCACCACGCTGGCCAGATGGACCAGGGCGGCGTCGCCGGTGTCGTGGCCCAGGCGGTCGTTGATCTGCTTGAAGTTGTCCACGTCGAGCAGGGCCACGCACAGCGGTGTTTCGGTGCGCTTGGCGCGGGCGACCTCGCGCTCGATCACTTCGTCCAGGCCCTTGCGGTTGAGTGAGCCGGTCAGCGGGTCGTGCCGCGCCTGGGCGCTGGCCTTGTCGAGCTCGCTTTGCAGGCGTGCCATCTCGGCCTGCTTCTGTGCGGTGCGCTCGCGCAGGTCGGTCAGCTCATCGCGCACCACGCGGCTGTCCAGGGCCATGGTGCGCGTGGCGCCCACCACTTCCTTGAGGACGGGCGTGATCTCTTCGAGCGTGCTGGCCTGGGCAATCTGCTCGGCGTAGTGCTCCATCCGGTCCTGGTAGCCGCTGCTGGCCTGGGTCATGGCCGAGAGGCGTTCGATGAAGGTGGCAAGCATTTCCTTCATCTGTTCCTGCGCCTCGATCATGCGGCCCTTGGCTTCGGTCTGCTTGAAGATCACGTCCTTCAGGCGGCGCTGCACGTCGTCGAGCCTGCGCAGTGTGAGGGGCTGGGCGGTGGCGGTCACCAGTGCCTCCGCCTGCCCATGGAGCCAGCGGTCATCCAGGCTGAGCGAGGCGATGTTGGTGAACACCATGTGCAGAAGTTCCAGCAGCATGCTGCGGATGGCGGCCTGGTCTTCGGCGGCAAACGAGAGGCGGAAGCCGAAGTTGGCCAGCATCAGTTGCAGCGTGCTGGCGGGCGGAGCGGGCTGGCGCAGGAACTGCACCAGTTGCTCACCCAGAAGGTGCACGCGGGCGTCGTCGCTGCTCAGGCCGTGCAGTGTGTGCTCCACCAGCCGTGCCATCTGTTCGGCCAGTTCTTCGGGGACGATGAGCGCCGCGCTGGCCGGCTGCGCCGCAGCGGTTGGCGCAGCGCCGGCCACGCTGCTGCTGGCGGGGGGGCTGGAAGCCGCATCTAGGCTGGAGACGGAGGTGCCCGCACCGAGTTTTGCGTAGCCCACCAGCACGCTTTGCAGCGCCGACCAGTCTTTCTGGCCCACGGCAGACTCGAACTGGTCAAGCAGGCGCTTCTGGGGCGGTGTTTGCCCGGGGATCACCCGCAGGATCTGGCGCAGAGGCCCTTCGGGGAAGGGGGGCGGGGTGATGTTGCCGGAGATTTCGTCGTACAGGGCGCGGAAGTTGTCGGGGGTGGGCGCCAGCCTGCGCAGGGCCAGTTGCTTGAGGGTTTCGCGCGCGATATCCGAAGGAAGTCTTTCGGCCATGAACAGCCACCGGGGCAGGAAATGCAGGAACTTCCAAGTGTGACAGAGGCCGCGGGGCTTGAGTAGGTTTTTCGGCCATGGCAAGCGCCATTGCCCCCTGCAGATGCCGTGCAGGGGGCACGGCCAGGGTCAGTTGACCATGACCAGCTTGCCCTGAACGCTGCGCGAGCCCATGCGGGCGTAGGCGGCGGGCAGCTCGGCCATGGGCATGGTGCGGTCGATCACGGGCTTGATCTTGCCCTGTGCGTACCACTGGGCCAGTTCCATCATCATGGCGGCATTGGCCTTGGGTTCGCGCTTGGAGAATTCGCCCCAGAACACGCCCACGATGGAGGCGCCCTTGAGCAGCGGCAGGTTCAGCGGCAGCGCGGGAATAGGGCCGGAGGCGAAGCCCACGACGAGGTAGCGGCCACGCCAGGCGATGGAGCGGAAGGCGGGCTCGGCGAAGTCGCCACCCACGGGGTCGTAAATGACGTCCGGGCCCTTGCCATCGGTCAGGCGCTTGATGGCCTCGCGCAGGTCTTCCTTGCCATAGTTGATGGTGGCGTCCGCGCCCAGCGTGGTGCACAGGGCACATTTTTCGTCGGTGGAAGCTGCGGCGATCACTTTGGCACCCATGGCCTTGGCGATCTGGATGGCCGCCGTGCCCACGCCGCCGGCTGCGCCGAGCACGAGCACGGTTTCGCCCGCCTTGAGCTGCGCGCGGTCCACCAGCGCGTGGTGCGAGGTGGCATAAATCATGATGAAGGCGGCGGCGTCCACATGCGGGAAGCCGGGCGGCAGCGGCATGCACAGGGCGGCCGGGGCGATGGTGTGGGTGCCGAAGCCACCGGTGCCCGACAGGCAGGCCACGTTCTGGCCGGGTTGCAGGTGGGTCACGCCCTCGCCCACGGCCTGCACCACGCCCGCGTATTCCGAGCCGGGCACGAAGGGCAGCGGGGGCTTGATCTGGTATTTGTTCTGCACGATCAGCAGGTCGGGAAAGTTCAGGCTCGCGGCCTTGATCTCCACCAGCACCTCGCCGGCCTTGGGGGCGGGGGTGGGCAGTTCGGTCCAGGTCAGGGCTTCGACGCCCGTGGGGTTGGTGCATAGCCATGCGTGCATGGGGGTGTCTCCGGTCGTTGGGAGACGGAATCATAGGACGGGGGCGCCCCGGCGTGATGTCCCACGAGCGACGCTGCTGGTGCGGGCAGGGCGGCGCCTACAATCCGTTGCACACTGCCCCGTACCATGAAGATTCTGATTTCCAATGACGACGGCTACCAGGCGCCCGGCATCGTGGCGCTGCATGCTGCACTGTCCACCGTTGCCGAGGTGGAGGTGGTGGCGCCCGAGCACAACAACAGCGCCAAGTCCAATGCGCTGACGCTGCATTCGCCGCTGTACGTGCACCAGGCGCACAACGGCTTCCGCTATATCAATGGTACGCCGGCCGACTGCGTGCACATTGCGCTGACCGGGCTGCTGGGCTACCGGCCGGACCTTGTGGTTTCGGGTATCAACAATGGTGCCAACATGGGTGACGACACGATTTATTCGGGCACCGTGGGGGCCGCGATGGAGGGCTACCTCTTCGGTATCCCGGCGATTGCCTTCTCCCAGGTGGACAAGGGTTGGGGCGAGATCGAGGCGGCGGCGCAAAAGGCGGCCGACATCGTCCGCCAGATGTCTGTGCAGGGGCTGGTGGGCCAGGCGCCCTGGCTGCTCAATGTGAATATTCCCAATTTGCCGCTGCAGGCGCTGCGGCCGCTGAAGCTGTGCCGCCTGGGCCGGCGCCATGCGGCCGAGCGCGTGATCACCCAGCAAAGCCCGCGTGGCGAGACCATGTACTGGATCGGTGGTGCCGGTGCAGCGAAAGACGATGCGGAGGGCACGGATTTTCATGCCACGGCCCAGGGGCATGTGGCCGTGACGCCGCTCAAGGTGGACCTGACGGATCACCAGAACCTCGGCTACTGGGCGCAAACGGCGGCGCGTTTGTCCGCTGGCCTGGGGGGGGCGTCCCCGGTGCCCATGGCGGGAGCCGACTGATGCAGCAGCGCAGACCCGGGTTTCCCGTGCGGATGCCTTTGCCGACGTCCGGGCAAAGGCCTACTCCCGGTTTGGGGGTGAAACCTGCGCCTTTGTCCGGTGTGCCCGTTCCGGCGGGGCTGGGTCTGGACTCTGCGGCCGTGCGCACGCGGATGGTGCAGCGGTTGTCATCCATGGGAATTGCGGCGCCCCAGGTGCTCCAGGCGATGGCCAAGGTGGAGCGGCACCGTTTTGTGGACACGGGGCTGGTCAACCAGGCCTATGAGGACACCAGTTTGCCCATCGGGCTTGGGCAGACCATCTCCAAGCCCAGCATCGTGGCGCGGATGGCAGAGTTGCTGCTGGGGGCCGAGGCCGTGCGCGCCACTGGTGGGCTTGGGCGGGTGCTGGAGATCGGCACCGGATGCGGCTACCAGGCCGCCGTTCTCAGCCATCTGGCCCGCGAGGTGTACAGCATGGAGCGGTTGCGGGGGCTGCACGACAAGGCACGGGACAATTTGCGGCCTCTGCGCCTGGCCAATGTGCATTTGCTGTTTGGCGATGGAATGGCCGGGTTCCCCAAAGGTGCCCCCTATGCGGCCATCGTGTCTGCCGCAGGCGGGGCCACGCTGCCAGACGCCTGGTGCGATCAGTTGGCGGTGGGCGGGCGTCTGGTGGCTCCGTTTGCTCGTGAGGATGGGCAGCAGGTGTTGCTGGTCGTGGACAAGACGGTGCACGGATTGAAACAAACCGTGCTCGAAACCGTGCATTTTGTCCCCCTAAAATCGGGCGTTGCCTGAAGGAAATTGCTTATGTTCGTATCGCGTGGTCGTGGTCTCTGGGTTTCTATGGCGCTGGCAGGTCTCGTGCTGGCTGGCTGTGGCACCCGCATGACCAGGGCTCCAGTGGAGGATCGAGGAACGGCGGTGGCGGCCCAGCCTGGTGAGGTGGTCGCGGCCCCGGCGGTGAAACCGCTGCCGGGCGCAGAAAACGCTGGCAAACCGGGGTACTACACCGTCAAGCCCGGGGACACCCTGATACGCATCGGCCTGGATACCGGGCAGAGCTGGAAGGACCTTGCGCGCTGGAACAATATGGACAACCCCAATCTGATCGAAGTGGGTCAGGTGCTGCGTGTTGTCCCTCCCGTGGCGGTGGTTGCTGCGCCGGTCGTGCCGGACAGTGGCGGTGTTGTCACCCGGCCTGTTTCTGCACCCAGCGTGGCGCCAGCGCCAGCGCCAGTGGCCTCTGCGCCTCGGACGGCGGCGTCCAATGGTGCTGCGGCGACCGCACCGGCGGTTGTTGCGGCGCCTTCTGCCGCGCCCGAGCCGAAACCTTCCCCGGCTGCGGGCGAGGACGAAATCGGGTTTATCTGGCCGGCCTCGGGTCCCTTGCTGGCAGGGTTCGATGAGGTGCGCAACAAGGGCTATGACATTGGTGGCAAGGCGGGTGACCCGGTCTTGGCTGCTGCCGAGGGGCGGGTGGTGTACGCCGGTGCCGGTCTGCGCGGGTATGGAAACCTGATCATCCTCAAGCACAACAACACCTTTCTGACCGCCTATGCGCACAACCAGGTGCTGCTGGTGAAGGAAGACCAGTCTGTGCGCAAGGGACAGAAAATTGCCGAAATGGGCAGCACCGATGCGGATCGGGTGAAGTTGCATTTCGAGATCCGCCGCCAGGGCAAGCCGGTGGATCCGGCGCGTTTTCTCCCGTCGCGCTAGGGCAGGCGTGGTGCGTTTGTGCCCCGACGAACCGGGCGTGACGGGCGAAGGCGAAGTACTGGCGGAGGAGGAACCCTCTGCCTTGTCCGAGGCCGAGATCCGGACGATCGACCTGGGTGTTGCGCAGCATGGCGAGCGGCTGGATCGAGCCCTGGCCGGTGCCGTTCCCGAGTTCTCCAGAAGCTATCTTCAGCAGTTGCTGGAGCAAGGCGCCATCAGCCTGAACGGGCGGCTGTTTGCCAAGGCTTCCCAAAAGGTCAAGGCAGGCGATCGTGTGGTGCTGGAAATGCGCCCGACGCTGGAGAGCCAGTCGTTTCGCCCTGAGGCCATGGACATTGATGTGGTCTATGAAGATCCGCATCTGCTGGTGATTCACAAGCCTGCGGGGTTGGTCGTTCATCCTGCGCCAGGCAATTGGAGTGGCACATTGCTCAATGGCCTCATGGCGCGTGATCCGCAGTCAGCCCAGGTGCCGCGTGCGGGGATTGTGCATCGTCTAGACAAGGACACCAGTGGGCTCATGGTGGTGGCTCGGTCCCGCCAGGTCATGGATGTGCTGGTCCGCATGATTGCGCAGCGGCAGGTGCATCGCCAGTACCTGGCGCTGGCGCACCGCCCCTGGCAAGGCGCTGCCAGCATCACGCTGGAAGGGCCGATCGGCCGGGATCCCCGCAATCGTCTGCGCATGGCCGTGGTCGATTTGGCCAACCATGCCGGAAAGCTGGCGCGAACGGATGTCGAGTTGCTGGATCGCTGCGAACAAGGGTGCTGGGTGCGATGCACCCTGCACACGGGCAGGACCCACCAGATCCGCGTGCATTTGGCCACTGCAGGGCATCCACTCGTGGGTGATGTGCTCTACGGCGGGGCAATGGCTGCAGGCATGAAGCGCCAGGCCTTGCATGCCTTCAGGCTGGCGTTTGCACATCCGGTCAGCGGCGAAGACCTCGAATTCCTGGCGCCTTTGCCGCAGGATATGCGTGCTGCCCTTGGTGAATGGGGGCTCGGCTACAATGGGCTCTGACAGTCATCAATTTGATCTGCACGCCTGATAGCGGATTCCCGCCAGGCAACAATGGCGCGGTCCTGCAACCGCGTCTTACTAGCCTCCATGGATTGATTTCTTCGGTTGCTTTGGTGTCCCGCGGTTTCGCGTGCGATGCTCTTTTCCCGGAACTGCTGAACCATGAATACGGTGGATGCCAAACGGGTCCTTGAAACTGCCTTGATCTGCACGCAGCAGCCGCTTTCCGTGCGTGAAATGCGCATTCTTTTCGAGGATGCGCTGGGGTCGGATACGATCAAATCGCTGCTCATGGATTTGCAGCAGGAGTGGATGCTGCGAGGGGTGGAGCTGGTGCAGGTGGCTACGGGGTGGCGGTTTCAAAGCCGCCCTGAAATGCGGGAGTTTCTCGATCGGCTTCATCCGGAGAAGCCGCCGAGATACTCGCGTGCCACGCTGGAAACCTTGGCCATCATCGCCTACCGGCAGCCGGTCACGCGTGGCGATATCGAGGATATCCGGGGCGTCACGGTCAACAGCCTGATCATCAAGCAACTGGAGGACCGGGGTTGGGTGGAGGTCATTGGGCACCGGGAAACGGTGGGCCGTCCGGCGTTGCTGGCGACCACGCGGCAGTTTCTGGACGACCTCGGACTTCAGTCGCTGGATCAGTTGCCTGTGCTGGATGGGCCGTCTGCTCAGGAGCGCATGTTGCAGTCTTTGGCGATGCCCGTGGACCCTGTGCTGGAACAGCCGGAGTTGGCGCTGGGCGCGGCAGCAGAAGCAGTGATGACAGAGGATGGCGCATTGGCGCAAATTGAATCTGTCATTGAATCAGTGCCGGAGTCTGAGCCGGAACGAAACCATAACCGTGCGGATGCCAATGAGGGCGTCCAGGGGAATTCCTGATGAACGAGACCACACCTTCCGACGACGTGAACCATGTCCCTGCGGCAGCTCCTGGCGAGGCCGGGGCGGAGACGCCTGCTAAGCCGGGGCGCGGCCCCGCTCGCAAGAAGGCGGCGCCTGCTTTGCCGCCAGAGGCCGCGACGGAGCGGCCTGTTGTCCAGGATCTGAGTGGTTCGTCGGCACCGGAGATCTTGCCGAGCGCGGAGGTCCTTGTTGCCGGGAACGGATCGGGTGGCGTTTCTGAGGAAGGCGCCGCCGCTGGGTGGCGTCGCCCGGGCAAAGGCGGCCAACCGCGGCCGGAGCTGGGCTATCAGTTTGCCGACGTGGTCTCCGGCCGTTTCGACGAGGAGGAATCCAGCACGGAGCCATTGCCTCTCAAGCGTGTGTTGCTGCCTCAGGTGGAAACGCCCAAGCTCCACAAGGTGTTGGCCCAGGCTGGACTGGGTTCTCGCCTTGAGATGGAGCAGCTGATTCTGGAAGGGCGGATATCGGTCAACAACGAGCCTGCCCATATCGGGCAGCGGATTCAATTTGGTGATCAGGTGAAGGTCAACGGTAAGCCCATCCGCTACCGCATCGATCCCCCACCACCTCGCGTGATCGCCTACCACAAGCCAGTGGGCGAGGTTGTGACGCACGACGATCCGCAAAATCGCCCCACTGTTTTCCGCAAGCTCCCGCGCCTGCAGCAGGGAAAGTGGCAGTCTGTCGGGCGTCTGGATCTGAACACAGAGGGGTTGCTGCTGTTTACCAGTTCAGGTGAGCTGGCCAACAAACTCATGCATCCGCGCTTCGGTCTGGAGCGTGAATATGCCGTTCGGGTGTTGGGGGCCCTGAGCAACGAGGAGAAGTCCCGGTTGCTTGAAGGTGTACAACTCGAAGACGGTATGGCCGCTTTTGGCTCTATTGAAGAAGGGGGAGGCGAGGGCTCCAATTGCTGGTACCGCGTCACGATCTCTGAAGGGCGGAACCGGGAGGTGCGGCGAATGCTGGAGGCTGTTGGTCATGCCGTCAGCCGCCTTATCCGTATCCGCTATGGCGCTATGGTTCTGCCGCGGGGGCTTAAGCGGGGGGCCTGGATGGAACTGGATGAGTCGGATATTGCTGCATTGATGAAAGCGGCAGGCGCTGAGCGTGTTGCACGGCCCGAAACAGGGCGCGATGTGCCAGGTGCTCGCCGCGATGGCCGAGGTGCGGGAGGGCGTGCCGGAGGGAGCGGTCGTGGTGGTGCTCCTGGATCTCGTGGCGGGAGTGCTGGTCAGGGACGCGCCGCAAAGCCGGGAGGCAAAGGCGCAGGTGCACGCCCTCAAGGGAATGCTTCTCAGCCGGATCCATTGAAGACATCGGTGGGATACATTGGTACTGACAGTCTGAAACGTCAGCGCCAGACGCAACGGCGCGATGGACGCAGCAGTTTTGGTGGCCGGAGTGGAGGGCGAGGCGGGCGTTGATCTGCGCGCCAAGGACGCCCGGGTTAGAATGAAAAGCTTTGTCTGTATGACAAAAAGCTCCAAGTAACCTCATTCCAGGAAAATAAAATGGCTATTGAACGTACCCTTTCCATCATCAAGCCTGATGCCGTCGCCAAGAATGTCATTGGCCAAATCTACGCCCGTTTTGAAGCTGCTGGGCTGAAGATTGTTGCCGCCCGTATGGCTCACCTTTCCCGTCTGGAGGCCGAGCAGTTCTACGCCGTGCACAAGGAGCGCCCTTTCTTCAAAGACCTGGTGGATTTCATGATCTCCGGCCCTGTGATGATCCAGGCGCTTGAAGGGGAGAACGCTATCTTGAAGAATCGCGAGCTGATGGGTGCCACCGATCCCAAGAAGGCAGAGCCAGGCACCATTCGTGCCGATTTTGCCGACAGCATTGATGCCAATGCTGTGCATGGATCTGACGCTGCTGAAACGGCCCAGGTGGAAGTGGCTTTCTTCTTCCCCGGCATGAACGTTTACTCGCGCTGATATGGCGTCCCCCAAGCAGCGCTTCCCCGCTGAGGCAGGGTGGTCGTGCGCCTGGGGTGTCCAGGGCGTTGCCATCTGCTTGCATGTGCGCGCATGACAGTCAACCTCCTGGAATTTGATCTGGATGGCCTGACCGCTTTCTGCGAGCGGTTGGGTGAGAAGCGCTTCCGCGCGATTCAGCTTTTTCGCTGGATCCATCAACGCGGAGCGCGTGATTTTGATCAGATGAGCGATCTGGCGAAATCACTGCGCGAAAAATTGAAAACAAGCGCTGTGGTGCAAGCATTGCCGGTCATCAGCGAGCACCAGTCCAGTGATGGGACGGTGAAATGGCTGTTCGATGTGGGCGCAGGCAATGCAGTTGAAGCGGTGTTCATTCCTGAAGACGACCGGGGCACGCTTTGCATCTCGTCTCAGGCAGGGTGTGCTGTGGGCTGCCGCTTTTGCTCCACAGGCCACCAGGGGTTTAGTCGCAATCTGCTCACGGCGGAGATTGTTGCCCAGCTCTGGTTTGCGGAGCACACACTACGCGAGCGCCTGAAGACAAAGGATCGAGTCATTTCCAATGTCGTCATGATGGGCATGGGCGAGCCCTTGCAGAATTACTCGGCATTGGTGCCCGCATTGAGGGTCATGCTGGACGACCATGCGTATGGCATGTCGCGCAGGCGTGTGACGGTTTCTACTTCCGGCGTCGTTCCGATGATGGATCGGCTGGCAGTGGATTGCCCGGTTGCCCTGGCTGTCTCGTTGCATGCGCCCAATGATCTTCTGCGTGACGATCTTGTTCCGCTCAATCGGAAGTATCCGATAGACGAGCTCATGGATGCCTGTAACCGGTATCTTGTGCATGCGCCGAGGGATTTCATTACTTTCGAATACTGCATGCTTGATGGCGTGAATGACCAAGCGGAGCATGCACGGCAACTGGTCGAGCTTGTGCAGCGCCATGCAGGGGCAGGTGTCTGGTGCAAGTTCAACCTGATCCCGTTCAATCCCTTTCCAGCCTCGGGATTGCACCGATCGGGTGCGGTGCAGGTGGCAGCATTTGCCAAAATTCTGAGCGATGCGGGTATTGTCACCACGGTTCGAAAGACCAGAGGTGATGATATCGATGCCGCGTGCGGCCAATTGGCAGGGGAGGTGCAGGACCGGACCCGGGTCGTGGAGCGAATGGCCAAACGGCGCACGATTGCAATAGAACCGGCTGGGTCGGCAGCCCGGCCACACAAGGAGGCATGACATGGTGGATACCGTCGCGCGCGGGAACCTATTGGGAATGGCGGCTGCTTTTGCTTTTGTATTGTTGATGGCTCTGTCCGGTTGCGCAGCCACCGTAGGTTCATCGGGGGCGGGTCTGGGGCCAGAGGTCATTACGCCATCAGATGAGCCGGAGGCACGTCGGCGTGCCCGTATACGCTTGGAACTGGCGGTCAACTATTTTGAAACCGGAAAAGTGGCTGTTGCGCTGGACGAGGTCAAGCAGGCGCTTGTCAATGATCCTACGTACGGCGATGCCTATAACCTGCGTGGCCTGATCTACATGAGCCTGAATGAGTTGGGGCAGGCAGAGGAGAGCTTCCGCCGGGCGCTGGGTCTGCGGTCCACTGATCCTAATGTTCTGCACAACTATGCGTGGCTGTTGTGTCGACAGCAGAAATATGCAGAAGCAGACAAGTATTTCTCGCAAGTGCTGACGAATCCTGCCTACATGGCGCGTAGCAAGACCTATATGGCACAAGGGCTATGCCAAGTGCGATCGGGTCTTTACGAGCAGGCTGAGCAGACGCTCCTGAGGGCGTATGAACTGGATGCGGGCAATCCTGTGGTGGGGTACAACCTGTCTGAATTGCTCATGCGGCGAGGTGAACTCAATCGCGCTCAGTTCTATATCCGGCGTATCAACAACAGCGAACTGGCGAATGCAGAAACGCTGTGGCTGGGTATCAAGATAGAACGAGGGCTGGGGGATGCCGTTGCCGCGCGTCAGCTTGCCGATCAATTGCGCAAGCGTTTTCCAGAATCCCGCGAACTGTCTGCTTTTGAGCGGGGGGCCTTCAATGAGTGAGTCTGAGACGCAGTCTGCAGTGTCAGAGCATGGTCAGCCATCGCCGGTTTCCCCTGGTGGGATGCTCCGGGCCGCTCGCCAGGCAGCGGGTATTCATATCGAGGCACTGGCTGTGGCGCTCAAGGTGCCGGTAAGCAAGCTTGAAGCCCTTGAAGCGGACAACTATCAGGTATTGCCGGACGCTGTATTCGTTCGTGCTCTTGCGTCTAGTGTCTGTCGTTCATTGAAGATGGATCCTGCCCCTGTGCTGGCACTCATGCCCCGAAGCAGCATGCCGCGGCTTGCTGCAGACAACGAGGGAATCAACGCGTCCTTCAAGGATGGGACAGAGAAGGCTGGCAGAAGCACCATCGTAGCCAATGCCATGCATCCCGCCATTCTGGCTGCAATGGTCTTGTTGCTGGGCGCTGCCACTATGGCGTTTTTTCCTCGCTCCCCGCACGAGATCCCTGCCGTGACCAGCGGTGTGGACCAAAAACCGATGGTCGCATCGTCCGAACCGACGGGTGCGGTTGACATGCCCGGTACGGTAGCCTCTGCTGGTATGGTGATTGCTCCAGCAGCTACGGAGGCCGTATCGGAGCCTCTGCCTGTGCTTTCATCAACTGCCGATACTGAATCCCCGCCTTCTTCTCCCGGGCCTGCGTTTGTTGTCCAAAGCAGTGATGAGGTGCAGCTGCTGGTGTTGCGTGCGCGCAGCGATTCCTGGGTTCAGGTGCGCGATGTCACTGGGACCACGGTACTGCAAAAGATTCTTGCCAGTGGCGAATCGGCAGTTGTGCCTGGAAAGCCCCCTCTGTCCGTGGTGGTTGGCAATGCTGGAGCGACAGAGGTCATGGTTCGTGGCAAGGTGCTGGATCTTGCTCCAATCACCAGGGACAATGTGGCCCGGTTTGAGGTAAAGCAGTGAAGATGCAGGAAGAACGTTTACCTGTTGCAGTCTCTGCGCCACTTGCCCGGCGTTCGCGCCAGGCACAGGCGGTTTGGGGCTCCCGTATCGTCACTATTGGAGGCGATGCTCCTGTCCGCGTGCAGTCAATGACAAACACGGATACTGTGGACGTGATTGCCACGGCCATTCAAGTCAAGGAACTTGCTCTGGCGGGTTCGGAGTTGGTGCGAATTACGGTCAATACGCCTGAGGCGGCTGCAGCGGTGCCCTATGTCCGTGAACAGCTCGATCGGATGGGCGTCGATGTGCCTTTGGTCGGCGATTTCCATTACAACGGACACCGGCTGTTGACTGAATATCCGGCGTGTGCGGAAGCCTTGTCTAAATATCGCATTAATCCGGGAAATGTTGGCAAAGGCGATAAGCGTGACCGCCAGTTTGGGCTAATGATCGAGGCGGCCATCCGGTGGAAAAAGCCGGTGCGTATTGGCGTGAACTGGGGGAGTTTGGATCAGGATTTGCTGATGCAGCTCATGGATGCGAATAGTTTGCGCGATCAGCCTTGGGATGGGCGGCAAGTCATGTATGAAGCGCTCATTACATCGGCAGTTGAGTCCGCGCGCCGAGCAGAAGATCTGGGGCTGGATGGCAACCAGATCATTCTCTCCTGTAAAGTGAGCGGGGTGCAGGATCTGATCGCGGTCTATCGTGAGCTTGCAAAACGGTCAGACTATGCATTGCACCTGGGATTGACAGAGGCGGGCATGGGCACCAAGGGTACCGTTGCGTCTGCTGCGGCCTTGTCGGTGCTTTTACAGGAGGGGATTGGTGACACCATTCGGGTCTCTTTGACCCCCCAGCCGGGGGAATCCCGAACGCAGGAGGTGGTCATCGCTTCTGAGATACTCCAATCCTTGGGCTTGCGCATGTTTGTGCCCAGTGTCACTGCCTGTCCTGGTTGTGGTCGAACCACCAGCACCACTTTCCAGGAGCTTGCCAAGCAGATTGATGACTTCTTGAGAGCGCAAATGCCCATCTGGCGTGAGCGATACCCTGGAGTTGAGGCGCTCAAGGTGGCGGTCATGGGTTGTATCGTGAATGGCCCTGGGGAGAGCAAGCATGCCGATATCGGCATCAGCCTCCCGGGCAACGGTGAGGCCCCCGCAGCGCCGGTGTTCATTGATGGCGAAAAAGCCCTGACTTTGCGCGGTGAAAATATCGCGCAGGAGTTTCATCAACTTGTCCAGACCTATATCGAAAAGCGATTTGGTCAAGGGTCGGATCTATAAGTTGTCAGGTATCGGCCTGCCCATTTGCCACAGCACGCACATACTGTGCTGCTGTGGCAGTCTCATTAATTCAATTCACCAACGAAGTCATTGCTGTGAGTACTGGAAAATCGCTGCCTCCGGCCAAGGCGGAAAAATTGCTTGCGGTCAAGGGGATGAACGACATCCTTCCGCCCGAATCGACCCGGTGGGAGTGGTTGGAGGGGAAGGTTCGTGTGCTTATGGACCGTTATGCCTATCGCAATATCCGCACTCCCATCGTAGAGCCTACGGGGCTGTTTGTACGAGGGCTGGGGGAGGTCACTGATATTGTCGAAAAAGAGATGTATTCTTTCGAAGATCGTCTCAATGGTGAGCAGCTCACGCTACGTCCTGAAAGCACGGCGGGGGTTGTCCGTGCCGTGGTTGAGCATTCGCTGTTGTACGACGGTGGCAAGCGGCTCTACTACATGGGGCCGATGTTCCGGCACGAGCGTCCCCAGCGTGGCCGTTATCGCCAATTCCACCAGATTGGAGCAGAAGCGCTGGGATTTTCTGGGGCGGAGATCGATGCAGAAATGATTCTGCTGGCGGACGCACTCTGGAAAGAGCTAGGGCTGACGGATGTTAGGTTGGAGTTAAACAGCCTTGGTCAGCCAGATGAGCGCCGGGCTCACCGCGCTGCCCTGATCGCATATTTTGAGCAGCATCAGGCTTTGTTGGATGACGAGGCACGTCGGCGCCTGCATAGCAATCCCTTGCGTATTCTTGATACCAAGAATCCTGCCATGCAGCCATTGGTTGAGGCAGCCCCCCGACTGATTGACTATCTAGGTGAAAAATCGCTGGCCCACTTCAATGTAGTTCAGACCATTCTTTCGGCGAGTGGGGTCTCTTGGACAGTGAATCCACGTTTGGTGCGTGGCATGGACTACTACAACCTCACGGTGTTTGAGTTCGTGACGGATCGGCTGGGATCGCAAGGCACGATTTGTGGCGGTGGGCGATATGACTACCTGATAGAGCAGATCGGGGGCAAATCCGCTCCTGCAGTGGGTTGGGCGCTAGGTGTCGAGCGTGTGCTGGAGCTTCTGAAGGAGCAGGGTCTCGGGTGTCCCGCGCTGGTGCCTTTGGTGTTTGCCGTGGTGCCGGATGCCGCGACATTGCCTGCTGCAATGTCACTGATGCAGCGGTTGCGCAGCCTTGGCGTGAGTGTGCAGATGCACAGCTCGACGGGGGAAGGAATGGGTAGTATGAAGTCCCAATTCAAGAAGGCGGATGCAAGCGGCGCACGCTATGCGTTGGTTTTTGGCTCTGATGAACTCGCACGTGGCAATGTTCTGGTGAAGTCTTTGCGCGATGGCAGTGGCCTGCAAGTCGAGCGCGCGATTGAACAAGTGGCCGAATGGGCCTCCGCTCTACAATCTGATCGTTAATCTGAATAAACGCCATGGCAAACCATCTCGATCTTGAAGAACAAGAACAGTTAGATCAGCTCAAGCATTTCTGGAATACGTGGGGAACCCTCATTAGTTCGGTGCTTCTGGTTGTCGCAGGGGCATTGGCTGCTTGGAATGGCTATCAGTACTGGTTGACGAGACAGGCGATCCAGGCGACGGCTCTTTTTGATGCGGTCGAGATGGCTGCGAACACGGGCGATGCAGTGCGTCTCGAGCAGGCGTACGCGGATTTGCGCAATCAATATGCGGGTACCACTCAGGCGGGACAGGCAGGGTTACTGGTTGCCAAGACGCATGCGAACAAGGGCAATCTGGATGCAGCCAAGTCGGCGCTTGCCTGGGTTGCTGATCATGCTGCAGATGAGGGCTACAAATCTGTTGCGCGGTTGCGTATGGTCGGTATCTTGGTCGACGAAAAGGCCTATGACGAAGCCTTGAAGCAACTTGCTTCGCCATTTGCGGTGGAGTATGCAGCTGTCGTGGCTGATCGCAGGGGCGATGTGTTCGCCATGCAAGGCAAGAAGCAGGAGGCTATTGCAGAGTATTCCCGTGCATACAAGGATCTTCCTGACAACGTTGAATATCGTCGTCTGGTTGAAGTCAAACTCAATGCGTTGGGGGTGCAGCCACAAGTGGTTGCGGCAGCAACGGAGGCTGCGAAGTGAGACGGAACCATTCTGCACTGCGGGTGGCCAGTCGATTGGGCGCACTCGTGGCTTTGGTGGGTGGCTTGGTGGGCTGCTCTATTTTTGGAGGTGATTCGGCAGCGCCCAAACCAGCAGATCTTGGGACCAATGTTCCCGTCCTTGGTGTTCGTCAGGCTTGGATTTCCAAGATTGGAGCCGTTCAGGGGATGCCTTTGGTGGCGCATGTTCAAGGTGCGATCGTCACGCTGGCTTCGGCTGATGGTGTCGTCGCGGCGCTTGATGCCCGGACGGGTGGCGATTTGTGGCGGGCGAGTCTGGGTGAACCGTTGATCGTGGGTGTCGGTGGTGATGGGCGGTGGACCGCTGTTGTTTCGCGCAGCAATGAAGTGATCGTACTGGAGGCGGGACGCGAGTTGTGGCGTCAGCGCTTGCCCTCGCAAGTCTATACGGCGCCGCTGGTCGCGGGGGCTCGGGTGTTTGTTCTCGGTGCAGACAGATCCATTGCGGCGTTTGATGCCAAGACGGGGCATCGGCTTTGGAGCCAGTCGCGTCCCGGTGAGCCGCTTGTATTACGCCACCCTGGGGTATTGACGGCCGTGGGCGACACGTTGGTCGCGGGTCTGTCGGGGCGGCTGATTGGCATGAATCCGGACAACGGGATCGTTCGATGGGAGGCTCCGTTGGCCAGTCCACGGGGTACCAATGATGTTGAGCGTCTTGTTGAACTTGTAGCTCCCTTTAGCCGGGTCGGTAGCATGGTATGTGCCCGTGCGTTTCAAGTTGCCGTGGGTTGTGTGGATGCCAGCCAAGGTGCAGTGATGTGGGTGCAAAAGGCCGGCGGATCGCAGGGAGTTCATGGCAATGAAGAAGCCATTTTTGGCACGGAGGGGAATGGAACAGTCGTGGCATGGCGACGCAGTGACGGAGTCCGTCTGTGGTCTATCGACAGGCTGCAGTACAGAAAACTGACAGCGCCGCTGGTGCTGGGGCGGTCGGTGGTCATTGGGGATGACGTCGGCTTGGTTCACCTGCTGTCACGTGAGGATGGTGCGCCCTTGAACCGGCTGCAGACAGATGGTTCAGGTATTGCTGCGCCTCCCGTGGTGGCTGCCGACACGCTGGTGGTTGTTACCCGTAACGGGAATGTCTATGGTTACCGTCCGGATTGATGAGAAGTAGTACGCAATGAAGCCTGTGATCGCCTTGGTGGGGCGCCCCAATGTTGGCAAATCGACGCTTTTTAATCGTCTGACGAAATCCCGAGATGCCATCGTTGCAGATTTTGCCGGTCTGACACGTGACAGGCACTATGGCAATGGAAAACAAGGCAAATACGAATACATCGTCATTGACACAGGGGGTTTCGAGCCCGATGCCGCTGGTGGCATTTACCGTGAAATGGCAAAGCAAACCCAGCAAGCGGTTGCAGAGGCTGATGTAGTCATCTTTGTGGTGGATGCGCGTGCAGGTCTCTCGGCACAGGACCATGACATTTCTAACTACCTGCGCCGGTTAGGAAAGCCCTGCGTGCTGGCGGCCAATAAGGCCGAAGGCATGCGCGAGGGGATGCAACTAACGGAGTTTTATGAGCTGGGCCTTGGCGAGGTGTATGGCATTTCTGCTGCACATGGGCAGGGCATTCGCAGCTTGGTTGAGCTGGCATTGGGCCTTCTGCATTTGCCGGAGAACAGCGATGACGAGCAGTCGACTGACAAGAGTGTCGTCAGACTGGCTGTTGCTGGACGCCCCAATGTTGGTAAATCAACATTGATCAATACGTGGTTGGGGGAAGAGAGACTGGTTGCTTTTGATCTTCCTGGTACCACGCGGGATGCCATTTCGGTGCCGTTCGAGCGAAATGGTCAGAGATTTGAATTGATTGATACGGCAGGTTTGCGTCGCAAGGGAAAAGTTTTCGAAGCCATTGAGAAATTCTCGGTGGTCAAGACCCTTCAAGCTATTGAGTCAGCCAATGTCGTGTTGCTGCTTCTGGATGCCACGCAAGGCGTGACGGATCAGGATGCGCATATCGCCGGTTACATTCTCGAAAGTGGTCGTGCCGTTGTCGTGGCAGTCAACAAATGGGATGCGATTGATGACTATCAAAAACAGCTTCTCGAACGATCCATCGAGACCCGGCTCACGTTTTTGAAGTTTGCTGCACTTCATTTCATCTCGGCCAAAAAACGGCAGGGGCTTGGTCCGGTTTGGGCGTCGATCGTGCAGGCCCACAAAGCTGCTATGTGCAAGATGTCAACACCTGTGCTGACGCGGCTGCTTCTGGAAGCGGTCCAGTTTCAGAGTCCCAAGAAAGCAGGAATGTTCCGGCCCAAGCTGCGCTACGCTCACCAAGGCGGCATGAATCCTCCGGTAATTGTGATTCACGGCAACTCGCTTGAGCATGTGACGGATGCTTACAAGCGCTTTCTAGAAGGGCGATTCCGTAAGGAGTTCGATCTCGTGGGTACGCCTTTGCGGATCGAGATGAAGACATCCCATAATCCATTCGCGGGCGGTGAGGGGCATTGATCGTTGCATCGCCCCCGTTGGCTGCTATGACAACTCGCTGGTTCTGTGGCGATTGCCAGGCCTGTGGTAAGGTGCTGGTTTACAACAAAATTTTTGAACACGGAGAATATCGTGAGCAATAAAGGCCAACTCCTTCAAGACCCCTTTCTCAACGCCTTGCGTCGAGAGCACGTACCGGTGTCCATCTATCTCGTGAATGGCATCAAGTTGCAGGGGCAGATCGAATCGTTCGATCAGTATGTTGTGTTGCTTCGCAATACAGTGACGCAGATGGTCTACAAGCACGCCATTTCAACCATCGTCCCGGGGCGTGCAGTCAATTTTTCCACCGGTGAGTCTCCTGATGCCGATGGTGCCAATGCATGATGGAGTCAATCGATCATCAATGAACGATTGCACTTTGTTCTGACTTGAGCTCGATCGACACGACAGTCCATCATCCTGCCCCAGTTGTTCTGGTGGGGGTTGATTTCGGCTTGCCTCACTTCGATGCGCAACTCGAAGAACTGGGGCTGCTGGCCCAGACTGCGGGACTTCTTCCTGTCGCACGACTCACATGCAAGCGGAAAGCTCCTGATGCCGCACTGTTTGTGGGGAGTGGAAAAGCAGATGAGATTCGGACGCTAGCAAACATGCATGGCGCTGTAGAAGTGCTCTTCGACCAGGCGTTAAGTCCAGCGCAGCAGCGAAATCTGGAGCGGCATATGGAGCTACCGGTTTATGACCGGACGTTGCTGATTTTGGAAATCTTCGCGCAACGCGCACGAAGCCATGAGGGTAAGCTGCAGGTTGAGCTCGCCAGGCTTCAGTACCTTAGCACCCGCTTGGTTCGGAGGTGGTCGCATCTGGAGCGGCAAACCGGTGGTGCGGGGGTGCGAGGAGGACCGGGGGAGAAGCAGATCGAGTTGGACCGCCGGATGATCGATGACGCGATCAAGCGAACCAAGGAGCGGCTTGTCAAGGTCAAACGCCAGCGTTCGACCCAACGTCGACAGCGCGAGCGCAGGGATACTTTCAATATCTCTCTCGTGGGATATACGAATGCAGGCAAGTCGACATTGTTCAATGCGCTGGTGAAAGCGAAGGCCTATGCGGCCGATCAATTGTTTGCCACGTTGGACACTACGACGCGGCAGTTGTATTTAGGTGAGGCCGGGCGCACAGTCTCACTTTCAGACACCGTGGGTTTTATTCGTGATTTGCCTCATGGCTTGGTAGAGGCTTTCCAGGCAACTTTGCAGGAGGCAGTCGATGCCGATCTGCTATTGCATGTTGTGGACGCAGCGAACCCGCACTATCCAGAGCAGGTTGAACAGGTTCAGAAGGTGTTGCGTGAAATCGGCGCTGCTGAGATTCCGCAACTTCTAGTGTTCAACAAGCTCGATGTTCTTGGGCTTGAGCAGCGCCCTGCGGTATTGGTCGATACGTTTGAACTGGATGGCAAACAAATTCCGCGGATTTTTGTCAGTGCCCGGGAGTCAGAGGGGTTGGACGCGTTGCGAGCACAGCTTGCGGCGACAGTCCTTTCTGCGCGTGCGTCCCTGAACATGTCCCCGGTGTCCGATACCCATTTGGACATGCCGGGACTCTGATTGGGCACAATCGCTCAACAATCGTTGTTTTAGAGAACCAGAGAATTTGCGCATGAACTCACCAAACAGTACCCGTCGTTGGGCGCTATTGCCACAAGGTTTGCGGGGAATGTTCAATCTGAACGATCCTCGGTGGGGCCGGGGTGAGGATAAATCCGCCGACGACAATCGCCCGGAAGGAGGCAAGCCGTCTCCTTCCTCTTCGGGTGATCGTGGCGGACGAGATTCCAAACAGGGGGGGCAGCCGCCAGATCTCGATGAGCTTTGGCGCGACCTCAATCGGAAGCTGGCCGGGTTCTTCGGAGGCAAGAACGGGGGAAGCCGTGGCCCGTCGAATGGTGGAGACGGTTTCCAGCCCGATATGAAAAACGCTGGAGTAGGGGTGGGGCTCATCGCCGGGATTGCGGCCTTGATCTGGCTCGGAACGGGCTTCTTCATTGTGCAAGAAGGCCAGCAGGCTGTGATTACGCAGTTTGGCAAGTACAAGAGCACTGTGGGAGCCGGCTTTAACTGGCGGCTCCCTTACCCGGTGCAACGGCATGAGCTTGTGTTCGTCACCCAGATACGTTCGGTGGATGTCGGGCGTGATGCGGTGATTAAGACCACGGGCTTGCGTGAATCTGCCATGCTGACCGAGGACGAAAATATTGTCGAAATCAAGTTCGCTGTTCAATACCGACTGAACGACGCCCGGGCATGGTTGTTCGAGAGCAAGAATCCGGGCGACGCCGTCGTTCAGGCTGCAGAAACGGCGGTGCGTGAAGTCGTGGGCAAGATGCGTATGGATACGGCGTTGGCGGAGGAGCGGGACCAAATTGCTCCCCGAGTGCGCATGCTGATGCAAACCATACTTGATCGCTACAAGGTGGGCGTTGAGATCGTTGGTATCAACTTGCAGCAGGGCGGAGTTCGGCCGCCTGAGCAGGTGCAAGCGGCGTTCGATGACGTTTTGAAGGCTGGACAGGAGCGTGAGAGGGCTAAGAATGAAGCGCAGGCATATGCAAATGATGTGATTCCTCGCGCTGTGGGCTCTGCATCGCGGTTGAAAGAGGAGGCCGATGCTTACAAGGCACGTATCGTCGCGCAGGCTCAAGGCGATGCTCAGCGCTTTAGTGCGGTGCTTGCTGAGTATCAGAAAGCGCCACAGGTTACCCGTGATCGCTTGTACCTTGAGTCCATGCAGCAAATCTATGCCAGCGTGACCAAAGTGCTTGTGGATTCGCGTCAAGGATCGAATCTTTTGTATTTGCCGCTCGACAAGATCATGCAGAGCACGATCCAGCAGTCTGGAGCGACCAGCGATATGACGGGGTCGTCTCAGGTCGCCGTGCCTTCGTCAGCAGTGTCTTCCAATTTGACCAACGATCCACGTACGCGCGACACCAGTCGTACGCGTGATCGTGAAGCCCGCTAGGAGATCCCAGTGAACAGGATAGGTTTTATCGCGACATCGATTCTGGTGGCGCTTGCGCTCCTTAGTTCCATGGCCTTTGTTGTTGATCAGCGCCAGTTTGGGGTTGTATATGCGTTGGGGCAGATCAAGGAGGTGATCACCGAGCCTGGGTTGAACTTCAAGTTGCCGCCTCCTTTTCAGAATGTGTCGTACATCGACAAGCGCCTTCTGACCTTGGATAGCTCGGATACCGAGCCGATGCTGACGGCCGAGAAGCAGCGCGTGGTGATTGATTGGTATGTACGCTGGCGCATCACTGATCCATCGGAATACATCCGCAATGTGGGGCTTGATGAAAATGCTGGTGCGATGCAGCTCAATCGTGTGGTGCGAAATGCATTTCAGGAGGAAATCAATAAGCGCACCGTCAAGGAGTTGCTCTCACTGAAGCGTGAGGCATTGATGGCGGATGTAAAACGCGAGGTTCTTGAATCTGTACGTGGGGCGAAGCCATGGGGCGTGGATGTTGTGGATGTTCGGATCACCCGTGTTGATTACGTGGAGGCCATCACGGAGTCTGTCTATCGGCGCATGGAAGCAGAGCGCAAGCGAGTTGCCAACGAATTGCGGTCGACGGGAGCAGCAGAGGGAGAAAAGATCCGGGCAGACGCAGATCGCCAGCGTGAAATAGCGATTGCAAATGCATACCGGGATGCACAGAAAGTCAAGGGTGAAGGTGACGCGGAAGCTGCTCGCACTTATGCCGAGGCTTTTGGAAGAGATCCTCAGTTTGCGAAGTTCTACCGTAGCCTGGAAGCCTATAAGGCCAGCTTTAACAAGAAGGGAGATGTCATGGTGCTTGATCCTGCTTCATCAGACTTCTTCAAGTCGTTGCGTGGCACAGATCCAGGTACGGCCCAATCGGCGCCTCGTAGGTAGGTGGCAGGTCGGCGCGACGATTCATGGATCTGGGCGATGCCATCTGGTCGGCCATCGCGCTGGTCTTTTTGATCGAAGGTTTGCTGCCTCTGATCTCGCCAGCTGGTTGGCGCCGGATGTTTATGCAGTTGATCCATTTGCGCGATGGTCAGATCCGTTTCTTTGCCTTGCTCAGCATTGCCGTCGGCGTGCTGATGCTCTGGCTGGGCTGAGTGCATTACCCAGCCGGTAGAATCGTCTTTTTAACAGCTCCCCTTACCCCATGTCTGCTTGGGTCCTGCCGGATCACATTGCCGATGTTTTGCCTTCCGAGGCAAGGCACATCGAAGAGTTGCGTCGCGGCTTGCTCGACACTGCGTGCAGCTATGGTTATGAATTGGTCATGCCTCCCTTGCTGGAGCATCTGGAATCGTTGCTGACCGGTACTGGCCAGGCGCTTGATTTGCAGACCTTCAAACTGGTAGATCAGATTTCTGGTCGGATGTTGGGGCTTCGTGCTGATACCACTCAGCAAGTGGCGCGTATTGATGCCCATCTTCTCAATAGACGTGGGGTCACGCGTCTTTGCTATTGCGGGCCTGTCTTGCATACCTGGCCAGACCGTCCACATGCAACCCGTGAACCCATGCAGTTCGGCGGCGAGATTTTTGGACATGCCGGGCTTGAAGCCGACCTTGAGGTACTAGAGCTTGCCCGGGCGTGCCTTGATGTCGCTGGCGTGCGTGGCACAAGTGTCGATATGGCGGATGTACGAATTGTGCGGAGCCTTCTGGCGGGGGTGGACATCGATGTTGGAACTCAGCGCATGGTGTTTGCCGCGTTGGCGTCCAAGGACGCTAGCGAACTTGCTTCGTTGACGAAAGGCTTTCCTGCTGCGTCACGGTCAGGACTAAGGGCGTTGACGAGTTTGTATGGAGACCATACGGTGTTGGATGAGGCGGCGAAGGTTCTATCGGATACGCCAGGTATCAACGGGCATATCGCCGATCTTCGGTGGCTGGTCGCCCGCCTGGGTGATGCGAAGGTGACGTTTGATCTGTCGGACCTTCGTGGCTACTCCTATTACAGCGGTGCGCGATTTGCAATTTACACCGAAGGGGCCAGCGATGCGTTGGTCCGTGGGGGGCGGTACGATGAGGTCGGTGCTGTATTTGGGCGCAACCGGCCTGCCGTAGGCTTCAGTCTCGATCTGAAGCAGGTGGTTGGTTCGGTTCCTGTGCGCGCTCTCAGGCCTGCAATTCGTGCCCCATGGGGAGAGGCGGAAGACGTTCGCGCCGCCATTTCCGGATTGAGGGCGCGCGGGGAGACCGTTGTGTGTGTACTCCCCGGCCATGAGAGCGAGGTCGATGAATTTCGCTGTGACCGTGAATTAGTGCTGGTGGCAGGCAAGTGGACTGTCCAGGCAATTTGATCAGCATTTAGACAATGAAATCGGGTTTGAAATGAAAACTACCAAAGGTCGCAACGTTGTTGTTGTGGGTACCCAATGGGGCGACGAAGGCAAGGGCAAGCTGGTGGACTGGCTGACGGAAAGTGCACAAGGTGTTGTTCGCTTCCAGGGCGGTCATAACGCGGGCCATACGCTCGTGATCAATGGCATCAAGACTGCGCTGCATTTGATTCCCAGCGGCATCATGCGTGCGGGAGTGCGGTGCTATATCGGGAATGGTGTAGTTCTATCCGCAGCCAAGCTTTTCGAGGAAATTGAAGGGCTTGAGAAGGCCGGCGTGGAAGTGCGTTCCAGATTGCGCGTCAGTGAAGCATGTCCTTTGATTCTGCCGTTTCATGCAGCTTTGGATGTCGCACGTGAGGCTGCCCGCGAGCAGGGCGGTACCGAAAAGATCGGTACGACAGGACGGGGCATTGGTCCTGCTTACGAAGACAAGATTGCGCGACGGGCTTTGCGTGTCCAGGATCTCAAGTACCCTGAACGCTTTGCCTCCAAGCTGCGCGAATTGCTTGACTTGCACAACCACGTGCTTGCTACCTATCTGAACTCAGAGAAGTTCAGTTTCGGTGAGTCACTAAAGCCGTACCTTCATGACGGCAAGGTGCAGTTTGAGCCTGTGTTTGCAGAGGCAATGAAGCACGCCGAAATGTTGAAGCCGATGATGGCCGATGTTTCACAGGAGCTCAATGATGCGCATCTTGCTGGAGCCAACCTGCTGTTTGAGGGCGCACAGGGTACTTTGCTGGATGTGGATCACGGAACCTACCCATATGTGACGTCGAGCAATTGTGTTGCTGGCAATGCAGCTGCGGGCGCAGGTGTTGGGCCGGGCATGCTGCACTACATTCTGGGCATCACAAAGGCTTATTGCACACGTGTTGGCGGCGGGCCGTTCCCGACGGAACTGGAGTGGGAGGTGCCAGGAACTCCTGGCTATCACATGAGCACGGTTGGTGCCGAGAAAGGTGTTACGACCGGGCGGAGCCGCCGTTGTGGGTGGTTTGATGCTGCACTACTCAAGCGCAGCGCCCAGGTCAATGGGTTATCGGGGCTCTGTATCACCAAGCTGGATGTTCTTGACGGCCTCAAAGAGCTGCGGCTTTGCACGGGGTACGAGCTGGATGGCCGCCATATCGACTTGTTGCCAATGGGAGCCGATGAGATCGCCCGCTGCGTGCCGGTATACGAAACGATGGAAGGCTGGAGCGAGTCCACTGTTGGCGTTACGCAGTACGACAGGTTGCCGTCCAATGCGCGCCTGTACTTGCGGCGCATTGAAGAGGTCACGGGCGTGCCTGTCGCCATGATCTCAACCAGCCCAGATCGCGATCATACGATCATGATGCAGCATCCCTATCTGCCTGACTAATGTCTTTTTGCCTGAAGGGCTTGTCTACCAAGCGCTAGTCGCTATTAATTCAGGAGTGAATAATGTTGACCGAAGATGGCAAGCATTTGTATGTGAGCTATGACGAGTACCACAGCCTCATTGAGAAGCTGGCGTTGCGTGTTCATCAGTCTGGCTGGCAGTTCGATACCATTCTTTGTCTGGCGCGTGGGGGGCTGCGACCAGGGGATATCCTGAGCCGCATCTTTAACAAACCGTTGGCCATCATGTCTACCAGCTCCTATCGTGCGGAAGCGGGAACGGTTCAGGGGCATCTCGACATCGCTCGGTTCATCACGACGCCAAAGGGGGAGATTGCCGGACGTGTTTTGCTGGTGGATGATTTGGCAGACACTGGACACACTTTGCATGCCGTGATCGACATGCTCAAGACCAGTTACGACCCCATCACAGAGTTGAGAAGTGCCGTCATCTGGACGAAGGGCGTTTCGACGTTCACGCCAGACTACTCCGTGGAGTTCCTTCCGACAAATCCCTGGATCCACCAGCCTTTCGAGACGTACGACAGTCTTAACCCGGAAAAATTGCTGGAAAAGTGGCGGTTTTGACAAAGTGCTTGTCGGGCTGTGCTATAGTTCAATTCCTGCTGCACAGAGGTTCTTTTGGAATGAATGTGCCAGACGGGTCTGGGGGTTGAAGAGCCTGGGCTGGTTGGTTGAGAGAGGCGGGGTAAAAAATCTTCAGTCTTTTTGTAGATCGGCGAGAAATTCGGTATACAATGCAAGGCTTCGCTG
>Ga0209207_1000076_pt1 | contig 84427 bp, 80 predicted proteins | sample SaghotsprinmetaG_FD_184140 | JGI IMG/M metagenome (GOLD analysis project Ga0209207, IMG submission 184140) | Hot spring microbial communities from South Africa to study Microbial Dark Matter (Phase II) - Sagole hot spring metaG (SPAdes) (version 3) | ecosystem: Environmental > Aquatic > Thermal... | reverse complement strand
CGGTGACCCTGGAGCTCAACAGCCTGGGCACCAGTGCGGCGCGGGCGGTTTACCGCGACGCCCTGGTCGAATACCTCAGTGCCCGCGCCGAGCAGCTGGACGAAGACAGCCGCCGTCGCCTGAACAGCAACCCGTTGCGCGTGCTCGACAGCAAGGTGCCGGAAACCCAGACCCTGCTGGTGGATGCACCGAAGCTGGCGGACTACCTGGACGAGGAGTCCAAGGTTCACTTCGAGGGCCTGAAAGCCCGCCTGGATGCCGCCGGCGTGCCCTATGTGATCAATCCCAAGCTGGTGCGTGGTCTGGATTACTACAGCAAGACCGTATTCGAATGGGTGACCAGCGAGCTGGGTTCCCAGGGCACCGTCTGCGCCGGTGGCCGCTACGACGGCCTGGTCGAGCAGATGGGCGGCAAGCCGACCCCGGGGGTGGGTTTTGCCATGGGCATCGAACGCCTGGTGCTATTGCTGGAAACTCTGGGTAAAGTGCCTGCCGAGCTTGCTCGCCAGGTGGATGTCTATCTGTGCGCCTTTGGCGAGGCGGCCGAGCTGGTGGCACTGGCTTTGGCCGAGCGCCTGCGTGACCAGGTGCCCGGTTTGCGTCTGCAGGTCAATGCCGGCGCCGGCAGTTTCAAGAGCCAGTTGAAGAAGGCCGACAAGAGTGGCGCGCATTACGCCCTGGTGCTGGGTGAAGACGAACTGGCCCGGCAGGTGGTAGGTTGCAAGCCGCTGCGCGATCAGTCCGAGCAGCAGAGCATTGCCTGGGACGAACTGGGCGCCTACCTGGCAGAGCGTATCGCGCAGGCCTAGCAGGCGGCAGTTAACGAGTAACGCGGCGCCGCATGGCCTGCGATCAGCATAAGCGAATAGGAGTACTGGGGTGGTTTCGCGTACCGATGAAGAAGAGCTGGCGGTAATCAAGGAGTGGTGGCAGCGCAATGGCATGCCGCTGGTGACCGGCGTGCTGCTGGCACTGGTGCTGGTCTTCGGCTGGCAGGGCTGGCAGAAATACCAGGCCAATCAGGCCCACGGCGCCTCCATGCTCTATCAGCAGCTGCTGGAAGAAGCCCTGACTCCGGCTGGCCAGGCCGATACCGCCAAGGTGGTGGAGCTGGCCGGCAAGCTCAAGAACGAGTTCGGCGGCAGTCACTATGCCCAGTACGCCAGTCTGTTCGTCGCCAAGCTGGCGGTCGAGTCGGGCAAACTGGACGATGCCGCCGCCGAGTTGCAGGCGGTGGTCAACAAGCCGGCCGACGACAAGCTGGGTGAGCTGGCGCGTCAGCGTCTGGCCCGGGTCCTGGCGGCTCAGGGGCAGGTCGAGCAGGCGCTGCAGTTGCTGGAAACCAAGGCGGCCGAAGGGGCCTTCCTGGCCAGCCGAGAAGAACTCAAGGGCGACCTGCTGGTGCGCCTCGGCCGCCCTGATGAGGCCTTTGAAGCCTACAGCAAGGCCAAGGCCGCTGTTTCCGAAGATGCCGCCCTGGGCGGTCTGCAAATGAAGCTGGATGACCTGGCAAAAGGGGATGCGTGACGTGATGCGCTGGAAAAATGCCGCAGTGCTGGCCTTGGCCGTCGTGGTCGTAGGTTGCAGCAGCAACACCAAAAAGGAATTGCCGCCAGCCGAACTGCCGAAGTTTGAGCGCGAAGTGCAGCTGAAGAAGGAGTGGAGCCGCTCCATCGGCAAGGGCCAGGGCGACACCTTCAATATGCTGACCCCGGCGATCGAGGGCGACCGTCTGTTTGCCGCCGATGTCACGGGCCTGGTCATGGCCCTGGACCGCCTGAGTGGCAAGGTGCTGTGGAAAAAGGACCTGAAAGCGCCGGTTTCCGGTGCCGTGGGTGCCGGCTACGGCCTGGTCACCATGGGTACGCTCAAGGGTGAAGTGATCGCCCTGGATGCCAGCAGTGGTGAAGAGAAGTGGCGCTCCCGGGTGACCAGCGAAGTGCTGGCCGCCCCGGCAGTGAACGGTGATGTGGTGCTGGTGCAGACCCAGGACGACCGCCTGATCGCCTTCGACGCCGATACCGGCAATCAGCGCTGGATCTTCGAAAGCACCCCGGCGGTGCTGACCCTGCGCGGCACCGGCAGCCCGCTGCTGACCAACCGACTGGCCATCGCCGGCCTGTCCACCGGCAAGGTCATCGCCCTGGACGCCCAGCGCGGCATCCCGGTGTGGGAGCAGCGCGTGGCCATTGCCCAGGGCCGTTCGGAACTGGAGCGTGTGGTGGATATCGACGGTGGCCTGCTGTTGTCGGCCGGCACCCTGTATGCCGTGAGCTATCAGGGCCGTGTGGCGGCGATGGATCTGGAAAGCGGGCGTATTCTCTGGCAGCGCGAAGCCTCCAGCTCCGTGGGCGTGGCCCAGGGCTTTGGCAACGTCTATGTCAGCCTGGCCAGTGGCACCGTGGAAGGCATCGACGAGCGCAGCGCTTCGGCCCTGTGGAGCAACGACGCCCTGGCGCGCCGCCAGCTGTCGGCACCGGAAGTGTTTTCCAGCTACGTGGCCTTCGGTGACCTGGAAGGCTACCTGCACCTGATCAGCCAGGTGGACGGCCGTTTCGTCGGTCGCGAGCGCATTGACAGCAGTGGCCTGCGTGCCCGTCCGCTGGTGGTGGGCGACTGGCTCTATGCCTTTGGCAATGGCGGCAACCTGGTGGCCCTGACCATCAAGTGAAGCCTTGGCTATGCTGCACAGCATCGCTGCTGTGCGGTCTGGCCGAAGCAATAAATTCGGCCGCTGCCCGTGCAGCGGCTTTTGTATTTTCTGAAATAACCAAGTGGAGAGCCTGATGGTTCCCGTAATTGCCCTGGTGGGCCGCCCGAACGTGGGCAAGTCCACCCTGTTTAACCGCTTGACCAAGTCCCGTGACGCGATTGTCGGCGACCTGTCTGGTCTGACCCGTGATCGCCAGTACGGCGAGGCCAAGTGGCAGGGGCGAACCTATATCGTGATCGACACCGGCGGTATTTCCGGTGACGAGGAAGGTATCGACGCGAAGATGGCCGAGCAGTCCCTGCAGGCCATCGAAGAGGCCGATGCCGTGCTGTTTCTGGTGGATGCCCGTGCCGGCATGACGGCTTCCGACCAGATGATCGGCGAGCACCTGCGTCGGCGTAACAAGCGCAGCTTCCTGGTGGTGAACAAGGTCGACAACCTCGACCCCGACCTGGCCCGCGCCGAGTTCAGCCCGATGGGCCTGGGCGAGTCGCTGGCGATTGCCGGTGCCCATGGCCGCGGCATCACCCAGATGCTCGAAGCCGTGCTCGGTTCCTTCCCCAAGGATGCCACCGAGCCGGAAGAGGGTGAGGAAGAGGAAGAAGTGCTTGAAGGCCAGGAGGCCAAGCGCATTCCCGGCCCCAGCGAGAAGGACGGGATCAAGCTGGCCATCATCGGCCGCCCCAACGTCGGCAAGTCGACCTTGGTCAACCGCATGCTGGGTGAGGAGCGGGTGATCGTCTATGACCAGGCCGGTACTACCCGTGACAGCATCTATATCCCCTTCGAGCGCGACGATGAAAAATACACCCTGATCGACACCGCCGGGGTGCGCCGCCGCGGCAAGATCTTCGAGGCGGTGGAAAAGTTCTCGGTGGTCAAGACCCTGCAGGCCATCCAGGATTCCAACGTGGTGGTGTTCGTCATGGACGCCCGCGAAGGGGTGGTGGACCACGACCTCAACCTGCTCGGCTTCGTGCTGGAGAGTGGTCGTGCCCTGGTCATCGCCCTGAACAAGTGGGACGGCATGGAGCCCAACGAGCGCGAGTATGTGAAGACCGAGCTGCAGCGCCGGCTGTTCTTCGTCGACTTCGCCGATATCCACTTTATCTCGGCCCTGCATGGCACCGGCGTGGGCAACCTGTACAAGTCGGTGCAGGCCTCGTTCAAGTCGGCCATCACCCGCTGGCCCACCAGCCGCCTGACGCAGATTCTCGAAGACGCCATCAGTGACCACGCACCGCCCATGGTCAACGGTCGTCGCATCAAACTGCGCTATGCCCACCTGGGCGGCGCCAACCCACCGCTGATCGTGATCCACGGCAACCAGGTCGAGGCTGTGCCCAAGTCCTATATCCGTTACCTGGAAAACACCTATCGTCGGGTGCTCAAGCTGGTCGGCACGCCGATCCGCATCGAGTTCAAGGGCGGCGAGAACCCCTACGAGGGTAAGAAGAACACCCTGACCGATCGCCAGGTGAACAAGAAGCGGCGTCTGATGAGCCACCACAAGAAGGCCGAGAAAAAGCGCAAGGACAAGCGCTAAGCCTGGACTCAAACGCTCTATAAAGGCACCTGCGGGTGCCTTTTGCGTCTTGGGGGGATCGGCTATTCTGCGACCTTACTCGCCCAGGATATTGTCTCGATGCTGAGCAGCAAGCTGCCGAATGTCGGCACCACCATCTTTACCCGCATGTCGCAGCTCGCCGAGGAAACCGGCGCGCTCAACCTGTCCCAGGGCTTTCCCGATTTCGACGGGCCGCAGGCGCTGCGCGAGGCGGTTGGTCGGCATATCGCCGCCGGGCACAACCAGTACGCACCGATGACCGGCCTGCCGGCGCTGCGCGAGCAGGTGGCGGCCAAGGTGGCGCGCTGCTATGGCCGCAGCGTCTGCGCCGATAGCGAGGTGACCATAGTGCCCGGCGCGACCCAGGGCATCTTCTGTGCGATCCAGGCACTGATCCGCCCGGGTGATGAAGTGATCGTCTTCGACCCCAGTTACGACAGCTATGAGCCCGCGGTCGAACTGGCCGGCGGGCGCTGCGTGCATGTGCCGCTGGCCTTGGCGGATTTTTCCATTGACTGGCAACGTCTAGGCGATGCCCTGAGTGACAAGACCCGCCTGATCATCCTTAACAGCCCGCACAACCCTAGCGGTGCGTTGATCTCCCGCGCCGAGCTGGACCAGCTGGCGGCCTTGATCCGCGAGCGTGATATCCATCTGCTCAGCGATGAGGTCTACGAGCATCTGGTCTTCGATGGGCGCCAGCATGCCAGCATCCTGGCCCATGACGAGCTGTACCGGCGCGCTTGGGTGGTCAGCTCCTTCGGCAAGACCTACCACGTCACCGGCTGGAAGACCGGTTATGTGGTGGCGCCGCCGGCATTGAGTGCCGAGCTGCGCAAGGTGCACCAATACGTCAGCTTCTGCGGGGTCACCCCCCTGCAATGGGCGCTGGCCGACTATATGGCCGAACACCCCGAGCATGTGAATGAGCTTCCGGCTTTCTACCAGGCCAAGCGCGACCTGTTCTGCGATCTGCTGGCCGGCTCACGCTTTAGTTATACCCGCGCCGCCGGTACTTATTTCCAGCTGGTCGATTACTCGGCCATTCGCCCTGAGTTGGATGATGTAGCCATGGCCGAGTGGCTGACCCGTGAGCATGGCGTGGCGGCGATTCCGGTGTCGGTGTTCTACCAGCAACCGCCGCAGGATTTGCGCCTGGTACGTTTCTGCTTCGCCAAGCGCGAGGAGACGCTGCGTCAGGCGGCGGAAAAGCTATGCGCGATCTAAGTCTGTTGCCCGACCTCGAACTGGCGCTGATCCAGACCAGCCTGGCCTGGCAGGACCCGGCCGCCAATCGCGCCCATTTTGCCTCTTTACTGGAGCAGGCACGCGGGGCTTATCTGGTCGTGCTGCCGGAGATGTTCAGCACCGGCTTTTCCATGGACTCCGCCGCCCTGGCCGAGCCCGAGAGCGGCCCGACCAGCCAGTGGCTGCGCGAACAGGCCCAGGCGTTGCGGGCCGTGGTTACCGGCAGCCTGATTATCCAGGCCGCCGATGGCAGCTACCGCAATCGCCTGCTCTGGGCGCGCCCGGATGGCACGCTGGCGCATTACGACAAGCGTCATCTGTTTCGCATGGCCGGTGAGCACAAGCACTATGCGGCAGGTAGCGAGCAGGTATTGCTGGAGGTGAAGGGTTGGCGAGTGCGCCCGCTGATCTGCTACGACCTGCGCTTTCCGGTATGGAGCCGTGACCCGCAGAATACTGACCTGCTGCTCTATACCGCCAACTGGCCGGCCGCCCGCCGCCATCACTGGAACCGTCTGCTACCGGCGCGGGCCATTGAGAACCTGTGCTATGTGGCGGCGGTCAACCGTATCGGCGAGGACGGCAAGGGCTACGCCTACAGTGGCGATTCCCAGGTGCTGGATTTTCAGGGCGAGGCGCTGCTCGCGCCTGGGGTGGCGGATGGCGTGTTTCGGGTAACCCTCAAAGCCGCAGAGCTTGCAGCCTATCGCGAGCGCTTTCCGGCCCATCTGGATGCCGACAGCTTTAGCCTGACCTAGCCGCCTGTGCGGCCGCACTGGCCTCCAGGCGGAGCTTCTCGCTGTGCAGAAAGGCGCGTAGTTGCTGCAGGTCGGCAATCTTCTGTTCCACCTCCATCAGCTTGCGGCTGACCAGGGCGGCGCCCTGGGCGCAGTCCAGCTGCTGCTCGCGGCGGGCCTTGAGGATTTCGCCGATCTCGCCCAGGGAAAAGCCCATGCCCTGGGCCTGCCGGATAAAGTCCAGGTCGCTCAAGGTCTGTGGGCTGTATTCGCGGTAGTTGTTATCGCGGCGCAGGGCGCTGATCAGCCCCAGGCTTTCGTAATAACGCAGGGTGTGGCGGCTGGCGCCGCTGCGTTGTTCCAGTTCACCGATGCGCATGCAAATCCCGCTTGACTGTAGAGTGCACTCGACAGTTTAGCCTGCTCGGGTCACTAACGAGACGGGTGGATGGGGCATGAACAAAAACTGTTTGGTAACCGGTGGCAGCGGCTTTATCGGCCAGCATCTGCTGGCAGTGTTGACTCGGCAGGGGCACAGGGCGACGTTGCTGATGCGCCAGCCGCACGCCTTGCTGGCCTTGCGTGGGCAGATCGAGCAATTGGGCGGTCGCGGCGAGTTGCTGACGGCGGTGGCGGGTGACCTGGGGCTGCCTGACCTGGGCCTGGATGCCGCCGCACGTGAACAGCTGCGCCAGATCGATAGGGTGTTTCACCTGGGCGCGCAGTTCGCCTGGGGGTTGGCTGCCGAGCAGGCGCGCCGGGTCAATGTCGAGGGTGCGCTGGCGGTGGCCGAACTGGCCGCTAGCCAGGGCAGCCGCTTGCTGATGGTGGGGGGCTTTATGCTGGCCAACCCTGGGCACCTGCAGCGCCTGGGTCTTGACCTGCAGTGCCCCGAGCGCACCGACTGGGATGCTGTCTATCGGCGCAGCGGTGCCTATGAGGGCAGCAAGCTGGAGGCGCACTTTCGCGTGCGTGAGCGTATGGCGCAGTTGCAGGCGCCCCTGACCGTGGTGCACCCGGCTACTGTGTGTGGCCATAGCCGCAGCGGGCATATTCTGCCGGCGCAGCCGTTGGCTGGGCTGATCGGCAATCTGGCCAGTGGCCGACTGGGGGCAATACCGGGGTCGCCAGCGCATTGGCTGCCGCTGATCAGTGTGGATTTTCTCGCCGAGCTGATCGTGGCCGCCGCCTTCGATGAACAGCAGGCCGGCCAGGAAATTCTCGCCCTGGATGCCGCCACCCCGAACCTGCAGGGCATGCTGCAGCAGCTGGCCGGCAGCCTGGGCGTCAAGGCGCCGAGTCGGCATCTGCCGATTCCTTTGCTGCGGGCGTTGCTGAAAATTCCAGGTGTGCCGCGTTTGCTGCGTACCGATGCCGAATCCCTGGATTTTATCCAGACCACTCGTTTCAACACTGCTGCAACTCAGGCTCTTGCGCAGCGTCATCAACTGCGCTGGCCGGATATCAGCCAGGCCTTGCAGGCGACTGCGCGCTATCTGGCGAATGAGGCATCAACCGCATAGAGCTGATGCCTCACTCGACGATCACGCGGCTTGTTCGGCGGCCTGACCGATCGCCCGATTCAGTGCACTAAACAGCGCACGGAAGCTTGCGGTGGTGAGGTTCTCGTCGATACCGATGCCATGCAGGGCACGGCCGCCATTCACCCGCAGTTCGATATAGGCCGCCGCCTGGGCGTTGGTGCCTGAGCCGATGGCGTGTTCGCTGTAGTCCATGATCTCCACGGTCACCGGCAGGCCGGCCACCAGGGCTTCCAGCGGGCCCTTGCCGATGCCGCGCCAGTGCTGGGTTTCGCCGCCATTGAGGACTTCCACATCCACCGCGCAGGTGGCGTTTTCTTCCTGCAGGCGATGGCCTTTCAGGGCGTAGGGTGCATTGGCCTGCAGGTATTCGCGCTGCAGCAGTTCATGGATCTGCGCGGCGCTCATCTCCAGGCCCAGGCGGTCGGTTTCCTTCTGCACCACCTGGCTGAACTCGATCTGCAGGCGGCGCGGCAGGCTGATGCCGTATTCCTGCTCCAGCAGGAAGGTGATGCCGCCCTTGCCGGACTGGCTGTTGACCCGGATCACCGCTTCGTAGTCGCGGCCGATATCGGCCGGGTCGATCGGCAGGTAGGGTACTTCCCAGATCGCGTCGGCCTGCTGTTGGGCAAAGCCCTTGCGGATGGCATCCTGGTGCGAGCCGGAGAAGGCAGTGTGCACCAGATCGCCCACGTAGGGGTGACGCGGATGCACCGGCAGCTGGTTGCAGTCCTCCACCAGCTTGCGCACGGCGTCGATATCGGAGAAGTCCAGTTGCGGGTCGACGCCCTGGGTGTAGAGGTTCAGCGCCAGGGTCACCAGGCAGACGTTGCCGGTGCGCTCGCCGTTGCCGAACAGGCAGCCTTCCACGCGATCGGCGCCGGCCATTACCGCCAGCTCCGAGGCGGCCACCCCGGTGCCACGGTCGTTATGGGTGTGCACGCTGATGATCAGGCTATCGCGGCGGTTTACCCGGCGGCAGAACCACTCCACCTGGTCGGCGTAGTTGTTCGGCGTGGCGCACTCGACGGTGGCCGGCAGGTTGAGGATCAGCCGGTTGGCCGGGGTCGGTTGGAACACCTCGATCACCGCATTGCACACCTCCACGGCAAAATCGGTCTCGGTGGAGCTGAACACCTCGGGGGAATACTCAAAGCTCCACTGGGTTTGCGGCTGCGCGGCGGCCAGGCGCTTGATGATCTGCGCGGCCTGGGTGGCGATCTCGATCACCCCGGCCTTGTCCTGGTTGAAGACGATGCGGCGGAAGCTCGGCGCGGTGGCGTTGTAGTAATGGACGATGGCGCGCTTGGCGCCCTTGAGCGACTCGAAGGTGCGGGTGATCAGGTCTTCGCGGGCCTGGGTCAGGACCTGGATGGTTACATCATCGGGGATATGGCCGCCTTCGATCAGCTCGCGGACGAAGTCGAAATCGGTCTGCGAGGCAGAGGGGAAGCCCACCTCGATCTCCTTCAGGCCCACGGTCACCAGGCACTTGAAGAAGCGCATCTTCTTCTGCGCATCCATCGGTTCGATCAGCGACTGGTTGCCGTCGCGCAGGTCGGTGGACAGCCAGATCGGCGCCTGGTCGATGATCTTGTCCGGCCAGGTACGGTCGGGGAGCTGGATCGGGGTAAAGGGGCGGTATTTCTTCGACGGATCTTTCAGCATGGTCATGGCAAATCCTTGGGGCGCGGGGCCTGACAAAACTCGATAGGGGGAGCGGCGGGGAGGGGCTCAGCCACGCAGTCGCGGGCTGACCAGGCGCTGGCAGGCGTATTGGCGCAGGAGTATCAGGGTATGGGTCGTGTTCATGCTGCCAACCCTAATGGCTTGGGTTAAAGCTGGCAAGCAATGCGAAAAAATTGGAATTATCGATCGCTATAGGGTTTTTATTGGGTTTTTATGCTTGGGTTTTTGGGTTTTAAGCGGGTTGATTGCGCGGGCGCTCAGGGCTGGAACTGGCCGATAAAAATCGCCGGATCGATGCGGGCGTCATTCAAGCTGACGTTCCAGTGCAGGTGCGGCCCGGTGGCGCGGCCGGTGGCGCCGACCTTGCCGATATGGCCGCCGCGGGCTATCTCGTCACCCAGTTGCACGTCGATGGCAGACAGATGGCAGAACATGCTGATCAGGCCCTGGCCGTGGTCGAGAAAGACGGTTTTACCGTTGAAGAAGTAGTCGCCGATCAGGATCACCTTGCCGGCCGCCGGCGCCTTGATTGGCGTGCCGCTATTGGCGGCAAAGTCCAGGCCCGAGTGCGGGTTGCGTTCCTCGCCATTGAAAAAGCGGCGCAGGCCGAAGGGGCTGGACAGGGGGCCGCCCACCGGCCTGTCGAACAGCAGGTTGCTCGGCTGGCGGGGGCTGAACTGCTGGTAGGCGCGGGTCTGCTCGGCCAGTTCGCGTTCGATACGGGCCAGGTTCTTGGCGTTCGGATTGACCTGCTGCTGGTTCTTGAGGGTGATGCGCTGCTCCATGTAATGCTTGCTGCCCACCTGGAAGCTCAGGCTCTGGCCGCCATTGACGCTGATCTGCTGCGTGCCGGGCTTTACGCTCAGGGGAATACCGACAATGGCGATCCAGCGCTGCTGGTCTTCATGGATCACCAATACGGGTTTGTTCTGATAGCGCACGCTGGGCGCGCTGGCGGCCGGGCCCAGATCGACCACCGCCACGCCGCCGGGTACGGGCTTATGCAGGAGTCGGCTGATAAAGCCTTCGGCGTGGGCGGGCAGGGCGAGGCAGAGCAGGGTGATAAGGCTTAATAGGCGCATGCAATATCCCTAGGGTGGATAACGCCAGGCTTGTCCACCGGTGTAAAAGGTTAATCGAGCAGCGAGAGGGTGGCCGGCTGCACATGGTTGTCTTCGACCCGCACATCCAGTTCGCCATTGCCCAGGCGGGCCTTGAGGCGCTGACCGGGGTGGGTTTCGGCAGCCTTGCGGATGGCGCGGCGGCGCTCGTCCAGCAGGATGCTGTAGCCGCGGCCCAGGGTGGCCAGGGGGCTGACCGCATGCAGCGTCTGCACCTGGCTGTGCAGTTGCAGGCGGCGTGCCTTGAGGCCTTCGCGCATGCTGCGTTGCAGGCGCTCGGCCAGGGTTTGCAGGCGTTGCTCCAGCAATTTCAGGTTGCGTTCCGGGTGCAGGCTGAGCAGGCGGGTCTGCAGGTGATGCAGGCGTTCGCGGCGGCTGGCCAGTTGCCGCTCGACGGCACGGGCCAGGCGCATTTCCAGGTCATCGACGCGCTGGGCCTGCTGGCGCAGGGTTTCACCGGGGTGGCGCAGGCGCCGCTGCAGGCCGTCCAGGCGCATGCGTTCGCGTTGCAGGCGGCCCTGCATCTGCAGCAACAGGCGGCGCCTGAGTTGTTGCAGGCGTTGTACCAGTGCGCTGCTGTCGGGGGCCAGCAGTTCGGCGGCCGCCGAGGGCGTGGGCGCGCGCATATCGGCGACGAAATCGGCGATGGAAACATCCGTCTCATGGCCCACGGCGCTGACGATGGGGGTGGTGCAAGCCGCCACGGCGCGGGCTACGGCTTCCTCGTTAAAGCACCAGAGGTCTTCCAGCGAACCGCCGCCGCGGGCCAGGATCAGCGCGTCAAAGCCTTTTGCATCGGCAATGCCGAGGGCGCGGACGATTTGTGCGGTGGCCTCACGGCCCTGCACGGCGGTGGGGATCAGGCAGAGTTCGACCTGGGGGGCGCGGCGGCGGAACACGCTGATGATGTCGCGGATCACCGCGCCGGTGGGTGAGCTGATAATGCCGATGCGTTGCGGGTGGGCTGGCAGCGCGACTTTTGCCTCGGCGGCGAACAGCCCCTCGGCACTGAGCTTCTCTTTCAGGGCTTCGAAGGCCAGGCGCAGGGCGCCATCGCCGGCTGGTTCCACGGCATCGAGAATCAGCTGGTAGTCGCCGCGGCCTTCGAACAGCGAGACCTTGCCGCGCACCTTCACCGCCAGGCCATCGCGCAGGGCCTGGCGCACCCGGGCGGCGTTCTGTCGGAACAGCGCGCAGCGCACCTGGGCCTGGCTATCTTTAAGGGTGAAATAGATATGCCCGGAGGCCGGGCGGGCCAGGTTGGAGATTTCCCCCTCGACCCAGATGCCGCCGAATACATCCTCCAGCAGCAGGCGTGCGCGGTTGTTCAGTTGGCTGACGCTCAGTACCTCGCGGTCGAGGTTCAGGCGTTGGAAGGGGTCATTGATCATGCCGGGCATGATAAAGGCTTTGCGCGGGCAACTATAGAGCCTTGACCCGCACCGTCAGGCCATTAAGCTGCGCGCCTCCTAGGGTAAGCCGAGCCAGATATGAGTGAACAGCAAGCCATTATCGTGCCGCAGATTTCCAGCTTTCCCGGCCATGAGGCGCGGGCGCGGGTGATCCTGCGCTGGCTGGTCAAGCAGAACATCATCGAGGAACAACTGACCACCTGCGGGCGGACCTTCAAACACATGGGCTACGGCATTGCCGAGGGCGCGCGGCGGGTGGTCGAGCGGCCCGAGCTGTTGCCGTTCGGGCAGGCTGTGCATGGCCTGGAGATTATCTATACGCGCTGTATCTATACCCCGACCGCAGGCTTTCTTGAGGAGGCCGGTTGCCCTGAGTGCAGGCGTGAGGTGGGCGAGAGGCTGTTCGACAGCCTGGAAGACTGGATGCCGGGGCATACCGATAACTTCATCTGCCCGCTGTGCGGCCATGAGGATGACATCAACGGCTTTCTGTTTCTGCAGCCCTGCGGCTTTTCCAACCTGGGTTTTATCTTCAATAACTGGGCCGATGCCGGCTTCACGCCGGGCTTTGTCGAGGAGTTCGCCGCGCGTCTGGGTTATCCGGTTTCCCTGGTTAGGGTCGATTTATAGCGTTGCCGGGGCCGGGGCAGTGATCGGGGCCTTGTTCGGCCATTCTTTGCATTGAGTGAACAGGGGCGCCTGAGTATAATGGCGCGCTTCCAATTTTCCCGTCTGGGAGCCCCCGCCATGCTGCGTATCAGTCAAGAAGCTCTTACCTTCGACGACGTTCTACTTATTCCTGGTTATTCCGAAGTTCTGCCGAAGGATGTCAGCCTCAAGACCCGCCTGACCCGTGGCATCGAACTGAATATCCCCCTGCTGTCCGCCGCCATGGACACCGTGACCGAGGCCCGACTGGCCATCGCCATGGCCCAGGAAGGCGGTATCGGCATCATCCACAAGAACATGACCATCGAGCAGCAGGCTGCCGAGGTGCGCAAGGTCAAGCGTTACGAGTCCGGTGTGGTCAAGGACCCGATCACCATCGAGGCCGACGCCACCCTGGGTGATCTGTTCGACCTGACCCGACAGAACAACATCTCCGGCGTGCCGGTGCTGCATCACGGTGACCTGGTCGGCATCGTCACCAGCCGTGACGTGCGCTTCGAGACCAATATGGGCGCCAAGGTGCGCGACGTGATGACGCCCAAGGAGCGTCTGGTCACCGTCAAGGAAGGTGAAGACACCCAGGTGGTGCGCAAGCTGCTGCACAAGCACCGCATCGAGCGCGTGCTGATCGTCGACGACCAGTACCGCCTCAAGGGCATGATGACCGTCAACGATATCGAGAAGGCCAAGGCCTACCCGCTGGCCAGCAAGGACGACCAGGGTCGTCTGCGCGTGGGCGCCGCCGTCGGCACCGGTGCCGATACCGGTGACCGTGTCGCCGCCCTGGCCGCCGCCGGCGTGGACGTGATCATCGTCGACACCGCCCATGGCCACTCCAAGGGCGTGATCGACCGCGTGCGCTGGGTCAAGCAGAATTTCCCCGAGGTCCAGGTGATCGGCGGCAATATTGCCACCGGTGATGCCGCCAAGGCACTGGTCGAAGCCGGCGCCGATGGGGTCAAGGTCGGTATCGGCCCGGGCTCCATCTGCACCACCCGTATTGTCGCTGGCGTCGGTGTACCGCAGATCAGCGCCGTGGCCAATGTCGCCGCCGCCCTGGCCGGTACCGGTGTGCCGCTGATCGCCGACGGTGGCATCCGCTTCTCCGGTGACCTGTCCAAGGCCATCGTTGCGGGCGCTTCCGCCGTGATGATCGGCTCCATGCTGGCCGGTACCGAAGAGGCGCCGGGTGAGGTCGAACTGTTCCAGGGTCGTTCCTACAAGGCTTACCGCGGCATGGGCTCGCTGGGCGCCATGGCTCAGGCCCAGGGCTCCTCCGACCGCTACTTCCAGGACTCCTCGGCCGGTGCCGAGAAGCTGGTGCCGGAAGGTATCGAAGGCCGTGTGCCGTACAAGGGTGCGATGAGCGCCATCGTCCATCAGCTGATGGGCGGCCTGCGCGCCTCCATGGGTTACACCGGTTGCGCCACCATCGACGAGATGCGTACCAAGCCCGAGTTTGTGCGTATCACCGGTGCCGGTATGGCTGAGTCGCACGTCCATGACGTGCAGATCACCAAGGAAGCGCCGAACTACCGGGTCGGCTAAAAAATCGATTTGACGCTGCTGCACTTGAGCATGCGGCGTTGGAGAAAAACTCGACACTGGCTCGCCAGTGAACGTCCGAAAGGACGGCCCGGAGGGCGAACGAAGTGAGTAAATGCGTGCTACAGCAAACTCCGCTTTCTCGTTTCTCTCTGCCTTGCCTGCTCGTCGCTCGCGACGCGGCAAATCGATTTTTACAATCTATGAATAACGGGGCTGTTCGATCAGCCCCGTGTCATTTGTGAATACCTAAGAGAGACGGCCATGGCCCATGACATCCACGCCCACCGCATCCTGATTCTGGACTTCGGTTCCCAGTACACTCAGCTGATCGCCCGCCGTGTGCGCGAGATCGGCGTTTACTGCGAGCTGCATCCCTGGGACATGAGCGACGAGGACATCCGCGCCTTCGCCCCGCGCGGCATCATTCTCGCCGGCGGCCCGGAGTCGGTGCACGAAGCAGGCAGCCCGCGGGCGCCACAGGCGGTGTTCGACCTCGGTGTGCCGGTACTGGGCATCTGCTATGGCATGCAGACCATGGCCGAGCAACTGGGCGGCAAGGTGGAAGGTTCCAGCCTGCGCGAGTTCGGCTATGCCCGCGTCGATGTGGTGGGCAAGAGCCGGCTGCTGGCCGGCATCGAAGATCATGTGGACGCCGACGGCGTGCTCGGTCTGGATGTGTGGATGAGCCATGGCGACAAGGTCACCCGCTTGCCGGAAGGCTTCCATATCCTGGCCAGCACCCCGAACTGCCCGATCGCCGCCATGAGCGACGACACCCGCCATTACTACGGTGTGCAGTTCCACCCGGAAGTGACCCACACCAAGCAGGGCGGGCGCATCCTCTCGCGCTTCGTGCTGGAAATCGCCGGCTGCGAAGCACTATGGACCCCGGCCAATATCGTTGAAGATGCCATTGCCGCGGTGCGTGCCCAGGTGGGCGATGCCAATGTGCTGCTTGGCCTGTCCGGCGGGGTGGATTCCTCGGTGGTTGCGGCGCTGCTGCACAAGGCCATCGGCGACCAGCTGACCTGCGTGTTCGTCGACAACGGCCTGCTGCGCCTGCACGAGGGTGACCAGGTGATGGCCATGTTCGCCGAGAACATGGGGGTCAAGGTGATCCGCGCCAATGCTGAGGAGCAGTTCCTGGGCAACCTGGCCGGTGAGTCCGACCCGGAGAAGAAGCGCAAGATCATTGGCCGCACCTTTATCGACGTATTCGATGCCGAGGCCAGCAAGCTCGACAATATCCAGTTCCTCGCCCAGGGCACCATCTACCCGGACGTGATCGAGTCGGCCGGCGCCAAGAGCGGCAAGGCCCACGTGATCAAGAGCCACCACAACGTCGGCGGCCTGCCGGAGGAAATGAACCTCAAGCTGGTCGAGCCGCTGCGTGAACTGTTCAAGGATGAAGTGCGCAAGATCGGCCTGGAACTGGGCCTGCCCTACGATATGGTCTACCGCCACCCGTTCCCGGGCCCGGGCCTGGGCGTGCGCATCCTCGGCGAAGTGAAGAAGGAGTACGCCGACATTCTGCGTCGTGCCGACCACATCTTTATCGAGGAACTGCGCAAGGCCGACTGGTACCACAAGACCAGCCAGGCCTTCGTGGTGTTCCAGCCGGTGAAATCGGTGGGTGTGGTCGGTGACGGCCGCCGCTACGCCTGGGTTGTCGCCCTGCGCGCGGTGGAAACCGTGGACTTTATGACCGCTCGCTGGGCACACCTGCCCTACGAGCTGCTGGAGACCGTCAGCGGCCGCATCATCAACGAGATCGAAGGCATCTCCCGCGTCACCTACGACGTATCGAGCAAGCCGCCTGCCACCATCGAGTGGGAGTGATGTGACCGGCAAGGGCAGCGTAAGCTGCCCTTGTGCTATGGGGCGTTGGCAGGCGAAGTGTGATGAAGAAGGTGCAGATAATCGATCGCTCCCAGGACCCGCATTTTATGCAGGTGGCCCTGGAGCAGGCGCGTCTGGGCGCCGAGCAGGGCGAGGTGCCGGTGGGGGCTGTGCTGGTGCAGGATGGCGAGATCATCGGGCGCGGCTTCAATTGTCCGATCTCCACCTCGGACCCCAGTGCCCATGCCGAGATGGTGGCGATCCGTGCCGCAGCCCTGGCCGTGGACAACTACCGTCTGCCCGGCAGCACCCTGTATGTCACCCTGGAACCGTGCAGCATGTGCGCCGGCCTGATCGTGCATAGCCGTATCCAGCGGGTGGTCTATGGCGCCACCGAGCCCAAGGCGGGGGTGGCGATCAGTCGTGGCGAGTTCTTCAGTCAGGCCTTTCTCAACCATCGGGTGTTGGTCGAGGGCGGGGTGCTGGCGGAGGAGTGCGGGGCGGTGCTCAGTGAGTTTTTCCGCGCGCGGCGCCAGGCCCGCTGATTAGAGCGGCGGGTTTTCCGCTGGTAGGCGTTTGTCGATGCCGGGTACATGCAGGCTGCTGTCGGCCAGCTGGGTGCCTTCCAGCTGCGGCTGGGTGACCCAGGTGAGGATGTCGTAATAGCGCCGGATATTGCGCACGAAGTGCACCGGCTCGCCACCCCGGGCGTAGCCATAGCGGGTCTTGCTGTACCACTGCTTCTGCGCCAGGCGCGGCAGGATCTTCTGCACATCCAGCCATTTGTTCGGGTCCAGCCCCTCGGCTTCGGTGAGCTTGCGCGCATCTTCCAGATGGCCGCCGCCAACGTTGTAGGCGGCCAGGGCGAACCAGGTGCGATCCGGCTCCTGGATACTCTCCGGCAGCAGGTTCTTCACGTGGACGATATATTTGGCGCCGCCCTCGATGCTCTGCCTGGGGTCGAGACGGTCCGATACGCCCATGGCCTGGGCGGTGCGCAGAGTCAGCATCATCAGGCCGCGTACGCCGGTCTTGGAGGTGGCGGTGGGTTGCCACAGGGACTCCTGATAGCCGATGGCCGCCAGCAGGCGCCAGTCCACGCCGTGGGTCTGAGCGGCCTGGCGGAAGAATGCCTCGTAGCGTGGCAGGCGTTGCTGCAAATGCTTGGCGAAGGTGTAGGCGCCGACATAGCCGAGTACGTCGACATGCCCGTAGTAGCGCTGCTTGAGGCGCTGCAGGGTGCCGTTGGCGTGGGCGCGGGCGATAAAGGCATTGATCTCGTCGAGCAGGCTGGTGTCCTCGCCCGGGGCCACGGCCCAGCCCAAGTGCTGGGTGTCACCCAGGTCGAAGGCCACGCGCACATTGGGGAAGTACACCTGGTTCATCGCCAGCTCATTGGAGTCGACCAAGGTCAGGTCGATTTGGCCCTCGTCGACCATGCGCAGCAGGTCCACCACCTCCACGGCGGCGGATTCCTCGAACTCCAGGTCGGGGACTTCAAGCTGCAGGTCCCGCAGCTGTTCGGCGTGGCTACTGCCCTTGAGCACCAGGATACGCTTGCCGACCAAATCGCCGGGGCGGCTGGGGCGTTGCTGGCCGTTGCGGTAGATGATCTGCGGGATGACATCCAGGTAGGCGCTGGAAAAGCGTGCCTGGCTCTGGCGCCCGGCGCTGCCGACCAGGCCGGCGGCGGCCAGGGCTGGACCGTTGGTCTGATTGAGGCGGTTGAACAGTTCGTCCAGGTTGTCCGCGGTCTCGATTTCCAGCTTGAGGCCCAGATCGTCGGCGAAGCGCTTGACCAGTTCGTATTCGAAGCCGGTTTCGCCGTTACGGTCCTGGAAATAGGTGGCCGGGCTGTTGCGGGTGATCACGCGCAGCGTACCCTCCGCCTGGATGCGCTCAAGGGTGCTGGGTTCTTCAGCACAGCCGCCGAGCAGCAGGAGGATTCCGATCGCCGATAGCCAGCCGGCGCAGCGCAAGCGGAACAGGGATTGGGCAAACATGGGCGCAGTATACGCAAAGCACCGGGTGCGCCATATCTCGACAGCGTCCGCCTTCTCTGCTAGCCGGGGCGCTGCCTGGGGTGTGCCGCCACGGGTGCCGTTGGCGGCGCTTTAGGCTAGAATGCACGGCCTCAAAGTACACCCCCTTCCCAGAGGCTGTCTCCCGATGTTGATCCTGCGCGGCACTCCCGCCCTTTCTGCTTTTCGCCACGGTAAATTGCTTGAGCAACTGACCAGCAAGGTACCTGCCGTTACCGGGCTGTACGCCGAGTTCGCGCACTTTGCCGATATCAGCGCGCCCCTGAGCGCCGACGAAGAGCAGGTGCTGGCGCGCCTGCTGCAATACGGCCCCAGTGTGCCGGTACAGGAGCCCAGCGGTCGCCTGTTCCTGACCATCCCGCGTTTCGGCACCATTTCGCCCTGGTCGAGCAAGGCCAGCGATATCGCCCGCAACTGCGGCCTGGGCAAGATCCAGCGCATCGAGCGTGGCCTGGCCTATTACGTCAGTGGCCAGCTGAGTGTCAGCGACGCCGAGCAGGTCGCCGCGCTATTGCACGACCGTATGACCCAGCTGGTACTGGACAATTTCGAAGCCGCCAGCGCCCTGTTCAGCCATGCCCAGCCCAAGCCGCTGAATGCCGTGGATGTACTGGGTGGCGGCCGAGCCGCCCTGGAGCAGGCCAACGTGGAACTGGGCCTGGCCCTGGCCGAGGACGAGATCGATTACCTGGTCAAGAGCTTCAATGACCTGGGGCGCAACCCCCACGACATTGAGCTGATGATGTTCGCCCAGGCCAACTCCGAGCACTGCCGGCACAAGATCTTCAATGCCAGCTGGGACATCGATGGCGAGAATCAGGACAAATCCCTGTTCGGCATGATCAAGAACACCTACGAGATGCACCGCGAAGGCGTGCTCAGTGCCTACAAGGACAACGCCTCGGTCATCGTCGGACACAGCGCCGGGCGTTTCTTCCCCGATCCCGAGACCCGCCAGTACGGCGCGACCCAGGAGCCGGTGCATATCCTGATGAAGGTGGAAACCCACAACCACCCGACTGCCATTGCCCCCTTCCCCGGCGCCTCCACCGGCTCCGGCGGCGAGATCCGCGACGAAGGCGCTACCGGTCGTGGCGCCAAGCCCAAGGCCGGCCTGACCGGCTTTACCGTGTCCAACCTGCAGATCCCCGGCTTCGAGCAGCCCTGGGAAGTGCCCTATGGCAAGCCGGAGCGCATCGTCACCGCCCTCGACATCATGATCGAAGGCCCCCTGGGCGGCGCCGCGTTCAACAACGAATTCGGTCGCCCGGCCCTGACCGGCTACTTCCGTACCTTTGAGCAGGCAATCCAGACGCCCCATGGCGAGGAAGTGCGCGGCTACCACAAACCGATCATGCTGGCCGGCGGCATGGGCAATATCCGCCCCGAGCATGTGCAGAAGGGTGAAATCAGCGTCGGCGCCAAGCTGATCGTGCTCGGCGGCCCGGCCATGCTGATTGGCCTGGGCGGCGGCGCGGCCTCGTCCATGGCCACCGGCGCCAGCTCGGCGGATCTGGATTTTGCCTCGGTGCAGCGCGAGAACCCGGAAATGGAGCGCCGCTGCCAGGAGGTCATCGACCGCTGCTGGCAGCTGGGCGATGCCAACCCGATCAAGTTTATCCATGACGTCGGCGCCGGCGGCATCTCCAATGCCCTGCCGGAGCTGATCAATGATGGTGGCCGCGGCGGCCGTTTCGAGCTGCGCAACGTGCCCAACGACGAGCCGGGCATGGCCCCGCACGAAATCTGGTGCAACGAGTCCCAGGAACGCTATGTACTGGCCGTCGATGCCGCCGACTTCGAGCGCTTCCAGGCCATCTGCGAGCGCGAGCGCTGCCCCTTCGCGGTGGTCGGCGAGGCCATCGCCGAGCCGCACCTGACCGTCACCGACAGCCATTTCGGCAACAAGCCGGTGGATATGCCGCTCAACGTGCTGCTGGGCAAGCCGCCGCGCATGCACCGTTCGGTCAGCCGTGAAAGCGAGCTGGGCGATGATTTCGCTGCCGGCAGCCTGGCCATCGACGACGCCGTGACCCGCGTGCTGCATCACCCGGCCGTGGCCAGCAAGAGCTTTTTGATTACCATCGGCGACCGCAGCATCACCGGCCTGGTGGCCCGTGACCAGATGGTTGGCCCCTGGCAGGTGCCGGTGGCCGATTGCGCCGTGACCGCCACCAGCTTCGATGTTTATACCGGCGAAGCCATGGCCATGGGCGAGCGCACCCCGCTGGCCCTGCTGGATGCCGCGGCGTCCGGGCGCATGGCCATCGGCGAGACCATTACCAACCTGGCCGCCTCGAAGATCGACAAACTGAGCGATATCAAGCTGTCCGCCAACTGGATGGCTGCTGCCGGCCACCCGGGCGAGGACGCGCGCCTGTACGACACCGTTCAGGCGGTCGGTATGCAGCTGTGCCCGGAGCTGGGCATCACCATTCCGGTGGGCAAGGACTCCATGTCGATGAAGACCCGCTGGCAGGAGGAGGGCGTTGACAAGAGCGTGACCTCGCCGCTGTCGCTGGTGGTGACCGGCTTCGCCCCGGTCAGCGATATCCGCCGGACTCTGACCCCGCAACTGCGGATGGACAAGGGCGAAACCGACCTGATCCTGATCGACCTGGGTCGTGGGCAGAACCGTCTGGGCGCCTCGATCCTCACCCAGGTCTACAGCAAGCTCGGCCAGCAGGCACCGGACGTCGATGATGCCGAAGACCTCAAGGCCTTCTTCGCGGTGATCCAGGGGCTGAATGCCGACGGCCAGATTCTCGCCTACCACGACCGCTCCGACGGCGGCCTGCTGGTCACTGCCCTGGAAATGGCCTTCGCCGGCCATTGTGGTCTCAATCTGTTCCTTGATCCTCTGGCCGACGATGCTGCCGATCTCGCCGCCGTGCTGTTCAACGAAGAACTGGGTGCGGTGATCCAGGTGCATCAGGACGACACCCAGCAGGTGCTGGCGCAGTTCAGCGCCGCCGGCCTGGGGGACTGCGTGGCGGTGATCGGTCAGCCGGTCAACAGTAATGATGTGGCGATCAGCTTCAATGGTCAGCCGGTGTTCGGCGGCCAGCGCAGCGAGCTGCAGCGCCAGTGGAGCGAGACCAGCTACCGTATCCAGCGCCTGCGCGACAATGCCGATTGCGCCGACCAGGAATTCGCCGCCCTGCTGGAAGAGGACAACCCCGGGCTTAACGTCAAGCTGGCCTTCGACCCCAATCAGGACATCAGCGCGCCCTATATCCGCAAGGGTATCCGCCCGCAGATCGCCATTCTGCGTGAGCAGGGCGTCAATGGTCAGGTGGAGATGGCCGCGGCCTTCGACCGCGCCGGCTTTGCCGCCATCGACGTGCATATGAGCGATATCCTCAGCGGCCGGGTCAGCCTGGAGCAGTTCAAGGGCCTGGTGGCCTGCGGCGGCTTCTCCTACGGCGACGTGCTGGGTGCCGGTGAAGGCTGGGCCAAGTCGATCCTGTTCAACAGCCGTGCCCGTGATGGCTTCCAGGCCTTCTTCGAGCGCAAGGACAGTTTTGCCCTGGGCGTGTGCAACGGCTGCCAGATGATGAGCAACCTGCACGAACTGATCCCCGGCACCGAGTTCTGGCCGCACTTCGTGCGCAACCGCTCCGAGCAGTTCGAGGCGCGGGTGGCCATGGTGCAGGTCCAGGAGTCGGCCTCGATCTTCCTCCAGGGCATGGCCGGTTCGCGTATGCCGATCGCCATCGCCCATGGCGAAGGCCATGCCGAATTCGAGAGCGAAGAAGCCCTGCTGGAAGCCGACCTGTCCGGCTGCGTGGCCCTGCGCTACGTGGACAACCACGGCAAGGTCACCGAACGCTACCCGGCCAACCCCAACGGCTCGCCCCGCGGGATCACCGGCCTGACCAGCCGTGATGGCCGTGTGACCATCATGATGCCGCACCCGGAGCGGGTGTTCCGCGCCGTGCAGAACTCCTGGAAGCCGGACGAGTGGCAGGAAGACGGCGGCTGGATGCGCATGTTCCGCAATGCCCGGGTCTGGGTTGACTGATAAGCCTGAGGCCTCTCCCGCTTCTGCTGTGGCGGGAAAGGCCGCGCCGGGCTCGTCAGGTCCCGTGCTTCCCGAGGTGCGCCAGGTCTGCCCTGGCGACACCTATCTGCTATGCCGCTGCGGGCGCTCGCCCCAGCTTCCCGATTGTCCTGCCGCCTGTGCCGCCGCTCTGCGTCTTGAGCCGGTACGCCAGCAGCTGTTGCTGCTGTGCCGCTGTGGGCGCTCGCGCAACCTGCCCTACTGTGATGGTCGCCATGCGCGGCCTGCGCCTGGCTTTTTGGCGCGCTGGCGGCGCTTCTGGCTGGGCCGCTAGCGATTCGTCGGATAGCCGATGGACGGAACGCGAGCCGGAATCTGGCGTCTTACACTGCAACTGTGATGCAGCACGCTGATCGCACTGCAGGCTAAATGCCATTATCCTTGGCGTCAGTAATTTGCTGTGTTCGTCAGACCTGTCGCTGGAGCGCGTGATGTACAAGTTTTGTTTCTATGTGCCGGAAACCCATGTGGAGGCGGTCAAGCAGGCCGTCTTCGCCGCCGGTGGTGGGCGTATTGGGGCTTATGACAGCTGCTGTTGGCAGGCTTTGGGGCAGGGGCAGTTCCGCCCGCTGCAGGGCAGCCAGCCTTTCCTCGGCCAGCAGGGGCAGGTGGAGAAGGTGGCGGAGTGGAAGGTGGAGATGGTGGTGGGCGATGAGCTGATCCACGATGCGGTCAAGGCCATGAAAAACAGCCATCCCTATGAAACCCCGGCCTTTGAGGTCTGGCGCCTGTCCGATATGCAATTCTAAGCCGCAAGCCATGAGCTGTAGCCCGGACCAGCGCGGCGCAGTCCGGGGTGGGTGCACAGGCGACGCTGGGTGATGGCGCGGAGCTTTCGGATTGCGCCGCGTACCGCAGCTTATCCGGGCTGCCCGCGGGCGATCAGGGCCTGATCTCGATCAGCGTACCGTCCCTGACCAGGTTCCAGATCTCGCGCATATCATCGTTTTTCAGGGCGATGCAGCCTTCGGTCCAGTCCAGGGTATGGAAGAACCACTCCGGGTATTCCTCGTCCAGCGGGGTGCCGTGGATCATGATCATGCCGCCGGGTGGTACGCCCTTTGCCCGGGCGCGGGCCTGGTCGCGGGCGTTGGGGTAGGAGATATGCAGCGACAGCTGGTACTTGTCGCTGGGTTTGCGCCAGTCGATCCAGTACAGGCCCTCGGGGGTGCGCAGGTCGCCTTCGCGCTCCTTGGCGCCCGTGGGTTGCTTGCCCAGGGACACCCGGTAGGACTTCAGGGTTTCGCCACGGTGTTGCAGGTGCAGCTGGCGCTCGGACTTGATCACCAGCACCTTGTCCACGGTACGCCCGCCCAGGGTGGCGCCGATGTTGGCCTGGGCGGGCAGGGTCAGGGCCAGGCAGAGCAGGGGGAGCAACCAGCGCATTGTCATTCTCATCGATCAGGTCTTTCTAAAGTGTGCGCGCAAGGCCTCCAGGGGCTCATTGCGAACCGGGTAGTGTTGGCTGCGCCGGTCGGCGAAATAACATTCTAAGGTACGTCCTATGGTGGGGAAAGCCAGCTCTGACCAGGGGATCTCCTGCTCGTGGAACAACTGCACCTCCAGGCTCTCCTCGCCGGCGGCAAAATCCAGGTCCACCAGTTCGGCACGAAACAGCATATACACCTGGTTGATATGGGGCAGGTCGAACAGGGTGTAGAGGCACAGGTCGCGTACCCGGGCGCAGGCTTCCTCGCGGGTTTCCCGGGCGGCGGCCTGTTCCAGGGTTTCGCCGTTTTCCATAAAGCCGGCGGGCAGGGTCCAGTAACCACGGCGTGGTTCGATGGCGCGGCGGCACAACAGCACCTGTTCGCCCCAGATCGGCAGGCAGCCGGCGACGATGCGCGGGTTCTGGTAGTGCACGGTCTGGCAATGGTTGCAGATATGCCGCAGGCGGTTGTCGCCGGCCGGTATGCGCTGGCTGACGGGGCTGCCGCACTGGCTGCAGAACTTCATGGCGCGCTCTCCTGATTTTGTTTCATCTTGGCGCGCCGGGTGCCTGTCCGGCAAGCCGTTGCTGCGGCACTATCGGCGGCCTGAATGACCGCTATGGCCTGCTCGGGGCTTGGGCGGGGCGGGGCTTTCATGCCATTATCGGGGCAGCCGAAAAGACCGAGAATGCCCATGCTGGACGAGCTGATGCACCGCCTGCGCGGCTATCGCCCGCTGCTGCTGCCCACCGCCGATGCTTACCCCGAGGCCGCCGTGCTGGTGCCCATCACCCGCAGCGATGCCCCCGAAGTGGTGCTGACCCTGCGCGCCCATGGCCTGTCCACCCACAGTGGTGAGGTGGCCTTTCCCGGCGGTCGGCGCGATCCGGAGGATCAGGACCTGATCCGCACCGCCCTGCGCGAAGCCCACGAGGAAATCGGCCTGCCGTCCGGCCTGGTGGAGGTGATCGGCCCGCTCAGTTCGCTGGTTTCGCGCCATGGTATCCAGGTTACGCCCTATGTCGGTCTGGTGCCGGACTTTGTCGAATACGCGCCCAATGATGGCGAGATCGCCGCGGTGTTCAGCGTGCCTCTGGAGTTCTTCCGCCAGGATCCTCGGGAAACCACGCACCGCATCGACTATCAGGGGCGCAGCTGGTATGTGCCCAGTTACCGCTATGGCGAATACAAGATCTGGGGGCTGACGGCCATCATGCTGGTGGAGCTGGTCAACCTGGCGTATGACGCGGGTATCGACCTGCGCCGGCCACCCGAGCACTTTATCAAGCTCAGCTGAGAGGAATGCTGCGATGAAATACCGTCTGGGCCCGTCCCAAGTCGAGGCCCATGAACAGAGCTGGGTGGCCCCCAATGCCGTGCTGGTGGGCAAGGTCAGGCTGGAGCCGGGGGCGAGCGTGTGGTTTGGCGCCGTGCTGCGCGGTGACAACGAGCTGATCCATATCGGCGAGAACAGCAATGTGCAGGATGGCACGGTGATGCACACCGATATGGGCTTCCCGCTGACCATCGGCACCGGGGTGACCATCGGCCATAACGCCATGCTGCATGGTTGCTCGGTGGGCGATTACAGCCTGATTGGCATCAATGCCGTGGTGCTCAACGGCGCCAAGATCGGCAAGTACTGCATTATCGGCGCCAATGCCCTGATTGGCGAAGGCAAGGAAATTCCCGATGGTTCGCTGGTTATGGGCAGTCCGGGCAAGGTGGTGCGCGAACTGAGCGAGCAGCAGAAGAAGATGCTCGAAGCCAGTGCCGCCCACTATGTGCATAACGCCCAGCGTTATGCCCGCGACCTGACGGTGCAGGACGACTGATGAGCGCCGAACGTCCCGTTGCCTCGCCCTGTGTGCATGTCTGTGCCCTGGATGAGGAGGATATCTGCATCGGCTGTCAGCGTAGCGTGGCCGAAATCACCCACTGGAGCCGCATGAGCAATGAGCAGCGCCTTGAAACGCTGCGCCTGTGTCATCAGCGTGCCCAGGCCAAAGGCGTCTTGCTTTAGCGGGGCGCTGCCCCGATCAATCTGAGGAATTGTCATGCCCCGTATCGGAACCCCCCTGTCGCCGAGCGCGACCCGTGTGCTGCTGTGCGGCTCGGGCGAGCTGGGCAAGGAGCTGGTGATCGAGTTGCAGCGCCTCGGCGTCGAGGTGATTGCCGTGGATCGCTACGCCAACGCCCCGGCCATGCAGGTGGCCCATCGCAGCCATGTCATCAATATGCTCGATGGTGCCGCGCTGCGGGCGGTGATCGAGCAGGAGCGGCCGCACTATATAGTGCCGGAGATCGAGGCCATCGCCACCGCCACCCTGGTGGAGCTGGAGGCCGAAGGTTTTACCGTGATCCCCACGGCGAGGGCCGCGCAGCTGACCATGAATCGCGAGGGTATTCGCCGTCTGGCTGCCGAGGAGCTGGGGTTGCCGACCTCGCCCTACCATTTTGCCGATACCTTCGACGCCTATGCGGCGGCGGTGAGAGCCCTGGGCTATCCCTGTGTGGTCAAGCCGATCATGAGCTCTTCCGGCAAGGGGCAGAGCCTGCTGCGCGGCGATGCCGACCTGCAGGCCGCCTGGGATTACGCCCAGGAAGGTGGCCGGGCCGGCAAGGGGCGGGTGATAGTCGAGGGCTTTATCGACTTCGACTACGAGATCACCCTGCTAACCGTGCGTCATGCCGGCGGCACCTCGTTCTGCGCGCCGGTTGGTCATCGCCAGGTCAAGGGCGACTACCACGAGTCCTGGCAGCCACAGGCCATGAGTGCCCAGGCCCTGGCCGAGTCCGAGCGAGTGGCGTTGGCCGTGACCGAGGCCCTGGGTGGGCGCGGTCTGTTTGGTGTGGAATTGTTTATCAAGGGCGACCAGGTGTGGTTCAGCGAGGTTTCGCCGCGCCCCCATGATACGGGCCTGGTGACCCTGATTTCCCAGGACCTGTCCGAGTTCGCCCTGCATGCCCGGGCCATTCTCGGCTTGCCGATTCCAGCTATCCGCCAGCTCGGCCCCAGTGCCTCGGCGGTGCTGCTGGTGGAGGGCGAATCGCGTCAGGTCAGCTTTGGCAACCTGGGGGCGGCCTTGAGTGAGGCGGACACCACCCTGCGTCTGTTTGGCAAGCCCGAGGTCAGCGGCCAGCGGCGCATGGGTGTGGCCCTGGCCCGGGATGGGTCGATCGAGGCGGCGCGGGCCAAGGCTGTACGCGCTTCCCAGGCAATCAGCGTCAGCCTGTGAGGCGCATCGCCCTGTGGTGGCTGCTGGCGGCGCCGCTGCTGCCGATTATCCTGCCGCAGGCGCTGTATACCCGACGCACGGCCCTGCGTCTGCCGCCAGCGGCGGGGCAGCCCCATGGCCTGGCCGGGGCAGGCTTTGCCGGTGAGCCGCTGCGCCTGCTGCTGGTGGGTGAGTCCACGGTGGCGGGGGTGGGGGTTGGCAGCCTGCAGGCGGCCTTGCCCGGTCAGCTGGCCGAGGCCTTGGCCCGGCGTCTGCAGCGCCCGGTGCAATGGCGGGCCTGGGGCGAGAATGGCATTACCGCCGGCCAGGCCAGTCAGCGTTTGCTGCCCGGAGCCCTGGCCGAGCCGGTAGACCTGGCCCTGCTGGTCTTCGGCGTGAATGACACCACTGGCCTCAGTTCCCTGCGCCAATGGCAGCAGCCACTCAGGCAGATGGCCTGGCAGTTGGGGCAGGGTGGTGCGCAGGTGGCCTTTAGTGCGGTGCCGCCGCTTGAGCATTTTCGCGCCTTGCCCTGGCTGTTGCGGCAGGTGCTCGGGGCTCGCGGGCGAATTCTCGACCATAGCCTGCGACGTCTGGCCGCCGAGGTCGGGGCGCAGCATTGTGCGGTCGAGCTGGAGTTTGCCTGTGAGTACCTGGCCGAGGATGGCTATCATCCCTCGGGTTCGGGCTACCGGGTCTGGGCCGAGGGCCTGGCGGCGCAGCTCAGGCTGGATCGCTCGGCTCGTTGAGCGGCCGGCTGTCGGCCTGCCAGACCCGCACGCTCTTCACCCGGTTGCCGGCGGACTGCAGGATCTCCAGGCGATAGGGGCCGATCTTCAGGCACACCGCGCTGTCCGGGATGTTTTCCAGGGCCTCGGTGATCAGGCCGTTGAGGGTCTTGGGGCCATCGACGGGCAGGTGCCAGTCCAGGGCCTTGTTGATCTCGCGGATATAGGCGGCGCCATCGATCACCTGGGTGCCATCCTCCTGGGGGTGGATGTCCGGGCTGCGCAGGCTGTCCTGGTTGCTGAATTCGCCGACAATCTCTTCGAGTATGTCCTCCAGGGTCGCGATGCCGATCACCTCGCCGTATTCATCCACGACTATGGCGATACGCCGCTTGTGCTTCTGGAAGTTGATCAGCTGGGTCGACAGCGGGGTATTTTCCGGGATGAAGTAGGGTTCCTTGCAGGCCGCCCGCAGGCTGTCCTTGGTCAGCTCGTTATGGCTGAGCAGGCGGGCGATCTGGCGCATATGCACCACGCCCTCGACCTGGTTGATGTCGCCGCGGAACACCGGCAGGCGGGTGTGGGAGGTGGTGCGCAGCTGGTCGATGATCAGGCTCAGGTCGTCGTCCAGATCGATGCCGACCACCTCGTTGCGCGGGATCATGATGTCGTCCACCGTGACCTTTTCCAGGTCGAGGATGCCCAGCAGCATGTTCTGGCGGTTGCTCGGCAGTTCCGGACCGGATTCGCGCACCACGCTGCGCAGTTCCTCGGTGGACAGGCTGTCGCTGCTGCGTTGCGCCGGGTCTACCCCGAGCAGGCGCAGCAGACCGTTGCTGATGGTGCTGGCCAGCCAGACCACCGGGTAGAGCAGGCGCTGCAGCAGACTCAGCACCCGGCTGGCGGGGAAGGCCACCAGCTCCGGGCGCAGGGCGGCGAGGGTCTTGGGGGTGATCTCGCCGAAGATCAGCACCACGATGGTCAGGCCGGCGGTGGCAATGGCGATGCCCTTTTCTCCCCAGATATTCACCGCCAGCACCGTGGCGATGGAGGCGGCGAGGATATTCACCACGTTGTTGCCCACCAGGATGGTGCCGAGCAGGCGATCCGGGCGGCTGAGTAGGCGGCTTACGCGCTTGGCGCCTTTATGCCCTTCCTTGGCCATATGTTTGAGGCGGTAGCGGTTGAGGCTGAGCATGCCGGTCTCCGAGCTGGAGAAGAAGGCCGAGCAGAGAATCAGGAAGATCAGCAACCCAAGCAGGTAGCCGGTATGGAGGTCATCCACGGAAGGGATCTCAGATATGCAGGATAAATTCGCGAACCAGCTTGCTGCCGAAATAGGCCAGCATCAGCAGGCAGAAGCCGGCCAGGGTCCAGCGAATGGCTTTGTGCCCGCGCCAGCCGAGCTGGTGGCGGCCCCAGAGCAGCACGGCGAAGACGACCCAGGCGAATACCGAGAGGATGGTCTTGTGCGCCAGGTGCTGGGCCAGCAGGTCCTCGATAAACAGGGCGCCGGACAGCAGCGACAGCGAGAGCAGGCCCCAGCCGGCCCAGAGAAAGCCGAACAGCAGGCTTTCCATGGTCTGCAGGGGCGGGAAGTTGCGGATCAGCCCGGACGGATGCTTGTGCTTGAGTTGATGATCCTGCAGCAATACCAGCAGCGACTGGAATACGGCGATGGTGAGCATGCCGTAGGCGGTGATCGACAGCAGGATATGGGCCAGGATGCCGGGTGCCTCGGTGATCGCCCTGGAGGTTCCGCTGGGCATGAATTCGGCCAGCAGCACCGTCAGAAAGCCCAGGGGGAACAGCAGCAGCAGCAGGTTTTCCACCGGAATGCGCAGGCAGGCCAGCAGGGTTAGCAGGATCACCGCGGCGGCAATCAGGCTGGCGGCCTTGAAGAAATCGAGGAACAGGCCGTTGCCGTCGTACATCTGCAGGTACAGGCTGCTGCCGTGCAGCAGCAGGGCGAGCAGGCCAATAAGCAGCAGCAGCTGTTTGTTGCCGAGGCTGCGCTGGCGCAGTTGCAGGCCCTGGTACAGGGTGACCCCGATATACAGGCCGGCGGCGGCGAGGCTGGGTAGCAGAGGTTGCATAAATCCTTGTCAAGCAAACCCGAAGGGCGACCAGTGTGGCATAGAACCGCTGCGCCACGAAAGCGTCAGGCGCGGGGTTGGGCCCGGCTGATAAAGAGCGGCCAATGGATCGACACTCTTGGGTATAATCGTCGCCCTGTTACAAGCCCAGCCTCGGCTCCGGAGAGCCTGAAAGGAACGTGCATGTTCGAAAATCTGACTGATCGCCTCTCGCAGACGCTGCGCAACGTCACTGGCAAGGCCAAGCTGACCGAAGACAACATCAAGGATACCTTGCGTGAAGTGCGCATGGCCTTGCTGGAAGCGGACGTGGCGTTGCCGGTGGTCAAGGACTTCGTCAATAAGGTCAAGGAGCGGGCGGTCGGCACCGAGGTGTCGAAGAGCCTGACCCCGGGCCAGGCCTTTGTGAAGATTGTGCGCGCCGAGCTGGAAGAGCTGATGGGCGCGGCCAACGAAGATCTGGCGCTGAACGCCGCGCCGCCGGCCGTGGTGCTGATGGCCGGCCTGCAGGGTGCTGGTAAGACCACCACCGTGGGCAAGCTGGCGCGCTTTCTCAAGGAGCGCAAGAAGAAGAGCGTGCTGGTGGTGTCGGCCGACGTCTATCGTCCGGCGGCGATCAAGCAGCTGGAAACCCTGGCGACTGACATTGGCGTAACCTTCTTCCCTTCCGATATCAGCCAGAAGCCGGTGGCCATTGCCGAGGCGGCGATCAGGGAAGCCAAGCTCAAGTTTATCGATGTGGTGCTGGTGGATACCGCCGGTCGCCTGGCCGTCGATGCCGAGATGATGGCCGAGATCAAGGCCCTGCATGCGGCGATCAAGCCGGTGGAAACCCTGTTTGTGGTCGACGCCATGACCGGTCAGGATGCCGCCAATACGGCCAAGGCCTTCAGTGATGCCCTGCCGCTGACCGGTGTGGTGCTGACCAAGGTCGATGGTGATGCCCGCGGTGGTGCGGCGCTGTCGGTGCGCCATATCACCGGCAAGCCGATCAAGTTTATCGGTATGGGTGAGAAGACCGAGGCCCTGGAGCCGTTCCACCCGGATCGTATCGCCTCGCGCATTCTCGGCATGGGTGATGTGCTCAGCCTGATCGAGCAGGCTGAACAGACCCTGGATCGGGAAAAGGCCGAGAAACTCACCAAGAAGCTGAAGAAGGGCAAGGGCTTCGACCTGGAAGACTTCCGCGATCAGCTGCAACAGATGAAGAACATGGGCGGCCTGGGCGGCCTGATGGACAAGCTGCCGCAAATGGGAGGCGTCAATCTGGCGCAGATGGGCAACGCCCAGGGGGCTGCCGAGAAGCAGTTCAAGCAGATGGAGGCCATCATCAACTCCATGACCCCGGCCGAGCGCCGTGACCCTGAGATCATCAGTGGTTCGCGCAAGCGCCGCATTGCCATGGGTTCCGGTACCCAGGTGCAGGATATCGGGCGGCTGATCAAGCAGCACAAGCAGATGCAGAAAATGATGAAGAAATTTACCGCCAAGGGTGGCATGGCCAAGATGATGCGTGGCCTGGGCGGCATGATGCCGGGCGGCCTGCCCAAGCTCTAGCGGCAGGCTTTCAAGGCAGGATTCGGCTTTTTGCTTTTACTTGTGGCTTATGGCTTGAAGCCTGCCGCTTTTGCTCATAGAATATGCGGCCTTTCGGGCCTAGTGCCCTATGCGTGCATTTCAGTTTTGCAGCACCGACTACAGGAACGAAGTTCAATGGTAACCATCCGTCTTGCCCGTGGCGGCTCCAAGAAGCGCCCTTTCTATCACCTGACTGTGACCAACAGCCGCAATGCGCGCGATGGCCGCTTTGTTGAGCGCGTAGGTTTCTTCAACCCGGTTGCTTCGGGTAACGAAATCAAGCTGTCCGTCAACCAGGAGCGTGTTGCTTACTGGCTGGGTCAGGGTGCACAGCCGTCTGAGCGTGTTGCTCAGCTGCTGAAGGAATCTGCCAAGGCAGCTGCCTAAGCAAATTTATGAGCACGATGCCTGCTCCCGCCGAAGACCTCGTAGTACTCGGCAAGATTGTTTCGGTGCATGGCATCAAGGGTGAGGTCAAGGTCTATTCCTTTACCGACCCCATTACCAATGTGCTCAATTACCGTCGTTGGACGCTCAAGCGTGACAACGAGGTAAAGCAGGTTGAGTTAACCAGTGGGCGCTTGCAGGGCAAGGTCCTGGTGGCCAGGCTCAAGGGGCTCGATGATCGCGAAGTGGCGCGTACGTTCGCCGGTTTCGAGATCTGTGTGCCCCGTAGCGAGCTGCCGGAACTCAGCGATGGCGAGTTCTACTGGTATCAGTTGGAAGGTCTGAAGGTTATTGACCAGGCGGGGCAGTTGCTCGGCAAGGTCGATCATCTGTTCGAGACCGGTGCCAACGATGTGATGGTGGTCAAGCCCTGTGCTGACAGCCTGGATGATCGCGAGCGTCTGTTGCCTTACACGGCGCAGTGTGTGCTGGCAATCGACCTGGCCGCCGGCGAGATGCAGGTGGACTGGGATGCGGACTTCTAAGCCTGATGCCGAATCTGCGCGTTGAAGTCATTACGCTGTTCCCGGAAATGTTTGCCGCCATCAGTGATTACGGCATCACCAGCCGAGCGGTGAAGCAGGGCTTGTTGCAACTGACCTGCTGGAACCCGCGCAGCTACACCACGGATCGTCACCACACGGTGGATGACCGACCCTTTGGTGGTGGCCCCGGCATGGTGATGAAGATCAAGCCGCTGGAAGACGCTTTGCTTGAGGCAAAGCAGGCAGCTGGCGCTGCGGCCAAGGTGATCTACCTGTCGCCGCAGGGTCGTCAGCTGACCCAGTCAGCGGTACGCGAGCTGGCCAGTGAGGAAGCGTTGATCCTGATTGCCGGCCGCTACGAAGGCATTGATGAGCGCTTTATTCAGGCGCATGTCGATGAGGAATGGTCGATCGGGGATTACGTCCTGTCCGGCGGTGAGCTGCCGGCCATGGTGCTGATCGATGCGGTAACGCGCCTTTTGCCTGGTGCATTGGGTCATGCAGACTCGGCCGAGGAGGACTCCTTTACGGATGGCCTGCTCGACTGCCCGCACTACACCCGCCCGGAGGTGTATGCGGATAAACGTGTTCCAGCCGTGTTGCTTAGTGGCAACCATGAACACATCCGGCGCTGGCGTTTGCAGCAGTCCCTTGGTCGGACCTGGGAACGTCGCGCTGATCTTCTGGATAGCCGCTCGCTTTCTGGAGAAGAGAAGAAGCTGCTGGAGGAATACATCCACCAGCGGGACGATAGTTAATGTATCGATGATGAGCCGGTGGCTTATCTTTAGGAGCGCAGCATGACCAACAAAATCATTCAGCAGATCGAAGCTGAGCAGATGAACAAGGAAATCCCGACCTTTGCTCCCGGCGACACCGTTGTCGTGCAGGTGAAAGTGAAGGAAGGTGACCGCCAGCGTCTGCAGGCGTTCGAAGGCGTGGTAATCGCCAAGCGCAACCGTGGTCTGAACAGTGCCTTCACCGTGCGCAAGATCTCCAACGGTGTTGGCGTTGAGCGTACTTTCCAGACCTACAGCCCGCTGGTCGACAGCCTGGCTGTCAAGCGTCGCGGTGACGTGCGTAAAGCCAAGCTGTACTACCTGCGCGACCTGTCCGGCAAGGCAGCGCGCATCAAGGAAAAACTCAGCTAATAGCGGGTTTTATCCAAAAAAAGCAGCCTTCGGGCTGCTTTTTGCGTTTCTGGGCAGTGCCTTATTTGTGCATGCTGATCTTCAGCGAGGCCTGGGACAGGTCGATGTCGTGCAGGCTCAGGCTGCCGAAGCTTTGCCCGGGGGCGGCGCCAGCCACGCGGATATTGTCGAAGCGCAACTCGCCGATGGAGCTGGGCAGGCGTACGTTGACCGAGCCGTCGGGGTTGATCATCGAGCTGAGGTTCTGGGTGTCGTAGTGCACATCCTTGAGCGAGGTTTCCGCCTCCAGGCTGTCCAGTACCGGCAGCAGCAGCTTGGAAAGTTGCTTGACCGTATCCAGGCCGTTGCCACGCTCGGCCTGCAGGAACAGGCTGGGCAGGCTGTCTTCCAGACCCTGGGCCGAGACATCGCGCAACTCGACTTCCGATAGTGCCTGCATGCCGGGTGGGTCGATGTTCTGGCTGGCGACACTGTCCAGTTCCAGGCGCTGGCTGGCCAGCACCGGCTGGAAGGGCAGCATCAGCGCCGCCACCAGGGTGGCAGCCAGGCGCAGGTTGGTCTGCTTGCGCAGGGCCTTGTGCAACTGCCGCTCGCTCAGGCAGCCCTGCTCGACCAGGATCTCGCCCAGGCGCTTGTGGCTGGTCAGCTGCAGGCTGATGGCCTGATCCAGTTGCTGGCGATTGATCAAGCCCTTGTTGATCAGAATCTGACCGAGGCGCGAGTGCTGTTTGGACATGGGCTTGACCTGTGCTGGATAGTGGCGTGTTGCAATCATGGCGCGCCTGTGCCGGCCTGTCACCGGCCATAAGATAGGGTGACAGGCTTTTTCTGCTGCGCCCTTGGCTCGCTCGGCTGGGTTGTGGAAACTAGCGATCCTGTCTTTAAGGTTTAGCCCATGTCTGCCGTTGAGCACCCCCTGATCGAACTATTTGTCGAGGCCCTGTGGCTGGAGAAGGGGCTGTCGGCCCATACCCGTGCGGCCTATCGCAGCGATCTGCAGCTGTTCAATGGCTGGTTGCAGACCCGCGAGCTGCAACTGGATGCCGTGGGTCGTGAGCTGATTCTCGACCACCTGGCCTGGCGCCTGCATCAGGGGTACAAGGCGCGCTCCACGGCGCGCCTGCTATCCGGGTTGCGGGGGTTCTACCGCTTTCTGCTGCGCGAAGGCCTGATCGCGCGCGACCCAACCCTGCAGGTGGAGTTGCCACAGCTGGGGCGGCCCCTGCCCAGGTCGCTGTCCGAGGCGGATGTCGAGGCCCTGCTGGCGGCGCCGGATCTGGATGACCCGGTGGGCCTGCGCGACCGGGCCATGCTCGAAGTGCTGTATGCCTGTGGCCTGCGGGTCAGTGAGCTGGTGGGGCTGACCCTGGAGCAGGTCAATCTGCGTCAGGGGGTGCTGCGGGTGTTCGGCAAGGGCAGCAAGGAGCGTCTGGTGCCCCTGGGCGAGGAGGCGATAGCCTGGATCGAGCGCTACAGCCGCGAAGCCCGGCCCTTTCTGCTCGATGGCCGGCCCAGTGATGTGCTGTTTCCCAGCCTGCGCGGTGTGCAGATGACCCGGCAGACCTTCTGGCACCGCATCAAGCATCAGGCGCAGGTGGCTGGGGTCGGCAGGCATCTGTCACCCCATACCCTGCGCCACGCCTTCGCCACCCACCTGCTCAACCATGGCGCCGACCTGCGGGTGGTGCAGATGCTGCTGGGGCATAGCGATCTGTCGACCACGCAGATCTATACCCATATCGCTCGGGCGCGCCTGCAGGCGTTGCATGCCGAGCACCATCCGCGCGGCTGAGCACGCCGTCCGGTCTGCCGTGGTCGGTGTCGGCAGGCTTCTATGGTAGGCTGTGCCCATTCAAAACCAATAGCTTCTGCGACGGGAGTTTCCATGCGTTTTACTCGCCTTTTTGCGGCCATTTCCCTCGGGCTGTCCTGTGCTGTTGCCCTGGCCGAGGATGCCGATCAGGCCATTCGCAATACCCTCAAGGCCATCCAGGCCGATCTGCCGGTGGAGGCCATCGCCGAAAGCCCGATGCCAGGCCTGTATCAGGTGCAACTGGAGGGCGGTCGTCAGCTCTATGCCAGTGGCGATGGCCAGTTTCTGCTGCAGGGCTATCTGTTCCAGGTCAAGGACGGCAAGGCCGTCAACCTGACCGAGCAGGCCGAGAGCCAGGGCGTGGCCAAGATCATTGCGGCGATTCCCAAGGCCGAGATGGTGGTGTTTGCCGGCAAGGAGTCCAAGACCCATATCACCGTGTTTACCGATACCGACTGCGGCTATTGCCAGAAGCTGCACAGCGAGGTGCCCGAGCTTAACCGCCTGGGCGTCGAGGTGCGTTACCTGGCCTTCCCCCGCCAGGGCCTGAATGCCCCGGCGGCCAAGGAGCTGACCAGCGTCTGGTGTGCCAAGGACAGGCAGCAGGCCATGAACCTGGCCAAGACCCGCCAGCCGGTGCCGGAGGCGCAGTGCGACAACCCGGTGGCCAAGCAGTACGCCCTGGGCCAGAGCATCGGTATCAGCGGCACCCCGGCCATCGTCCTGGCCAATGGCAAGATCATTCCGGGTTACCAGCCGGCGCCGCAGCTGGCCAAGGTCGCCCTGGAGTCCAACTGAGCAGTGCCGGACAGGCCTTCCGTGGGCCGGCTTTCGTCCGATGGCCGGCGCTTTTGCAGCGCCTCTCGGCCGGGCGGATTGACTAATAAACAGCCGCTTCGTATGGTGCGGCTCTTTTTCTACGGCCGGAGCTTGCTCCGGCCGTTTTATGCAGTGCAGATGGGGAGTTCAGTGTGAAACCGGTCAAAGTAGGCATCTGTGGGCTGGGTACCGTCGGTGGCGGTACGTTGAATGTGTTGAAGCGCAATGCCGAGGAAATTACCCGGCGTGCCGGGCGCGGGATTGAAATTGCCCAGATCGCCATTCGTTCGCCCAAGCCGCAGTACGACACCACCGGTATCCAGCTGACCCAGGATGTTTTCGAGCTGGTCAATAACCCCGAGATCGATATCGTTATCGAACTGATCGGCGGCTATACCCTGGCCAAGGATCTGGTGCTGCAGGCCATCGACAACGGCAAGCATGTGGTCACCGCGAACAAGGCGCTGATCGCCGTGCATGGCAACGAGATTTTCGCCAAGGCCCGCGAGAAGGGCGTGATCGTTGCGTTCGAAGCGGCAGTGGCCGGCGGCATTCCGGTGATCAAGGCGATCCGCGAAGGGCTGGCGGCCAACCGTATCAACTGGCTGGCGGGCATCATCAACGGCACCGGCAACTTTATCCTCAGTGAAATGCGCGAGAAGGGCCGTGCCTTCGATGACGTGCTGAAAGAGGCCCAGGCCCTGGGTTATGCCGAAGCCGATCCGACCTTCGACGTGGAAGGTATCGATGCGGCGCACAAGCTGACCATTCTGGCCTCCATCGCCTTCGGCATCCCCCTGCAGTTCGACAAGGCCTACACCGAAGGCATCACCAAACTCACCACCGCCGATGTGAACTACGCCGAGGCCCTGGGTTATCGGATCAAGCACCTGGGCGTGGCACGCAGCACTGCGGCCGGCATCGAATTGCGCGTGCATCCGACCCTGATCCCGGCCGATCGCCTGATCGCCAACGTCAATGGCGTGATGAACGCGGTGATGGTCAATGGCGATGCCGCAGGCTCCACCCTTTACTACGGTGCCGGTGCCGGCATGGAGCCGACCGCCTCCTCGGTAGTGGGTGATCTGGTGGATGTGGTACGCGCGCTGACCAGCGACCCGACCAACCGCGTGCCGCACCTGGCCTTCCAGCCGGATTCGCTCTCTGATCACCCGATTCTGCCCATCGAGCAGTGCGAGAGCGCCTACTACCTGCGTATCCAGGCCAAGGATCACCCCGGCGTGCTGGCCCAGGTGGCGAGCATCCTGTCCGAGCGCGGCATCAATATCGAGTCGATCATGCAGAAGGAAGTCGAGGAGCATGATGGCCTGGTGCCGATGATCCTGGTGACCCATCGCGTCACCGAGCAGCGCATGAACGATGCCATCGCCGCCCTGGAAGCCCTGGATGGCGTGGCCGCACCTGTGGTGCGTATCCGGGTCGAGCAACTCGCTTGAGGCTGTAGGCTGAAGGCTGGACGAAAAAGCACCTCGTCAAGCTTCCAGCCTTCAGCGCTTTTATCGGCTTTATAAAAGGTTTTTAGATATGCGCTATATCAGTACCCGCGGCCAGGCACCGGCCCTGAATTTCGAAGACGTGCTGCTGGCTGGCCTGGCCAGCGATGGCGGCCTCTATGTGCCGGAGAACCTGCCGCGCTTTACCGTCGAGGAGATCGCCTCCTGGGCTGGTCTGCCGTATCACGAGCTGGCTTTCCGGGTGATGCGCCCGTTCGTGGCCGGCAGCATCAGTGACGCCGACTTCAAGAAAATTCTCGAAGAAACCTACGGGGTGTTCGCCCACAATGCCGTGGCGCCGCTGCGCCAGCTGAACGGCAACGAGTGGGTGCTGGAGCTGTTCCACGGTCCGACCCTGGCGTTCAAGGACTTCGCCCTGCAGCTGCTCGGCCGTCTGCTCGACCACGTGCTGAGCAAGCGCGGCGAGCGCGTGGTGATCATGGGCGCCACCAGCGGCGATACCGGGTCGGCGGCCATCGAAGGCTGCAAGGCCTGCGAGCACGTCGACATCTTTATCATGCACCCGCACAACCGGGTGTCCGAGGTACAGCGCCGGCAGATGACCACCATCCTCGGCGACAACATCCATAACATCGCCATCGAAGGCAACTTCGACGACTGCCAGGAGATGGTCAAGGCCAGCTTCGCCGACCAGGGCTTCCTCAAGGGCACGCGCCTGGTGGCGGTCAACTCGATCAACTGGGCGCGGATCATGGCCCAGATCGTCTACTACTTCCACGCCGCCCTGCAGCTCGGCGGCCCGGCGCGCTCCGTGGCCTTCTCGGTACCGACCGGCAATTTCGGCGACATTTTCGCCGGGTATCTCGCGCGCAATATGGGCCTGCCGATCAGCCAGCTGATCGTCGCCACCAACCGCAACGATATCCTGCACCGCTTTATGAGCGGCAACCGCTACGACAAGGACACCCTGCACCCGACTCTGTCGCCGTCCATGGATATCATGGTGTCGTCCAACTTCGAGCGTCTGCTGTTCGACCTGCACGGGCGCAATGGCGCCGAAGTGGCGCGCCTGATGGATGGCTTCAAGGCCAGCGGCAAGCTGGCGGTGGAAGATGACCGCTGGACCGAGGCGCGCCGGCTGTTCGATTCCCAGGCGGTGGATGACGCGCAGACCTGCCAAACCATTGCCGAGGTCTATGCCGAGTGTGGCGAGCTGCTCGACCCGCACACCGCCATCGGCGTGCACGCCGCCCGCGAGTGCCGCCGCAGCCTGGCCACGCCCATGGTGGTGCTGGGCACCGCGCATCCGGTCAAGTTCCCGGAAGCGGTGGAGAAGGCCGGCATCGACGCGGTACCGGCACTGCCGGCGCATCTGACCGATCTGTTCGAGCGTGCCGAGCGCTGCACTGTGCTGGCCAATGACCTGGCAGCCGTGCAGGCCTTTGTCGCTGCCCACGGCAATCGCGGCAAGCCGCTGTAACAGGCGCCTGCGTTGCGCAAGGAAACCGGCCCTGCGGCCGGTTTTTTTATGCCCGCAGCGGGGCGACTATGCTGTCAGCAGTCAATCACTGGGAGCGAGCCCATGGCGACTGTAGGCAAGGAGCTGCCGCCCGAGGTGCAGGCGGCGTTGGCGCGGGGGCAGAAGATCGAGGCGATCAAGCTGCTGCGTGAGGCCCGGGGCATGGGGCTGAAAGAGGCCAAGGAAGCGGTGGAGGCCTGCCAGCCCGAGCGACGGATGGATTCTGACTCGGTGGTGCAGGGCGGTGGCAGTCGCCTGCCCTGGCTGGTTGTGGCGATTGTGCTGGTATTGGCAGCGGTCTGGTTGCTCGGCGGCTTCTAGAGACCCAGGCGCAGGCTGTGGCGCACCCGCAGCGGGCCGAACAGCTGACGGGCGTTGTAGGTGGCGTACTGCAACTGGCGCACCTGCAGCAGCTGTGGCGCTGCCTGCTGCAGGGCTGCCAGGCGTTCGCGCAGCTGTTCGGCGGGCAGGCTGCGGCGGTACAGGCCCAGGGTGATATGGGGCAGGTAGGCCGCCTGGCGGATTTCCGTGGCATGTTCGCTCAGGCGCTGGCGCCAGGCCTGCAGCTGCCCGGACGGGTCCTGGATGGGCAGGATGGCGGCGCTGGCAAAGCTGTCCGCGGCGCCAACCTGCAGGCTCAGGCACGGGCCGGGCGCACGGCCCAGTTCGCGCAGCTGGCGTTGTTGCTGGGCCTTGCTGAAATCGTCGTCCAGGTCCCCCCGACCGCTGACAAAACCGCAGATAAACAGGCTGATATGGGCCTGGCGCCGAGCCTGGGGGTGCAGCAGGTCGGTCAGTTGCAGGCGCAGCCAGGCGATATGGGCGAGCAGGGCGGGGCACTGCACCGGCAGCAGCCAGAGCCCATAGCTGCTGCGACCGCGGTGCCACTCGGGGTAATCGCGTAACTCGCACGGCAGGCTGTGGGTTGGGCTGTTGTGCGGGTCGCTGAACAACATGTCTAGATGGCGCCCTGGGCCTTGAGTTGGGCGATCTGCTCGGCGCCATAGCCCAGGGCCTGCAGTACTTCGCTGTTGTGCTGGCCCAGCTCGGGGCCGATCCAGTCCACCCCGCCGGGGGTTTCCGACAGTTTGGGCACGATGCCGGGCATCTTGAAAGCCTTGCCGTCCGGCAGCCTGGCCGAGAGCAGCATCTCCCGGGCGAGAAACTGCGGGTCGCTGAACATGTCCGCGGCCGAGTAGATGCGGCTGGCCGGTACCTCGGCGCGCTGCAGGGTCTGCAGTACCTGCTCCAGACTATGGGCGCCGACCCAGCGGTCGATCACCCCATAGAGCTCGTCGCGGCGGGCATCACGGCCATCATTGCTGGCCAGGTCCGCGGCGTTGGCCAGGTCGTCACGGTTTATGGCCTGCATAAAGCGCTTGAAGATGGCATCGCCATTGGCACCGATCTGGATGTGTTTGCCATCGGCGGTGGTGTGGATCGAGGAGGGGGTGATGCCGGGCATGATATTGCCGCTGCGCTCACGGATAAAACCGAATACATCGAACTCCGGCACCATGGATTCCATCATGGCGAAGATCGCCTCATACAGCGCCACGTCCACCACCTGGCCGTCACCGCCGTTGACTTCGCGCTGGCGCAGCGCCATCAGCGCGCCGATCACACCCCACAGGGCGGCAATGGAATCGCCGATGCTGATGCCGGTGCGCACCGGTGGGCGGTCCTCGAAGCCGGTGATATAGCGCAGCCCGCCCATGGACTCGCCCACCGCGCCGAAACCGGGCTGATCCTTCAGCGGGCCACTCTGGCCGAAACCGGACAGGCGCACCATCACCAGCTTCGGATTCAGTGCATGCAGCACGTCCCAGCCCAGGCCGAGTTTTTCCAGCACCCCGGGACGGAAGTTCTCGATCAGGATATCGGCGCCTGCCAGCAGCTTTTTCAGCACCTCGCGCCCGGCATCGTGTTTGAGGTTAAGGGTGATCGAGCGCTTGTTGCGCGCCTGCACGAACCACCACAGCGAGGTGCCCTCGTAGAGCTTGCGCCACTTGCGCAGTGGGTCGCCACCATCGGGCGACTCCACCTTGATCACCTCGGCGCCGAATTCGGCGCAGATGCGCGAGGCGAAGGGGCCGGCGATCAGGGTGCCGAGTTCGATGACCTTGAGGCCGGCGAGGGGTTTGGTAGCTAGGTTCATCAAGGGTTCCGTCGGGCGGGGCAAGAGCCGCGACTCTAACGTGCACTGGCCGCATCGGGTAGACTTGCCGGCCAAATCGATCAGCCAAGAAGCCCGTCCATGGCCCTGCCGTCCACCACCTACAAAATCGAACTGAACCTCACCGACATGGATCGCAGCGTCTATGAAAGCCTGCGTTTCACCGTCGCCCGTCATCCCTCGGAGACCGAGGAGCGCCTGGCCGCGCGGCTGATCGCCTACGCGCTGTTCTATCACGAGCAACTGGCCTTCGGCCGCGGCCTGTCCGATGTCGACGAGCCGGCATTGTGGGAGAAGAGCCTGGATGGCCGCGTGCTGCACTGGGTCGAGGTGGGGCAGCCGGACAGCGAGCGCATCACCTGGTGCTCGCGGCGTACCGAGAAGTTCAGCCTGGTGGCCTATGGCAACCTGCGGGTGTGGCAGACCAAGGAGCTGGACCCGGTGCGCAGCCTGAAGAATATCAACGTGGTGGCCCTGGATCAGGAGGCCCTGGCCGCCCTGGCCCTGGATATGCCGCGTTCGCTGAACTGGAGCGTGATGATCAGTGATGGCGAGTTGTTCGTCACCGACGAGCGCGGCCAGCATGAATTGCCGATCGAGTGGTTGATCGGCGAGCGTTAAGCCTTAGATAGATGGCTGCCTCTGGTGGAAAACGCTTCGCGATTTTCCACCCTACCTGCTCAATCCCCGGAATATCCATGCGTATCGAGTCCCGTCCGCTGCCTGAAGTCCTACCCGATCTGGGCAACCTGCCGCCGTTATTGACCCGCCTGTATGCCGCCCGCGGCGTGCAGTCGGCTGCCGAACTGGACAAGGGCCTGGCGCGGCTGCTTCCGTATCAGCAACTGAAGGGTATCGAGGCTGCGGTCGAGTTGCTGGTGCAGGGGCTTGAGCAGGGCCAGCGCCTGCTGATCGTCGGCGACTTCGACGCCGATGGCGCCACCGCCAGCAGCGTCGGCGTGCTGGGTTTGCGCATGCTGGGGGCGGCCCATGTCGACTATCTGGTGCCGAACCGCTTCGAGTATGGCTATGGCCTGACCCCGGAAATCGTCGCGGTGGCCCTCGAACGCCAGCCGGATCTGTTGATCACCGTGGATAACGGTATCTCCAGCGTCGAGGGCGTGGCCGCGGCCAAGGCGGCCGGCCTCAGGGTGCTGGTGACCGACCACCACCTGCCGGGGCCGGAACTGCCGGCGGCCGATGCCATCGTCAATCCCAACCAGCCGGGTTGCACCTTCCCCAGCAAGGCCATGGCCGGAGTCGGGGTGATGTTCTATGTACTGCTGGCCCTGCGCGCACGCCTGCGTGAGCTGGGCTGGTTCGGCGCCCAGCGCGCTGAGCCCAATCTGGCCGAGCTGCTGGACCTGGTGGCCCTGGGCAGCGTCGCCGATGTGGTGCCGCTGGACGCCAACAACCGCATCCTGGTCCACCAGGGCCTGGCGCGCATCCGTGCCGGCCGTGCCCGGCCTGGGCTGCGGGCGATTCTCGAAGTGGCCGGGCGCGATCATCGGCGCATCAGCTCCACGGATCTGGGTTTTATCCTCGGCCCGCGCCTGAACGCGGCTGGCCGGCTGGACGATATGGCCCTGGGTATCGAATGCCTGCTCTGTGAGGACGAGGCCCTGGCCCGCGATATGGCGGTGCAACTGGATCAGCTCAATCAGGACCGCAAGGCCATCGAGCAGGGCATGCAGCGCGAGGCCCTGGCTCAGCTCAAGGAGTTGCCCCTGGAGGACATGCCATTCGGCCTCTGTCTGTTCGAGGCCGACTGGCATCAGGGGGTGATCGGCATCCTCGCCTCGCGCATGAAGGAGCGTTATCACCGCCCGACCATCGCCTTTGCCGATGCCGGCGATGGCCTGCTCAAGGGCTCGGCCCGCTCGGTACCGGGCCTGCATATCCGCGATGCCCTGGACGCCGTGGCGGCCCGCCATCCAGGCTTGATCAGCAAGTTCGGCGGGCATGCCATGGCGGCCGGGTTGTCCCTGCCGGCGGCCCATTTCGGCGCCTTTGCCGCGGCCTTCGATGCCGAGGTGCGGCGCCAGCTGAGTCAGGATGACCTGACCGGGCGGCTGTTGTCCGATGGCAGTCTGTCGCTGGAGGAGTTCCATCTGCCCCTGGCCAAGGAGCTGCGCAACGCCGGGCCCTGGGGCCAGCATTTTCCCGAGCCGCTGTTCCATGGGGTGTTCCAGCTGGTGCAGCAGCGCATCGTTGGCGAACGCCACCTCAAACTGGTGCTGAAAAGCGAATGCGGCAGCCTGCAACTGGACGGCATCGCCTTCAATATCGACCGCGAACTATGGCCCAACCCCACGGTGCGCTGGGTCGAACTGGCCTACAAGCTGGACGTCAACGAATACCGCGGCCAGGAGAGCGTGCAGCTGCTGGTGGCGCATATGGCGCCGCGCTAGCTGCGCGGTACGCCCTGGGCCGAGCCATCGGCCAGGGCCCGTTCGTTCAGCTCGCTCCAGCGGGTCAGGAACTGCGGTGGCTGGCTGACGCGCTGCGGTGCCTTGGCCAGGAATACGCCGAGGTCGTTGAAGGAATACACCGGTAGCAGGTCGCCGCGTTCGCTGGCGGGGCGGATGCGCATATCCAGGTTGTCGAGAATCAGCGGCTGGGCATCCGCGCTGGCGTAGTAGGCCAGCACCATATGCGCCTGATTCTGGCGCAGGGCTTTGACGAAGGTCAGGCGCAGTTTTTCGCTGGGGATGCCCATGCGCACCAGGCTGAAGTACTTGGCGATGGCAAAGTCTTCACAATCGCCCTGGCCGCGGCTCAGGGTCTCGGCCGGGGTGGCCCAGTAATCGTCCTGGCCCCAGGCCTGCTGGTCGCTGACGAAGCGCACCGAGCGGTTGATAAAGCGGTTGACCTGCTCCAGCAGCGCGCGCTCGTCCTGTTCGGCGCTGCTTTGCAGCAGTACCTCCCAGCTGGCCAGGCGCGCCGCGCTCTGGGCATCGCCGAGGGCGCTGAAGCTGCTGGGTGGGTTGTTGGCGATGGCCTGGGGGCTGAGCAGGCAGCCGCCCAGCAACATGCCGGCCAGGGCGTTCAGGCAGAATTTCCGGTAAGTCGAGGACCGTGACATCGTTTCCCCTCGGGCTCAGGCGCTTATTGGCCTTTGGCCACTATTTTCTTGTGCTGCCATCCTATCGGCGTCAATTACAGAACGGCCAGGGGCGTTTTGTGACGGCGACCAATATTTGACATATTTCTTGCCGGATACCCGACGAACTGCTCGACTTCTGCGGGGTTTCTGGCGCCAGTAATTTCTTGTCTGAATTTTCAGGGTGGCTGTCGAACCCTGGCCCTTTGCCGGGGGCAATAAGTCGGTATCTTGACTCTGCAACCCGGCATCAGGGCTTTCAGCAAAGAGTGGGCCAACCTTTTACGTCGCACTGGCGGCGCTGCTCAGGTCGGCCTGGCGAAACCTCTGGTCCCGTGTCTTGTCTCAGCCTGCTAAACAACCTTGAGGGAAATGGCGATGAATACCCGTGGTTTGCTCGATCAGTTGCTCAAGTCCGGTCAGGACCTGCTAGGCAAGCAGGGCGGTGCTGCCGGCAAGTCGGCGGGTGTGGACCTTGGCAGCCTGCTCAGTGGTGCCGGTGGCGGTGCCCTGGCGGCTGGCGCCATGGGCCTGCTGCTGGGCAGCAAGCGGGCGCGCAAGCTGGGTGGCAAGGCGTTGACCTATGGCGGCCTGGCCGCGCTCGGGGTGATTGCCTACAAGGCTTATGGCAATTGGCAGGCGCAGCAGGCCGGTGCCCCCCGGCAGGAGCCACAGACCCTGGATCGCCTGCCGCCGGCCGAGGCCGAGCAGCACAGTCAGGCGGTGCTCCGCGCCCTGGTGGCGGCAGCCAAGGCCGATGGTCATATCGATGAGCGCGAACGCCAGTTGATCGATGGTGAACTGGCAAGGCTGAGCCCGGATGGTCAGTTGCGTCAGTGGTTGCAGGCCGAACTTAACAAGCCGCTGGACCCGGTCGAGCTGGCGCGGGCGGCCAGTACCCCGGAAATGGCCGCCGAGATGTATGTGGCCAGCGTGCTGATGGTGGATGAGGAACACTTTATGGAGCGTGCCTACCTGGATGAACTGGCGCGCCAGCTCAAGCTGGAACCGGCGCTCAAGGCCGAGTTAGAGGCTCAGGTGCGCCAGGCCCAGGCAGGCGCCTGACGGGCCGGGCAGGCGTAGGTGATGTCCCAATAGTCGTGGTGCTTGGCCCGCGTCACTGAGCCTGCTGCTCGGCAGTCAGACCATGGAAACGGACGCAATTGCGCCCGGCATCCTTGGCCCGGTACAGGGCCTGGTCGGCCAGTTGCAGGGTCACGGCAATATCCCCATGGTCGGCTGGCCAGAGCGCGCCGCCGATGCTGCAGCCGACCTGTACGTCTTCCTCGCTGAGCCGTACCGGTGCCCTGAGCGCCTGCAGGGTGCGTTCGGCAACCTGCTGCGCCTGGGCCAGGGCGCTGTCGCTGGGCACCTGCAACACCATAAGGAATTCGTCGCCGCCCAGGCGAGCCACCAGGTCCCCTTCACGCAGGCCATGGCGCAGGCGGTTGGCGACCTCCTGCAGCAGGAGATCGCCCGCGCCGTGGCCGAGCCTGTCGTTGATCGGCTTGAAGCCATCCAGATCCAGGTAGAGCAGGGCCAGGCTGCGGTTGTGCTGCTGGCACTGCTGCTGTGCCTGGGGCAGGTAGTGTTCCAGGGCAATGCGGTTGGCCAGGCCGGTCAGGCCGTCATGGTGGGCCAGGGTCTGCATCACCCCCAGGGCGTGGTGATGGTGGGTCAGGCTTTCCACCAGGTGGCGAATGGAGTGGCTCAGGGTTTCGATTTCGCGGGTGCCGTGCAGCTCAGGGATCACCGTGATCTGACCGGCGCTGAGGCGGTCGGCCGCTTCGGCGATCTGGCGCAGGGGGCGGGTGAAATAGCCGGTCAGCAACCAGCCAAGCAGGGCGAACAGGATGGCCAGCAGGCTGCCCCAGAGCAGGATATTGAAGGTGACCTCGCGCACGGGGGCATAGGCCTCGTTCAGGGACTGGCGGGCGATCACTATCCAGCCCAGGCCGGCGTAGGTCTGGTAGCCCTGGCTAGTGGCAATGCCGGTCAGGTACTGCTTGCCATCCGGCCACTCTTGTACAGCCCAGTGGTTATGCACCGGGTTTTCCGCCAGCAGTGCTGGCAGGGCCAGCTGCTGGCCGATCATGTCCTTGGGCGCGAGCAGTACGGTGTGGTCCTGGCTGATCACGAAGAACTCGACATGGCGGCGTTGCTGGATGGGCTCCAGAATGGCCAGGCGCACCTCGTCGGCCCAGCCCCATGACAGGTGCGAGGCCAGCACCCCGACCAGGCGGCCGTCTTCGCCGTGCACCGGCAGGCTGATATCGACAAACTTCATCGCCTCACCGCTGGGGTTGGGGAGCAGCTTGGCCAGCAGCACGGCCTCGTGCACATCGCCGATAAAGAGCCCCTGGCTGCCTTCCACGAACACCGGGCGGTGGCCGATATTGACGCCTTCCAGGATGCCATTGCTGGAAGCCAGAACCTGTCCCTGGGCATCGGTGAAGCCGATCCAGGCGATGCTTGGGAAGCTGCCTTGCAGGCGGTCCAGCAGGTTGCGTACTTCGCTGATGTCGCGGGGTTCGCGCAGGGCACGCAACTGTCCCAGTACCTGCAGCATGCCTGCGCGGCTTTCCATGTCCCGATCCAGGCGGTCGACCATCATGTAGGAGACTTCCGCCAGGTCGCGGCCTACCTCTTCGCGAATGCGCTGGCTGCTGTCCAGGCCTATCAGGGTGCCCAGCAGCCAGCTGAGCAGCGCCACCAGCGCGGCAATGGTCAGGGCGAAGCGGGTTCTCAGGCTGTGGGAGGCGCGCATGGCAGGCGATCCTTTACAATCGGGCGACTTTTTTAGCATAGCTTCACCATACATACCGCCGGTCTGTCGTGGTTTTGCGCCTGTTGCTGCGGGCTGCCAGCGACGGGAGGAGTCGGTTATACTCGCCGGCTTTTCCGAAAGTTTGACCTGCGAGTGCCGACTACCATGGAAATCAACCCGATCCTCAACGCCATCAAGGATCTGTCCGAGCGCACCCTGACCATTCGGGGGTATCTTTGACTACGATCACAAGCATGATCGTCTGGTCGAAGTAAACCGCGAGCTGGAAGACGCCGGCGTCTGGAACAAGCCCGAGTACGCCCAGGCCCTGGGCCGTGAGCGCGCCATGCTGGCGCAGATCGTCGACACCATCGATGACCTCACCGGCAGCCTGGCCGATTCGCGCGACCTGCTGGAAATGGCCGCCGAGGAAAACGACGAAGGTGCGGTGAATGACATCGTCGTCGAAGTCGAGCGTCTGCGCGACATCCTCGAAAAGCTGGAATTCCGCCGCATGTTCAGCCACGAGATGGACCCCAACAACTGCTACCTGGATATCCAGGCCGGTTCCGGCGGCACCGAGGCGCAGGACTGGGCCAATATCCTGCTGCGCATGTACCTGCGTTGGGCCGACAAGCGCGGCTTCAATGCCGAGATCGTCGAGCTGTCCGAAGGTGAAGTGGCCGGCATCAAGGGCGCCACTGTGCATATCAAGGGCGAGTACGCCTTTGGCTGGCTGCGCACCGAGATCGGCGTGCACCGCCTGGTGCGCAAGAGCCCGTTCGACTCTGGTGCCCGTCGCCACACCTCGTTCTCGGCGGTGTTCGTCTCGCCCGAGATCGACGACAAGGTCGAGATCGAGATCAACCCGTCCGACCTGCGCATCGACACCTACCGCTCCTCCGGCGCTGGTGGTCAGCACGTCAACACCACCGACTCGGCGGTGCGTATCACCCACGTGCCGACCAACACCGTGGTGGCCTGCCAGAACGAACGCTCCCAGCACGCCAACAAGGACACCGCCATGAAGATGCTGCGGGCCAAGTTGTACGAGCTGGAGATGATGAAGCGCAACGCCGCCTCCCAGGCCCTGGAAGACAGCAAGTCGGACATCGGCTGGGGGCATCAGATCCGCTCCTACGTGCTCGATGACTCGCGCATCAAGGATCTGCGTACCGGCGTCGAGCGTAGCGACTGCCAGAAGGTCCTCGATGGCGACCTCGACCAGTACCTCGAGGCCAGCCTCAAGCAGGGCCTGTAACCCCTTACATCGTAGGAGCCAGCTTGCTGGCGATGCTTTTCGAGAGCGTGATCGCCAGCAAGCTGGCTCCTACCAACCCCATTTGCATTTACGCGTCAGGCAGATAACGACCATGAGCGACCAACAACTCGATCCGCAAGGCCTTTCCCACGAAGAGCGGCAGCACGAAGAAAACAAGCTGATTGCCCAGCGCAAGGAAAAGCTGGCCGCCGTGCGTGAGCAGGGCAATGCCTTCCCCAACGATTTCCGCCGCGACAGCCTGTGTGCTGACCTGCAGAAAACGTACGCGGACAAGACCAAGGAAGAGCTGGAAGCGGCCGCCATCCCGGTCAAGGTCGCCGGGCGCATCATGCTCAACCGTGGCGCCTTTATGGTCATCCAGGACAGTTCCGGGCGCCTGCAGGTCTACGTCAACCGCAAGACCCTGCCGGCCGAGCAGCTGGAGGCGGTCAAGCACTTCGACCTCGGTGACATCATCGCCGCCGAGGGCACCCTGGCCCGTTCCGGCAAGGGCGACCTGTATGTGGATATGCTCAACGTGCGCCTGCTGACCAAGTCGCTGCGCCCGCTGCCGGACAAGCACCACGGTCTGACCGACACCGAGCAGCGCTATCGCCAGCGTTATGTCGATCTGATCGTCAACGAGGAGGTGCGTGACACCTTCCGCGTGCGTTCCCAGGTGATCGCCCATATCCGCCGTTTCCTCAATGAGCGTGGTTTCCTCGAAGTGGAAACCCCGATGCTGCAGACCATTCCTGGTGGCGCCGCGGCCAAGCCGTTCGAAACCCACCACAATGCCCTGGACATGCAGATGTTCCTGCGCATCGCCCCGGAGCTGTACCTCAAGCGCCTGGTGGTCGGTGGCTTCGAGAAAGTCTTCGAGATCAACCGCAACTTCCGTAACGAAGGCGTCTCGACCCGGCACAACCCCGAGTTCACCATGCTGGAGTTCTACCAGGCCTACGCCGACTACGAAGACAACATGGACCTGACCGAGGAGCTGTTCCGCGAACTGGCCCTGGCCGTGCTGGGCACCACCGACGTGCCTTACGGCGACAAGGTGTTCCATTTCGGCGAGCCCTTCGTGCGCCTGTCGGTGTTCGACTCCATCCTCAAGTACAACCCGGACATCAGCGCCGCCGACCTGAACGATATCGACAAGGCCCGCGCCATCGCCAAGCAGGCTGGTGCCAAGGTGCTCGGCCATGAGGGCCTGGGCAAACTGCAGGTGATGATTTTCGAGGAGCTGGTCGAGCACAAGCTGGAGCAGCCGCACTTCATCACCCGCTACCCCTTCGAGGTCTCGCCCCTGGCCCGTCGCAGCGACGACGATCCGAGCGTCACCGACCGCTTCGAGCTGTTTATCGGCGGCCGTGAGATCGCCAATGCCTACTCCGAGTTGAACGACGCGCAAGACCAGGCCGAGCGCTTCCACCAGCAGGTGGCAGAAAAGGACGCCGGCGACGACGAGGCCATGCACTATGACGCCGACTTCGTTCGTGCCCTGGAATACGGCATGCCGCCCACCGCCGGGGAAGGCATCGGTATCGACCGCCTGGTGATGCTGCTGACCAATTCGCCGTCTATTCGTGACGTGATCCTGTTCCCGCATATGCGTCCGCAGGCCTGATGGTCGAAAAGCCGCCTTCGGGCGGCTTTTTTGTTGGCTATGTACCCATTAAGCGTTGCCTAGGTGCTTGAAGGAGAGCAGCGCTATTTGCCAAGGCCGCAATCTGTAGGGTGCGCTGTGCGCACCCAGTCAGGCGGAAAATTGCTGGTGCGCACGGCGCACCCTACGGCCTCCGGCGCTTTCACGCCCAGTGGCGAAGCTGAACGCAACACAGGATTGGGACATAGCTTATTCGTTTGTTGCGTGTGACTGTTGCAGGGGCACAGGCCCGACAAGCCTTTACGTCATGGACTATTTTCAGCAGATGCTGTCCAAGTTGGGATTGAACTCGAAAGGAAACCTTAGCCGTGATCGCCAAAACCGCACAGGAAAGTGCCACCGAACTGGCCCATGCCGTGGCCGAAAGCGTCCAGTACCAGGGCCGCAAGGCCAGCCGCCAGGGCAGCGAACAGCGCCGCCAGGCGATTCTCGATGCCGCCATGCGCATTATCGTGCGCGATGGTGTGCGTGCCGTGCGCCATCGCGCAGTCGCCGCCGAGGCCCAGGTGCCGCTGTCGGCCACCACCTATTACTTCAAGGATATCGATGACCTGATCACCGATACCTTCGCCCAGTTCGTCGAGCGCAGCGCCGCCCATATGGCGCAGTTCTGGAGTGGCACCGAGGGGCTCTTGCGCAGCCAGGTGGCCGGCCTGGACGGCAGCCCCGAGGCGCGGCGGCGCCTGGCTAACGATATCGCCCGCCTGGCGGTGGAGTACGTGCGCAACCAGTTGCTGCAGCGCCGCGAGCACCTGCTGGCCGAGCAGGCCTTTCAGCAGGAGGCGCTGCTCAACCCGCGCCTGCACGAACTGGTGCGCGCCCACCGCAAGATTCTCCTGCAGGGGGTGACCCATTTCTTCGAGGTGCTGGGTAGCGAGCAGCCCGAGCAGGATGCCAAGCTATTGACGGCCATCATCGTGCGCATGGAGTATCAAGGCTTGCTCGACGGTGTCGAGCGTCTGGACAGCGAGGATATGCTGGCCATTCTTAAACGCTATATGCACCTGGTGCTGGGCCTCTGAGCCGCACCGCTGCAAGGAGAGCCGCATGAACCTCTGGCGCGCGCTGCTGGCCGTGTCCTTCCTGCTGCTAGGCGGCTGCCTGGTGACCTTTACCGACCCGATCCCGGCCAATGAGCCGGCGCCCATGCCGCTGCTCGGCGAGTGGATGCGCAAGAACGAATGGGGCGAGCAGCTCTACCTGCAGATCACCCGCGCCGGCCCCAATCTGTACAAGGCCAAATCCTATGTGGGCAGCCCGGATAACCTCGACAGCCTGGAGGAATACGGCTTTACCGTGGCCCACCATGGCCGCCGCTGGTATCTCTCGGCTGGCTTGCCGCAGAAGTTCGGCGCCAACTTCGCCATTGCCGGCTTCGAGCTGACCGCAGACGGCGAGCTGGTGCTGTACAACCTGGATGTCGACCGTATCCTGCAGGACATGCAGCAGGGCGCGTTGCAGGGGGAGCTGGTGGACATGCGCGAGGCCGAAGGCGTGCTGATCACCAGCCCGCTTGAGCAGGTGTTCGCCTATCTGGATGACCAGGCCAATTCCGACGTATTTATCGAGGCGGCACGTTACCAGCGTGTGACCGACTGACGGCGAGGACGGATGAACAGTCAAAGCGGTTTGGATGACTATCAGCTGACGGTGCGTGCGCTGTCCGAACGTATCGTCGAGGCGCAGAACCCGATTCGCGTGCTGGATGCGGTGAAGTGGGACGATCAGGTGCGCGCCGATTTCCTCAAGCACAAGGGGCGGCGTATGCCGGCGGTCGACCGCGCCTACTACGAAGGGCGTCCCCTGGCCTTCGATGCGGGCGAGAAGAAGCTGGAATTCCAGAATATCGAGCGCGACATCACCCGCCAGCTTGGCCAGTTCAGCCCGGTGGGGCAGATCATGCGCCGCATGTGCCGTGAATACCGCATGGTGATCCGCATGCTCGAAGCCCGCGGCACCGCGGATTTCGGCCTGATCAGCCAGGAACTCTACGGCGCGGCGTCGGATGCCTTCCATGCCGGCGACCCGACTCTGGCCGATCTGGGACTGATGTTCTCCGACTACCTGAACAATATCGACAGCCGTGGCGACCTCAAGGACGAACCGAAGAACCTCAACGCCAAGCAGGCCGTGGACCTGCTGCAGCACCGCCTGAACCGGGTGTTCGGCGAGGCCGAGAGCACCATCCGGGTGTTCGAGTCCGATGGCATCCTCGCCGATGCCGCGGCCGGCGCCGACTATATCAAGATCCGCAGCGATGCCACCTTCAACGAGCGCGACGTCAAGGCCCTGGAGGTGCACGAAGGTCTGGTGCATGTGGCCACCACCCTCAACGGGCTCAACCAGCCGGTGTGCACCTTTCTGGCCAAGGGGCCGCCTTCGTCCACCGTGACCCAGGAGGGCCTGGCCATCCTGATGGAGGTGATCGCCTTTGCCTCCTACCCCAGCCGCCTGCGCAAACTGACCAACCGCACCCGCGCCATCCACATGGCCGAGGAGGGCGCCGACTTTCTGCAGGTGTTCGAGTTCTACCGCGAGCAGGATTTCAGCCCGGAGGACAGCTACAGCAATGCCAGCCGGGTGTTCCGCGGCTCCAGCCCCGATGGCCTGCCCTTCACCAAGGATCTGTCCTACCTGAAGGGCTTTATCATGGTCTACAACTACATCCAGCTGGCCGTGCGCAAGGGCAAGCTGGAGCAGATCCCGCTGCTGTTCTGCGGCAAGACCACCCTGGAGGACATGCGCACCCTGCGTCGTCTGGTGGACGAGGGCCTGGTGGTGCCGCCCAAGTACCTGCCGCCGCAGTTCAGCGACCTCAACTCGCTGTCGGCCTGGATGTGCTTCTCCAACTTCCTCAACCACCTGAGCCTGGACCGGATCGAGGCGGATTACGCCAATATCCTCTGAGCGGGCATGGCGGGGATTGCCCCCGCTTGCCGGGTAGTCTGTCAGAGCGCGCCAAACACCTTCTTCGCCAGGCTGGTGGCTGCCCCTGCCGGGTTCTGACGGATGCTGGCTTCCTGCTGGGCGATGATCTTGAACAGGCCGTTGAGCGCCTGCTCGGTGACATAGTTCTCGACATTGGCATTCTTGGCGTCCACCACGCCGAAGCTCGCCGCCTGGCCGGCAAAGGCGTTGTACTGCTGGGCCAGGCCGATCTGCGCGGTGGCCTGCTGGACGATGGGCAGGAACTGGGCGCGCAGCTGCTCACGGCTGCTTCTGTTCAGGTACTGGGTGGCCGAGTCCTGGGGGCCGGCGAGGATGCTCTTGGCGTCCTGCACGGTCATCTTCTGCACCGCGTCCAGCAGCAGGGCCTGGGCCTGTGGTACGGCGGCTTCGGCGGCCTGGTTCATGCTCGCTTCCAGCTGCTCGACCTGGGCGCCCATGCCCATTATCTTCATGGTTTTCGCCGCCTTGCCCAGCTTGCCCGGCAGCTCGATACGCACTTGCGGGTTGTTGCTGAAACCGCCGGGGGTGCCCAGCTGCCTGACCGCGATCTGGGCGCCCTGGCTGAGCGCATCCTTGAGTCCGCCGCTGGCGTCGGTCTGGGTGAGGTCGGCAAGGGAAAGGGCCAGGGCGCTGCCGGACAGCAGCAGGCCGGTGGCCAGGGAAATCAGACGAAGCATGAGGGGCATCCTTGTGCGGGGGAGAGACAGTGATTGGAGCTTAACGGACTGGCGTGTACAGGCAAATCTGCATCTGTGTTCGTGTGGCGCAGTCACAGGGGCTGGGCCAGTATTGAGCCGCGGCATTTGAGTAACGGCTTTTGCGGAGAGTGCTTATGCGCAGTTATCGAATGGTGGGCGGTTGGGTGTTGGCTGCACTGTGGCTCTGGCTGGCCAGCCCTGTGGCGCAAGCCAGTCTGTTTGACTGGCTGCCGAAGGATCTCAATGAAGACGAAGAAGTTGAGGTGGATAATCTGGTGCTGCCAATGCCGGAGGATTGGGTCGGCGACTTCGATGGCATGCGCGAACGTCGCCTGGTGCGCGTTCTGGTGCCTTACAGCAAGACCTTCTTTATGGTCGATCGTGGCCGCCAGCAGGGTATCAGCTATGAACTGGGCAAGGCGCTGGAAGTGTGGCTCAACGCCAGGCATCCGTATCAGCAGAAGTCGTTGCGTTGGCAGGTGATGTTTATTCCTGTAGCGCGAAACGAACTGATGCCCCGGTTGCTCAGCGGCGGAGGGGATATCGCCGCCGGCGGCCTGACCATTACCGAGGGGCGGCTGCAGACCGTGGATTTCGCTGCGCCATTTGCCAGCAATATTCGTGAGGCGGTGATTACCGGGCCGACAAGTGCGCGGCTTAGCAAGTTGGAGGATCTCGCTGGGCAGGAGGTGACGGTGCGCGCTTCCAGCAGTTATTTCGAGCATTTGATTGCGATCAATCGGCAGTTCAAGGCGCGTGGGTTGAAACCGATCAAGATTATTCCGGCCGATGAGAACCTGGAGTCCGAGGATCTGCTGGAAATGCTCAATGCCGGGCTGCTCAATGCCATCGTGGTCGACCGCTATATCGCAGAGGCCTGGAGCCCGCTCTATACCCGCCTGCAGATTCACGATGAGTTCTATGTCCATGAAGGCGCCGAGTTTGCCTGGGCGATCCGCAAGAGCAGTCCGTTGCTCAAGCAGGAGCTGGCGGCCTTTGTGGGCCAGCATAAGGTCGGTACGGCCTTTGGCAACAGCCTGCGCAACAAGTATGTGAAGAACAGCAAGCGCGTGTTGAATGCCGCCAGCGAAGCGGAACTTAAGAAGTTCAACGAGTTGGTCGGCTTGTTCGAGAAGCACGCCGGCACCTATGACTTCGACTACCTGATGCTGATGGCGCAGGGGTATCAGGAGTCACAGCTCAATCAGGCCGCACGCAGTCCACGTGGAGCGGTGGGCATCATGCAGCTGCTGCCAGCCACGGCGGCAGACCCGGTGGTGGGCATCAGAGGCATCGACAAGAGCGCCGACAAGAACATCGAGGCGGGCAGCAAGTATATGCGCGTGCTGGCCGACAGATACCTGGATGGCCCCGAGCTGACACCGATGAACAAGACCCTGCTGAGCTTTGCCGCCTACAACGCCGGGCCCGGCAACCTGCGCAAGTTCCGCCGCCTGGCGGAGAAATCGGGGCTGGACAAGAACGTCTGGTTCGGCAATGTCGAGCATGCGGCAGCGCGGGTGGTGGGGCGGGAGACCGTCGATTATGTCGGCAATATCTACAAGTACTACGTGGCCTACAAACTGGCCGAGGCGAAGCTGCGCAAGCGGCAGGTGCTGCGGCACAAACCGCAGCATTGACTGCTGGATTGTGGGCTACTGACCCTGATTTAGCCGTTGCAGTTCGCGGCGCACCATCTGCGCATATTCGGCGGGCTTGAGGGCGTACAGTTCGCCGGCCACCCAGGCCAGCCAGCGTCCACCCAGCTCCGTTTTGGCCGCCAGCAGGCGCTGGGCTTCGGCCTCGGCGCGGGCCCGGTTGGCTTGATGGAACTCGGCGCGGGAGGCTTTGCTGGTTTGATCGTTGTCTGGGGGCATGGGCTGTAGGATGCGGGTGATTGATCCTTGGGTTATCTGCAGAGCCTGCGGTATTTGCGCTAGGCAGGCCGGTTACACCGGCTCGGCCATATCCCCGTTTCTATCCATGGCCACCTGGCGGATCGACAGGCGAATCTCCGCCGGCAGCACGCGCTTGGCCGCGCCTTCAACCAGTTCGCCGAGCTGCGGGTGGTGGCTCAGTTTGCCGGCCTCATCCTGGCGCAGCACACCCTGCTCCAGCAGGGTCTGGATAAAGTGGCGGAACAGGCTCTTGTCGAAGAACTCCGGGGCGTTGAGGCCATGCAGGATCGACAGGCGCTGGGCCATCACGGTGCAGAGGTTTTCCAGCTCTTCGGCGCTGATCGTATTCTGCCCGGCATTGATCAGCAGGGCGGTGGCCATATAGAAGCGTTGCAGGGTCTGCATGATGGCGCGGGCCAGCAGGGTGAGCAGCACGAACTCGCGCGAACTTGGCGCCGGGCGCACATAGACATCGCCCTCTACCTTGAGCAGGCCCTGTTCGACGAAGGCCGCCAGCCACTGGTCGATCACGCCATCCAGTTCGTCCAGCTCCCAGCGGATAAACAGCTCCGACTGCAGGTAGGGGTAGAACGCCTTGGTAAAGCGCAGGATCTGCTCGCGGCTCATGCGCGCGCTGCTCTGGAAGAAGCTCGCCAGCAGCGCAGGCAACGCAAAGATGTGCAGCACGTTGTTGCGGTAGTAGGTCATCAGCACCGCATTGTGCTCGTCCAGATAGAGGATCTTGCCCAGGGCGTCCTTTTGTTCAGCGAGCAGGTCCATCTTCTGCACGTACTCGATCAGCGCCTGGCCATTGCCCTCCGGCAAGGTGGTGTGGGGCGAGTAGGGCACGCTGCGCAGCAGCGCCAGATACAGGTCGAGCACCCGGGCCAGGGCTCGGTCATCCAGGGCCAGTTTGCTGGTGGAGAGCAGGGCCAGGGCCACCAGGTTGACCGGGTTGATGGCTGCCGCCTCGTTGAGGTGCTGCGCCACCTTCTCACCCAGGCGGTTGGTGGTAGCGTTGAGCCAGTCCGGGCGGTACTGCTCGCCGTAATTCTGGGCGCGCCAGCCGGGTTGCTCAGTATCGAGAAACTCGGCCAGCTTGATCGGCTCGCCGAAGTTGACCCAGACATGGCCAAAGCGCTGCTTGAGTGCGCCGATGACCTTGAAGATGTCGAAGATCGACTCCTTCTTCTTGCTCGCGCCGCGCAACTCGCCCAGGTAGGTGCGGCCTTCCAGCACGCGCTCGTAGCCGATGTACACCGGTACGAACACCACCGGCAGGCGGCTGGAGCGCAAAAAGCTGCGCAGGGTGATGGCCAGCATGCCGGTCTTCGGCTGCAGCATGCGCCCGGTGCGCGAACGGCCGCCCTCGACGAAGTACTCCACCGGGAAGCCCTTGCTGAACAGAGTGTGCAGGTATTCGTTGAAAACCGCGGTATAGAGCGGGTTGCCCTTGAAGGTGCGGCGCATAAAGAAGGCCCCACCTCGTCTCAAAAGCCCACCAATAACCGGCATATTCAGGTTGATACCGGCGGCGATATGCGGCGGCGTCAGGCCATTGCGAAACAGCAGGTAGGACAGCAGCAGGTAATCGATATGGCTGCGGTGGCAGGGCACATAGATCACCTCATGGCCCTGGGCCACATCCTGCACGCCTTCAATATGGTTGACCTTGATGCCGTCGTAGATCTTGTTCCAGAACCAGCTGAGCACCAGTTCCAGGAAGCGGATCGCGGTGTAGGCGTAGTCCGAGGCGATTTCGTTGCCGTAATGCAGCGCCTTGGCCTCGGCCTTCTCCAGGCTGATGTTCTCGCGTTCGGCTTCCTCGATGATGGCCTGGCGCACCTGCGGCCCGTGCACCAGGCCCTTGACCAGATTGCGCCGGTGCGAGACGTCCGGCCCGATGACGGCGGCCTTCTGGTTGCGAAAGTGCACCCGCAGGATGCGCTGGACCATGCGCAGGGTACGCTCGTGGCCCTTGTCCTGCTCCACCAGCTCGCGCAGATGAATGGGGGTAGAGAATTGCACGCGGGTTTTGCGCCCCAGGATCAGGATGCTGACCAGTCGGCGCAGGCGCCCGGTGACCGCCCAGCTGTCGGCGAACAGCAGCTTCCAGGCGCTGGTCTCGCGGTCCGGTGACTGGCCCCAGAACACGCTGACCGGCACGATCTGCGCGTCATCTACGGCATGCTGGCTCAGCGCCCCGACCAGGCGCTGCAGGGTCGGAGAGATGCCACGCTTGTCCTGACGGCCGAGCCAGTCCGGCTCCGGGGTCAGGTAGAAGAAGGCAGCAGGCTCCTCCAGCGCTCCCACCGCGACCGGCAGGATCGGCCGCGGTAGGCCGGCCTTGCGGCATTCCGTGTCGACCACAGCCAGATCGGTCAGGGAAGGCAACTGCAGCACGTAGAAAACGGGCTTGTTGCGGTCGAGCTTGAGGGTAAAGGCCGACTGGTTGATGGTTTCGGAGCGTACCCAGAGGTACAGCACACGGCGCAGGGTGCCAAACACAAGGCGGCGCAAGGGCGATCGGGTCATACGGAGTCTGCAGGCTGGGAAAACGAGCATTTGCTCGGGATGCCTAGTGTGCCGGATTGACGCACGCCCGGCAAAATCTTGTAACTGCTTGATTTGTCGTGGTTAGCCAAGGCCCCGGGCGGGTTTGTCGCGGCCTGTTGCCGGCCCGGGCCTTGACCGCCAGGTTCCCGGCTTGCGCAGGTGCGCACCGACTCCTTATAGTCCGCCGGCACTTGAACGCCCGGCTTGCAGCTGCACGGGTTGCGCGCCGGGCCTGTTACCGCACTGGTGAAAGGCCATGATCGAAATAAGAAACCTGACCAAGCGCTTTGCGCAGCATACCGCCGTGGACGATCTGTCCTTTAGCGTTCAGCCGGGGGAAGTGCTGGGCTTTCTCGGCCCCAATGGCGCCGGCAAATCCACCACCATGAAGATGCTCACCGGCTTCCTTGCGCCGACCTCGGGCAGCGCCAGCATCCTCGGTTTTGATATCCAGACCGACACCCTCAAGGCCCAGCAGCAGATCGGCTACCTGCCCGAAGGTGCGCCCTGCTACGGTGACATGACGGTACGCAGCTTTCTCGACTTTATTGCCGAGGTGCGTGGCTACAAGGGCGCCGAGAAGCGCGAGCGGGTGGCCAGGGCGGTGGCCCAGGTGGAGCTGGACGCCGTGCTGGAGCAGTCTATCGAGACGCTTTCGAAAGGTTTCAAGCGCCGCGTCGGCCTGGCCCAGGCGATCCTCCACGACCCCAAGGTGCTGATTCTCGACGAGCCCACCGATGGCCTTGATCCCAACCAGAAGCATCAGGTGCGCAAGCTGATCCAGAGCCTGGCCTACGACAAGATCGTGATCATCTCCACCCATATCCTTGAAGAAGTGTCGGCGGTGTGCACCCGCGCCGTGGTGATCGCCCACGGCAAGCTGCTGGCCGACGGCACGCCGCTGGAGCTGGAAAGCCGTTCGCGCTACCACCAGGCGGTCACCCTGGTGGCCGACGAGGCCCTGGATCAGGCCGCGCTGGCTGCATTGCCGGGCGTGGCCGGGGTGGAGGAGAACAGCCTGGAGCACAGCCTGAGCGTGCTGGCCAAACCAGGGCAGGTGATCTTCCCCCAGGTCAATGCCCTGATCGCCGAGCGCGGCTGGAAGGTGCGCGAACTGAATGTGGAGCGCGGCCGACTGGATGAAGTGTTCCGCAGCCTGACCCGTGGAGAGAGCGTATGACCCAGCTATCGGTGGTATTCAAGCGCGAGCTGGCGAGCTACTTCGCCACGCCCCTGGCCTACGTGTTTATCCTGATCTTCCTGGTGCTGTCCGGGGTGTTCACCTTCTATCTGGGCGGCTTCTTCGAGAGCGGCCAGGCTAACCTATCGGCCTTCTTCAATTTCCACCCCTGGCTCTATCTGTTCCTGGTGCCGGCCATTGCCATGCGCCTGTGGGCCGAGGAACGCAAGAGCGGCACCATCGAACTGCTGATGACCCTGCCGATCACCCGCTTCGATGCGGTTACCGGCAAGTTCCTCGCCGCCTGGGTGTTCGCTGGCCTGGCGCTGCTGCTGACCTTCCCCATGGTGATCACGGTCAACTACCTGGGCGAGCCGGACAACGGTGCCATCCTCACCGGCTATATCGGCAGCTGGCTGCTGGCCGGTGGCTACCTGGCCATTGGCTCGTGCATGTCGGCGCTGGCGAAGAACCAGGTGATCGCCTTTATCCTGGCGGTCAGCCTGTGCTTCCTGTTTATCGTCAGCGGCTTCCCCATGGTGCTCGACGGCTTCAGCGGCTGGGCGCCGCAATGGCTGGTGGACGCGGTGGCCTCGCTGAGCTTTCTGACCCGCTTCGAGGCCATCAGCAAGGGCGTGATCGATCTGCGCGACCTGCTCTACTTCGTCACCCTGATCGCCGCCTGGCTGGCCGCGACCGCGGTGGTTATCGACCTGAAGAAAGCTGACTGAGGACGCCCATGAAAAAGCTGATGTTGTCCAGCGCCGGGCTTGTCGTCATTGCCCTGGCGTTTCTTGCCTTCAACCTGCTGGCCGGTCTGGGCTTGACCAATGCCCGCCTGGACCTGACCGAGCACAAGCTCTACACCCTGACCGACGGCACCCGGCAGATCCTCAAGGAGTTGGAAGCGCCGCTGGAGCTGCACTTCTTCTACTCCGATGGCGCCACCCAGGACCTGCCGGTGCTGCGCACCTACGCCAAGCGCGTGGAGGAAATGCTCAAGGCCTATCGCCGCGAGGCGGGTGGCCAGATCAAGCTGAGCATCATCGATCCGGCACCTTTCTCCGAGGATGAGGACAAGGCCGCCGAATTCGGCCTGCAGGGCATTCCCGTGCAGCAGGGCGGCGATTCCATCTACTTCGGCCTGGCCGGCAAGAATGCCGAAGGCCAGGTGCAGGTGATCCCCTTCTTCGCCCTGGACCAGGAGGAGTTCCTCGAATACGAACTCAGCCGTCTGGTGCAGAGTCTGGCCAAGCCGCAGTTGCCGGTTGTCGGGGTGCTCTCCGGGCTGCCGATCCATGGCGGTTTCGACATGATGGCACGGCAGCCAACGCCGGCCTGGATGATCATGGAAGAGGTGCGCCAGCTGTTCCAGATCGAAAGCCTCAAGCCCGGTCTGGACCAGATCCCGGAGGAGGTGTCGGTGCTGCTGCTGATCCATCCCAAGCAGCTGCCGGAGCCGACCCTGTATGCCATCGACCAGTTCGTCCTGCGCGGCGGCAAGCTGCTGGCCTTCGTCGACCCCTACAGCGAGGCCGATACCCAGGCCGAGCTGCCCGGCGAGATGGTGATCGACAAGGCTTCCGACCTGGAGCCGCTGTTCAAGGCCTGGGGCCTGCGTTTGCTGCCGGAGCAGGTGCTGGGCGATGGCGCCTACGCCATGGCCGTGAGCATGGGCCAGGGCCAGCGCCCGGTGCGCCATGCCGCCTGGCTGAGCCTGCCGCGCAATGCCCTGGATGACGAGGATATCAGCACCGCGTCACTGGAAACCCTGACCGTGGCCACCGCCGGTATCCTCGAACCCCTGGAAGACGCCAAGACCCAGTTCACCCCGCTGATCCGCAGCTCGCAATACGCCATGCCCTTCGATGTGAAGCGTTTCGGTCTGCTGGCCAACCCGGAAGAGCTGATCCGCGATCTGCAGCCCACAGGCGAGCGCTACAGCATTGCCGCGCGTATCAGCGGGCCGGCGCAGACGGCCTTTCCCGATGGCCTGGAAGGCCAGGTGGAAGGGCTAAAGGCGGCGGACAATATCAATGTCATAGTCGTGGCCGACACCGATATGCTCAGCGATCGCATGTGGGTGCGCGTGCAGGACTTCTTCGGTCAGCGCATTCCCCAGCCCTGGGCCGACAACGGCGCCTTCGCCATCAACACCCTGGACAACCTGGCCGGCAGCGATGCCTTGATCAGCGTGCGCTCCCGCGGTCGCTTCACCCGTCCGTTCGAGGTGGTGGAGAACCTGCAGCGCGAGGCTGAGGCACGCTTCCGTGAGAAGGAGCAGGCGCTGCAATCGCGCCTGGCCGACACCGAACAGAAGCTGGCGGCCCTGCAGCAGAACGAAGACCCGAGCAAGCCCCTGGAGCTGAGCGCCGAGCAGCAGGCTGCGGTGCAGCAGTTTATCCAGCAGAAGCTCGCGATTCGCAAGGAGCTGCGTGAGGTGCGCTATCAGCTCAACGCCGATATCGAAGCCCTGGGCCGCACCCTCAAGCTGCTCAATATCGCCCTGGTACCGGTGTTGCTGACCCTGGGCGTGCTGGCCCTGTGGCTGTGGCGTCGGCGTAAGCGCGGCTGATCCCGTCTGTACCTGCAAAGGGTCGCTTGATGCGGCCCTTTGTGTTTCTGTCCTTCCGGTCAGATAATGCCCCGCGCCTATGCGCCAAGCGGATCGCCGTGACCGATCTAACCAGTCCTGTTTCACCTGTTATGAGGATTAATTAGATGCCTACCCTCCTGGTCAAAATATTCGAAGGCCGCAGTGATGAGATCAAACGTGAGTACGCCAAGGCCCTGACCGAGGCTTCGACGCGGGTGCTCGGCTGTGATGCCGGCGCGGTGGATGTGATCTTCGAAGAGGTTAAGAAAAGCGATTGGGCCACTGGCGGGGTGATGTGGTCCGAGCGCGACTAGTTGGCTTTCGCCATCGGCCTGTGGTGATGGGTTACGCCGCTGTGCGGCTAACCCATCCTAGGTCTCGACTCTTGCACCATCGCCGTCCGTAAATATCGCTGCATAGCCTGTTCTATATGGCCTGCAGCCTTTATGCAAAAAGTGCTTTTCAGCCACAGAGGCTGTTTTATACTCGGCCCTCGGTGGTTGGGGCCGCGCTGCCGGGCCGCCGCCAAACAATAAAAACTGCATGCTGGAGAAACAGGTAATGGCTGAGCGCGAAACCGGGACCGTCAAGTGGTTCAACGATGCCAAGGGGTATGGCTTTATTCAGCGCGAGAGCGGTGCGGATGTATTCGTGCATTTTCGCGCCATCCGTGGTGAAGGTCACCGCACCCTGGTCGAAGGGCAGAAGGTCGAATATGCGGTAACCCAGGGGCAGAAAGGCTTGCAGGCCGACGACGTGGCGGCACTCTAACGCCTCCCGAACCAAGCCAGAAAGCCCATCGCCGATGGGCTTTTTACTTGGCTATGTCCCATTCTGAGTTGCGTTCAGCTTTGCCGCTGAGCGTGAGAGAGCCTGGGGCCGTAGGGTGCGCCGTGCGCACCAGCAATTTGCCGCCTGACGTGGTGCGCACAGCGCACCCTACAGATTGCGGCCTTTGCAGATAGCAGCGTTCTCCTCCAGGCACCTAGGCAAAGTTACTGGGCACATAACCTTTTGCTTTGCACCCCCTCGGTCGTTTTCCGCGGTGTAAATCTGCGACAATCGCCTTCCTCCGGCTCTTCCCCTTGACCCCACCCCCGCGATTGCCCGATGACCGACGCTGCCCCCGCCTTTGATCAACTGCTGAAGAACCTCGACCAGACCCTGCTGGGCGACCGTCATCGCCTGCGCCGCCAGCTGCACGAGCTGCGCAAGCAGACGTCGGTGGACGAGGGCCGGCTTGCGCAGTGGCTGCAGCGCTTCGAGGCCTCCAAGGCCCGGGTCGAAGCGCGCCGCCAGAGCGTGCCAAGCATGCGCTACGACGACGCCCTGCCGATTGCCGCCAAGCGCGACGAGATCAAGGCGGCCATCGCCGCGCATCAGGTGGTGGTGATCGCCGGGGAAACCGGCTCGGGCAAGACCACTCAGTTGCCGAAGATCTGCCTGGAGTTGGGTCGTGGCGTGCACGGCCTGATCGGCCACACCCAGCCGCGCCGTCTGGCCGCGCGCAGCGTGGCGACCCGGGTGGCGGAAGAAATCGGCACGCCCCTGGGCGAACTGGTCGGCTATCAGGTGCGCTTCGAGGACCAGAGCAACGAGCGCAGCCTGATCAAGCTGATGACCGATGGCATCCTGCTGGCCGAGACCCAGCACGACCGCTATCTGGAAAAGTACGACACTCTGATCGTCGACGAGGCTCACGAACGCAGCCTGAACATCGACTTCCTGCTGGGCTTTCTCAAGACCCTGCTGACGCGTAGACCTGACTTAAAACTGATTATCACCTCGGCCACCATCGACCTGCAGCGCTTCTCCAGGCACTTTGGTGATGCGCCGATTATCGAGGTGTCCGGCCGTACCTACCCGGTGGATGTCTGGTACCGGCCCCTGGCCGCCGAGCAGGACGAGGAGGGCAATCGGGTCGAGGAAGACCTGTCGGTGGACCAGGCGATTCTCGCGGCTCTGGATGAAATCGCCGCCTTCGAGAAGGCCGAGGGCAAGCGCCCCGGCGATGTGCTGGTATTCCTGCCCGGCGAGCGCGAGATTCGTGAGGCGGCCGAGGTGCTGCGCAAGGCCAATCTGCGCCTGACCGAAGTGCTGCCGCTCTATGCGCGGCTGACTCCGGCCGAGCAGCAGAAGATCTTCGCGCCCATGGGCGCGCGCAAGATCGTGCTGGCCACCAACGTCGCGGAAACCTCGCTGACCGTGCCGGGCATTCGCTATGTGATCGACTCCGGCACGGCACGCATCAGCCGCTACAGCTACCGCGCCAAGGTGCAGCGTCTGCCCGTCGAGGCCATCAGTCAGGCCAGCGCCAACCAGCGCAAGGGCCGCTGCGGGCGGGTCGAGCCGGGCATCTGCATCCGCCTGTACAGCGAGGAGGATTTCCTCGGCCGTCCCGAATTCACCGACCCGGAGATCCTGCGCACCAACCTGGCGGCGGTGATCCTGCAGATGCTGCACCTGCGCCTGGGCAACATCGAAGACTTCCCCTTTATCGAGCCGCCAGATGGCAAGGCCATCAGCGACGGTTTCAACCTGTTGCAGGAGCTTTCGGCGGTCAACCGCGAGGGCCAGCTCACGCCCCTTGGCCGCCAGTTGGCGCGCCTGCCGGTGGACCCGCGTCTGGGTCGCATGGTGCTGGAGGGGGCCAGGCAGGGCAGTCTGGACGAAATCCTGATCATCGCCAGCGCCTTGTCGGTGCAGGATGTACGCGAGCGCCCATCCGACCGCCAGCAGGCTGCCGATCAGGCCCATGCGCAGTGGAAGGACGTGGATTCCGACTTCGCCGCGCTGATCAATCTGTGGCGCGGCTTCGAGGAGCAGCGCCAGGCCCTGGGTTCCAGCGCACTGCGCAGCTGGTGCCGGAAGAACTTCCTCAACTACCTGCGTCTGCGCGAGTGGCGCGACGCACACCGCCAGCTGGTGCTGATTACCCGTGATCTACAGCTATCACCAGGTCACAGCGAACGGGGTAGGAGCCAGCTTGCTGGCGATCAGCGGGCTAAAGGTCAGGCGTCGGAGACACAGGATCGCCAGCAAGCTGGCTCCTACAAGGAGCGAGAGCTGGCCGAAAAGGACCAGGCCGCCCAGCGCAGCAAAAGCTACGCCGCCGTGCACAAGGCCATCCTGGCCGGCCTCCTCAGCCAGATCGGCCAGAAGAGCGAAGACGGCGACTACCTGGGCGCCCGTCAGCGGCGCTTCTGGGTGCACCCATCCTCGGTGATTGGTCGCAAGAAACCGGTCTGGCTGATGGCCGCCGAGCTGGTGGAAACTAGCAAGCTGTTCGCGCGCATGGTGGCCAGGATCGAGCCGGAGTGGATCGAGCCTTTGGCCGGCCATCTGATCAAGAAAAACCATCTGGAGCCGCACTGGGAGAAGAAGCGCGGTCAGGTGGTGGCCTATGAACAGATCAGCCTGTACGGCCTGATCATAGTCGGCCGCCGCCCGGTGCATTTCGGCCCCATCGATCCGCTGGCCTCGCGCGAGCTGTTTATCCGCGAGGGGCTGGTGGGCGGGCAGATCAATTCCCGCGCCAAGTGCCTGAGCGCCAACCGCCAGCTGCTGGAAAAACTCGACGAGCTGGAGGCCAAGGCGCGCCGCCGCGACATCCTGGCCGATGAGGAATGCCTGTTTGCCTACTACGAGGCGCGTCTGCCGGCGGACATCTACCAAACCGCCAGCTTCGACAGCTGGTACAAGCGCGAAAGCGCGAAAGATCCGCAGCTGCTGCTGATGCGCGAAGAGGATGTGCTGGCCCGCGATGCGAAGGAAGTCACCGCCGCCCAGTACCCGGATACCCTGCGCCTGGGCGAACTCAGCCTGCCGCTCTCGTATCACTTTGAGCCCAATCACCCCCGTGACGGCGTGACCCTGCGCGTACCGGCGCCGCTGTTGCCGCAACTGCCGCCCGAGCGCCTGGAATGGCTGGTGCCGGGCCTGCTGGAAGCCAAATGCATGGCCCTGGTGCGCGGGCTGCCCAAGGCGCTGCGCAAGAACTTCGTACCGGTGCCGGATTTTGTCGGTGCAGCCCTGGACAAGATCCGTTTTGCCGACGGCAGCCTGCCGATGGCCCTGGGCCGCGAGCTGACCCGTATGACCGGTGCACGGGTCAGCGATGAGGCCTGGGCGCAGTCCGCTGCGCAGCTGGAAGGCCATCTGCGGATGAATATCGAAGTGGTCGACAACCAGGGCAAGCCCCTCGGTGAAGGCCGCGACCTGAGTGAACTGACCGCACGCTTTAGCGAGGCGACCCAGGCCGGCCTGGCCCTGCCGCAAAGTGCCAGCAGCCAGCAGCCGGTGGAGGCCAAGGCCTTTGCCGAAGTGGCGGCCAAGACCCAGCAGCAGGTCGCAGGCCTGTCCATGACCGTCTACCCGGCGCTGGTGGAAGAGGCCGGGGTGGTCAAGGAAGGGCGCTTCCCGACCCTGGCCGAGGCCGAATTCCAGCATCGCCGGGCGTTGCAGCGTTTGCTGTTACAGCAGCTGAGTGACCAGGCGAAGTTCCTCCGTGGCAAGCTGCCGGGGCTGACCGAACTGGCCCTGCTGTACCGTGAACAGGGGCGTATCGAGGCGCTGGTCGAGGATATCCTGCTGGCTAGCCTGGACAGCTGCATCCTCGAAGGCAGCGAGCCCTTGCCCCGTGACGGTGCGGCTCTGGCGCAACTGGCCGAGCGCAAGCGTGGCGACTGGACCGAGCATGCCGAACGCCTGGCCAGGCTGACGCTGGAGATTCTCAAACTCTGGCACGGCCTGCAAAAACGCTTCAAGGGCAAGATCGACCTGGCCCAAGCCATGGCCCTCAACGATATCAAGCAGCAGCTGAGCAACCTGGTTTACCCCGGTTTCGTGCGCGAGACCCCGGCCGAGTGGCTCAAGGAAATTCCCCGTTATCTCAAGGCCATCGAACAACGTCTGGACAAGATCGCCGCCCAGGTGCAGCGCGATCGTGTCTGGAGCAGCGAGCTGGCGGGCTATTGGGAGCAGTACCAGGCACGTTTGGCCAAGCACGGCCAGGAAGGCAAGCGCGATGCGCAGCTGACCCTGTACCGCTGGCTGCTGGAGGAATACCGCGTATCGCTGTTCGCCCAGCAGCTGGGTACCAAGCTGCCGGTGTCGGATAAGCGACTGAGCAAGCAGTGGAGTCAGGTCGAGGCCTGAGTAGAGTCTCGGCTTGTCCCCCGGCTATGGTGCTAGTAGCCGCACGGTGAGGGGTTTGGCAGTATCATGTCGGTTTTCGAGGTGGCCACGGTCCGCCATGGATGATTGATAAAAGGGGTAGGGTATGACTGAAGCGATTCGGGTATTCGTCGGTTGCGATCCCAATGACTGCGACCTGGAACAGATGATGGTGCTGGACTACAGCATCCGTAAGCATTGCTCGCAGCCTGTTGATATTCACTGGATGCAGCTGTCTCGTGATCCGCAGAGCTTCTGGTATTCCAATCCCGAAGAGCAGACTGGTTGGCGCACCGAAGGCTGGACCACGCCGTTTTCAGCATTCCGTTGGGGCATTCCGGCGTTTTGCGAGTACCAAGGCAAAGCCATTTACATGGATACGGATGTCATGGTGCTTTGCGACCTGGCCGAACTCTGGCAGCAACCCTTTGCCCCCGGCAAGGTAGTGATGGCCAAGGGTGGCGATGAATCCTGGCGTTTCTGTGTGTCCATGTGGGACTGTGCGGCGGTCAAGGATCATTTGCCTGCGCTGGAGGAGCTGCGCAGCAATCCGCGTATGCACCAGCAGCTAAAGAAGTACTACAAGAAGCACACCGAAGTGATTCAGCCGTTCGACACTCAGTACAACAATATCGACGGTGAAAATACCCCTATCGAGAAGATCAAGATTCTTCATTACTCTGATATGGGTACCCAGTTCTCTCACAAATTGTCGCTCCAGCGCCTGCAGAAAGAGGGCCGCAAGCATTGGTTTGATGGCACGGTCATGCCGCATCCGCGCCAGGATTTGCAGGCTCTTTTCGAGCAGTACTATCAAGAAGCGCTGAATGCCGGCTACAACCTGGATAATTACCGGGTCAAGCAGTTGTTCGGCGCATTCCCCAAGCACTCCCAGGAAAGCTATAGCGGTAACAAGGTGACTCGCCCCAAGCACTGGTGGCAGCGTATCGGTTTTCTCAAGAAGTTTGCCAAGCCAGCCTGACTCTGCCGCTCATAAACCAGCATGATCCAGTTATCGCCTGGGGCATGCTGGTTCAGGGCTGAGTCCTTTCAGCCAGTCCTTCCAGGCCCCACGTACCCACCGCGGAAATACAGCTTCACCATGTTCACCATCCAGCCCATGAACCCGGAAACCTACCGCCAGCAGACCCGGCGTATCGCCATGGGCCTGATCGTTCTGTTCGCCGGTTTGGCCATGCTGCTCTCGACCCTGGCCGTGCAGCTGTTTGGCGAACCTGGTGGGGATAATTTTCGCTGGAACCTGGCCGGGGTGTTGCTGGGGCTTGTTCTGACCCTGGCCCTGGTGCGGTTCAAACTCTGGTCGCAACCCTGGATGGCACCGGCGGTTTATGGCTGGCAGCTCAAGCGCAATCTGCTGCGCATCACCAACCAGATGCATCAGGTCAAGGCCGGTGTGGCGGCGGCTGATCCGCAGGCGATGAAAGTGCTGCGTTTCTATCACCTGGGAGTGCGGCAGATGCAGCAACTCGACGGCAATAGCAGCGACCTCAGCCAGATGTTGAGTGAAATAGAGCAGCACCGCGAGGCCATGGAGCAGGCCGGGCTGGATCCACAGCAGGACTGTTTCGACCCGACCTGGCTGCAAGGGCTCAAGAAGTTACCGGGCTAGGCTGGCGCTGCAACGCTGGGCACTGCTGGTTTAAGCAGTTTAAAAGGCTGCTAGACTCAGCTGGAGCCTCTCTGTCTGGCATGGGGGGCATGGCTTTCTCGCTGCGGCGTTCGCTTTCTCTCAGTTTTCGAGTCATGACCTTGAGCAGTGTTCTTGTCGATCTTCTGAAATTTCGCCGTTATCGGCTTGCACAGGTCGTGTTGCTGGCGTTGGCCTTGCCCGGGCTTGGTCACGCCGAGTGCGAGAAAACCCTGCGCTGGGACGATGATCCGCCGTTCAGCATGCAGGCTGCAGATGGCTCTGTGGTCGGCATCGATATGGATATCAATCGAGCCGTGCTGGAGCGACTGGGTTGTCAGGTGAAGCTGCGCAAGCTGCCCTGGGCCAGGGCGCTCAAGGAACTGGAACTGGGCCGGCTGGATATTCTCTCTGGCGCATTTCGTCGCCCAGAACGGGAGCTTTATGCGCATTTCTCGGGAGTCTATCTTCCACCCTCGCGCAATATTCTGTTTATGCATCAGCAAGCGCTGGAACGCTGGCCACTGCAGGATCTGCTGGAGCTACAGCACAGCGAGTTTCGCCTGGGGGCACAGATTGACGCTTCCTATGGTGAGAAGTTTCAGCAGTTGATGGGTGACCCGGTATTTGCCGAGCGGGTGGTCTTGTTGTCGAATCGTTCCAGTCTTTGGCAGATGATCGCCAAGGGGCGCATTGATGGCCTTATTGCCGATGAGTACACCGGCGTTTATGAAATACGTCAGTTGGCGCTGGATCATCTGATCAAGCCCTCGGCAGTGGTGGTTTCCAGCGCCGCTGCGGAGGTTGCGTTCAGCAAGCGCAGTATTGAGCCTGACTTTGTCCAGGCTTATGCCCAGGAAATGCAGGTGCTGATGGAAAATGGCACTTATCAGCAGATCATGCGTCGCTACCTGTTGCAGTAAGGCGCAGTACCTTGCTGCGCCCATATTTTCAGGGCTTCGCCCCCCATAACTGCTTAAGGCGCTGATCACGGCCGCAGCCATTGCGGTAGTAGGCATAGCGCAGCGGATTACGCTGGTGGTAGTCCTGATGGTAGTCCTCGGCTGGGTAGAAGGTGCTGCGTGGCAGAATTTCCGTGCGCACCTGGCCCTTTAGGCGGCCGGAGTCCTGCAGGGCGCTTTTCGAGGCTTCGGCCTGGGCCTGTTCTGCGGCATTGGCATAGAAGATGGCGCTGCGGTATTGCGGGCCGCGGTCGCAGAACTGGCCCTCGCCGTTGAGCGGGTCGATGGTCGGCCAGAAGGCTTCCAGCAGCTGTGCATAGCTGATTTGCTTGCGGTCATAGAGCACCTGCACCACCTCGATATGGCCACTGGTGCCGCTCGACACCTGCTCATAGCTGGGGTTGGGCAGATGCCCGCCCATATAGCCCGAGGTGGTCTTGAGCACGCCGGGCAGCTTGTCGAAGTCGGCCTCGGTGCACCAGAAGCAGCCTCCGGCGAAGATCGCCTCGGCCTGGTCGGCATTCGCATCGCCATTGGTGGAAGCCTGGGGCGGGGCGCCACAGCCCAGCAGCAGGCTGGCGCAGAGAGCCAACAGTGGGATAAGGATTGGCTTCATGCTCAGCTGCGCCATTCAGGTAAGACTTCACCCTGGGGCACGAAGTGCAGGGCCAGGCCGTTGTTGCACCAGCGTTCGCCGCGAGGCGGTGGACCATCATTGAACACATGGCCCTGATGGCCGCCGCAGCGGGCGCAGTGGTATTCAGTGCGCGGGATAAACAGCTTGAAGTCGCGTTTGATGGCCATATGCCCGGCGATGGGTTGGGTGAAACTGGGCCAGCCGGTGCCACTCTCGTACTTGTGCTGGCTGTCGAACAGGGGCAGGTAACAGGCTGCGCACAGATAGGTGCCGGGCCGGGTTTCCTGATTCAGCGGGCTGCTGCCGGGGCGCTCGGTGGCCTCCTCGAACAGCACGGCATAGGCTTCGGCGGACAGTAGGGGCCGCCAGTGGCTGGAGGGTTTGCCCAGTGGGCTGATGCTGGCGCTGGCCAGCGGGGTGGCCAGGCTGGCGCCGGCCAGGGGCAGTGTCGGCACCAGGGCCAGGCTCTTAAGCAGAGTGCGTCGTTTCATGGGGGACTCTCTACACGGTCATACGGGCTATAGACCTGGCAAACCGCTACTTGTTCGCCGATGGGGTAAAGAGCTATGCGCACTGCTGCAGGGCGCCAGCAGAGGCGCCGTTTAATCGACCGGCAGCTGACACCCCGCAACCGCGTCATCGGCAATGATGATGCAGTTGCGGCCGCTGCTTTTGGCCTGGTACAGGCACTGGTCGGCGCGTTGCAACATGGCTTCCCAGTGTTCGTCGCGGCGCAGCAGGGCGCCGCCCACGGACATGGTCACCGGGCCGCCGGGGCCGCGCAGTTCGGCATTGACCTGGGTCTGCAGGTGCTCGGCGGCGGCGCGCAGGCCGGCCTGGTCGGTATTGGGCAGCAGCAGGAGGAATTCTTCGCCGCCGAAGCGGAACAGGCGATCCTCCTTGCGCGAGGAGCGCTTGATCAGTTCGACAAACTGGATCAGTACCTGGTCGCCGGCCTGGTGGCCATAGCTGTCGTTGATCAGCTTGAAATGGTCCAGATCCATGGCCAGCACCCCATAACCGTTGCCGTGGCGGCGCTGCAGGGCGCTGGCAATGCGCAGCTCCTCGTTCATCGCCCGGCGGTTGCGTGCCCCGGTCAGGGGGTCTTGGATGGCCAGTTGCTGCAGCTGATCGTTCTGGCTGCGGGTACGGTAGGCGAAGATAAAGGTCAGCACGCAGGCCATCAGGCTGGTGACCAGAAAGGAGATCATCTGGTAGTCGCTTTCGAAGACCGTGCCGGGGTTGAACTGGGCGTAGCCGATCAGGGCCACGACGATGCCGCTGACATTGATCAGGGCCTTGCCCGGGGCGGTCATAAAGAAATTGAAGAGAATCAGCGGGTAGAGCCAGAACAGGCCGTTGATCCCCAGGTTGATGGCGATCAGGGTGGCGCCGATGGAGAAGATCACCGCCAGGTAAGCGCCGGGTTTGACCGTGTCGCCGGTACGCCAGGCATAGAACACCGCGAACACCGTGGACAGCACGATGATGCTGTCGGCGATGCCCACCAGGTAGTTGCCTTCCAGCAGCCGGTAAACGGCATAGGGGCTGATGCCGATCACGCCGATCACGCCCATCAGGGTGATGATGGACAGCTGGAAATCTTTCCGCAGGCGCCTGAGCAACCGCGATATGTGCATGACGATGGCCGTTTCTAGTTGTTATCAAGCCAGGGGCGTGCCCGGTTCGGGTGCACAGTGCCGGTAAATGCCGGCCAGTGCCGTATAAGCATGCAGAGCTTGGCCCGCCTCTGGCAATAGTAATCTTGAGCAATGTGCCAGTATCGGCCGCGATCCGCCGAACGGTGCTGTGGCCTAGGCCGGTGGGCCTGGCAAGGGCTCGCATGTGGGATGGCGGGTCATGGCCAGCAGGGGTTTGCTGGCCTGGTAGCGGCTCAGCCGTTGCTGCAGCGCGGCGGGTAGCGCCGGCTCGTGGATAAAGCCCAGGCGTGCATAAAAGGGCTGCAGGTCGGGGTGGCAGAACAGCCATACCGGCATCTGCCGATCCGCCAGGGCCTGCGTCAGCAGGCGGCTGGCAATGCCCTGGGCGCGCCAGGTCGGCGCCACCAGCAGGCTGGTCAGCCACAGGCCGTGCGCCACGTTGTGCAGGCACAGGGCGGCAATGATCTCATCGGCCTGGGCGACCCAGACCTGGGCCGCGCCCTTGGTGCGCATGGTGCTGCGCTGGTTGCGGTAGAACTTCTCGGCCAGGGGCCTGTGAGTCGGCGGGAGCAGGCGGTAGTGCATGGTGCGGTCGTGGGTTGGCGAGGGGCTATGCTCCCATTCGCAGCACGATCTGTGAATGCCTTGACGTGATACGACAGTGCCAAAAAGATTCCGAGACGCTAGGCTGGGCAACCTGCCGATTGCTTGCGAGTGCTGTGCGTGAAATCCCTGGCTTTGCTGTTGTCCGCCTGTTGTCTGTCGCTCTGCCCCCTGTCGGGTTGGGCCTGGTCCAATCATGCCTTGGGCAGCCAGTTGGCCCTGCAGCAGTTGCCCGAACTGCAGGGGCAGGTGGCCTATGAGCCGCTGGAAGCCTTTCTCGCGGCTCAGGCCGGCGCCATCGAGCAGTTGTTCGATGAGCAGGAGGCCTTTGCCCGCGAGCACTTTGCCGGTTACCCGCAACGCCCGGATGACCTGCGTTTCAGTGCCGCGGCCGAGGATCTGCGCGCAGCCTTTATCCAGGCCCTGCGGATCAATCCCGAGGTGCGCCTGGCGCCGGCCATCCAGCAGTTGCCCGGCCAGCCCCAGAGCTCGCGGGCGCGCCTGCCGATCGAACAGGTGCTGGTCTTTCGCAAGCTCGGCCCCTGGAGCCACTGGCATTATCTGCAGCTGAGCGAAGGCGAGGCGGTCGCGGCCCTGCAGGTGCTGAGCAGCGCCGCCGATGAGCCGGACTACGGCCATGACATCAACCTGTTCAGCGACAACCCGGGGCAGGCGGGGGCGCGCTACAACTTTGGCGAGCAGCCCTTTGGCGATGCGCGCTTCGAGTATTCGTCCCAGGCGCCCTTTCATATCGGCTACTACCACGAGGGCGAGGTCATCTTCCAGGCTGCGCCCTATCTGCGCCGTACCCTGCCGCACTGGCGCATCTACCAGTACACCGGCCTGGCCCGCCTGGCCATGGCCCATGGGCATGACTACTGGGGCCTGCGCTTTCTCGGTTGGGCCCTGCATTACCTGCAGGATCTGACCCAGCCCTACCATGCCAAAACGGTGCCGGGCTTCTCCACCCCGGAGCTGATTCTGATCGCCCTCAAGGCCGCCGCCGGTTATCCCGAGCAGCGCGAGGGGGCGATTGCGCGGGTCGCCGACCGGCATACCGCCATCGAGGAATACCAGCTGGAGCAGATGCAGCAGCTGCTCAGCAGCGGGACGCTGGAGCACCCCCTGTTGCGCGCCTATGGCGAGGCGCCGGCAGAGGCGTACCCGGCGTTCTCGGTGGCTTATCCGGTGCAGGTGGTGGCCGCCGAGTCCCATGCCACGGCGGACCGTTTCGATAGCCTGATCGGCGCCTGGCTGGAACGCCAGGCCCCGGCAAGCCCGGGCTTCAGCGGCGGCAACCAGCTCGCCCGCAGCCAGGCCGACCCGCTGCTGGAGGAGCTGCTGGTGGAGTTGTTCCGGCGCTTTGCCGCCCATAGCCGCAATGCCGTGCAGAGCAGTCTCAGCTCGGTAGCAGGCGACGCTCGGCCTGGATCTCCGGCAGGTCCTGACGGCGCTGATAAACCCGTAACGCTTCGCTGATATTCAGGCGCTCGTCGATATTCTGCTGCAGCAGCAGGCCCAGACGGGTGCGGTCCAGGGTCATCCGCTCGCCGTCCAGGCGCCGCCAGACGAATTCGCTGCAGGGGGTGATGCTGGCTTCGTCGACATCCAGGCCAAAGGAGTCTTCGGAAAAGCGCACGATATGCTGGCCGCTCTTGTGGTTGAAGCCGACAAAGCCGGTGAGGGCGTCGGCGGCGGCGCAGATGCTGGCGGACGTGATGCTCATGGTAAACCTCATGCTGACGGGGGTTTACACGCAAGGACGCTGTTCTGGTTGTGCGCCCATGCTAGAGCCTTGGCCGCCCGATGCCTTGCCGCCGATCAATAAAATGGCTATGTCTCAATAGCGTGTTGCGTTCGGGCAGCTCTACTGAACCTAGGATGGACTGGGTCTGTAGGGTGCGCTGTGCGCACCGGTATTGCGCTGTCAAACGTGGTGCGCACAGCGCACCCTACCCATAGCGCCCCTGCAAGGCAGGCCTCTGAGCCTGACTTTTATGCAACACATGATTGGTACAGAGCCAATAAAATGCCGCATCTGCTGTTCAGGGCAGCGGCTGTTGCAGGAATGCCTGGCGCAATTGCTCCAGCTGCTGCCGATGCGGGCCCAGTGCGGCCAGGCCCTGGGCCGGGTCGTCGCCTGTGCAGCCGGGCTGGCTGGCGATAAAGGCGTCCCAGAAACGACTGGGTTGCTCGCCCAGGCTGCTGGACAGATTGGCCAGGCTGCCGTCCGCCAGCCAGCTGGCGGCAAACCACTGCGACTGCTCGGCGCCGCTGCAGCTCAGGCTGGCTTCCAGCTCCACCAGTTGGCCATCGGCAAACAGCGCCTCGTAGCTGATGCGTTCCTGGCAGGCCGGGTGGTTGCCGCGCTCGGCGGCCAGGGTCAGACGTTCCAGTTGATGGGTACCGCGCTGCAGTTGCAGCAGATGCTGGCGCTGCAGGTGCCAACCCTGGAGAAAGTCCGGCAGGCTGGCTGACAGTCGATAGCTGCGCTGGCCGGGGCGTGGCTGCCTGGGTGGGTCGCTCTGCACATCGGAGGCCAGCTCGCGAAAAAGGTGGGCGAAGGGGTGGCGGGGGCGGAAGCGATAATGCTCGGCGTCGATCGGCTGCACATGGCGGTCGCATTGCTGAGCCGCGAGCGTCAGCTGCGCCGGGGCGTTACTCCAGCGATAGCGCAGGCGGATGCCCAGCTCCAGGCCATGGTGGCTGGCGAGCAGCCCCAGCTTCCGCGCCTGGCCAGGCTCAGGCAGATCGGCCAGGCTGATGCTGAACACCTCCGGGCTACCCTGCGCCGTTTGCAGCGGCAGGGCAATGCGCAGTTGGCTCAGGCGGTAGCTGCGCTGGCCGGTGGGCACCTCATCGATACGAAAGTGCAGATCGCGCGGGCCACGTTCCAGGGCTGTGCCGCTCAGTTCAAGGTCATGCAGGATGGGAAACAGGCGGCTGCCCACCGGCAGGGTGCGTTCGAGGCGGGCGGTAACCCCGGGGATCAGCCAGCGTGGCTCGAAGGTGGCGATGACCTTGAGCTGCGGCGAGGCCAGCATGGCCTGCAGTTCGGCGGCGCTGAGCGGCCCGGCGATATGCTGGATCTGCAACTGCACATCCAGGCTGCGGGCCTGCACCAGGCCGCTATGCAGGCCGAGCAGCAAACCCAGGGTGGTCAACCAGTGCCGGCTCATGGGGTATTCCCGCGGGGCAGGGCGCTCCAGTGTCCCTAACCACGCCGGCCATGGTCAAGGCCGGTCAGTTCTGCCGTGGCGAGGAAAAGGCGCTGATTCGGCCGAACGGCGAACTGGTCATGCCCACCTTGACCGCCATCAGCGGCGAGTTGTTCACCCATACATCGTCGATCACTATGGTTTCCCCCAGGTTGTCGTTGTCGGCGGCTACCAGCAGGTAGTAGGTGCCGTCTTCCGGGGCTTCGCCATCCCAGCTCAGGTTGATCTGGCCGACCACGGCGGATGCGCGCGAGGGCTGGTTGGCGATGATGGCGCCGTAGCTGTCGAGCAGCATGGCCCTGGGCTTGAGGGCCAGTTTGTTGAAGCTGACGCAGGGCTTGCGGCACAGCGACTGTACGTTGAGGGTGTAGCGCTCGCCCTTTTTCAGCTCCAGGGAGAACACCCGGTAATTGGAAATGGAACTGCCGAAGTCCAGGCGCGGCTCGTCGGCGCTGATCGGCCACTGCGGGGCCAGGGGCTCGGCGCTGATCGGCAGGGGGATGGCCTGGGTGTTGTGGATGGCTTCCAGGGTGCTGCTGGCCATCGGCGACTGGCCGGCCTTGACCGACTCCTGGTAAAGCGACTGCGGGCTGCTGGCGCAGGCCGTGAGCAACAGGCAGGCGCTCAGGCTGAGAAAACGGATCATGGGCAACTCCTCTGGGACAACGTCCTTGTGATCACATCGGGCTCGGGCAAGCCGGGGGGCGAGATTTTACTCCCATTGCGCTGCCCATGGGGCGCCGTTAGGCAGGTTTTGTGCACCTTGCACGGCCGTCGCCCCAGCATGGCGCCCTCCTGGCAGCCTGCAGGGGCGGTGGCGAGCAGCCTGTCAGCCGCTCAGGCCGACATAGACATTTTGCACATCATCATGGCCGTCCAGGGCTTCGAGGAAGGCTTCGACCTCTTCCAGCTGCTCGGCGCTCAGGCCGCTTACCGGGTTTTTCGGCATATAGCCGAGTTTGGCCGAGTTGACGGTAAAGCCCTGCTCGGGCAGCGCCTTGCACACGGCGTCGAGGTCGGTGGGGTCGGTGACGAACAGGGTGTTGCCTTCATCGCTGGGCTCGAAATCCTGGGCGCCGGCTTCGATGGCGGCCAGCTCCGGATCGGCGCCGCTGTCGGAGGAAGCTTCGATCATGCCGACATGGTTGAAGTCCCAGGTCACCGAGCCAGAAGCGCCCATCTGGCCCTTGCGGAACAGCACGCGGATCTCGGCCACGGTGCGGTTGATATTGTCGGTCAGGCACTCGACGATCACCGGCACCTGATGGGGGGCGAAGCCTTCGTAGGTGGTGCGCTCGAAGTTGACGGTTTCGCCAAGCAGGCCGGCTCCCTTCTTGATCGCCCGCTCCAGGGTGTCCTTGGGCATCGAGGCTTTCTTGGCCTGGTGCACGGCCAGACGCAGCTTGGGGTTCATGTCCGGGTCGGCACCGTTGCGCGCGGCGATCATGATTTCCTTGACCAGACGGCCGAAGATCTTGCCCCTGGCATTGGCGGCGGCTTCTTTAGGTTTGGCTTTCCACTGGGCGCCCATGGCTGTTCTCTTTTTCGATGCGAATATAAACGCGTTGCGCGCTGGCCAGGCTGGCGGGCATAGGGCCCGCGACGCGGCCAGGGGGGAACGCATACCGGGGGCCGATTTTAGTCGCTCCGGCGCAGCCTGGCACCCCTAAATGCGTGCGCGCCATCCTGTCGCGCTGGCGGGACTGTTGGTGGCCCGGGCTTTGCCGCAGAATAAGGCGAGTCAGGCGCGCCATTGGCGGCGCGAGGGTTGGAGAGTGGCGTGAACAATGCCTTGCCATTTAGCCAGCAGGTACTGCTGCTGGAGAAAAAACGTGCCGTGCTGCAGGGGCTGGTCCAGCTGACCGGCGCCCTGGAACAGTTGCGCAGCGGTCTGCAGGCCATGCTGCAGCTGGGCGGTGGCGGTCAGGCGCAGCTGTCTCTGGGCGATATGCGCGCCTTCGAGACCATTCGCGCCCGGGTCGCCGCCCTGAGCGATGGCGAGCTGCGCGCCAGCATCAACGCCCTGGATCAGCGCGTGCAGCAGAGCCTGGAGCAGATGTGCCAGCTGGCCCTGCAGCTGGTGGACGATGCCCGCACCTCGGTTCCGGACCTGGAGCAGATCCAGCCCCGGGTCAACGAGTTCAACCGCTTTGCCCGCACCGCCATTGCCATGCGCGTGCTGCTGGAGCGCCGCGGCCAGGCCATCGCCCCGCTGCAACTGCCCTTGCCCCAGCGCGAGATCGAGCAGCGCCTGCGCAAGGTCAGCGAGAAGGAACAGGGCATGACCCAGGCCCTGGTCAGCCATATCCAGGATATGCGCAGCGACCTGGCGCAGATGCTGGAAAACCCGGCCTGTTCGGCCAGTCAGCAGCAGTTCTATCAGGTGCTGGATCAGGCCCTGGCCGCCAACCTCAGCCATATCGAGGCCGGCCTGAGCCTGAGCGAGCTGCCCATGCCGATCGACAGCATTGAGGTTGGCGAGCAGCCGCAGCGGGGCGAGACCCCGGCCCAGCCTGAACTTGAACCAGAGCCTGAATCAGAGTCTGAACCTGAACCGGCCGGGCCAGTGTTGGCAGATGCCCCGGCGCCGACCCATGAGCCCCTGGGTTTTGTGCCGCGTCTCAAGGCCTGGCTGCACAGCCCCTGGCATGTGGGCTGGAAGGATGTGGCTAAAACGGGCGAAAAAAAGCCAGGCGACAAAAACTGAAAAGGCCGGTGCTGCCAAGCAGCACCGGCCTTTTGTCATACCACCTGGTTGTTGCGCTGGCTCAGTCCTGACGGCTGGTCACTTCCAGCAGGTGATAGCCAAACTGGGTCTTCACCGGGCCCTGCACCACGCCGACCGGCGCGCTGAACACCACGGTATCGAACTCCTTGACCATCTGCCCCGGGCCGAATGAACCCAGGTCGCCGCCCTGGCGGCTGGACGGGCAGGTGGAGTTGTCCTTGGCCACCTGGGCGAAGTCGGCGCCGGCTTCGATGGCGGCTTTCAGTTCATTGCACTTGGCTTCGCTGGAAACCAGGATATGACGGGCAGTGGCGCGGGCCATGGGGGTACTCCTTGGGTGATTAAGGCGGCAAGCCTAACCCAATGGCCTGGCCAGTCAAACCCTGAGCGGGCATGTGCCGACCGGTTGCCTGGATAGGCCCGGCAGCGACTGCTCATGGGTTGTGAAGCTGATCCAGATCAGGCAATTGCCACAAAGCGTTAAACACTTGCCCAAACGCCCAGGGAATGGCGTAGTCTGCAGCTGTCATCTTGATGGATGACGCTATTCGCGAACGGAAGAAGGAAAAGCAGTATGCAAATCCAAGTTCACAGCGATAACCACATCGAAGGTAGTGCCCGCCTGGCTGACTGGGTCAGTGCCAGTGTCGCCAGCAAGCTGGAACGCTACGATGACGAGCTCACCCGCATCGTCGTCCACCTCAACGATGAAAACGGCGCGAAGGCCGGCGCACAGGACAAGCGCTGCCAGATCGAAGCCCGGCCCAAGGGGCTGCAACCGATTTCCGTCAGTCACAAGGCCGATGCCCTGGAGCAGGCCATCGAAGGCGCCCTGGAAAAACTCCAGCACGCCTTGGATCATCAGTTCGGCAAACTGCGCAGCAAGCGCGCCGCCCAGCAGCATGCAGAGATCATAGTGGAGGCAGGCGTGAGCCAGGATGCCCTGCTGCGTGAAGATTTCCTCGCCGAGGAGCAGCTGCGCGCCGTCTAAGCTCGCCGCTGGATAAGCCCTGAGAACTACGCCCCTGCCAGGTTAACTGCGGGGGCGTAGTCGTTTGGGCCTCCTGTAAATCCCCCGATACAGCGAGCACTTGCCTTGGCTGATACGCACTGCGCATCATGCCGGCAGTCAATCAAGGAGCCTGTTATGAAGCGCAGAATACGCCTGAGCGCCTGGTCCCTGCTGCCGTTGCTGGTGTGCGCCGCCCTGGCCAATGCCAGTGAGCAGGCGCAGCTGTTGGCGGCCATCAACCAGTACCGCAGCGAGTCGCAGCGCTGCGGCGCCCAGGCCTCGGAGGCGCTGCCACCGCTGGTTGCGGATGCGCGCCTGGTGCTGCCGGTGGGCGGCATGGGGGATCTGCAACAGGCCATGAGCGCGGCGGGTTACCCCATGGTCAGCGTGCAGGCCATCAGTCTGTCCGGCCCGCGCGATGCGCAGGCGGCGCTACCGGCCCTGGTCGACAGCTTCTGCCAGATTCTGCTCGACCCGCAGTACGTCGATATCGGCATCAGTCGTCAGGACCGCGACTGGCGTATCGTCCTGGCCCGACCGCTGCTGGGCGGGCGCCTGGGGGATTGGCAGGCCGAGGGCGAGAAGCTGCGCGAGCAGATCAATGCCGCCCGCAACCAGGCTCGCCAGTGCGGCGAACAGACCTTTGCCGCCGCCGCGCCACTGCGCTGGGAGGCCAGCCTGGCCCTGGCCGCGGAAAGCCACAGCCGTGCCATGGCCAACCACAACTACTTTGCCCACCGCGACCGTGACGGCCGCACCCCGGGGGACCGTGCCGAACTGGCCGGCTATGGCGGCCAGCGTGTTGGCGAGAATATTGCCGCCGGGCGCGACAGTGTCGACCGCGTGGTGGAAGGCTGGCTGGCCAGCCCCGGGCACTGCGCCAACCTGATGAACCCGCAGTTCAGCGAACTGGGCGCCGCCTACGCGGTGGACCCGAAGAGCGATGCGGGCATCTACTGGACGGCGCTATTTGGCGCACCTTGAGCGGCGCCTATGGCATGGGGGTTGAACCCGCGCTGTAGATAGGTAGCCCGTAGGGTGCGCCGTGCGCACCAAGAATGACTGGTACGCACCGCACCCTACTGCTGCACGGCCGCTGCGCTGTCGGGGGCAGCCGACCAGATGCGGTAGCGCACCTCCACATCCCTGGGGGTGTAGACCACCAGCGGCAGCTGGCTGTTGTAACGCAGCAGCAAAGGCTCGCCACGCAGCGGCACAAAGGCCTGGCGCAGGCTGTTATCCGGGCAGGCCATCAGGGTGCTGGCGGCCGGACCGAGCTGATCCAGCTGGTAGTAGCTGTAGCCCCAGCCCTGCACCGTTTTCTCCTGCAGTTCGCCACCCAGCCAGCGGGTGTTGCAGTCCACCTCCAGGGTCTTGCCGACAATCAGCTCGACGCGCTGGTCGGCCTCGTTGTCCCGTGCTGGCAGGGCGATCACATGGCGTACCTGCCCGGCCTCGGGCTGGGGGAAGGGCTTGAGCGCCGCCGGCGGCGTGGCGCAGGCGGCCAGAGGCAGGCTGACGAGCAGGGCGGCGAGGGTGGGCTTGAGTCTGTTCATGCGGGTCCTTGCGGGCTGGCAGAGGCCAGTCGTGAGTGAATAGTGGCCTGAATGGCGAAGTAACGCAGACCCTCAGTGAATAAGCCAAGTTCCTGGCCTTGGCAAGCTGCGGGGGGCGATCCGCGGCCGGGCAGCGGACAGGCGAGCAAGACTTCCCGCGCAAAAACCGGATAATGGCCGGCCTAATCGTCTCGCTCGCTTTCTGGTACCCCCATGGAAATCAAGGTCAACTTTCTCGACAACCTGCGTCTCGAAGCCAAGTTCGATGACTTTACGGTGATTGCCGATCAGCCCATCCGCTACAAGGGCGATGGCTCGGCGCCGGGGCCGTTCGACTATTTCCTGGCGTCCTCGGCGCTGTGCGCGGCCTATTTCGTCAAGCTCTACTGCCAGACCCGCGACATCCCCACCGACAATATCCGCCTGTCGCAGAACAATATCGTCGACCCGGAAAACCGCTACGCGCAGATCTTCAAGATCCAGGTCGAGCTGCCGGCGGATATCTCCGACAAGGACCGCCAGGGCATCCTGCGCTCCATCGACCGCTGCACGGTGAAGAAGGTGGTGCAGCAAGGCCCCGAATTTATCATCGAGCAGGTGGACAACCTCGATGCCGACGCCCAGGCCCTGCTGCTGCCGGCGCTGAGCGAAGGCCCCGGCACGCGTATCCTCGGCAAGGACCTGCCCCTGGAAACCACCATCACCAATATGTCGGCGATCATGGCCGAGCTTGGGATGAAGATCGAAATCGCCTCCTGGCGCAATATCGTGCCCAATGTCTGGTCGCTGCATATCCGCGATGCGCAGTCGCCGCTGTGCTTTACCAACGGCAAGGGCGCGAGCAAGGAGGCGGCGCTGGCCTCGGCCCTTGGCGAGTTTATCGAGCGGCTCAACTGCAACTTCTTCTACAACGACCAGTTCTGGGGCGAGGAGATCGCGAATGCCGATTTCGTCCATTACCCCAACGAGCGCTGGTTCAAGCCCGGGCCCAAGGACGCGCTGCCGGAAGAGATTCTCGATGCGCACTGCCTGGCCATCTACAACCCCGACGGCGAGCTGCGCGGCTCGCACCTGATCGACACCAACTCCGGCAACAGCCTGCGCGGCATCTGCTCGCTGCCCTTTGTGCGCCAGTCCGATGGCGAGACGGTGTACTTCCCCAGCAACCTGATCGAAAACCTGTTCCTCAGTAACGGCATGAGCGCCGGCAACACCCTGGCCGAGGCCCAGGTGCAGTGCCTGTCGGAAATCTTCGAACGGGCGGTCAAGCGCGAAATCCTCGAAGGCGAGCTGTGCCTGCCGGACGTACCGCCAGAGGTGCTGGCCAAGTACCCGCATATCCAGGCCGGCATCCAGGGCCTGGAGGAGCAGGGCTTCCCCGTGCTGGTCAAGGATGCCTCGCTTGGCGGCGAGTTCCCGGTGATGTGCGTGACCCTGATGAACCCGCGCACCGGCGGGGTGTTCGCCTCCTTCGGTGCCCACCCGAGCCTGGAAGTGGCACTGGAGCGCAGCCTCACCGAACTGCTCCAGGGCCGCAGCTTCGAGGGCCTGAATGATTTGCCCCAGCCCACCTTCGAAAGCCAGGCGCTGATGGAACCGAACAACTTCGTCGAGCACTTTATCGACTCCAGCGGCGTGGTGTCCTGGCGCTTCTTTAGCGCCAAGGCCGACTTCGAATTCGTTGAATGGGACTTCTCAGGTGAAGGCGAGGAGTCCAACGCCGACGAAGCCACCACCCTGTTCGGCATCCTCGAAGACATGGGCAAGGAGGCCTATATGGCCGTGTACGAGGATCTGGGCGCCACCGCCTGCCGCATCCTGGTGCCCGGCTACTCGGAGATCTACCCGGTGGAGGACCTGATCTGGGACAACACCAACAAGGCCCTGCTGTTTCGCGCCGACATCCTCAACCTGCACAGCCTCAGTGATCGTGGCCTCAAGTCGCTGCTGCGCAACCTGGAAAACAGCGATGTCGACGAGTACACCGATATCAGCACCCTGATCGGCGTCGAGTTCGACGACAACACCGTATGGGGCCAGCTGACCGTGCTGGAGCTGAAGCTGCTGATCCAGCTGGCGCTGAAGCAGTTCGACGAGGCCAAGGAGCTGGTGGAGATGTTCCTGCAGTACAACGACAACACCGTCGAGCGCGGCCTGTTCTACCAGGCCCTCAACGTGGTGCTGGAAGTGCAGCTGGACGACGAACTGGACATGGCCGACTTCGAACCCAACTTCCGCCGCATGTTCGGCAACCCGCGCATGGACGCCGCCCTGGGCGCGCTGGACGGCAGCGTGCGCTTCCACGGCCTGACGCCCACCAGCATGCAGCTCGAAGGCCTGGACAAGCACCTGCGCCTGATCGACAGCTACAAGAAGCTGCACGCCGCAAGGGCCAGGGCGGCGGGGTTGTAACGCGGTAGTCGTAGGAGCGGCCCCTGGCCGCGAAACGCTGGTCAGCTGACACGAGCAGGCTCCGCCCGATGGCACCTGCTAGCTATCCATGCCAAGATTTGCTGCGTAGACCTTTAAGAGGCTTAACCATGGACCTGCAGAAGATTGAGGATGAAGCCCTGCACCTTCCCCAGAAAGAGCGGGCACAGTTGATTCAGCGCTTGGTCTTAAGCCTGGAATCGCCCTCAGACGAAGAGCTGCAATCGGACTGGCTGCTCGAAGCACGGCGCCGAGCTGAAGAACTGGAAAGTGGCTCGGTGCAGGCGGTGCCTGGTGATGAGGTAATGCGCAAGGCCAGAGCCCTGATCAGATGACGTATGCCTTTCACCCGGCAGCGCAAGCCGAGTTTCTGGAATCAGTCGGCTTTTACGAATCAAAGGTGCCAGGCTTGGGTGGCGCCTTGATCGGCGAGTTCGAGGCCCTGGCGGCGTTGATTGACGATTCGCCAAAGGCCTGGCCAATTGCGCTGCAGCCCGATATTCGCAGGGCTCCCCTTCAGCGCTTTCCCTTATCAATCCTTTACCGGGAAACGTCTGGTGGTTTCCTGGTGTTGGCTATTGCCCATAGTCGGCGACGGCCGCAGTACTGGCTGGGTAGGGTTTAGCGCTGGGTAAGCAGGCCAGCATTAAGCGGTTGCAAGAAGATGAATCCGATAGCTCCCACGCTCCTGCGTGGTAGCACGCCTGCGACGCTCTGCGTCGTTACCGGTGGCTGGAGCGTTGAAGTTAGAGATCGTTCCCACGCTCCGCGTGGGAACGCAGCCAGTGACGCTCCCGCGTCACGAATCCCAGCGGTCTACTTCGATCAGCCCTGCTTGCCCCTCATAGTTCCTGGCACTGGAGTAGCGCGGTAATCCCCCCTGAAATCAGTACTCGTCAGAAGTAGAATTTTCTCCTAATCGGATCAAGGAAATTTTGCGTGAAGACATCGCGTTTTTCGGACAGCCAGATCATCGCTATCCTCAAGCAGGCCGAA